>JADMIO011135723.1_pt1 | contig 111533 bp, 74 predicted proteins | sample 8958161 | NCBI WGS metagenome assembly JADMIO01 (sample SAMN16585339, study PRJNA669376) | soil metagenome | isolation source: Crop rotation soil | place: USA: Cullars Rotation, Alabama | collected 2011
GCGACTTCAAGTCACGTGAATTCCAAGCTTCGGATCCCACTGTGCTGGAAAGTGCCAGGCACGCATCGTAAACAAGAAGAATGAAAGAAGTAATAAGGCTCAGTAATATAAGTAAGAGCTATTTTCTGGGTAATCAGGCGCTGCCGGTTTTGAAGGGAATAGACCTGCTCATCTCTGAAAACGAATATGTTGCATTAATGGGGCCTTCGGGCTCCGGCAAATCGACGCTGATGAATATATTGGGCTGTCTCGATTCTCCTTCGGGCGGAACATATGTGCTTAACGGAAAGGACGTCAGCCATATGGAAGATGACCAGCTGGCTGATGTGCGTAATGTAGAAATAGGTTTCGTTTTTCAGCAGTTCAATTTGTTGCCGCGTCTTACTGCATGGGAGAATGTTGCATTGCCGCTTATTTATGCCGGGCTGAAGAAAAGCGACCGTGAAGAACGGGCCCGCGCTATGCTGGAAAAAGTTGGCCTGAGCGACAGGGCGCACCACAAACCCAATGAATTAAGTGGTGGGCAAAGCCAGCGCGTAGCTATTGCGCGTGCACTTATTAATAACCCATCATTATTACTGGCCGATGAGCCTACAGGTAATCTTGATACCCGAACATCAGAAGAAATAATGGATCTGTTTGGTAACCTGCACAGCCAGGGTAATACGGTAGTGCTGGTAACACATGAAGAGGATATTGCCAACTTTACCCAAAGGGTAATACGAGTACGCGATGGAAAGGTGGAGTCGGATAGAACTAAATAATGGTCAATGCTTAATGGTTAATTGTCAATGGAGGTGCTATAGTGAAGGAACATTTCTCTCGATTTTTGAAATTTGCTATTTGAAAAAAGATGTTTAAGATATATACTAAAACCGGGGACAAAGGTGGTACCAGCCTGATAGGTGGTGTGCGTGTGCATAAGAACCACATAAGAATAGAAAGCTACGGCACAGTAGATGAATTGAATTCCTATCTGGGAATGGTGAGCGATATGGCTGGTAATGTAGCTATAAGTGAGCAGTTAAGGGAGATACAGGACCGCCTGTTTACAATAGGCTCTGCATTGGCTACCGACCCCGGAAAGGAAATAAAAATGAAACTGCCTGATCTGCATGATACCGATGCCGAATGGCTGGAGCAGAGGATTGACGAAATGAATGAAGTATTGCCTGAAATGCGTTCGTTCATATTGCCTGGCGGAAACATTGCCTCATCAACATGCCATGTGGCGCGCTGTGTTTGCCGCCGCGCTGAGCGCATTTGCGTGGGAATGCAGGAACAGGGCGAAGTAATTCCTCCGTTTATACTGCTGTACCTTAACCGTCTTTCCGATTACTTGTTTGTACTAAGCCGCTACATCAGCCACATCAACAATGCCGGCGAGATTCCGTGGAGGCCGAGGATGTGAGTTAGCAGTTGAGAGTTAACAGATTTTGCACCTTCTTTGCGAAACCTCAGCGGACACTCTGCATGAAAATTTACTGTATCTCAAGGCTATAAAACTAAAATGGGCTGCTCTACAAAGAACAGCCCGTTTTTTTATTGAAAGTTATATTAACGCTTAGTGAAGTTTCCACCATTGTTTAGTGCGGCTGAATACCTTGTAGTAGAACGTAAGATTAATGGAGGAATAACCATCGTTATTATCAGGATTGCCACGCATATTGCCCGCAACGTTAGGCTGCTGCAACTTATACAAGTAAGCCTTATCCTGAACCAGTGCTGCGGTAATAGCGTCTTTCTGAGACATATGCTTCAGGTATTCCCTTGGGTCAATATACTTGCCACTAACGTTATCCAGGTAATCGAATAAAGTTTTACGATACATAAATTCAACACCAATGTTGCAATGCTGCCCGATATCCCATTTGTAGCCTATAACCATTGGTATACAGAACTGCCATAGTTTATAAGCATCAGGATAGCCTACGCCAAAGCCATCACCTTCAATATGCAGGTCGTATACCTGGCGGAATTTCACGCCAGTACCCACTACATTATAAGGAGTAAAATGGAAATAACCGGCGCCGGCGCCCAAAAATAACTGTCCTTTTCTGTTTGCCATCTTTTTTTCGGAGTTCCACCTGAAAGGTGTCACTTCAAATAACAGCGAACCTTCAAAAATGTCGGACCTTATTTTTTGTCCGCGGGCATAACGCTGGTAAGCGTCATCTCCCTGCGAGGTCGATATCATCGCTTTGTCGTAATTCCACTCGTCAGTCGCATACAGAGTACCTGCACTCAACGACATTCTTACGGCAAGAGCCGGATGTATGGTATACCTGCCAAACATGCCGCCCATTACGGCAACCTTATCAAAGTACTTGCTGTTGGAATAGTGATCGAGTATACTTTTGGTTCCCACATCGCCCCAAAGATCTGTGATACCAAAGTGGGCGCCAAGCGACCAACCTGTTGGTTCAATATAGATACGGGATGCATCTTGTGCAATAGATGAGGTTGTTGTTGTAAAAACAACCATTATAAGTATGACCAGATTACGGATTGACTTCGCCCGCATTATGTATATTTTTTGGAGGTTGAAGATATAAATTATTTTCCTTTAAACGCAGGTTTTCTTTTTTCAAGGAACGCAGAGGTACCTTCTTTCATATCTTCTGACTCAAAACAAGCGCCGAAACGCTCAATTTCTTCGTCAAATCCGGTTGGCGTGCATTTTGTAGCGCTATTTACAAGGGCTATTACATGGCCGACAGCAATCGGAGCTTTTAATTGAATTTTTTGCAATATTTCTTTTGCTTTTGGCAAAAGATCGGCTAAAGCTACAACATGGTTAACCAGCCCGAGGCTTTTCGCTTCGTTAGCGTCAATCATATCGCCGGTCATCATCAGTTCCATCGCTTTGCCCTTACCAATAAGCTGTGTAAGGCGCTGTGTGCCACCATAACCAGGTATAAGGCCCAGGTTCACTTCAGGCTGGCCGAATTTCGCATTTTCGCTGGCAATACGGAAGTGGCATGACATAGCCAGTTCGCAACCACCACCTAATGAAAAGCCGTTGATAGCAGCAATAACAGGCTTAGAACAATTTTCTATTTTATTGAAAACAAGGTCAGCGCCTTTTTTAGCAAGACCTGAACCACCAATTTTATCTAATGCCGAAAACTCAGAAATGTCAGCGCCAGCTACAAAAGCCTTTTCGCCTGCACCTGTAATAACAGCAGTTTTAATGTCAGCGTTATTGTATACTTCGTCAATAGCCTGTCCCAATTCTTCAATAACGTCCTTATTAAGGGCATTCATTTTGTCGGGCCTGTTAATGGTAATGGTAAATATGCCGTTTTCAAGCTCCGTTTTTAATGTGTTGTACATGATTTTGTTATTTTTATTATTTGTGTGTTTTATCGTTTATGTTCTTCTACCCACTGCTTTATATAGTCCGCTATTTCAGTAGTATCGGCGCTTGGTGCGAATAATTTACCAACGCCCATGCTATTTAGCTGCTCCATGTCTTCGGCAGGTATAATGCCGCCGCCGGTAAGCAGCACATCGGTAAGGCCTTTTTCCTTCATAATCTGCGCCACCCTGGGAAATACGGTCATGTGCGCACCGCTAAGTATGCTGATGCCGATAGCGTCAACGTCCTCCTGCAATGCAGCATTAACCACCATTTCCGGTGTTTGCCGCAGACCCGTATATATTACCTCCATACCAGCGTCGCGCAGGGCTGTGGCAACCACTTTGGCGCCTCTGTCATGGCCATCAAGCCCCACTTTGGCAACCAATACCCTTACGGGCCTTTTAAATTTATCGTTCATTTTACCGGTAAATACGGCGCAAAAGTAATCATTTATAGTTCATAGTAGTTAGTAGTGGTTATGTAGTAGTTCCATTCCTCTAAAAACCTCCAAACCCCTACCTTTGCAACCCAATGGCCAGCATTCACGACCTCAAAGATTTCCTCGATGAAAAAGTAGCATTGTACAACAGGCCAGGTTTTATTGAAAAAGATCCGGTTTGCATACCGCATTCTTTTTCAAAGAAGCAGGATATAGAGATAGCTGGTTTCTTTGCGGCTATACTTGCATGGGGCAATCGCACCTCTATAATTAATAGCAGTAACAAGCTTATGGGTTGGATGGACGGTGCGCCTCATGATTTTATTGTAAATCATGAAGAAACCGACCTGAAGGGCTTCCTGGGCTTTGCACACCGTACCTTTAACGCTACCGACCTGCTGTATTTTATCTATTTTCTTAAAGAACATTACAGGAAGCACAATTCCCTTGAAGATGCATTTGTGCCTGGGCGCAGTTACAAAGAACCCAATGTGGAGCAGGCGCTGGTACATTTCCACAACTATTTCTTTTCTATCGAGCATCCCGACCGTACCCGCAAGCATATTGCGACCCCGCAACGTAATTCGGCGTGCAAGCGTATTAATATGTACCTACGCTGGATGGTGAGGAAGGATAATTGCGGGGTGGATTTCGGGATATGGCATAAAATAAAACCCGCACAGCTTATTTGTCCGCTTGATGTGCATGTGGCGAGCGTTGCCAACCATTTAAAACTATTACCTGCAAACAAGGCCGACTGGAAGAATGCAGTTTACCTTACCAGCCTTTTAAAAGAACTTAATCCGGCTGACCCTGCGATATACGATTTCGCTTTGTTCGGTTTAGGCATGGCGGAACAATTTTAGCGGTGTGAATTATCGCGCATCTGGTGTATTATTATTAGCCTAAAGCAAGCTTTTTGAGCAAAAAAGAAACAATTGCAGGAACATTTTCTAAATTATTTTTATTTAATGTGATGAAATGTAGCCTTATAAACGCCTAAATAGCAATAGCGGGAGCCTGTTTCTTAACTATTTCGCAGAAAAATATATCTATTCTTACCGCAAGGCTTTATATTTTTATATTAAATCCTATCTTTGCCAACCTATTTGAAACATATTACGTAATATTAATTTAATTAAAACCTATGCAATTAAAAGGTTTGGTAAAATTTTTTACCGCTGCACTTATCGTTTTTGCTCTATACCAGCTGTCCATAACCTTCGTGGTTAGGAACCAGGAGAAGAAAATGGCGGCTCAGGCTGAATCAGAAATAAAGAAGGCTTTTCCGGGCGTTTCAGAAGACTCTACCAAGAAATTGGTAGAAACCCGTTTACAGGCCATCACAGATAGCATGCAGACCGAGGTTATCTTTAACATTGGTATTAAGAAGTATACCCTTGAAGCAGCTAAAGAAGAAGAGCTTAAGTTAGGTCTTGACCTGCAGGGCGGTATGAACGTTACCCTTGAGGTAAGTCTTGACGACCTGGTTCGTTCTATGTCGAACAATCCGAAAGATCCGGTATTGAACAAGGCTATCAACGAAGCTAACGCGAAGAAAGGTAATAGTGAAGCCAACTTCATTACCCTTTTTGGTGAAGCTTATGAAGCTGCTAACCCTAACGGAAGCCTGGCATCATTGTTTACAAAGCCATCAGAAAAGGAAATAACCCGTACTTCAACTAATAAGGAAGTATTGGTAGTGTTGAACAACGAATCGAAAGACGCGATCAAACGTACTTACAACGTACTCCAGACACGTATAGATAAATTCGGTGTAACCAGTCCTAACGTAAACCTTGATGAAAAGAAAGGTATTATAACTGTGGAACTTGCAGGTGTGCATAACCCTGAGCGTGTACGTAGTTATTTACAGGCTACTGCAAAACTGCAGTTCTTCGAAACATTTACCAACGAAGAGATTTTCCCTTCAATACAGGCTGCTAACGACGCACTTTCTTTACACCTTGCTGGCGTAAGCGATACTGCAGTAGCAGATTCAAATAAAGCTGCTGTCGATTCAACTAAGAAAGCTATTTCTGACACCAGCCATAGCCTTGAAGATGTACTTGCAAATGGTTCAAAAGTTAAACCAACTGTTGGTAAAGATGGTAAAGTAGATTCTTCTAAATTCAAAGAGCAGGAGTTCAGGGAAAAGAATCCATTGTTTGCTATAATGGTGCCATCAATTGATGCGCAGAACCAGTTATTGCCGGGTGCAATGGTGGGCCGTCTTTTAAAGAAAGATTCTGCTAAATTCAACAGGTATCTGGCTCTTGATGTTGTTAAGAACAAATTACCTCCTAATACCCGCCTTATTTATGGCGCTGATGACAAGAAAGATCCAGTATTAGCTGTATATGCTATTAAAGTACCTCCGGGCGGCGTTGCTAAACTGGAAGGTGACAACGTATCGAACGCACGTAAAGACTTTAACCAGCTTACAGGCGAGCCTAGTGTATACATGGAAATGACCATTACCGGTTCTCATTTATGGAAAGATATGACTGGCCGTAACGTTGGCCGTTTCATTGCTGTTGTTCTTGATGACAAGGTTTACTCCTGCCCTCGTGTACAAGGCGAAATTGCTTCAGGCAGTACAGAAATTTCTGGTAGCTTCACTCCTGAAAAAGCGGCGGATCTTGCTAACATCCTTAAGTCAGGTAAATTACCGGCTCCTGCGCACATTGTTGCTGAGCAGGTTGTAGGTCCTACACTGGGTGGCGAGAACATTGACAGGGGTATGAATTCACTGATACTTTCTTTCATCGTGATATTCGTATTGATGCTGGTTTACTACAATACCGGTGGTATTGTTGCTGACATCTCCCTTATCTTAAATCTGTTATTTACTATCGGTATCTTATCTATCTCTTTATTACACGCTACATTGACCATGGCAGGTATTGCCGGCCTTGTACTTACTGTAGGTATGGCGGTGGATACGAACGTAATTATCTTTGAGCGTATTAAGGAAGAACTCATAGCCGGGCGAACGTATGCCGATGCTGTGAACGAAGGTTACAAACGCTCTTATGCTCCGGTACTCGATGGTCACATTACAACACTTATTACAGCTATCATCCTATTCGTATTCGGTCTGGGTCCGGTAAGGGGCTTCGCAACTACACAGATAATAGGTATCCTGTTATCATTGTTCTGCGGTATTCTGGTATCACGTCTTATTACTGATATGTACACTAAGCGTGAGCGTCACTTCAACTACTTTACTGGTTTATCAAAATCTATCTTTAAGAAAGCGCATTTCAAATTCGTTGAAGCAAGGAAATACACTTACGTAATATCTGTTATTGTATTACTAATGGGTATTAGTACTTATTGGGTTGGTTTCAATAAAGGTGTGGAGTTCAGCGGCGGCCGTAGCTACAAGGTGAAATTCGACGCAGCCCATTCTACAGAAGAAGTAAGGGTGGCATTGAAGAAATACTTCGAAGAATATCCGAATGTAAAAACAATTGGTACTGACAAGCAACTGGATATCACTACTTCTTACCTCATCACTAATCCTGGTCAGGACATTGATAAGAAAGTAGAAGAGAAATTGTTTGAAGGTTTGACTAAAGAAAACCTGATACCGGCTACTACTACATTCGAGCAGTTCAAGAGGAAATATTTACAGCAGTCAACTACTGTATTACCTACTATCTCTGATGACCTGAAGCGTGGTGCTGTTAAGGCAACTATCATATCCCTGATAGCTATCTTCATCTACATCCTGTTACGTTTCCGTAAATGGCAGTATTCATTGGGTACCGTACTTTCATTGTTGCATGATATCTGTGTTACATTGGCGGTGTTCTCGTTCTTCAAGGGTAAAGTGCCATTCGCATTGGAAATTGACCAGCACTTCATCGCTGCGATACTTACCGTGGTAGGTTTCTCCATGAACGATACCGTTATCGTATTTGACCGTATCCGTGAGTACTTCCGTAAGTCGCCTAATGAAGACAAGGTGAGTGTTATTAACCGTGCGATCAACGATACACTGAGCCGTACTATCATGACCTCATTAACGGTATTCATTACCCTCGTTATCTTATTCTTCGTAGGTGGTGAAGCAACCCGTGGTTTCGCATTCGCGATGCTGATAGGTGTGTTCACAGGTACTTACTCTTCTATCTTCGTGGCTGCACCGGTACTTGTTGATATGGACAAGAGCGGTTCACTTAAAGTAGAAAGCGATGCAGAAGTTCGCATCGAAGAACTGAAAAAACTAGCTTAATGTTTAGTAAGGGCTGAAAATCTTCAGCCCCTACATAAATAAAAAATCCCCGCTACGGTTGTAGCGGGGATTTTTTATTATACCTAACTGCGGAGCATTTGGAATTTGAGATTTGGAATTTCCCCACCTATTTCACTATCCTTATCTTAGCATAGTTCAGCATTATCTTCTTTACACCATGGCCTGCGCCAAAGTCAATGCCGGCAATGCGGTTGTTGGCTCCACCTTCTAATGATAAGATATTGCCAAAGCCGAACTTAGGGTGTTCCACCTTCATGCCAACTTCCATTTTGTCGGGTGTGTCGCCTTCAAAGTTGGCCGGAGGGGTGTAAGTAGAGGTTTGTTGTTTTGCTTGCTGAGTAGCGGCAAGTTTGTCGGCCAGCTTTTTTAAGGACGGTACTTTGTCAAAGTTCTCGTTCTGAAAACTTGTTCCGCCCCTGGTTGGTGTATTGGAGCCTGGCCTGTTGCTGATTCCGGTAAAGGTGCGGTCGAGGTAGGTAACGGGTATTTCCTGTATAAAGCGGCTTTCTTCATTTTGTACCAGGCTACCGAAACGGTAACGGCTGTTAGCATAAGTAACCCAAAGGCGTTCTTTAGCACGCGTAATAGCCACATAGAACAGCCTGCGCTCTTCTTCCAGTCCTGCACGGTCGTACAGGCTCATCTGGCTCGGGAACAGGGTTTCTTCCAACCCCACTGAGAAAACACACGGAAATTCCAGCCCCTTTGCAGAGTGTATCGTCATCAGCTTTACCACATCAATATCATCTCCATTCTGGTTCTCGGTATCGGTTTGTAATGATATTTGTTGCAGGTAGCTGCCCAGGCTTTTATCGAGCAATTCGCCTTCTTCGTCCGGTGTTTCGGTATATTCTTTTATAGAGTTGAGCAGTTCCTGTACGTTCTCGTAACGCGCAAGGCCTTCAACGGTTTTATCGTTATATAGTTCCTGCACCAGCCCGCTGTGCTTACCAACAGCAAATGCCACATCATAGGCGTTTTTGGTAGTCAGCATGGTCTGGAAGCTCTTAATCATCATCACGAAAGCGTCAATTTTAGCATTGCCGCTGCCATGTTCTATCAGTTCCCACATGGTTTTATCCTGCTCGTGGGCAGTAACCACAATTTTATCCATGCTGGTTTTACCAATACCACGTGCCGGAACGTTAATGATGCGTTTTAGATTCTCTTCATCGCGGGTATTAACAATAAGTCGTAGATAGGCCAGGTAATCCTTCACTTCCTTGCGCTGGTAGAACGATACGCCACCGTATAACTTGTATGGAATATTCATTCGGCGCAGGCTTTCCTCGAAAGAACGGCTCTGCGCATTGGTGCGATAAAGTATTGCGAAATCCTTGTTGGCGTAGTGGTTGCGCATCTGCTGCTCTTTAATGGCATCGGCTACAAAGCGGCCTTCATCATTATCGGTCATGGTGCGGGCGAGTATTATCTTTTCGCCTTCTTTATTGTTGGTCCACAGTTCTTTAGGTATCTGGTTCTGGTTGTTGGCAATAACGTTATTGGCAACATTAAGTATGTTGGTGGTACTACGGTAGTTTTGTTCCAGTTTTACCACCTTCACATCGTCATAATCATCCTGAAACTGCAATATGTTCTGCACCGTAGCGCCACGGAACGAATAGATACTCTGTGCATCATCGCCCACAACACATATGTTTTCCCTGCGTGCACCCAGCATTTTTATAATGGCATACTGGGCAGTATTAGTATCCTGGTACTCATCAATAAGAATATAATGGAACCTATGCTGGTATTTCGCCAATACATCGGGGAACTGCGTAAGCAGGATGTACATTTTATAAAGCAGGTCGTCAAAGTCCATAGCGCCGTTTTTCATGCAGCGGTTGGCGTAGGTAGCGTAAATATCGGCCATAAGTGGCCTTGGCGAATTGCCACGGGTATCTTCCTGTTGTATGTGCGGGTCGTTACGGTACTCTACAGGGCCTATCAGCGCATTTTTAGCAGCGCTTATACGGTTGTATATATATGCTGGTTTGTAGTGCTTATCGTCAAGGTTCATTTCCTTCACAATATCCTTTATCACGGCCTTGGCATCATCGGTATCGTATATGGTAAAATTGCTGGGGTAACCCAGCTTGGTAGCGTCGGCGCGCAGCAAGCGGGCGAAAATAGAGTGGAAAGTACCTATGTATAAATTACGTGCTTCGCTGTTGCCTAACGCTTTTTCCACACGCTCCTTCATTTCAGCGGCGGCCTTATTGGTAAATGTAAGCGCAAGTATATTAAAAGGGTCAACGCCATTATTCATCAGGTGCGCAATACGGGTGGTCAATACCTTGGTTTTGCCACTGCCTGCACCTGCTACTATCATTATGGGGCCATCAATATGCTTTACTGCTTCCAGCTGGTTCGCATTCAGTCCCTCTAAATATTTGTACATGGTACAAAATTAAGGAATTGCCGCGGGCTGATTTCCGTATTTTATTAACAGTATTGTTAACTAACGGACGCTATACCATCCCTGTAAGCGTCATGCCGGGGCCGATACCGAAACTGGCCATTTTGTAACCCGGAAAATAACCTTCTTCTGTATAGATCACTTCCAGTTTAAGGGCAAAACCGTCCTTGGTCATCACCAGGAAGCCATTTTGCGGGTCGATAGTGAGGATGCTACCCGGGGTATATGCCGATGTATCGCCCTGAAGGTTGATGATAGATGCATCGCATATGCCCAGCGTCCAGCCATTAACAACTGTGGGTGCCCCGTTTTTCGACATGGGGTTGCAGGCGTTAATGAGTGCAATAAGGTCGGCGGCTGTAGTATTTTGCCAGTCAAGGTATACCTCTTCGGTTTTAAGGGCAGGGTAGTATGTAGCTTTGTTTTCATCCTGCGGGGAAGATGGTACTGTTCCATCTTCGAGCATAACTAATAGCTTTTTACACATTTCATCGCCCTGCATAGCTAATTGCGCACCGAGCATGCCATAAGTAAAATGTTGTGGGAAAGCGATTTCTTCCCGCATAATGATGTTGCCGGTATCGTAACCTGCATCCATATAGTGCACGGTAGTGCCTGCAACCGCTTTCCGTTGCCTTATACTTTCAAATATCGGGTCAGCGCCACGCATTTCGGGTAGCAAGCCGTAGTGGAAGTTGATGAAGCCATATTCAGGAATAGCCAGTAGTGATGCCGGTATGCGGAAAGGAAACGTCATTACCAGCACAACATCTGGTGCAACTGCTTCCAGCCATTCCCTGAGTTGCGTGCCGAACTTCTTCCTTGTAAAAACAGTGAGCGGCACATTATGCAGTTTGGAGTAATGCTCGTATACGGGGATCACATCGGCCTTATTATCGGCTATACCAAGTGCGGATATTTTTTTCTTGTTCAGTAAGTTCACAACGGCGGGTTGCGCCATACGGCTATTGCAGAGTACTGCTATTTTCATGTTGGCTGGTTGTATTTTTTTGTATCGCTATTGTTTCGTCGTCCTGCGGTACGAAGGATCTAAATTAATCCAAACACGCATAAGCATTAAACCACGACGTAAGGCCGCCTTCGAAATTTGCTATTTCGTAGTCCAGTTTCGTACGTTGCTCGTTTACATCATTCGTATTTATTTCATTGCCGGGTATAAGCTTGCACATGCCATCAGCTTCATTTTCGGTGATAGTGGCTAAATATAACGGTGCATGGCTGTTGTGGCTTTCTTTGTTAAGGGTAACAGTGCCGCGTGGGCCTGTAAAGCTGTAGTTTTCAAGCAGTGTTATCCTGTCGGGGGCATTATCGGCTTCCAGGGCTTTGGCGATTACAATTCCCGCTTCCCAGCTTAACACGGAGAATACGTTGGGTGCGCGGCCTTTCTTTTTCATTGCAGCCACAAAGGTTTCATTACCGGCATTAACAAGGCCTGCTGCCCAGGGTACAATGGCAGTAACTTTGGTGCCAGGGTATGGCGATTTTGCCAACCATACTTCTTCGGCTACAAACGGGGCAGCATAAATGTGGTGTTTGCTGTATTCTTCTTCAGCCTCCATGCCGCCGAAAAAGTCGGTGGTCATGTCGCCACAGGCGGCAACCATAATGGCGGTAGCCGGGTTTTCCTTCAGGTAATTGGTTAAAGGCTCTAAGGTAAAATCGTTTTTCAACAGCTTGGTCATATGATTAAAGGTTATTGAAGACCCTATATCTGCCGCGCCATTGAAAAAACCAAACGGAACACGGTAACCTGAATCGTAGAACGAGCATGCTAATGCAAAAGCAGTATCGCCTTGGGCTGCAGCTATTTTGGGCAGCAGTTTGCAGGCCAGCGTACCATCAAGCGAAATAGTAAAAATATTCGTTTGCTTATAGGTTGGCTTCGGTATCTGGTAACCGGCATCAAGTGCTATAAACAGCGTTCCGGAATTTACAAATAGCGGCTGTATCATTTCGGCAGTAGTCGGGTTAATATAACCCGCGATGATCTCAATGCCATCGAACAACATTTTTTCGCAGGCGGTGTAAATCTCTTTGTCTGTTCCCCCAACGCCTATGCCCGCGGTTGTTATCGCTACGTCTTTTATGCCCATATTGGCAAGGCTAAGCTTAAGGCCATCTGCAAAATCGAAATTGATAGTACTGTAAATGGAAGAGCGGGGTATGAGTAAACCTATTTGTGTCATTGCTAAAAGTTGTTTGATTGTAAATGTAGATGGTAAACAGTGGATGTGCAAGACCTGAATCGAACATTATTTTTTATAATTTTTTTTAAATTGTAAAAAAAATATTAATTTTATTTTTTTTAAAACTTTTTAAAATTAAAATTATGAGCGTACAGTTAGGCACCATAATGCCTTATGCAGGATCTGCCGCCCCTACGGGTTGACTGCTTTGTGACGGTTCGTCACTTTCAACAACAACCTATGCGGCGTTGTTTGCAGTTATAGGTTACACCTATGGAGGTGCAAGTACTAACTTTAACCTGCCCGACCTCCGTGACAGGATAATTGTTGGAAAGGGCTCTACATTCAGCGTACTTGGGGCTACCGGTGGCGCAGCTTCAAAAACCCTGAGTACTGGTGAGATGCCGTCGCATACGCATGCAATTACGGTTAACGCTAACCAGCTTACAGCTGACAGTAACGACCCTGAAGCTCGTTACCTCGGTGGAGGCACAGGTAGTAATTATACATCAACTGCCCCCGATGTTGTAATGGCCTCAGATTCAGTAGTAGCTGCAAACACAGGCGGCGGTAGTTCCTTCAGTATTATGAATCCTTACATAGTGCTTAACTATTGCATAGCAGCATCATATCCCAACTAGCCTTTTGCCCCAAAAGTACAATACAAAAGCCGCCTCAGCATGGCGGCTTTTGTATTGTATATAACATTTGTAATTAATTCCTTGAAGGGAAAATACCCTGATAACAGATGCAATAATACATAGCAAGGTACGGAGAGAGGTTTCCGACAGGTACGCTGCTGCCAGCGGCAGAGGCAGCCATTACTGCAGGGTTCATCTGAACATCTGGCGCTGTTGCTGTGTACACATTATTAGCTGCACCGCCACCGAAGTAGTTATTTTGAGCGTCATTAGAATTTTGCTCGATCTGGTTGGCATTAACCGTTACGGCATGGTTGTGGGCAGGCATGTTATTGACTGTAATAGAAACAGACTCTGTGCCAGATGCCTGACCCTGCTGATAGTTTTTAAGATTTGGCCCCTGGCCCTGGCCTATTGCACGCCTGCCCCTAAGATCGGGCAGGGCAAAAGTTGTTCGCCCGTCGCCGCCATAAGTAACGCCTAAAAGGCTGAACATTGCTGAATTTTGTGCTATTGAAAGTAACTGTCCTTCGCAGGAATACCAACCGCGCGGTGCAAAATTAAAGCCCACCGGTAGTATAGTTCCGATAAATCCTTCCATAATATTAAGTATTAATTATTTTATTGTTATGAAAATTGTTGATTACCACTATTTTAATTAGCTATTTATGGCCTTGAGGGGAAAATGCCCTCTGTAGCGATACAATAGGTAAGCGTAACGTAGGGATCCACGATACTGAATGGTTGGCTACCGCCGGTTGCAGCTGTAGTGGCACCTAACGGATTCATCTGTATATCGGGAGCTGTAGCGGTGTATACATTTCCCGGTGCACCACCACCAAAATAACGATTTTGAGGGTCATTGCTTTCCTGCTCAATCTGGTTGGCATTTACGAGAATAGCATGGTTGTGTGCGGGAAGATTGGTTACGCGCATGGTTGCACTCTCCGTGCCGCCTACTTGTCCCCAGTCATATGAAGATAATCCAGGTCCTTGTCCCTGGCCAACAATAACGCGGCCACGAAGGTCGGGCAAGCCAAAAGTGGTTTGGCCATCGCCGCCATATGTGTTGCCTAAAAGGCTGTAAAGAGCGGTGTTCTGTGCTATTGACATAAGCTGGCCCTGGCACATAGACCAGCCAACAGGGGCGAAATTAAACGCCATAGGTATTATTGAGCCTAAATATGGTTCATTCATGAGTATTGAGTGTTTTTGATGTTAGTGAATAATTGTTTAATAAATTCAATGTTAACCCCTTGTCGGAAAAATTCCGCTAATAGCGATAATGTAGTAATTTGTCAGGTAGGGGCTAAGTATTGCAAGAGGCTGACCGCCCCCGGTGCTGGCACAGGTAAATCCGGCTGGGTTCATCTGTACATCCGGAGCTGTAGAGGTATACACATTTCCAGGTGCTCCCCCGCCAAAATAATTGTTTTGCGGATCATTGCTTTCCTGTTCGATCTGGTTGGCATTTACAACCACCGGGTGATTGTGAGCCGCAAGGTTATTCAATGTAAGACTAACAGTTTCACTTCCGCCCATTTGACCGAAAACGTAAGATGACATACCTGGCCCTGCACCCTGGCCTACTATTGCACGGCCACGAAGGTCGGGCAGGCAAAATGTTGTTTGGCCATTACCACCAAAACTTGTGCCCAGTAAACTGAACAGGGCCGTGTTCTGATTGATTGGTAGAGTCTGGCCTTCACATGACATCCAGCCCCTCGGTGCAAAGTTGAAAGCTACTGGCATCACGGAACCTAAATAAGGATTATCCATTTTTAAAAGTTTTAAATGTTTACAATATGATATTTACATCACAAACCTAATAATCTTTTCTTGTAAAAAAAACAAGTAGAAATACGCATTTTTAAAATGAGCGTATAGAAATGGCAGCATTTAATATGATTTTTATTGCGATAATATCGCATTGGCGAGGGTTTGTGATTTTTCCGTGAATTTATTTATTTAAGATTTTCATTTAAATCATTCCTTTTTTGTTTTATAACAATGGTTTATGTGAATGTTACGAAATTATTATTGTTTACTCCCGTTCCGGAGTCAGCATGTTTTATTGGACCCCTTGCACTATTAAATATAAAATAGAGCAATTGGAAAGGCCCCATGGCAATCAACCTGCAATGACATTAGTTACAGCGCAGGCGGTAGCCTGGATATGCCGGTCAGTATATACATGTTATGTAGAGCCGCAATGCATTGCGGCTCTATGGCCGTTGTTACAGTTATAACACGTTGCTGATTATATCGGTTGTAAATTGCAATGCTTCGTGTAACTTCTTGTTAATCAATGTAGGTAAAAACACCTGCCATCATAACGTATAAATACGCAATAACAATTAAATAACCACTAAAATGTTAAAATGCGGGGGATATCACCTTACCTTAGCGGTCTGATTAACGCCATATATGAAAATTTATTTATTCGCTAAAAGGCAAATGAATATTTTTTTACACATTATTTGCCTGAATTAAATTGTTTATAACGCTCTCTGATAACTACTAAAAATTGAACCAAATGAAAAGACAAGTACACAGTCTGTGGAAAATGACAAGACGAACATTGCTGGCATGCCTGCTACTGCTGGCTTTCTGGCAGCCTGCTACGGCGCAGACAGCACTTACATATGGCGACATTGCCATAACCGGCTGGAACAATAATACAGTAAGTAGCAACAGGCAATTGCAGGTAGTGCTGCTTAAAGCATGTACACCAGGTACTGTATTTAAAATAACCGCCGGGGGGTTCAATAACTCAGGCACAGCCAATTCATCAAGTAACGGCAGGGTAACTGGCGGCGTCAGCAGATGGACAAACTCTACTGGTTCCACATTGCCTGTAGGTACAGTAATTACTATATCAAGCGGCGGTAGCCTTACTTGCGATATCGGGACCATGAGCTCGGTTCCATCTGCCTGCGGTTGCGGTTCCAGCGGCTCGGCGTTTTTACAAAGTACATCTGGTGGCAGGTTCTTCCTTTATTATGGTGGCACCAGCGATGGCACAGGTAGTGATTATTCAAACAGCACTACTACAGCAACATTTAATGGTACGCCTATCCAGCTATTTGGCTTCCAGGGCTCACAGAGCGGTTATACCAACTGGCTGTCAACCGGTACCACTGGTAACTTCCAGACTTACCGTGCGTCAGACCTTGCTTCATATAGCATCTTTCATGCGGGTAATGCAGTAGGCGGTTACTTTACCGGTGGAAGGAGTTCATACTCTACTACATCTGCATTACTTGCTGCACTGCAAAATACCTCTAACTGGACCGTCACGACAGGTTCAGGTACAGTAACTATACCTTCAGGAAACTTTACTATCACAGCCGTACCTTCTTTTACGGGTTCTGCAACAGTTACTGTATGCGAAAACTCTTCAGCCAACAGCATTAATACTAACCTTGCTATTAACGATGCCACTGCATCGGGTGCTGCAACTGAAACATGGAGCGTACTGTTGAGCCCTTCACATGGTTCCGTTAGCGGCTTCCCTGCTACAGCATCTTCAACCGGCGGCACAGTTGCGCCATCAGGTCTTACTTATACACCAACTTCGGGCTACAATGGTTCTGACACCTTAATTGTAAGGGTAAGCAACGGTACCAACTCCGATACACAGTACATTCACATTGATGTTACCTCTTTCCACGTTGGTACGGTTACTCTTACCACTAATCCTATTTGCGTAACCGCAGGTACCCTTGTATCAACAAGCGGCTCAACGTCAGGTGGTACATGGAGCAGTTCCAACTCATCCATTGCTACTACAAATCCTTCATCAGGTACTACTTTCGGCCGCGTTGCAGGTACGGCCACAGTGTCTTACAATCTTACAGTTTCCGGTTGTGGTACAATTTCGGCCACTTCAACCTCTCTTACCGTAAGACCGTTATCTGACACCGGTACAGTTAGCCCCGGCACAGTATCTACCGCAGCCGCTGTCTGTACCGGGAATACCACGACCTTCTCATCTACAACAGCTACAACCACAGCAGCCGGTTATACCAATCAGTGGACTTCTTCAAACCCTGCTATAGCCAGTATCAATGTATCAACGGGTGTGGCCCTGGGCCGTACAGCAGGCTCCGTAACTATCTCATTCACAGTTGCAGGTTGCGGTACATGGAGGGCCTTCCGGACGCTTAATGTTAACACCACACCAACAGGTGGTACCATAACGGGTGGCTCTTCGGTATGTACAGGCAGTACACTGGCGCTGTCTACATCCGGTACATCCGGTGGTAGCTGGACCAGTACAGCGCCATCAGTTGCGTCCGTAGATGCGTCTTCCGGGACTGTTTATGGCCTTTCAGCTGGCTCAGCGACAATTAGCTATACTGTCACGAGCGCCAGCTGTGGTTCATCTACCGCAACACAATCAGTTGCTGTAAACGCTTCAGGTACTGTAGGTTCTATAAGCGGTGCATCATCGGTTTGTACAGGCGCATCAACTTCACTTTCCACATCGGGCAGCGGCGGTTCATGGAGCACAAGTAATGCTTCAATAGCATCAGTTAACTCTTCGGGTACCGTATTTGGTGTGGGTGCAGGTTCTGCTACTATATCTTATATAGTTACCGGTTGCGGTGCGGGTTCTACTACACAGGCAATGACGGTTAATACAACAGGCAGTGCAGGTACAATTTCAGGCGCATCATCGGTTTGTACAGGTGCAACAACTTCACTTTCCACATCGGGCAGCGGCGGTTCATGGAGCACAAGTAATGCTTCAATAGCATCAGTTAACTCTTCGGGTACCGTATTTGGTGTGGGTGCAGGTTCTGCTACTATATCTTATATAGTTACCGGTTGCGGTGCGGGTTCTACTACACAGGCAATGACGGTTAATACAACGGGCAGTGCGGGTACTATAAGCGGCGCTACATCGACATGTGCGATGGTAGGTAGTACAACATTATCAGTATCAGGCGCAAGCGGATCAGGTACCTGGAGCAGCACGGCGCCAACTATAGCTTCAGTAACCACCGGCGGTACCGTTATCGGCCTTTCGGCAGGTTCTGCTACAATATCTTATACTGTTACCAACGGTTGTGGCACGGTTGCTTCAACCAGCCCTATGACCGTTAACCCGGGACCAACAAGTGGCACTATAAGTGGTGCTACATCGGTATGTGAGGCGGCTAATACTACGTTATCAGTATCAGGCGCAAGCGGATCAGGTACCTGGAGCAGCGGCTCTACTGTTATAGCGACAGTAAGCACAGGTGGGGTGGTATATGGCGTACTGTCTGGTAGTGCTACCATATCCTATACAGTTACCAACGGTTGTGGCACGGCTACTTCAACCAGTACCATGGCAGTAAACCCATTGCCAAACAGTGGTACTGCAGGTGGCGCTACTTCAGTCTGCTATCCGACAAGTACAACAGTAACAATATCCGGTGCAAGCGGCTCAGGTAGCTGGACCAGTGCGGCGCCAGGCATAGCTTCGGTGAGCAGCGGCGGTTTTGTTACTGCGGTTTCGGTAGGCAGCACTACTTTGACTTATACAGTGACCAATAGTTGTGGAACGGCTAGAACCACAACTCCTATGACGGTAAATGCATCCGGCAGCGCAGGTACAATTACAGGTACTTCGAGTGTATGTATAGGTGCTACCAGATCGTGGACAACATCAGGCAGCGGTGGTACATGGAGTAGCACCAACCCATCAATAGCATCTGTTGACGCTTCGGGTACTGTTTATGGTGTTGCTGTAGGTTCTGTTACCATATCTTATATTGTTACGGGTTGCGGTGCTGGTTTTACTACACTGCCAATGACCGTTAACCCTACGGTTAGCGCTGGTACGATAAGTGGTCCATCATTTGTGTGTACAGGTGGAACAACATCATTGTCTACATCAGGCTCCAGCGGTGGTACATGGAGTACTTCGGGCGTTTCAATTGCTTCAGTGGACAATTCTTCGGGAACAGTATATGGTGTTGCCGTGGGTTCTGTTACTATATCTTACTCGGTAACCGGTTGCGGTGCGGGTACGACTACACGCTCTATATCAGTATTTACAGCCCCTACCGCTACCATCAGTGGAACTACACCTTTATGTTCAGGTACATCAGACGTTTATTTTGTATCGACTGGAGTATCCGGTGGTACATGGAGCAGCAGTGCAACAAGTACTGCGACCGTGAACAGCAGCACAGGTAGTGTTTATGGCGTTGCTGCAGGTACTGCAACCATCTCTTATATAATAAGTAATTCGTGCGGCGCTGATACAGCGTCTCAAGGTGTTACAATAATTACAGCACCAAGTGCAGGTACAGTAACCGGCACTACGCCATTATGTACAGGTGCATCGGCAACTTATACTTCCAGCGGTACCAGTGGTGGTACCTGGAGTTCATCAGCAACCGGCGTAGCTACTGTCAGTCCAGGCGGCAGCGTTACCGGTGTATCGGCAGGTAGTGCAAATATTACCTATTCAGTATCTAACTCATGTGGTACGAATACAGCTTCACAGGCTATCACAGTTAACGCTACGCCAAGTGCAGGCACTATCAGCGGCGCATCTTCAGTATGCGAAGCTGCAAATACTACATTATCTACATCAGGCAGCGGTGGCTCATGGACTTCTTCAGCTACATCAACAGCATCAGTAAATAGTTCTACCGGTGTTGTGCGTGGTGTTGTTGCAGGTTCTGCTACCATATCTTATAGCGTAACTAACTCATGCGGTACCGATGTTGCAACAAGTTCAATGACTGTTAACCCATTACCAGATGCGGGTTCTTTGAGCGGTGCATCAACGGTATGTGTTGCAGCTTCAACCACATTGACCAGCAGTGGTTCAGGTGGCGGTACCTGGAGCAGCAGCAATACTGCACGTGCTACAGTTAGCGCTTCTGGTGATGTTACCGGTGTAAGCGCAGGTTCAGTAACTATATCTTATAGCGTAACTAATAGTTGCGGTACCGATGTTGCTACACAAAGCATGACGGTTAACCCATTACCAAATGCAGGCACTATCAGCGGCGCATCTTCAGTATGTGAAGCTGCAAATACTACATTATCTACATCGGGCAGTGGCGGTTCATGGACTTCGTCAGCTACATCAACAGCATCAGTAAATAGTTCTACCGGTGTTGTGCGTGGTGTTGTTGCAGGTTCTGCTACCATATCTTATAGCGTAACTAACTCATGCGGTACCGATGTTGCAACAAGTTCAATGACTGTTAACCCATTACCAAATGCAGGTTCTATATCAGGCGTAGCGCTAATGTGCGAAACAGGTGCGGTAACTATGAGCACCAGTGGTACAGGTGGTGGCACATGGAGCAGCAGCGATGGTGGTTCTATTGCATCTATCAGCGTTCGTTCGGCTACAGCCGCCGATATCTATGGCGTAGGACATGGTTCTATCACAATTTCTTATTCCGTTACCAATAGCTGTGGTACCGATGTTGCTACGCATTCAACAACAATACTGCCTTTACCTAACGCAGGTTCTATAAGTGGTGCATCATCAGTTTGTGTAAGCGCTAACACTACGCTTACTTCATCTGGCGACGCAGGTGGTACATGGGGCAGCAGCGCTACGGGAACTGCAACAGTTACCAGCAGTGGTGGCGTTGTATATGGTGTAGCTGCCGGTAGTGCAACTATAACTTATTCAGTTGCAAGTTCTTGTGGTATAGACAGGACTACAGCTTCAATGACTGTTAACCCAACTACGAGTGCGGGTACAATTTCAGGTGCATCTTCTGTGTGCGTGTACGCAACAACAACATTGTCAAGCAGTGGCAGTGGTGGCAGCTGGAGCAGTAGTAATACTGGCCGCGCTACCGTTGATGCTTCAACCGGTGATGTAACCGGCGTTTCTGTTGGAAGTGTTACCATTTCTTATTCAGTAAGCGGTACTTGTGGTACAGGTGTTGCAACACAGTCTATGACGGTTAACCCACTTCCTAATGCAGGTACAATAACAGGCCCGTCATCAGTATGTGAAACAAGCAGCATAACACTCAGCGATGGTGTAAGCGGCGGTACATGGAGTACCAGTGCGGCATCAACCGCTTCTGTAACTACTTCAGGTGTTGTATCTGGTGTTGCGGCAGGTTCTGCAACTATCTCTTATGCAATAACTAACAGCTGCGGTACTGACTATGCTACACGTTCAATAACCGTCAACCCGTTACCTGCTACTCCGGCATCAATTACAGGTTCTACCACAATTTCGTTTACAGGTGGTACAACAACCCTGTCAAGCACAACCGGAGGCGGCACATGGAGCAGCAGCAATACTGCCATTCTTACTGTTAGTGGTTCAGGTGTTGTAACTGCGGTAGCCGCAGGTACAGCTACTATTACTTATACCGTTTCCAACTCTTGTGGTTCGGCATATACAACAGCCTCAGTAACCTGCTCTTCTACAAACCATGCCCCTACATTTACTGTAGGTGGTACTGTACTTGCAAATGTTTGTGCTAACTCTCCTAACTTCTCTGTCAATACACAGTTAACGTTCAGGGACCTTGACGCCGGCCAGCCTATTACAATATCTGTAGTATCGGGTCCTGCACATGGTACCGCTATCATTTCGTATACAACTACCAGTACCGGAGGCACTATTATTCCATCAGGTTTATTCTTCCGTCCATCTCCTACTGATCTTGGAATGGATTCTGTGACGGTACGTGTATCTGATGGTATCGCATCATCGACTGTCATTTTAAGGTTGAATGTTGTTGCGATTCCTGATACCCCTGTTGTCACTGGTGTTGCTCCTGTTTGTACAGGCAGTACAATAACTCTTGTTGGCTCTCCTGCTGGCGGATTCTGGGGTTCTATGGACGGTAATTCTACTACCGGCAGTACTACTGGTGTGTTCAGAGCTATATCAGGTTCTGCTAGTACCGTTTATTATAACGGACCTTACAATACCAGCGGTTGCAGAACCCAGGTTAGAGTGACCGTGCCAATCATCGGGGTTCCTTTATTGCCTACTGTCTCCGGCTCTTCGGTTGTTTGTCCGGGTTCTTCAACTACGCTTTCGGCTAGCACCGGAGGTGGAACATGGAGCAGTTCAAACTCTTCTATCGCTTCTGTTACTTCGGGCGGTTCAGTAACAGGTGTTACTACTGGTGCATTCACAATATCTTATGTAATGTCTAATGCATGCGGTTCTGCAACAGCAACTAAAAATATGACTACGTCAGGTACTACAACGCTTGGACCTATCTCAGGTGGTACATACCTGTGTATGGGTGCAACGTTAGCACTTACCAACTCAACATCTGGTGGTACATGGAGCACAACTAATACGTCTCTTGCTGTAATATCGTCTGGTGGCCTGGTTTCTGCTGTAGCTCCTGGTGTTGATACAGCTATATATAGCTACACCAACGTTTGTGGCCTTGTATCCAGTGTTATCAAGCGCTTCACGGTTTATCCGGCTGCCGTAATCCCTGTTATCACAGGTCCGTCTGTAGTGGTTCGTGGCACAAGTGCTATCTTTACTTCATCTCAGGGTGGTGGCGCATGGTCGTCTTCAAGCCCTTCAATTGCAACAGTAACTCCTTACGGTGGTGTTTCAACATATGGCCAGGTTACTGGTGTAGCCGTTGGTTCCGATACTATCAGATATACTGTTAACAGCGTTTGTGGTACTTTAACGGGTATTAAAGTTATCAGTATTACTTCAAGCCGTGCTAACAACAACGGTGGTGCTGCTACTTCGGCTGATATAACATTGAATATGTTCCCTAACCCAACAAGCGGTACGGTTGCTATTGAAGTTATCGGCTCAACACTTGCAACAGAAGCAATTGTTACTGACCTTACCGGTAAAGTAATAGTTTCTGGTAGCAACAACGACAACAAATTAAACCTTGACCTTGGCAAACTGGCTGCCGGTACTTACCTTATAAAGGTGACCAACGGCGACCATACTTTCAATGAAAAGGTTATTGTAGAGTAATTTATAAAACTGAGTATTCAGTTTTTAAAATAGCGGATGTCCACATGGGCATCCGCTATTATTTTGGGGTATCTTGATCTGGGTTAAGAAATACTATACGACAGAAAATATTGATTTGGGTTAAGAAGGTGAATCAGTATTCTCATGAAATTTGCACCATCAAACAATATTTATGAAACGAATTTTATTTTTACTTGTAATGTTACCCCTGATCAGTTTGGCCCAAACACAGGTGCAGACTGTAAAAGGCAGAATATATGATGAAGCCTCAGGTGCGCCGCTGATAGGCGCTATTATTACCGTAACCGACCTTAGCCCGGTAAAAGGTGCGGCTACCGATAGCTCAGGTAACTTTATTATTGACAGCATTAAGATAGGCAGGCATACTTTTAAGGTGACGTACATGCCATATGAGAATAAGGTGCTCAGCGACATTGAGGTTACTGCCGGCAAGATGGTGAACCTGAATATAGGCATGCAGGAGGAAGTGAAGAACCTGAAGGAAGTATCGGTGGTATATAACAGGAGTAAGGACAAGAACGCTACCATTAATGATATGGCAATGGTAAGCGCCCGTTCGTTTAATGTGGATGAAACCAAACGATATGCCGGCGCACTTGGCGATCCATCTCGCATGGCAGCTAATTTTGCAGGCATAGTTGCAGGCAACGACAGCCGTAACGATATTGTGGTGCGGGGCAACTCACCTACCGGCATGCTGTGGCAACTGAACGGCCTTAACATACCTAACCCGAACCACTTTGGTACAATAAACAGCACCGGCGGCCCGGTAAGTATGCTCAATAATAATAACATTGATAAGTCAGACTTCCTCACAGGTGCCTTCCCGGCCCAATATGGTAACGCGCTTGCCGGAGCGTTTGATATAAGGTTACGCGAAGGGAATAAACAAAAGGCGGAATATGTGGCGCAGATAGGGTTCAACGGTTTTGAAGGAGGAGCGGAAGGACCTATCGGCAAGAACAAAACCACATCATACCTTGTCAATTACCGCTACAGTACATTGGGTGTTTTTAAATCGCTTGGCCTTAATCTCGGCACAGGTACTGCAGTACCTATCTACCAGGACCTGAATTACAATTTTGTATCGAAACTAAGCAGGAAGAGTAAGCTATCGTTATTCGGAATAATGGGGAACAGTCGTGCCGATTTTCTTGGTAAAGATGTGGATACTACTAAGCCGGACCTGTATGGCGGAGATCGTTATGCTGACCAGAAAAGCAAATTCACTACAACAATAACCGGCCTGTCTTATGATTACCAGCTGTCAGAAAAATCGTCAACCCGATTCATTGCAGGGTACTCAACAACCGACCAGCATTATACTTATGATTCTATAAGTAACATGGACAAAACTACATACGCCAATCAGCTTGCTGATTTTAAAACAGGCAAGCTATCACTACAATGGGTGTATATGCACAAATTCAGCGCGAAGGATAATATACAGGCAGGGGTGACCTACGAAAATACATCATATAGCACCGTGTACAAGCAATTTACACCAGGCAAACCGGAAACGGTATACGAAGACGAATCGGGTAACCTGGGTTTGGAGCAGGCCTACCTGCAATGGAAGCACAGGTTCAATAAAGATTTTTCGCTGGTGGGTGGTATGCACTTTCAGTTCCTGGACATGAACAGCAGCTTTGCCGCCGAACCAAGGCTCAGTTTCCGGTACGCGATCAACAGCCGTAACTCAGTGAGCATAGGTTATGGCATGCACAACCAGGTACAGAATGTGTATACCTATTTTATACAAACACCTACAGCCGCAGGCAACGAACTTACCAATAAGAACCTTGACTTTACACGCAGCCAGCATATTGTAGCAACATACAACCTTAACGTAACAAAAAATATGCGCATAAAAGCTGAAGGCTACTACCAGGCAATTGACAAGGTGCCGGTAACTATTTTCCCTTCATCATATTCAGCCCTTAATTCCGGTGCCAGCTTTTATCTCGATAACCAGGACTATCTTGTAAATAAAGGCACAGGTACTAATTATGGTGCGGAGCTTACAGTAGAGCATTTCTTAGATAAAGGGTTCTATTTTTTGGTAACGACATCATTAATTAATTCAAGGTATAAAGGCAGCGATGGTATAGAGCGCAATACCGCATTCAATACCGGCTATGTTGCAAATGTGCTTGCAGGTAAAGAGTTTAAGGTAGGGCATAGCGGCAACATACTTGCAGCCAACTTTAAAGTGTCTCGCATTGGTGGCCGCTATTTAACACCCATTGATACAGCGGCATCGCGGATAGCGCACGAAGCTGTTTTTGACAAAACACGCGCCTATGCCGACAAGCAGGACGACTATTTCAGGATCGATTTTAAGATCTCTTTCAAAAGGGAATACAAAAGAAGCACCATGGAATTCTCGCTCGATTTGCAGAATGTGACCAACCACAAGAACATCTTTGACCGCAACTACGATAAGTACAACAACAAAATAATTTTCAACTACCAACAGGGCTTCTTCCCTGTGCCAATGTTTCGTTGGACATTCTAGTTAATTTATTTTTCAATATATGGCAAAGGCGGCTCTTCGGGCCGTCTTTTTCATTTTGATGGTTGTAAATCAAGCCTCCTCTTCGATAGTAGCCCAAAAACTTGTATTTTGATGCGGGTTAAACAGCTATTGGTTATGAGGTTACTAGTGGTTTTGCTTATTATTTTCGTGGCTCAGGTTACCTATGCTGGCAATATTGCCGCCTTGCTCGATTCAGCCAGGTATTATAAGTTCAGTAATCCTGCTAAGACGCTGGCTTTTGCACAGGAGGCATATTCACAGGCAAAAGACGAACACAATATCAACCAGCAGGGTGATGGCGCCTTCCTTTCAGGATTAGCCTGTTACTTGACAGGCAATTATGAAAAAGCACTAGGCTACTACCTGGATGCCGAGCACTTGTATGAATCAGCAAAGAACAATTCAGGGATAATAGACGTTTACACTGACCTGTGCATATTCTACCTGAAACAAAAGAAGATAGCCCTGGCAACTACCACCATTGATAAAGCCATCCATCTGGCTGATTCTATTAATGATAACCAGAAGAAGGGAAATTCATACAATAATAAAGGCCTCATTTACCTGGATACCAAAAGGTACGACAGTGCTATTATTTGCTTCAACAAGAGCTATGCATCCTACAAGGTACCGAATGATAAAATAGGCATGGCTTACAGCCTGGGTTATCTTGCCTCCGCGTATTCCGAAAGCAATATGCCGGATAAATCTCTGGAATGCCTGCAGCAAAGTATTCCCCTTCTTGTAGAAGCCGGCGATAAATTCGGTGCTGCCTCAGGTATCAATAATATAGGGGAACTGCTTTTGCAACAACACAAGCCAGAGCAGGCATTGCCTTATTTTAAAGATGCCTGCGAAAAAAGTAAATTAATCAGCTTTCGCGACCTTGAGGATAACACCTACCGCATGATGGCGGCATGTTACCGCGAAATGGGCGACTATAAAAAGGCATATGAAGCCACCCAGGCGCAGATAGCTGTTCATGAAAAACTCCAGAACGACCACCAGATAAAAGCAATTGAAGAGCTGCAGACAAAATATGAAACAGGTAAAAAGGAACAGCAGAATAAGTTGCTTACCGAAACCAACCTGCGGCAGTCGCTGCAATTGAGCCGGACCCGGATAATAAATTATGCACTACTGGCAATCGCTTTACTTATTATTGCGATGCTGTACCTGTTTTATAACCGCTATAAATTAAGACAGGAGGCCCGCTTCAGGGAGGAATTTATCAGCCACGAAAAACTGCGCGCACACGCAATTGTTGACGCGGAAGAGAACGAGCGGCAACGCCTTGCGAGAGAGCTGCATGACGGAATTGGGCAGTTGCTCGCCGCCACCCGCCGAAAGATTCAGAATATGGAGCATGCTGAAGTGCAGGCAGAAGCTGCTTATGAAGAAACGATAGGTTTGCTGGATGAGTCAATTAAGGAAGTAAGGCAGCTTTCGCATAACATGATGCCACCGTCGTTACGCAATAAAACATTGGTGCAGGCAATAAGCGAACTAGCCCGGCAGGTAGTGCAAACCACCAGCCTAAAGGTGCATACAGACTGGATAGACACCGAAAACCTGGAGCTGGATAAAATACAGGTGCTGATGTTGTACCGCAGTTTGCAGGAAATAATAAGCAATGTTATACGCCATGCTGCGGCAACCAACCTGAATATTGAAATCGCCAATCATGACAATGAATTAAATATCGTTGTATATGATAATGGGAGTGGCTTTGACAAAGAAGCAGTTATAAAGAGTGGGGCAGGCATCGGACTAAAGAATATTCAGTCAAGAATTGAGTATATTGGAGGACAATTGCAGATAGATACGCATCCGGGTAAAGGGACAACGTATATTATCTATTTACCCCTAAATAAAGAGGTATGAATAAAATAGGCCTGGTGCTGGTTGATGACCATCATATTTTATTGGATGGCTTAAGTGCATTACTTAAGCGGCAAAAGGATATGGAAGTAAAAGGAACTTTTACCAACGGCCATGAAGCCATTCACGCACTCGATACATTGAAACCTGATGTTGTGCTTGTGGACATCAACATGCCTGAAATGACGGGCGTAGAGCTCACACAAAAGATCAGGAAACACAATCCGGGCGTTGCAGTAATTTGTCTTTCCATGCATGATGGTATCGATTACATACTGGAGATGGTGGATGCCGGGGTATCGGGCTACCTGCTTAAAAACACCAACGATAAAGAACTACTGGAAGCTATAAGAACCGTTCACGACGGCAAACTGTACTTCCCGCCCGATATTTCAGCGAAAATTACGACCGAAGCTATCCGCAAGCGCAAGAGTGAAGAGCAGGAGAAAGAAATGCACCTCACCGATAGGGAACTGGAAATTCTTAAACTGGTTTTCAAAGAATACAGCAACGCAAAAATTGCCGAAGAACTCTTCATCAGCGAACGTACTGTAGAAACACACCGCAAGAACATGCTCCGCAAAACCAAAAGCAACAGCATGCTCGGCCTCATGAAATATGCCATGGAGCATAAACTGGTGTAGGGTATAGTTAGTGTAACGCTGTAGCAAACACTCATTTGCTACGTCACTTCTCGTTGCAGAGATGCAAAATTTTGCGTCTTACATAACACCATCATTGCTATCCCCCCTTTTTCTCACCCTCCATCCGTGCCAGTACGGATAAATAAATACGCATTCCGGCGTATGGTGCACGCTATTTGCCCCAACTACTTTTACACCCAGTTAGCGACCTGTATTTTCAGTTCGAGCTGCGAGAATGCAATCACGTTAAAAGCCATGAATATGAGTAGTGTAAAGAAGTATACCGTAATTGTAACCGGCATGGCTGTTGCCCTTGCAGCATGTGGCGGACCCAAAATGTCGAAGTACGCAAGCAAAACGAACTTGGGAAAGAAGGCGCATTACGATGTGAATCGGTCAACGATCAATAAAAATGGAAAAGGCTTCACTCTTGATGTGGACAAGCTTGCGCAATCGCCTAAAAGAGTAGCATTGGTATCATTTTACACCGATGACCCGGGGATAAGTAAGGTGACAGGCACTGCTATGACCGGCAAAACCTTCACTACAACTAACGAAGGGGAAACCTCGGCAAAAAGCTATGCGGATTTCTTTTACAATGCAAGCATTGAGAACCTGAAAAAATCATTCGCCGATAATGGCATGACATTATTGGTTCCTTCGGAATTCTTAAATACATCTGACAAGAGGAGCTACTACAACGATTTTGTTGTAAAGCACAGCACATTAAATAAGGTGGGTGGTGCGCTGGCAAAGTTTATGAAGCGCTTGGGTAATGCTGGCACTACGCTTGAATGTAAAGTGCCTGCCGACGGTTTTGTGCTCACCGATCTTAACAAGAACCACGAAATGTCGGATGCAAAGAAGAGATCGCTGAAAAGAAACGGCGGTGTGGGTCAGTATGACGACAAAATGATAGAGTGCATAGGATATGATTTGTGTAAGAAACTGGAGGTAGATGCAGTTATTGTGGTGGTCAATTCACAGTTGTGTGACAAGAACATTATTCGCGACAGGCACTACATGGCTGCTGTAAGCATGTACATGTTTGGCCCTAACCCACAGCCACTTACCGAAGGTAAGAAGGATAATATGTTTTATTCAAAAGGCTTGTTTTATAGTGGTTACCGTATGGCCTTTAAGAAAGGCCTCCGCATGGACCCGAAGGCAAAAGGCGACGAAGCCACCAAAGAGCTGGCAGACAATAACAAGAAAGCCTACACCAATATGATATTAGCTATAGCCAGCAAAATGGCTGATGATGTGAAAAAGAGTTAATCACCTTTAAAAACGATGTTTATGTTGAAACGTTTAAGTGTAATTGCGGCGATGGTTGGGTTCTGTTCAATAGCAACAGCGCAGTCTGTATCATACAGGTTGATAGAAAGCGACCCTGATAAATACAAGCCAACGGCATTGAGCCTGGACCTCATTAATTTCGATACCTACATTGAGCCGTCGATAGGCTATGGACTGAAGCTGGAAACGATAATTTTAAATCGCATTATGCCGTTTATAAATTATAAACATGCCTGGATGGATCTGTCGGCAAGGCACATCTACAATTCGTATCCGATGCCTAAGAATGGCTTGGCTAACCAGACAACAATAGATCTTGGTGGAGTGCTGTTTTTAAGAAGTAAAGTGAAAAAGAAGTCTGTAAGGGTTGTATTGCATTCGTCGTCATCGAGCACACATACTTATACTACCTACCTTATGGTGCCGAGCGAAATAAAGAAAATGGCTGGCGTAGGTGGTGGTATATACTTTAGCAAGAAGGCTTTGAAGTTTGAAGACGACGCACACCCTTTATATCGTTACAAAAGCCTGGACGGAACTATTGATGTGCCAATTCACGATGTAGGGTATACAGGTACTGACGTGCAACCAGCGGGCGATGCATATACCCCTTTTGCAATGAGCTATACTACCAGCATTTACGGAGGGCTGCATTTTAGAAGTGTAGTAAACACGGTGATACGGGCAGATGGTTATGGCCGAAAAGCTAACGCAAAAGTGGCTGACTATTATATTGACCTGATGTATGCACCTGTAGTAGCTATTGGTAATGTTAAGGATATTGATGGCAAGGAGTGGGAGATGGTACCGCAAAGCGGCGCTATCAGGCATCTTGGCTATAAGCTGGGGTATTCTTTACATGGCGTAAAATCACTTGGATTTATGTACTATGCGGAGTTTGGAAAGAAACCCGGCCCGGCGATGGGTAAGAGCTTCCTGAATAATGGAACTTACATTACCGTAGGCATGGGCGTAACCATTGCTTCCGGCAAACAATTGTCATTCAAACATTCAAAAAAAGACAAAGACAAATCTGCGACTGATAAGAAAGATTAATAAACGCACGTATTAACAGCATATCAGTCGGAGAAGACCATCAACTTATGATGGAAGGCTTGTGTTTTTACACAAGCCTCTTTTATTTTATATAGGCCTATTGACTAGAACATTGCCAAAGATAAGTGCGCTAATGATTGTGAAATTGCGGAGATATTGGGTACGAAACACACTCCCCTCCTTTTTTCAAGGAGGGGATGCAGGACGAGGCGAATGCCGAGTACGGCTGGGGTGGTTGCACTAAGCATGGTTAGTTTTTAGCGATATCGTTACTTCCCTTCAAAATAATAACCATATGCCTGCTCAATAAGGCCATTACCCATTTCTGTAAGGTTGTGTGCTGTATACATAAACACCACACAGTCGGCTTTCTTCAATACAGCCAGCCAGTCGGTATTGCCAACATATACTTCGGGTGTTTCCTCGTTATGGTCTTTATCATAAAGCAGCCTGAAGTAATACCATATCTGCCAGTCGGTATTGGTGTTTTGCATCAGCCCGTCATACATCCAAGTGAGCAAGAAGCTATCGCCAATATAAACAACCTTTGGCCTCGTTGCAGTAGCGTCAGCTTTATAGTGCACAACCGGGTAGCTGAATGTTTCATACGCAGTAGGGAAGATAATGTCGCATGTTTTGGCAATGTCCGCATCGGTATATCTTGGCTTGGTGCTGTGTTCTATTTTATCCCATACAGGATGTGGTAAAGTAATGTTCCTGCGCTTTTCCATGTAGCGCGTAAACGTATCCGCTGCCAGTAACGACCCATATACCGACCAATGAAATGCCTGCTTGGGGTATAGTAGTTCACTATCTTTATTTTTCAGAGATACATACCAGCTATTAAAATCGATCTGGTGAATGCCGATAGAATCACAAATACGTTTATACACTTCAAAATTGGTAGTAGTTCTTTTCTGTTGCTTCAGCCTCTCAGGTATATATTCAGGGTAGTAGTAAGCTTTACATGGTGCATGTACAAGAACTATCGTTTTACCCATCGCTTCAAATGTGTCCTGCAACGCTTTCAGCTTTCGTAGTTTTTCGCGAATAGGGTTATAGCCTACGAAGTCGTTGCCGTAATAGCTGTTAATGTACACACCCTGGTACAGGTAGCGTTCCTTGCCAATAACAATAGAAAGCGAGTGTGTTTTATCAAACAACGAAAGCTGCAGCTGGTTGTTTACCCGTATCAGTTCATTACGGAAACCCATATGATCGTTGGTGTAGTCGTTGGTGCCTGCCTGGTAAGCGCCGCTCCACCATCGTTTTACCGAAAATGTATCGGGTGGTGCGCTGGTAAACCAGCCATCCAGTTTGCCGCTCGTAAAGAAGGGGTAATTCTGTTGTATTATGGGCAGGCACAGTACGAGAAGTACCACAATGAAAATGCCGTTCTTTATTCTTGCCCCCATTATTTAGCAGCTTGAATAAGGAAATGGAAAATAATATATTGCTATACCATTGCTATGCATAATATTGCTATTGCAGATGGTGCAATATTATCATAAATATCAGCAAAAACCTACCATGATACTTTTACTGTATGGCAAGAGAATAAAGTGTAATCCCCAACAATGCTATGAAAATAGTCAACCCGATAATCAGAGGTGCAACAATTGATCGTTTTGTGTAAGGCACAGAGCCAATATATGTTTTCCAGAAATAAGCCTTTAATATTAGTCCGCTTAATAGCCCAAACAGGATATTGACATAGCTTCCTTTCGGTAGATATTGTAATGCCTTGTATTGCAATACGGTAAATAATATCCCAAATACGATTACCTCCATTTTGCCTTTCTTTCCCTCATTCCGGTTAAGGTTCATGGCCATTAAAATGGACCCGAACAATGCACCAAAAAAAATTGAAAATAAAAAGATCGACTGCTCTGCATAATAGAGTGGCAGCGGTTTATCGTCATCAAAAATACTTGGCCGTTCGGTTGAAGTTTCTGGTGATACCGGGTATGTTTCCTGATCCATAGTGCAGATATTTCCGGTAAATATACTTCCTTTCTTATTGTGTAGCTGTGCTGGTTGAAACGCAAATGAGTATAACGATCAAGTCAACATCTGCTTAGACTTTGAACACCTTCTTCCTTAATGGCTGCTGCTAAAGCACATCTTTTCGGAGGAACTTATGATGACAGCCGCCGCGAAAGCGGACGTACAGAGTGACAAGCTTCAACAAAACACGCCGGGGGGCTCCTTTAGCCTGCGGAGCGATTGGCTAAAGTGCCCTTTTCTTTTGGTTCTTTTCTTTTTGGCAGAAAAAGAAAAGAACAATAGACGCAGGGAGCATAACGCGATTACAACTTACTATGTTGTATTTTTCGAAACTTCAACCGCGGCTGAAATAATATAGGACAATGGCCTAGCCCTTTTTACAACGAACACCACCACATATTATTAGCAGCCCACTTGCCCCAGTCAGTAAAACTCTCTTTCAGGCTGGCTATAAGTTCCTTCTGTGTTACTTTCTTGCCTTTTTGTGGCATCACAAAATCTGCATCAGTAAGGGTTGTCAGCTCAATTTTTGTTGCGGTCCAGGTGGTGTGCAGGCGGGGTACGGCAAGCTCCAGTATCATGCCCGGCAGGCCGCCAAACATTTCAGGGCCGCCACTTACCGGTATATCTTCAGCATAAAATGCAACCACATAAACCGAATCGCAGATAATGCTCACTGCCTTATGGCACTGGTGGCCCAGTATGGTGCGCACTTCTGTTTTTTCTTTCCATGCCAGTTTTCTCATGCTGTCCTGCACCAGGAATTTACTTTCATAAATAGCTTTCAGCGCGGTCACCTTCTGTGCCCTTAGCTCGGTATACACTATGTTCTCCGATGCCGCTCCCTTACCCCAGCCATTAGGTGTTTCCACCTCCCTGCCGGGTTTGTAATACGTTTTAGCGGTATCGAACACCATATCATAGTACAGTGTATTGAACTTAGGTATCTCGCCTTTTATACGCTCGAACCACTCACTCCCTTCATTTAGGGCGTGGGTATTAGTTTTACGTTCAAATTCAATTTTGCCGCCCAACATAAATTGCGCGTTTGCGGTAGTTCCGCAAAGCAATACTGCGAATATTATTAAGTAGTTTTTCATGGTAGTTAGTCTTCTTCTTTAGGTGCCGCTGCGCCCGGCGTGTGAGTAAAATTCCATATGAGGTTCAGCATACCATAGCGGCGTATGGTGTTGTACGTGTTCTGGGTAATAATACCACCCTGAGATTCCCTATTATAGCCCTTGTTCTGGTTAAGTATGTCGCGGGCCGAAAGGCGCAATTCCAGCTGATTTTTCTTCAGGAATTTCTTACTTACATGCGCATTCCATAACGTAACATTATTATTGCCGGTAAACACAGCCGTCTTCTGCCTTACAGAAAAGTTGATGGTAGAGGCCACTTCTATTTTCTTGGTTATCTGGTACGATGCTGAAAACTCATTGTCGAATGTCCAGTAATTGCTGCTGTATTTGCTTATGCTCGATTTGTTGTCGTTGTAGGAGAAACCCGGGTTGTAGCTGAAATCATACTTATCGTCTTTTTCAAAGTTGAAGTATGGGTTAATGCTGTAGTTGTTGTTATTGCTGATGTTGGTTTCGCCGTTAATGAAACTAACCGTACGGTATATAGAGCTGCTTAGTGAACCACCAATATAAACTGCTGGCTTTTTAAGTTTAAAGCCACCACCCATGTAGAAGTTACCACCATAGTTACCATCCACATTTACATAAGTAGTAGTGGTACCCTGGGTGGTAATGGTTTGCTTGGTGCTAATGGCATCAAGGGTATTGCTGAACGATGCCGATATCCAGGTGTAGCGGCCACTCAATGCTTTATAGTCGTTAAAGTGCAGCGAAAAATTGTTATTAAATTCCTGTCTTAGGTTAGGGTTGCCTATAGTTTGGTTCAGCGGGTCAATGTTCTGTTGCAGGGTCTGCACTTCGCCAATTGATGGCTGGCGCGTATTGCCGTTATAATTGAAACCAATACTGGTTTGTTTCTTCAGTGCATAGTCAAGCGATGCTGAAGGGAAGATATTAAGGTAGTTGGTTTTTAGCGACCTGTCGGTATGCAGCATTTCCGCTTGTTCATAGCTCGTATTGGCAATATCACTACCGATGGAGAAGGTAACCTTGCTCTTGCTTTTGTTGATGTACTTATACCTTACGCCACCCCTGTTGGTGAAAATATTGTATTTGTAGTCGCTGCTGTAGAACAGATCGGGTACGTCAGATGCATAGCCACCCACAACATTGTAAGAATAATTTTTAGCCGTACTATTATTGAGCGATAGCGCATAATTCACTTCTATAAATGATACCTTTGAAAGAGGTTCTGTATATATAACCTTACTCTGGAACCCAAACGATTTGGTGGTATTGTTTTTATTCTGGTTGGTAGTGTACGATGAGTCTAGTCCGGTTGTGGAATGCGATGTCTGGTATTGCAACAGCGATGTAATATTGCCATCCGCTTCCGACTCCTTATAGTTTTCCCTGAAGTCAAGCGAAAGCGACCTGCCTTTCTTGGCGAATTTCTTACGAAGTAAAGCGCTTGCATTTATAAACTGCGAATTGGTGGTGCTGGTTATGTTGCGGTTGTTAATGTTTTGAACGTTACCTTCGGTACCCTGGGTGGAAGTATTGAACTGCGAATTCGTCTCCAGTTTCTTCTTGGCGCCGTCAACCGATATTTTCAGGGTAGTGCTGCTATCCAGTTTCCATTCAAACATGCCATTGGCTGTATTGCGCTCCACCCGGCTGAATTGGTTCTTGTTTGCTGTTTGCACATACAAAGGGTTGTTGGTAATAGTTTGCGCGGCAATCTCAAGGTTCTGTAATGCATACCTGTAATTGGCAGTAAAATGTTGTTTGTCTTCATTCCATTTATCGGCATAGTGCAGGCCGCCTGTCCATGTCTTAGGTAGCCCTTCACCCTGGAACCTTCCGCCCCATCCAGCTATATCATCTTCGTCCGATGTGTACCATCTCATCACGCTGCCATCATCATTAATTTCTGTATTGATGTTGCCACCGCCAAATTTATCAGCATCCCTTCCACTCAGCCCAGCCGTAGCGGTATTCGACATAATGCCGAATGCCGAAAACTGCCTCTTGCCCTTAAATGCATTCAGCATGGCTTGATTTTCAAAATAGCCATCCGTGCCGCCACCGGCGTCAGCCTTTCCAAAGTAGCCTTTTTTCTTATTGTCCTTCAGTTCCAGGTTAATGGTCTTCGTTTTCTGCCCGTCATCAATGCCGGTAAATTCTGCCTGGTCGCTTTTCTTATCATAGACCTGTACTTTGTTCAGCGCATCAGCCTGCAGGCCCTTAGTTACTACTTTAGGGTCATCACTGAAAAACTCCTCACCATCAACCAACACCTTTTTCACCTCTTCGCCCTGTGCGGTTATTTTACCATTCTTATCCACCTGTATACCGGGTAGTTTTTTCAGCAGGTCTTCCACGGTCGCATTCTCTTTTGTGCGGAAGCTATCAGCCACATATTCAGTAGTATCGCCTTTAATTTTAATAGCGGCAATCTGCTGCGTAAATACAAATTCCTTTAGCATCCTTTCTTTCGATACCATAGGTATGGTGCCGAGGTCTGTAACAGGTGTTTTAACCACCACCACATCCAGGAATTCAATAAATCCCGGTGAAGAAGCCCGCAGCAGGTACTTACCTTCTTTTGGTACTTTCAGTTCTACCATACCGGCAACATTGGTTCTGCCAAAGGTTTCTATCACCGAATCAGCGCCGCGCATCAGCACAACCGATGAGTAGCAGATAGGCAGGCTGTTGAGTGTATCCATTACCACCCCCTTAACAATAAACTGGGCATTACTTGATGCGGTAAAGACAAAGAAGCTGGTTATCAGGAGTATGATACGTCGCATAGAGGTGAGTGTTGGTGTGGTAAAGAGAGTGTATGAAATGTAAAAGAAGAAAAGTAAAACGAATAATATCTACCCCTCTGTATGTAAACTGGGCTAGTTTAACGAAATTTTACAAAATTTCTTAATTAGTGTTAATTCCAGCATCTTTTCGACTTGCGCAAGAAGCAGCCTTTTTTATTAAAAATGGAGGTCAAGTGGTTCCGAGTCTATCGGAAACCTCACATCATGTGTCCAAGTTCGACATGATCTTTATGACTATCCCGCCCTGTGCCACGGCGCAGACGTAATTTCTCCCTTCTCTATGGGAGAAGGGCAGGGGGATGAGGCCGCTAATCCCCCTCATCCAATTCAAAAATATCATTCACCGATAGCCCGAAAACCCTTGCTATCTTCAGCGCAAGTACCGCCGATGGCACATATTTGCCAGATTCAATGGCGTTAATGGTTTGGCGCGAAACATCTATTTTTTCGGCAAGGTCAGCCTGCGTGAAATTGGCGCGGGCACGCTCCACTTTTACTGTGTTTTTCATGCAAGCGCTTGTTTAGTGAAACGGGGCTTAATATAAAGCTGGTAATTGAAAATAAGAATGAACAACACCAGTATGGTAGCTATGTTGTAGAACAGCACACCAAGGTAGTTGCCGCCATATACCACAAACGTAAGCAGGATAAAAATGGCATAATTGGCATATACACCCCATTGCAACGATTTCAATCGCATATAGGCAACATATTCGTCCTCGCGCTTCAACCTCGAAAAGGCAATCATGAACAGGCTGATAATGCTACCGGCAACAGCCACCTCATCGGTAAGGTTGTTGTTGGTGAAATCCAAACCACCGGCACCATTGCCAGTTGGCGTAGCCAGAAAGTCAAAAGAGAAACTATAGTTCATACACCCAATAAACAAAACAAAGAATAACGGAAACATAATTAAACCGATGGCTCGGCAGGCGCGGGGCAATAACATTGTGTTTTTCATGTCAAGTAATTTTTACCAAAAGTAAAGTAAACTTTACAAATTGCAAACTTTGCTTGATATTTTTTTTGTTAAAAAAGTTTTCGGAATCGTAGTTGACCCTGATTTACGCAAGTCTATAGCAGAACTTTTTTATGCGGGTTCCGACTCGCATCCATGCAAATTCCGGCAGTTTGTAACTGCCGTCGGTTGTTGACATAATCGTAACTCCGGGATTGTCTATTTTTGATATGTAAAGCATAAATTAAACAGCCTAAAATGGGAACCTGGAGCACGGCAATAAAAGGAAATGATACATCAGCCGATATTTACGATGAGTTTTTCAATCGCTATAATAGCGGGGAAGAGGCCGTAGCAATTTCGCAAAAACTTGTTGAAAGCAATCCGGAAATTTATAGGAATGATCAAGATGGGCATAATATATTGTTTGCTTTGGCGCTCGCACAATGGGAAACAAAGTCGCTTGACGAGGGGGTATTGAAGCGGGTCGAGGATGTTATTTCCGCAGGTGCAGATTTGGAAATGTGGCGAGAGGCAGGCGCCACCGAAAAAGATATTCAACAGCGGAGAGTTATTCTCGATGATTTTCTTGAAAAAATAAAGCTCGACAGGCCAAAAGTAAAACCAAGAAAGCGACCGAAACAAAGGACGCCGATATTTTCGACTGGCGATTGCCTGGTATTTAAAATGAAGACCGGATATTATGGAGGGGCAGTAGTGCTAGCAACAGACAACAACTCTGGAGCCGGATACAATCTTGTTGCAACAACAAGAATTAACCAGATTGCTAAACCAACATTAACGGACTTTGAGGATGCGGAAGTTCTCGTCTTAAATTTTGCCAAATGGTCAGGCACGCTTGATATCAATTGGCTTGCCCCCAATTTTTATACGATGAATTACGCCACTTATTTTGAGAATATCGGGAAGATAGATGTGGAAATAGATTACAGCGTAAAAAACTATTCAGGAGAAGGATACCTGTTCAAACCATCGTACGGAGCAGCCTGGGTTATGAACACTATCGCCGAAAATCAATTTGAATCTGAACAGATAAAACCAAAGCCAGTCAAAACATGCAAAATTAGTCAATTAACCCTGCGTCATTCGAATAATAAATGAAATGCATGATAATTCCTCACTGTCGCTTGCTTGAGGCGTAGCCCCTGTGGGGGGCAACACTTGACGACAACGCTTCTTTCGTCTCCATCGATGTACACATAAAGATGTGAATGTGAATGGCACTTGAAGCAAACCGCCCTCACACATTGTATCTTTATCACAACACCGCACCCCGGCGCATATGCTTCAACCTCCGGTCGGGATGCGTAAATTTTCTCTTGAACCCAAAGATCACCATGCATAAATTTTCCCGTGAGACACGTTTTCACAAAAACACACCGCTCATAAAACATCTACTATGACAAACCCAATGAACGCCCTACATAAATTTTCCGGTGAGACATGTTTTCACAAAAAACACACCGCTTATAAAACATCTACTATGACAAAACAAATGAGCACCATGCATAAATTTTTCCGTGAGACACGTTTTCACAAAAACACACCTCTCATAAAACATCTACTATGACAAAGCAAATGAGCACCATGCATAAATTTTCCCGTGAGACAGGTTTCCACAAAAACACACCGCTCATAAAACACCTACTATGACTAAACAAATGAACACCCTACATAAATTTTCCTGTGAGACATGTGTTTCAACCTACCTGCGCCACGGCGCAGACGTAAATGCTCCCTTCTCTATGGGAGAAGGGTTGGGGATGAGGCGTCTATTACCCCATAGTTAATACCACAACCATTTGAACCGAATACCCAATGTTTTTGTACTTTTATTTCAATCTTTCGCTACTATGAAGTGTTCTATCTCTATATTATTATTGATGTTACTGGTTGCAATTGCACCCGGTAAACAATTGTTTGCACAAGACAAAAAAGCCCAGAACAGCAAAGCATTCGCAAAGTTGTGCGCTGCCATTAATAAGAAGGATGATGCAGGTATGTATGCGCTCACCAATACCGATTTCCAAAAAAATATTGATTGGATGAATTTCCAGAACTATAGCCGCTTCGGAATATTTGTTCATGGCGCTATTACCGATACCCTGCTCACCAGCTATGCAAATGGCACAAGCACCTACAAAGCGACATTTAGCGATGGTGTATTCAATATAAAACTCAGTACCGATGATGATGGTAAAATAAGCGCCCTGCTTTTCAAAAAGGCCGATGTAGTGAGCGATGTAAAAAAGCCGGCAGTAAGTTTTTCCAACCCACTCGCAACCAAACTGGATAAAGCCATTGACGAGGCCGCACAGGAGTATATGCAGAAGCCTGGCACAACGGGTTTGTGTATTGGCCTATTGCAGAATGGCATTATGCGCTCTTACAGCTATGGCGAAACAGAGAAGGGCAGCGGCGAAATGCCGGGTGTACATTCCGCATTTGAAATAGGATCTGTTACCAAAACATTTACTGCTACGTTGCTGGCATGGTATGTCACGCTCGGAAGATTGTCGTTAGATGAGCCTATCACAAAATATCTTCCTGACTCAGTGAAGAAGAACCCTAAGCTGAAAGGTATTACTTTAAAAATGCTCAGCAACCACACATCAGGCCTGGCACGCATACCCGATAACCTGATGCAGGACAATGCCGACATGCTGAACCCCTACAAAAAATATAACCGCAAAAAACTATTTGCCTACCTCAAGCGCTGCAAGCCCGAAACAGCGCCGGGAACTGTAAGCGCATATTCCAACCTCGGTGTGGGGCTGTTGGGTACTATTCTAGAAAAGGTTACAGGTAAAACATACGAGGAGATGATTGAAGAAGTAATAGCCAAGCCACTAAAGCTGGAAGCAACAGGCATTGGACAGCAGCACGGCGAACATGCGCATGCTGTGCACCTGTTGCCTGTCTACAATGAAAAGGGAGAAACAACTCCGCGCTGGGATTTTGACGCATTGGCTGGTTGCGGCGCACTGCGTTCCACCTCTATAGACCTGCTCACCTATGCACAAGCCAACCTGGACCTCAATACCAGCCTCATGGGCAGGGCTCTTGCACTCACGCATGAGATCACTTACGAAAAGGCCCCTATGTTTATTGGTCTCGGCTGGATGTTGAAAAAAACAGATAAAGGCCCTGTATACTGGCACAATGGCGGCACCTTTGGCAGCAGCAGCTTTATTGCCTTCTTCCCGGGCAAGGGCACCGCAATGGTTGTCCTCTCCAACTGCGTACAATCTGTCGATGAAATGAGCAGCAAGATAATTGCAGCGCTACAGGAGTAGGTCAATATTTTTTAAGTGCGTAGGTGAATGGATAATTTTTTCGCTACAAATGAAAAATTCAGCAAACCGTGCCGCCGTTCCGGCACGGACGTATAGAATAACAAGCTTCAACGGAAAACGCCGGGGAGCTCCTTTAGCCCGCGGAGCGATAGGCTAAAGTGCCCTTTTCTTTTGGTACTTTTCTTTTTGGCATAAAAAGAAAAGTACAAAGAAGCTGGGCACATAACACGATGGCAAAACACCATATTGCAATTAGCGTAACTAAGGATTGCATCCAACTCTCTACTGCTTAAACCTCGTCGCCGCCGAATAAGGCGAAACCAGCAACTGATAACGCTTGTTGTCATAAGCCTGCAGCGTGTTAAGGTCTAAAAGCGAATACCAACCCGCCCTGCCGGTAAAAGCAGTAGGGTGGTGTGGAGCCGGTCCGTCAGGATTATCGTTAGTACTTACCACATAAATAATGCCATTACGGTCGTCAACGGCAATGCCGTGCGGTTGGTAAAAATCGCCGTCAATGCGTGTGGACTGCAGCGTATTGTAGTTAATAGCATAAACCGAACCCTTCATGCCGGGGCGGGTGCTATTGTCTTCCTGGCAGGTAACAAAAATATAAGGCCTGCTGCTGGAAAGCGCCATCTCCACCGGCGAAATTCCAACCGGGATAGCTGCAATAAGGGTATCCTTATGCGCATCCATTACCCGCACTTCATTAGAACCCTGGCATGTAACAAAGTACCGCGAAAAGTCAGGCGACATCAGTATCTCATGTGGGTTCCGCGATACATAGGTTGTAGAACTGCTGGCTACAGGTGGGTTGCTGTCAAGGCTTATTGCCTTAATTTTTATCGGGTTGGTGCCGCGCGATATCCTGTATATAAGATTGCCATATTGCGCGGTTACAAACAGGGTATCGAAAGAGTAGTTCGAAGTAATGCCGTGCGGGTATACCAGCGAACTGCCACCGCCCAGCGATTTTATTACCTTCATATCTGCCGCGCTAATGTGGGCAAGTATACCATCATCGGTAAAGCTGCTCGTAACAACGGCCGTATCTGCAGGGGCAACATATAGTATGTTCCATTTTCCGTTAAAGCGCAGGCTGCCTACATTGGCGTTACCGGTAACCAGGTCGGTGCGGGTATCAATTTTTTGCAGGTAATCCCCGTTCATAAAGCTTACGTAGGCGTAGCTGCCGTCATTGTTCATACGGGTGCAATGCGGCGTTTCTATCTGCGATGCATTCGTACCCAACGGTATGTATCGCATAATAAGGTGCGACTGCCCGTCAATAACGGCCATCAGGTCGCAGAGTTGTTGGGTAACATAAATTTTCTGCCGGTTGGCTGCATCAGCTGCAAAAGCTACGTTACCGTTCTTATCTGGCGCGCCATTGGCTATCCAGTTTTTAAGCGTCAGATATTCCTGTGTGCTGAGTGGAGCTGCTGGTGTTGATGAGCTGCTGGCTGGCATTGTGGGTGTAGCCACGAGTCCGAGGGTAGAGTCAGTATTTACAAAATACAAAAGCGGGCTGTTCTGTGTATTGTACGGAACCACAATGGCGCCGCTGTTACTACCCAGGAACAAATGCTCCCATGTATCGAGCAGTATGTTATCAGCATTGGCATAGCTGGCCGCATTATGACAACCCGATACGGCGCATTTGGCAACCAGTATTTCGGCTATTTCAGTGGGGTAGTTGCCATCGGGTATTATCTCCCGGTTCGATGGCTTATGTACGCACGACAACACAATAAGGCCGGCCATGGTTGCAGATAAGGATAGGAGGATGATAACCCGCTTCATAGCCTAAAGTTAGGGAATATGCACTTAGTACGGAAAAGGTTATATTTACAGGCAAATATGAAGTGAACCTCTTTCACTCGCAATTGAACTCCGTTATGCTAGTAGCTATATACAACCGAACCTTTGATAAACAGGATATACCCGTTCTCCTGCATATTATTAAGTTGCTCGACGATAATAAACTGCAGTTGATCTTTTACAAGGAATTTTACGACAGGTTGCAGCCCTTTTATATAAGCACCAATACTCCTAAGTTTTTCACGAATAAGCACGACCTGCCCCGCCATACAGACATGTTGTTCAGCCTCGGCGGCGATGGCACTATGCTCGATGCTATCACTTTTGTAGGCAATACCGGCATACCGCTTATTGGTATTAACCTGGGCCGGCTGGGCTTCCTGGCTGCAATATCTGAAGAAGAAGTTGGCGGAGCGATTCAATCATTGGTTAGAGGGTCTTATACATTGGAAAAGCGTACACTCATCCATCTTGATTCCAGTGTGCCATTGTTCAATGGTTCACCTTTCGCGTTGAATGAATTTACTATACACCGGCAGGATACATCATCCATGATAAAGGTACATACCTATCTTAACGGGGAGTTTCTGAATACCTATTGGGCCGATGGGCTTATTGTAGCCACGCCTACAGGGTCTACAGGTTATTCACTAAGTTGCGGCGGGCCGGTTGTTTTTCCACAGACATCAAGTTTTGTAATAACACCCGTAGCACCACACAACCTGAACACCAGGCCAATAGTGGTGCCCGACGACAATGTTATCTCGTTCGAGATAGAAGGCCGGTCAGAGCAGTTTTTATGTACACTCGATGCCCGTACCGAAACTATAAAAAGCAATGTGCAGCTGGCGGTAAAGCGCGAAAATTTTATGATATCGCTCGTTCGGCCTGATGAGCACAACTTCCTCAATACCATTCGCCAGAAACTATATTGGGGTATCGATAAAAGGAATTAAAATAATTTCTTATTTTGGAAAATAAACAGGCTGAAATCGTGTTATTGTAATATAAGGAGTGCCTGGTATTTAAACAACGAAGCAATGAAGCTATATACACTATTGCTCTTAATGGTAGGTGTCATCGGCAGCAATTCTGCTGATGCTAAAAGTATGTGGGAGCAGGTTAAAACAAACCCCGGACAAAAAAGTACCCAGCTGTCTAACGTTACGAACTGTCTGTTATATACGTTAGATGAGCCTGCTATGAAGGCCGGTATTACAGATGTTGCAGGCCAGCCAATGGTCGACCATACCATTGAATTACCTATGCCTGATGGCACAATTAAGCCATTCAGGGTATGGGCAAATAACCTGTTGCCAGCAGCCCTCGCAGCAAAGTATCCCGAAATAAAGACTTTTACAGCCGAAGCCGTTGGGGAACCAACCATAACCGCCAAGCTCGATATTAGCAGCTACGGCTTTCACGCCATGATATTCAATGGCGATAAAACAACATTGATAGACCCGGTTGAAAATACTGCCGGCAGCAATTATGTAGTACGTTATAAAGGCGATGAAATACGTGATGCCGCCGAGAAAATGCATTGCGTAGTTGCTGGCCGTGACCCATTATCGGTAACAGAAAAGAAAAATGGAGGAGCAGCAGAGCGCATGGTAAGTGGTTACCAGCTGCGTACCTACCGTTTGGCGCTGGCATGCAATCATGAATACGCACAGAAGGTTACCGGATTTTCTGCACCTACGAAAGCACAGGTGCTTAGTAAAATGACCACTACCATGAACAGGGTTAACGGCGTGTATGAAAGGGATCTGGCTGTAACCATGACGTTTGTACCTAACAACGATACCCTGATATTTACTACATCCTTCGGCGATCCTTTTAATGGTTATAACGACAATGCCTCTGGTATGTTATCGATCAACCAGAAATATTGCGACTCGTTTATTGGTGATGCGAATTATGATATGGGGCATGCCTTCAGTACGGGTGCAGGCGGCTTATCGCAGGTGGGGGTTATCTGTCAAACGGGTCTCAAAGCACAAAGTGTTACAGGTAGCAAATCGCCCAGCGGCGATGGCTTTGATATTGACTATGTAGCCCATGAACTGGGACACGAATTTGGAGCCAACCATACTTTCAATAATAACCTGGATGGCAGTTGTGGCGGCAACGGCGACTTTACTGTTGCCTATGAGCCGGGTAGCGGTTCTACCATTATGGCTTATGCAGGAATTTGCGCGCCAGATGATTTGCAACCACATAGCGATGCCTATTTTTGTGCAGCAAGCTTAAGGGAGATAAACACATACCTTGCTCTCGGTGGTGCTGGCTGCGCAGTTAAAACCGCTACTGGCAATAAGCCAACCAGTTTGCCTGCATTTACTGCGTCTTACTACATACCTTACCTTACTCCTTTCGAATTGCTTGCGCCAGCAGCCCACGATTCCGTAAGCAGCATGTCGCTTACCTATTGCTGGGAACAGGCCGACCTGGGCGACTTTGGTAAGTCATTCAAAAAAGCCACAACGTTCGGCCCATTGTTCCGCTCCTTCAGTCCTGATACCGCCAAACTAAGGGTTTTCCCGAAAATGAATAAGGTATTCGGAGCGATACTCGACGATTCAGGCAACGAAAATAATCAGGGCGAAAAAGTACCACCAGTTGCACGTACACTATGTTTTAAACCAACTGTGCGTAACATCTTCAACGGCTATGGCTGCTATCTTTATCCTGATGATAGCATACACCTCGATGCAGTAAATACCGGACGAGGGTTTACAGTTACCAGCCAGGGCAATACGGGTATAATGTACCTGGGTGGCAGCGAACAAACCGTTACCTGGGATGTAGTACACACCAACGAAGCGCCCATAAGCGCCGCCTATGTAGATATCACCATGACCGATGACAGCGGCAAAACATGGCCTTACTTCCTGGGCCACTTCCCTAACAATGGCTCGGCGAACGTAATGCTGCCTAATCCACCAACCAGCTATAAGTCGCGTATTAAGGTGAAAGGCTCTGGGAATGTATTCTTTAACGTTAACCGCAACGACTTCGGGCTTATACACAATCCCGATAGCACAGGCGAGATAAACATCTTCCCCGTTCCTGCCTACAATGTGCTCAATATAGTGACCGGTAGAATTGGCACCGTAGAAGCTGTTATTTTCGAGGCTTCTGGCCGCAAGATTTGGGAAGGAGAAATAACCGGCATCAAATCAATTGATGTCACATACTGGGCAAGGGCTATTTACTTTGTAAAACTCATTGACGTCCATCAACGTGTTACCATAAGAAAGGTGCTGCTATTGTCGCATTAAGCAACGGAGAGGAAGTTTTTTGTTATAGTTCATCCAAGAGCATTGGTTGCGATACTTAACCTGCGATAACATTGCGCCTTTGATACCTTGAATCACATACTGGTATATAGGCGAAATTGCGGCTTGGTGCCTTTGCGCGAAACCTTACTTTTACTTATTAAACAGATTCAGATTGTAAATACTGCTTACATCGCCGAATATCTCGTTCATATCCAGGCCGAGGTCTATCAGTTTGCCCGTCCTTACATCAAATACCCAGCCATGTACGGTAGGGAAGCGAGTATCGTTCCATGCACGCTGCACATGGTCTATCTTAATAATGTTGATGCACTGTTCTATTACATTCAGTTCCACCAGCCGATCAAAACGGGCCTGTTCATTTGCTATTGCATCAAGTTCACTTCTATGAATACGGTACACATCGCGTAGGGTTTGCAGCCAGCTATTGAGTTGCCCCATATCGCTTGGGTTAAGCGCGGCCTTTACGCCACCACATTCATAATGCCCGCAAATAATAATGTGTTTTACCTTTAAAAATTCAACAGCATATTGCACTACCGCATTCAGGTTGTTATCAGTACTTATTACCAGGTTGGCAACATTACGGTGCACAAAAACCTCACCTGGGTTTACGCCCATCAGGTCTTCAGCGGTAACCCTGCTGTCGGAGCAGCCAATATAAAGGAAATCCGGGTTTTGCCCCTTCGATAAATTTTCGAAATAATCAGGGTCCAGCGCTAGTTTCTCTGCCACCCACTTTTCGTTATTTTCAAATATTTTACTGAACTTCATTTTTGGTTGATTTTGGGGTTTTGCATAACAAAAACCTTGAAGGGCAATGTCATTAAGTTAAGCGTATTCTTCCGGTTTTAATAGCGCCTTTGATACCTTGAATAAGCCACAGATGCGTCTTTGCGACTTTGCGTGAAACTCTGTTATCCTTAATCAAAGGCATTGTTGGAAGGGCTACTGCCACAATATGCAAACTTGTCCTAAATATACGATTATTAAACTGCCTTCAGTACTTCAAGGGCTTTTTGCGCAGCCACCTGCCCCGCATCTTTTTTGTTATAACCGGTGCCGGTTGTAATCAGTTCACCATCAAGCAGAATGCCCACCGTAAATAGTTTACGGGTGTTCTCTATCTTCTCGTCAATAGTTTCGAAAACCAATACGCGATTGTTCTTTTGCGCCCAGGTAAGCAACTGGTTCTTAAAGTTGGTATCAGTACTTTCCATAGTTTCCAGGTCTATGTGCGAGCGTACCAATTCATTAAGTATGAATTTGCGCGTTTTAGGAAAGCCCTGGTCAAGATAAACCGCCCCAATAAGGGCTTCCAGCGCATTGCCGAAGATATGGCTGCGGCTTAATCCTTTATCATTCTGGTTATACTGTACCATTTTATTAATACCCATGCGCAACGCTACATTATTCAGGGTTTCCCTGCGTACTATCTTGGAGCGCAGTTCGGTAAGGTAGCCTTCAGATTGGTAAGGATATTTTTTAAACAGGTATTCTGCAATAATGGCTCCCAGTATAGCATCGCCAAGAAACTCCAGGCGCTCATTGCTGTCTGTAGGTTCATCGGGTTTCGACCTGTGCATGAAAGCCAGCTTATAATAAGCCACATGCTTAGGCGTAAAGCCCAAAAGGTGCTCTAATTGCAGTATTAATTCCTTATCGGAAGAGAAGATTCTCAGGATGCGATTGAGGGGTCGCAAGACTATTCAACGAATTTTTTGAAGATCACTGATGCATTATGGCCACCGAAACCAAACGTATTGCTCAATGCCGCATTAATTGTGCGGTGCTGTGCTTTCTGGAACGTAAAGTTCAGGCGTGGGTCAAATGACGGATCGTCAGTAAAGTGATTGATAGTTGGAGGTACAATTCCGTTTATCGATGCCATAATGCTGGCAATCGCTTCAATGGCTCCGGCTGCGCCTAACAGGTGCCCGGTCATCGATTTAGTGGAACTGATATTTACTTTGTAGGCATGTTCACCAAAAATGCGCTGTATAGCTGCAATTTCGCTGATATCGCCGAGAGGTGTTGAAGTGCCATGAACATTGATGTAATCAATGTCTTCTGGCTTCATGCCGGCATCTTCAAGTGCCGACTTCATTACATTATACGCGCCCAGCCCTTCAGGGTGTGGTGCGGTTAAGTGGTAGGCATCAGCGCTGAGGCCGCCGCCAGCCAGTTCTATTAATATATTGGCGCCACGTTTTTTGGCATGCTCATATTCTTCAATAACCAGCGCTCCGGCACCTTCGCCTAATACAAAACCGTCACGGTCCAGATCGAACGGGCGGCTTGCCGTTTGTGGCGAGTCGTTACGTTCCGAAAGAGCTTTCATCGCGTTGAAACCACCAATGCCCGCCTCGGTAACCACTGCTTCCGACCCACCACATACAATCGCATCGGCTTTGCCCATACGTATGTAAAACAATGCGTCAATAATAGCGTTGGTTGAAGAAGCACAGGCACTAACTGTTGCAAAGTTAGGTCCCCTGAAACCATACTTCATAGATATCTGCCCGGGGGCTATATCTAATATTAGTTTCGGGATGAAGAAAGGATTAAAACGTGGGGTGCCATCGCCTGAATTGAAGTTTTTCATTTCTTCAATGAAGGTGATCATGCCACCGATACCCGAACCCCAGATAACGCCAACCCTGTCCTTGTTCACGCTTTCATCGAGCAGATTAGCGTTTTTAACTGCCTCATCGGCGGCTACAAGTGCTAATTGCGAGAAGCGATCCAGTTTACGGGCTTCTTTACGATCGAAATAGTCTTCAGGGTTGAAGCCTTTCAGTTCGCAGGCGAATTTGGTTTTGAATTTGGTAACATCAAATTGCTTAATGAAATCGGCGCCCGAAACACCATTAACCAGTCCTTCCCAGTACTGTGGTATGGTATTGCCTAATGGGGTAAGGGCGCCGAGGCCCGTAACAACTACTCGCTTATACGGTAAATTCATCTGACGTTTTTCAGTTACTTTCTTGTTTGGGTAAAACTACTTTACGTGTTCTGTTAAGTAAGAGATGGCCTGACCAACCGTAGTGATGGTTTCTGCCTGCTCATCGGGAATGGAGATGTTGAATTCTTTTTCGAATTCCATGATCAACTCAACTGTATCGAGAGAATCAGCTCCGAGGTCGTTAGTAAAACTAGCCTCTGGTGTAACTTCTGATTCGTCAACACCGAGCTTGTCCACGATGATTTTCTTAACGCGATTTGCAATTTCAGACATAAATAGTGTTTTTAAATTTTTGTTGCAAAATTATACTTTTTAGGATAACGAAAAAGGATTAATTTTTATTTCCGGTATCTTTTTTGGCATAATTTAGAATATGATAAGTAAATATAGCAATGTGTGCGGTATTTTACACTACAAATGCCTTTTATGACTGCAATATTATAAAAAATGTGGCACATGATGCTCAAAATACCAAATAGAAAAAATCAAAACCCGAAATAAGCTGTTTACCATTGCTTTTAAGGAGTTTGCAGTGCCTTCTGAAGGCATGTCAGCACCTTATTTTCGCCACAGCAAACTCCCATCACCATAACTCAGAAATCTAAAGCCATTATTCATGGCATAATCATACACTTTTCGCCAGTCCTCCTCAATCATTGCAGCAACAAGTAGCAATAGTGTACTCTGTGGCTGGTGAAAGTTAGTTATCAACCCGTTTATCACCCTGAATTGATAGCCCGGTGCAATAAGTATACGCGTGCGGGTTATCAGTTTTTCAAGCTTGTGTTCATCCAGGTATTTCAGCAACGCTGCATATGCCTCTTGTCGGCTACAAGTAGCTTTTGTTTCATACGGGTCCCATTGGTTAATAGCAATGCCACTCCAGTCTATATCTGAACCATTAACCAACTTATTGCCTATCCAGTACAGGCTTTCAATAGTCCTTAATGAAGTAGTACCCACAGCTACAGTAGTACCCGTATGCTCCAGTAATGCCGCTAACGATTGCCAGCTTACTTCTATCCATTCTGCATGCATATCATGCTCCTGCATCGTTGTGCTCTTAACAGGTTTAAAAGTACCCGCACCTACATGTAAGGTTACATAGTTGCTTTTTATGCCTTTATTACCCAGCGATTCCATGATGCGGTCAGTAAAGTGCAGACCAGCTGTTGGTGCGGCAACGCTGCCTTCATCGGTAGCGTAAATGGTTTGGTAGGTGGTGGCATCTTTTACTTCTGCATCCCTGTTTATATAAGGGGGAAGCGGCACTTTCCCTGCATCGTGCAATACCTCTGCAAATGTCAGCTCCGGGTTGTCCCAGTCAAGCTGAATAGTATAATACCCTTCGTGTTTGGCAACCATAGTTGCCGATAGGGTAAATCCAGCTTCTTTACATTCCAGGTGCAGGCTTATGCCATCCTTCCACTTCTTGGCGCTGCCTACAAGGCAATTCCACCATACTTGCCCTTTCTGCAACATTGCTGTCTGCATATCTGGGAAGGAGGCATGTGGCTCCAGGCAGAATATTTCAATAGCGCCACCAGTAGGTTTGCTGAACGGCAACCGTGCCATTACCACCTTGGTCTGGTTAAATACAAGCATGGTATCGGCTGGCAGGTGCGTCGCTAAATTTTTATATACCGATTCGGTTATATCGCCACCATTATATACCAATAGCTTCGATGCATCCCTTTCTTCCAATGGATACCGTGCTATACGCTCATCAGGCAGCGCATAGGTATAATCCTCAATTCGTAGTTCTTTGGGGTGTGCCATTACTTTATTTCGGGTATGGTGATTCCGGTGATTTTACGGTACAGGTCAATAGCATACAGGTCCGTCATGCCCGATATAAAATCGACTATCGACTGTACATTATGGTAAACGGCGTTTACCGCTTTACCCGGTTCTGTTTCCAACGGAAACTGCTTCGATACCAATTGCAATAATTTAGCAGAACGGCTTTCGGTAGGGTGTAATACCGCATGAATAAATTCTTTTAGCAGCCCACCAATAATATTGTAGCCGGCGATTTCAATTTCAACTACCGAGCGGTAGTTATAAATATGTTTTACCGAGAACCGGTTTATTTCTTCAATAAGCGCATGGTCTTCTTCCGGCAGGCATTTGAGCAGGTCCTTCTGCAACGTTCCCGCCAATAAAGCCTCTTCATTTTGCATGAACACATCTGCCACTTTTTCTATCATTAAGTTTATCCAGTTGGCGCGTATGTATTGCACTTTCTGGTTAGCATCATTGATCTCGCCTACTTTTTTACTTATGTATTCAGGTGTGCGGTAATCGCCATTGTTATTTTTAAAAAACGGCAGGAAGAGCTCCTGGAATTTTTCTATGCTCACTATCCCCAGCCTGTGTGCATCTTCGAGGTCTATAACCCGGTAACAGATGTCGTCAGCTGCCTCGGTAAGGTATACAAACGGGTGTCGGGCATATACATTTTCTTTCCCTGCCTGCTGCGGTATGCCCAGGGTTTCAGCAATATGCCTGTAAGTACCTATTTCAGAATCAAAGAAACCCGTTTTTTTTGTTGCTATCAGCCCCGTAGCCTTGTCAAAGCCCGATACAGATGCACACGGGTATTTAACTATAGCTGCAAGCGTAGGATAGGTGAGCCTGTAACTGCTTTCTTTTTCGTTATAGTTGTGGGTCAGCACCCTGAACGCATTGGAATTACCTTCAAACCGGGTAAAATCCATCAGTTGGTTTTCAGTCAGGGCATTGGTAATCACTTCTTTTGCATCCCCTTCAAGATTTTTAAAAAAGGTACGTATGGCATCTTCACCCGAATGGCCAAACGGTGGATTGCCTATATCATGCGCCAGGCATGCCGAAGCTATGACGGAAGCAAGTTCATGCCGGTAAAATTCTTTAAAATCATCACCTTTGTCAGGGTATTTCGCTGCAATTTGTTCACCAACGTTTTTGCCCAGCGAACGCCCCACCGAAGTTACCTCAAGGCTGTGAGTAAGCCTGTTATGCACAAATACCGAACCAGGCAGCGGGAAAACCTGGGTTTTGTTCTGTAACCTGCGGAAAGGCGAGGAAAATATGATACGGTCATAGTCGCGCTGAAACGAATTACGCACATTGTCATAATCATTATTGCCCTGAACAGCCTTGCCAGTTCGCCGCGACGAATATAATGTCTCCCAATTCATGCTGTAAAGATGCGATTTTGCAGGGATATAAGCATGAAACTAAGAATAGCCGCCCTGAGCACGGCGGCTATTCTAAAAAAACGTATATAAAAAGCTATTGCTTACTTCTTTATAATGATCTTCCCCTCTGCATTCATATATGGCTGCATATCCTGGTGATAAGGCACATCATCAAGATAATAGTTCATGGAATTGGTGCAATGCACACTTTCCCAGGTTTCGCGGCCAATGGCATAACCACGGAAATTATAGCTTTTGCCTGTTGATGGGATAGAAATGGTGGCTACAGTATTAAAATCAAGTGGAATGCTGTAAGCGCCTGTAGAATCCTTCGGCTGAAGACTCATAGTATCTGAGCTATAAACACGGCTGCGGGTGGTATAAACAGCAATATGTTCGGCAGGTAATACAGTTGGTCCGCCCTCGTATATATTGTGCGATGAAATAATAATGGTATTCAGATCGCTGCTATCAAAGTTCGTAAACTTAAGAACGGGGAAAGGGTTGCTATGGCAATAATGTTTGCAGCTGCTGAATCCAACAGCAGAAACCAAGGATAATAGTAACAGGTATTTGCGCATAAAAAGAAGTTTAATTCTCAAATGCAAATATTATGCCAAATTTTAGGGTTGTCCGGTCTGTAACCATTTAAAAAAGATAGAGTTTTACTGCCGTAAGGGAAAAATCTAAAGTGTAATAACTGATTCACCATAATACCTGCGCCGCCGTTCCGGCGCAGACAAATAGAACACGAAGCTTCAATACAAAACGCCGGGGCGGCTCCTTTAGCCCGCGGTAGCGATAGGCTAAAGTGGCGTTTTTCTTTGCTACTTTCTTTTTCGCCAGAAAAAAAGAAAGTAGTGAAGACGCGATTAGATTAACCCTTGACCAGGACGATGTTTATAAAAAATAGGATACTGGTTGATGGATTTCCTTCGACCGGCAATTCAAGAAGCATTTGCTTCCGAACCTCCCCTATGCAATAATCCCCTTATCATTTCTTATTTTTGCACCCACAAAACACGTACAATAGTTTTTACTTTCCTTACTTTATTATAATATGACGCTACCATATGTTCTCCGCCTTGCCGACGATGCCATTATTATAGGCCACCGCCTTAGCGAGTGGTGCGGCCATGGCCCGATACTGGAACAGGACATCGCCCTGAGCAATGCAGCCCTCGATCACCTGGGCAGGGCACGCAGCCTGTACCAATATGCGGCAGAACTATTTAATAATATGCCGGCGGCAGAAAAAAAGGACGTATTTACATCTATATCCCTGCAAAACCTTATTAATGCTGGCAATAGCCTGGATGAAGACAACCTCGCTTACCTGCGCGATGGCTGGGATTTTAAGAACGTATTACTTGTAGAACAACCCAATATCGACTGGGCCTACACTGTGGCGCGTGGCCTTTTCTTTGATGCATTCAATTTCTTCTACTTTACACAACTGGCTAAAAGCAGCGATACCACTCTGGCTGCTATTGCAGAAAAATCGCTGAAAGAAGTGACTTACCACCTCAGGTGGAGCAGCGAATGGGTAATAAGGTTGGGCGATGGCACCGAAGAAAGCCATGAAAAAATGCAGAAAGCCATTAACGAAATGTGGATGTATACCGGCGAACTCTTTACGCCAGCTCCATACGAAACAGCTATGCAGCAGCAAGGTCAGGCACCCGACCTGCAATTGATACAACAACAATGGACAGAACGCATAACCGCAGTTTGCAACGAAGCTACCATTACATTGCCTACAGGTACATGGATGCAGCAGGGTGGTAAAGAAGGCCGCCATTCTGAACACCTGGGCTATATTTTAACCGAATTGCAATTCATGCAGCGCGTATACCCTGGAATGGCGTGGTAATAAATTGAGCAGTTTTTCGTTATCCTTTCGTAGTCAAATTGTATTCCGCTGATGGTATTATCTCTTATTTTACCCTGTTATAACCCGCAACAGGGCTGGGAGCGCAATATTGTTAGTGCCTATACCACTTTTTGTAAACAGGCAGGTACGCAGGCTGAATTAATAATTGTTTTTGACGGCATAAGCCAAAACGTTACCCCAGAAAACACAACCTGGCTCCAGCAACAGATACCTCAACTGCAACAACTTACTTATACCGAAAACAAAGGAAAAGGCTATGCAATAAGGGAAGGTGTAGCAAAAGCAACTGGCGATATAATTATATATACTGATGTTGACTTCCCGTATACCATAGAAAGTATGCGGGCAATATATAAAGCATTAATTGGCGGTAGTTGCGATGTAGCAGTAGGCGTTAAGGACGAAAACTATTACAGCCATCTGCCGGCAATAAGGCGGTTTATTTCGCGCTGCCTGCAGTTTATGATACGCACCTTTCTATCCATGCCGGTAACCGACACACAATGCGGTTTGAAGGGATTCAGGAGCAATGTAAAACCACTCTTCCTGTCAACCACCATCAACCGCTACTTGTTCGATCTTGAATTTATCAGGAACTGCTATGCCGTAAAAAAGTACAAAGTGCAGCCGGTCTCCGTCACCCTTAACGAGCAGGTGCATTTCCGCAAAATGAATTATAGTATTTTATTCCCCGAAATGCTCAACTTTGTAAGATTACTGTTTAAAAAGCCACATGAATAAAGTAAAGGGTAATGCCAGGTAGAATTATTGAAAGAAGCGGGCTTTAGACTTGGCGTGCAAAAGAGAAAAAGACGTTGATAATCTATTTTTCCAAATGAGAAATTCAGAAGCCGTGCCGCCGTTCCGGCACGGACAAATAGAATACAAAGCTTCAGCATAACACGCAGTTGAGCTCCTTTAGCCCGCGGAGCGATAGGCTAAAGTGCCCTTTTCTTTTGGTACTTTTCTTTTTGGCAGAAAAAGAACGGCGTAGCCCTCATTGAGACGAATAAAAGATAAAGACTACGAAATAAAAGTACAACAGACGCTGAGTGCACAACACACATAAGAGGGTAGCACTAAGCCGCATTTGAATAAAGACTTTCGCAACAAACACAATGAAAAAAAATAGCGAATCCGAAGGAATCATTTTAAAATCCTCACTAAGCACCAGCACATGGCTGTTGCTGGTTACGCTATTCGCACTGGTACTAACTACGTTTACCCTTTCCTACATAGTTACAGCCCCCTGGCACGAAATGCCCGAACTCGGTGCTGACGGCGGCAAGAACATCTACACCTACCTCTACCATGTTCTATATGGAAAAGGTGTATGGTTCGATGGCATGAACTACCCCTATGGCGAACATATTGTTTATACCGATGGGCAGCCGCTACTGTCAGTTCCCCTAAGCTATTTATCGCGCCGGGTTACCATGGGCACAGCGCTCACCATAATGTGGTGGATGGTAGCATTGAGCTATGTGTTGTCCATTATCTATTGTTTTAAAATACTCATCCGGTTTAAAGTAGCCCCACTAATAGCCATGTGCTTTGCGGGATTGATAACCATCTTCAGTCCACAACTGTTCCGAATCTCGGGGCATTATGCGCTATCCGTTGTGTGTATACTACCCATGTTGTTTTACTGGTCGCTGAGGTATTATAACAAAGAGGGCTACAAATACCTGTTGTTCATTTTTATACTCGGCACACTGGCCACATTCCTGCATCCCTACTATGCTGCAGTTTCTTTGGTTTGGGCAGGCTGTTATATCGTAGGCTACTTGCTAACACAAAAGGAAAGCATGGTCGCAAAACTCAAGCACACACTGCCCTTATTGCTAAGTGTAATAGCTGTTTTTGCAGTATTCGGCACAGTCATGAAATTCACCGACCCCGCTACCGACCGCCCCACTACACCATACGGTATACTATCAAATTGCACCGGCATAAAAGATGTTATCTCCAATAGTAACTCTCCAGTTTGGGCATTCATAAAACACCTTACCAAAGTCGATGGCATTACAGAAGGCGGAGAAGGCAGGGCATATGTTGGACTGGTGGTTTTGATGGCTGTAGGTATTGCATTGGTATTGGGCTTGCGCAATAAATACATCCTGAAAAAATCATCTCTAAGCCAGCCGGAAAAAGGCTTCCACCCCATATGGTTAATCATGGCCGTAATGGCTTTGCTGTTTGGTATGGGCGCGCCGTTTACATGGGGCATGGAGTGGCTGCTCGACTATGCTTCAATGCTAAAACAGTTTCGCACGCTTGGCCGTTTCAGCTGGATATGCTACTACATTATCACCATCTACGGTTCGGTGGTTATTTATAACTGGTATGCAGCATTAATAGTAGCTAACAAAAAAGCAGCTGCTAATACGTTGTTGTTCGCAGCCCTGGCCCTATGGAGTTTCGAAGCCAGCGGTTATATAGCACGCACCCACAAAAAGCTGGAGATAGGTTACCATGCCTATGACACATTTGTATCAACCGGCCAAACCAACTGGGAGCAATTCCTACATCAACACAACTACAAGAAAGAAGATTTCCAGGCAACACTGGTATTGCCATTCTTCGAGGTAGGATCAGAAAAGCTATGGGTAGGCAATGATGAAAACATCAGTGCCCTCGCAATAGCAATGGGCATACAGGCAGGCATACAACTGCACCTGCCCATGATAGATGGTATGATGTCGCGCACATCCTGGGAGGTTGCGTTTAAACAAGTAAAAATTGTTGGTGGGCCTTATGCGGATAAGACAGATTTTCTTAAGATGGGATTCGATAAGAATCTATTGATAATAGTACTCAATAATGTTGAAATTAGTCCCGATGAAAAGTTTCTTTTAGATCGGGCTGACTACTTGGGCGATTTCCAGAACTGTAAAATTTATTCCAACCCCCCTCGTAGGATATGGGATAACCAAAGAAAGATTGTTTTCGGGCACAGAGGCAACACAAATACCTGCGTGAATACAGGGGAGCCCGATATTTTCGATAAATTACCTGCCAGCGATACCTGTATAAAATACACTGGGGATTGGTTTGTCGAACATTTTGACAATATCAAGACTGCCAACGCGTTGGTTGGAGGTGGGGCATTAAGTTATGCTGAAAATATGAATCCCGTTCTTGCAAAATATCAGCTAAATCCCGGCATCGATGCTCAGTTATATGAGTTTTCCTGTTGGTTTTTAGTGCCGTCAAATGATTATAGAAGCCCGGTAGTAACTATTGACATTCTTGATAGTGCAGGCAAAGTGCTAACTTCGAAGAAGGCTCTGGCTAAAGAAAGCACAGACAATTTTGAAATGTGGTTGCGCTGCAATACATATTTTGGAATGCCCTTAAATGCCAGAACTGTAAAATGTACTGTTGATGATATTGGAAGCAACACTTTTATAACCGCAGATGAACTACTTATTAAACCGGCTGATGCTGTAATTGTCACCAAGTTGCCAAGAAATAAGTTCCTTATCAATAATCACATTATTCAATTTGTACCAAAACTGAAATGAGCACCCTAACTACAGAACACATATACAAATGGCTGGCCGACGTTAAAGACCCGGAGGTGCCTGTATTGTCGATACTGGACCTGGGCATAGTGCGCGATGTAGCGGTAAATGAAACCAATGGACAAACTTTCGTTACCATAAAAATAACGCCTACTTATAGCGGCTGCCCCGCAATGGATGTTATTGCCATTGGCATCCGAATGGCAATAGCTGGACACGGAATAAAGCAACTCACAATCGAACCCCAGCTCAGCCCCGCATGGACCACAGACTGGATGACGGAAGATGGAAAACGCAAACTAAAAGAATACGGAATAGCCCCACCCAACCGTAAGGCATTTACCGCACTTGGCCTTTTTGAAAACGATGATGTAGAATGCCCCCGCTGCAATTCGCACCACACCACATTAGTAAGCCAATACGGCCCCACATCTTGCAAAGCCCTCTACAAATGCGAAGACTGCAAAGAACCCTTCGAGCATTTTAAATGCCATTAGGATAAATTAAAAATTAAAAGTAAAAAATTAAAAAAGTGCGGTTGTTGCATTCATTTAATTTTCCACCCGTAGGTGCTGAAAATCTTCAGCCCGAACTAAGCATACATCCTAGCTGGTCATTGCGATCCCGCTTCTTCAGCGAGAGAAGCAACCTCGCAATTATCTGTGTCCATTTATCATCTGCTTCTATCACATTGCCTTATAGCCACGGTCTTTAGACCGTGGATTAATCAGGTCTTTTACGGCTTTAGCTGAAATTCTACTAGATGGTATTTTGGCCAAAGCCTTTTGTGGAAACACTATTCCCACGGTCTAAAGACCTCGGCTATTCAAAAAAACAGTTAGCAATACAACCCCCTTACCTCAAATCATAAACAAACAACTTCCCCCTGAACGCACCTAGCAACTTCGTTGTATAAGGCGCATAAAGCGGCTTATGTATGTAGCTGGTGTCATTAATAATAAGGTACTTCGCTCCGACGGCCTTAAACTGTACAATATTAAAATGGTCATCATTAAACGACTCGGTATATCCCTGTGTGCCATAAGCAGCCAGCGTAATATTCGGACTAGGGTCAGGTACAGAAACTATAGCGTCACTAGGGCCAATACCCAGCTGGCGCAAATAAGGCTCTGCATCATAAATATCCGGCTTTGTGTATTGGAATTCAGCCTTGGTATAGCGCTCATGCTGAATCTGCTTATTGTGGTAAATGCTGATGACTATTAACCCCCCAAGCACTAAACCTACACCAGCTTTAGCCTCAGCTGGAAGCTTATCTTCTATCCGGTTACAATACCATTCCAACACGGTTATCATCAACAAGACACACGGAATAATGTTAGCCAACTGGTAATAGTCATGGTCAGAAAAAGCTTTATACCAAAGAATATCATAAGCCACAGTAGCCAGGAAACTGAAAATGGTTATCGACCTCAGGAAAGGATTCAGCTTATGTATCTGCACGAAAAAGATCAGCACAAATGCACCAAGCATGTACAGTACTGTTCGTTGTTGGTACGAAGCCGCCCAGAAATCAAGTATCCGGCTTTCCCAAACCCATGTTGCATCCTTATCGCTCATCGTCCATATAGGGTATATCGATTGCAGGTTCTGGTGGTTGCCGTTCAGGTCATTATACCATACCCCGAATTTATACCAGCCGTAAATGCTGGCTAAAATCAATACGGTGCTTATAGCTGTGCCAATAAATACACGGGTACTTACTTTGCGCTGGAGCAGTTGCACAAATATAACGCCCAGGTAAGCTACCCAAAGCAGCCCGCCATCAGTAGGCTTCAGTAGGGTAGAAAGAATAAGAAATAAAGTGGCGTATGCTATGTGGCTGTTTTTTTCTGACCTACCGTAAAGCAACAGATAATAAAACGCTGCAAACGAAAAGCTGAAGGCCGGAACATTGGGTAGATAATTAACTGCGTAGTAATAGTAGAAAGGACTGGTAGCTAAAATAATTATTGGATATACACTAAGCAGGTTTGACTTAATGAACAGCGACAGGCATTTATACAGATAATACAGCCCAAGCAAAAAGCAGATAAAAGTAAGCCCGCGCAGAATAAGATAATGCACACCAAATACATGGAACAAATTGCCGGCCAGGTAGTAAATAATAGGAAACTCGCTTACCACCCGGCCATCCTTACCCGCCAGGTTGTAGGTTGATGGAGTAAACAGCCCCGTCCCTTTCTGGTAATAAGTTTTGGCATAGGCGAGGCAATCGCTTTGCCGCCACTGGTGTATCGATGACGGCGGCAGGTTAATTATTTTAAACCCATTTGCATAAACAAAGGAAATGGCAATAAGTAGTATAAGGATGTACCCGGGATTTTTATTGGCCCATTTTAACATACCCCAAAAATAGTATTTATTGCCATTCGCCGAATAGATGAATACATAGGTTTCAGGTTTCCCGTGAAAGCAATTGCAACAACGCATGCGCGATAGCGCAGATATTGGCTCTCCCTTCGCCCTTCCGGGAGAAGGGGCTCGGGTTGAGGGTGAACTAAATAAAGCAATTTTTATTTAACTTATACGTTAACATTAATGATAGAGTTGATATTGTGTAAGTTACCTACTTTTATATCCCAAACCGCATTTTTAACATGAAGTATCTCCTTTATCTGGTGATGTTAGTAATTGGAGGCCAGGTAATGGCGCAGGATGTTCAAAAAATACCGGTAACGCCTCAACAAAAAAAAGCAGCGCCTCATAAAAAGGCAAGCCCTACGAGAAAGTCAAGCAATCTCTCGAGCCGTCTTTCCGAAACTGAGAAAAAAAAGCGAGCCGCTACCAAACAAAAGAATCTGCAACGGACACTCAAAGAAAAGAACTTCCACATACCCGATTCTGCTAAACACAAATAGTTATCACACTCAACAAACCCTAAAAAACAGATATTTATGACATTTTCTACAAGGCATTTTACATTGGCTGCTATGTCGGCACTACTTTTTAGCAGCGCAGTTTCGTTTGCCCAAATGACTGATGCCAAACTGCGAACTAAAAAAGAGCTGTTGCAGCGCATCATGAAAGAAAAGTTCCATCCGGAACATGAAGAAGCAGAAGAACATAATGCGGGAGTCAGGGCGAAAACAACCGGATACGACCAGCGTATTTCATCGAGCTCAAGTACTGTTGGAGAAGGCGAGGTGTCAATGGCATATAACCCTAACGATAGCAGTGAATTGGTGCTCAGCTATATGCAGCAGACAGCGAGTGGTTCATTAACATTCCCTATTTATTATTCATCAAACGGTGGCTCCTCCTGGACACAGGCCAGCTTCAGTAGTGCATCTATTTGCAATGCTGATTTCCCTGGCCAGTTCGCCGCTGGTGGTGGCGACCCTGCTTTTGCGTGGGATAAGAACGGCAGGTTGTATTACGCATGGATATATCTTACGGTTAATCCATCTTTCGATACAGGATTTTTTACGCTTAACTGGGCGTATTCTGATGATAAAGGCCATACCTGGAATGTGAAGCCCAAGCACTTTATAGGCCGTGGTGCAATTGACCTTGCATCAAATGCAACCTTACCAATGTACGATGGCATTACCGATAGGGAATGGCTCGCAGTTGATAATAGTGGAGGCGCGCACCAGGGCAATGTGTATTGCAGCTTCGTATGTTTCCCAGCCGGGACCGCGTCGGCCTATGAAGGTATAAAAACTTTAGTGCCGGGTACTGATACCTTTGGTAATGCCGTACCTGCTTATATGGGCAACACCCAGTTCGGAAATGTTGAGGTAGATAAGAATGGTATACTGCATATGAGCTTTGCCGATATTGATAACAGCCAGATAAGGCATGTGGCATCTACTGATGGTGGTGCTACATTTGGAACGAGTGTGGTAGTTTCGGGCGCCTCTGTTATTTTCCCGGCTGGACCAAGCTACGCCTTTCATAACCGTGAAAACGCTGCCGTGAATATGGCGGTCGATGGTCGTTCAGGCAGTGGTAGCAATGTACACATTGTATGGAGCGATTTCCCGGGAACCTCCGCAGTTTCTTATTATTCGCATTCCACAAATGGTGGCCTTACATGGAGTGTGCCCGATACAATAAATAAGTACTTCGGCAACAATATGACCGTAATGCCAACAGTTGCTGCTGAAGGTAATAATGTAACCGTATCGGTTACAGCCATTAACGGTGCCGATTCCAGCTGGTACTACCAGTTAAACTCAACCGACAATGGTGCCTCGTTCGGTTCGCTGTCCACTACATCGGCGCTGCCAACCAAATTTGTAGGCATTGGTGCCAATAACGATAGCAGTCCGTTATTCTTTGGCGACTACAATCGCTCGGTAAGGGCACTCTGCCAGACATATGCCACCTGGAGCGATGGCAGGACCACTACCGCCAAAGTATACTTTGCACGTAAAAACTTTTGCAGGCTGGGCGTTCAGGAATTAACTACCGTAAATAGTGGGGTACAGCTTACTTCAGTTTTCCCTAACCCTGCATCAGGCCAGGTAAACCTGGAAATAAATGCAAATGTTGCCCAGCCAGTTACCGTGCAGCTTTACGATATGACCGGCAAAAAAGTTGCAGAACAGCGCAATGTATTGAAAGCAGGTTTGCAACAAATTACGTTGCCACTACAAGGCATCGCAAAAGGCGTTTACCTCATATCATTACAAAGCAATACCGGCATCATTGCCACCCGTAATGTAGAGGTAAACTAATACACACAAAAAATCATTAGCACAAAGAGTTGGCCCACATGCGCCAACTCTTTTTTTGTAGCCAGTGAGTAAGTGGTCTCCTGTTTTCGGCATATCGCTTCCCTAGAATGTCAACGTAATTGACTTAAGGATTTTGAAGGTCTGAAAGACCGCAATATGTCCGCACAGGGTGCAGCCCTGTGATACAAATTTATCATTGTACAAGCCCTGCAAGGGCGAAATATTATTGGTAGTTCTTTAAGGCAATTGCATTGCCCCGGCGGGGCAATCGGTTTGTAGCATATTTCATGATCTGGGACTATGCCCCAGAGGGGCTACCCAATGTTGAAAATAGTGAATATTCCATACTGGCAATATCATTCTTGGGGAAGCCTGAAAGGCTTCAACATGAATAGCCGCCGGCGAAACTGGCGGTACCAAAAGTAACCCACCAACACCGAAGGCGTTGAACAGCGCTATCGGGATTATAACAAAATCACCCTAAACGAAACCTCCCCACAACAGCAGCAATAAGGAGTAGGTGCCAGCTATGCTGCCGACAACCGTAGCAATTACAAGTCCAACAAAACCAATCGCGCGAAGCGAATGACCTTTTCTTACTCCCTTGTTACCACATATCATAGCCCCAGAGGAAAAGACTAACGCTAATACAAAAAAGAGTGCGGAAAAATAGTTAACAGCCAGGCTACAGAACACTGCGCTCACAATGGCAGCGAAAAGGCATATAAGATTGAGTGCAGAACTGCCTTTTTGTATTCTTGTGTATTTATTTTTCAAACGTACAGCATTCGCAATATTGTGAAACCGGCAAGCAAATTTTTCTAAAAAACTACTATGGTGATGATCCCTTTCTTCCGGCGCGATGGCTGTAACGGCGTTAACAGCATTCGTGGGCCGCAGTTTAAAACCAGCAGCACAATTAAAGTTGAAAAGCAGGATAAATGAAAGGCCTAACAAAAAAAACAGGCAGGATTTTGTAACGGGCATAAGGTTGGGTTTTATATCTTATTGCAAGATAATCCAGTTTTGCCTGAAATTGTTAGGAGCTAATGTGGAAATTTTATCCGCCTCGAGTATCTACGCTGCTTTCGCCCATTCCACACCAACAGCCTTCAGCGTATTGGTTATCTGCACAAAATGCCTTTGCTGGTGCGCAATTAAAAATCGGAAAGTATCGCCCAGCCTTATTTTTATGAATTTACTGATGCTTATCGGCACTGTTATCCGTGTCATGTTTACGCCGCGGGCTTCATTTATCAGCTCCAGCAAGTGGCGCTGCCCTTGTATAAATTCCGATAATACGGCTATGTCTTTATAACCTTCTACTGCTACATGGTCTTTTGGCACCTTCATGGTATTGGTTATGTTACCATCCTTTCCCGGCAACATCGTGTTGGCAAAATAGTTGCCTAATATCCCAGGTTTAAACGATGTTTCCCCAAGTATCTTCCTCCCGTTTGCAATTGCTCTTTCAATATTTGGCAGGTAGTATTCGTTATAGCTGTTCAGGTGATATACCACCTGTAATACGCTCCATTTGCCTTTGGATGGACACAAGCTGAGTGTAGCCGCATTAAGTGACTGTAGATACAAAGCGCTTTTAATGGTTTCCTTTACGCTATGCTCCAGGGTGTCGAGCAGTTTCTGGCTGTTGTACAGTGTCATGATCTTTATTTTTAGCAAAAGTAAAATGCTGCACGACAGGCATTGTTGGTAAATACCAACATTTTAGAGTCGCACATTATTCAGCAGCTTGCTGAAATTGGTAGGATCAACCCCTATATACGATGCCAGGTATTTATGCGGGATAAGGTTCAATACCTGCGGGCTCCTGCGCAGCAATGTCGTAAACTTTTCCTCAGCAGTATATGCGGTAAGTTCTATCTGCCTTTGCAGGGTTCCGGCAAGTACTATCGTTATGGCAACCCGCACCCAGGTTTCAATGCTCCGGTGCTGCTGCATTACCTGGCTGAAATCGTGATAACTGATGCGCAAAAGTTTGCTTTCAGTAAGCGTTTCCAGCTGGTACAAAGAGGGTTGCTGCAGAAAGAAACTGTCTATAATTCCCGAAAATGACGGTGCGTAAGAGAAAACCAGCGTTACATCTTTATCGTTATGTGTATAATATGCCCGTTGCACACCATCAATAACAAGGTAAAGGTATTGCTCAGTATTGCCCATGCGTGTGAGCACCTGTTTACGTTTAATGGTTACTTCAGTCCATAGCTTTTTAAGGTCGTTCCATGCATCATCCGGCATGCTATGAAAAGCAAAGATCTGTCGCTTAAGTATTTCCTCGTATTGGTGCAATTCGCCCTGTTTTGGGTATGAAAATACTCAACTGCCATCATAAAAAGAAGCCCGTATGCACCATGTAGCATACGGGCTTTTTACCACCAAATTAATATCAACATAACTATAACCTGTAATTCGAAAATATATTGTTTAACTCATCACCAATATTTTCTGAAAAACTGCAGAGCACCTATGATTTTATATCAGGCTGTATTTCACAAAAATATGTTAACAAAATGCTTGCTAAATGCAAAAATTAGTTTATATTTACGATATAAGGGTTTAAATACAAATTAATAGTATGAGGAGATTATACTTTCTTGGGCTTTTTTTGCTGTTCGGGACTAATTGTTTTGCACAAGCGTCATCATATAGTTTTTCCGCATTCAGCAGCAGCTTTACCAGCATTGTTGGTGGGTCAGGTACCGTTTCAACCGGTTCTTCTTTGCGCGGCGATGATTTAACGCTTACGTCAATCAACATAGGATTCAATTTTGTATTTTCTTGTAACACCTACACCAGGCTTTCGGCTTGCTCTAATGGATGGTTATCTCTGTCAAATAGCTCAGATGTTGGTTATTTTAATACCAATACTTTAGTTGCATCATATGCTTTTATTACTCCCGCTACAGGCTTTTTGATGGGATATTGGGATGATCTTCACGGTTCCGGTCATACTGCGTATTATCAAACATCAGGTACTGCCCCAAACAGGGTATTTACTTTTGAATGGGCTAACTTCCATACTTATTCAGCTTCCGGCAATGCAACGTTCCAGATTAAACTCTACGAAACCACCAACTACATAGAATATTGCTATGGCTCATCTTCGTATAGCGGAATGACTGCAACAATTGGTATAGCCAACAGTACCTCCGACTATCTGACATTGAATAACCAGAGTACTTCACCAACAGCTTCCAGTTCGACGTTTTATACCAGTACTATTACTACCTCGCCTGCAGCAAACCAGGTTTACCAGTTCCGTCCATCGGGCAATCTTATTGTTGCCCCTACAGCCAGCACCCCTATTTGCAGTGGTAATACGCTAAGCCTGAACGGCAATGTTACCTCCGGCACTGCAACCAGCTATTCTTGGACAGGCCCGGGTGGTTATTCTTCAACGTTGCAATATCCTACAAGAACAAGTGCAACTACCGCAATGTCAGGTACTTACACTTTTGCGGCAACCAGTTCATGTGGTACCGTTTCCGATACTGTTTCTGTGAGGGTAGATACAACCCCAACTGCATCGGTTTCCGGAACTACTGCTTTCTGTAGTGGTGGTAGCAGCACAATAACATTTACAGGCACACCCGGTGCAACCGTTGTTTACCAGATAAACGGTGGCGGCTATCTTACAATAACTTTAAGCTCTGGCGGAACGGCTACCGTATCAACAGGTACGCTAACAACTGGTGCCACACCAACTACTTATACCTATGCATTGGTGAGCGATACACTAGGTGCATGTTACCGCTCATTAACAGGCAGTGCAGTAGTTACCGTTAACCCGGTGCCGGGTACTATAACAGGGCCTTCGTCGGTATGTGTTGGTTCCACTATTACTTTGGGTAATTCAGCTACTGGTGGTACATGGTCCAGCAGCACCCCATCCGTTGCCACAATAGGCGCAAGCTCTGGCATACTCGGTGGCGTTAGTGTTGGTACCGATACTGTTACTTATACACTTTCAGGGGGTTGTTCAATTACAGCTGTCATTACTGTTAACCCGCAACCTGCGGTAATTACCGGGCCAACCGCAGTTTGCGTAGGCTCTGTAATTACGTTAGCCTGCGCTACAAGTGGCGGCACCTGGAGCAGCAGTAACAGCAGCGTTGCATCGGTTAATACCACCGGCGATGTTGCCGGCGTATCTGCATCAACCGCAACCATAAGTTATACGTTACCGTCAGGTTGTTCTTCTATATCAACAATCACGGTTAATCCTTTGCCGGGCAGTATTACCGGTAGCCATTCTGTTTGCCTGGGTTCAAATACAACACTAAGCAACAGCGCTACAGGCGGCACATGGACAAGCAGTAACACTTCAGTTGCAAGCATCGGCGCATCATCGGGTACTGCATACGGACTTGGTTTAGGTCTGGTTACTATTACCTATACGCTGCCTACCGGTTGTCTTATAACCGATACATTCAGGGTTAACCCTATGCCGGGTGGCATTACCGGGCCTACTGCTGTTTGCGCATATTCTTCTGTTACGCTTACTGCAACACCCTCAGGTGGCAGTTGGTCAAGTAGTGCAGGTACTACGGCTACTATCAACTCTGGCGGAACCGTAACCGGCGTGGCTGCAGGCTCTGCTACCATCACTTATACATTGGCTGGTGGGTGCTATTCTACATCGCCAATGACCGTTAATGCGGCGCCAACGCCAATTATTGGGGCAAGGGATGTTTGCGTTGGCAGCACCATATCGCAGGCTAGCACACCTACTGGTGGCACATGGACCAGCAGTGCCAGCGGCGTGGGTACTGTAAATTCATCTACAGGAACGGTAACCGGTGTTACAAGCGGAACGACAATGATCACTTACACTATCAGCTCAGGGTGTTTTGTATTTGACACAATTACGGTTAATCCGTTACCTACACCGCTTATAGGTCCCGATACATTATGTGTTGGCGCTACCACGTCCTACTCAACTAGTGGTGGCAGCGGCACATGGTCAAGCACTGGCACTACGTTGTACTACGACCCGTTCACAGGAGCTATTACCGCAATTTCGCCGGGAACAGATACACTCATTTTCACTATTATGGCTACAGGTTGTTCTATATCGAAACCGCTTGTAGTTGATGCCGGACCAACCGCCATTTTCGGAACTTTTGCAGTTTGCGAAGGCAGTTCTGTTAATTTATACGATACCTCTGCTGGTGGCGTATGGAGCAGTACCAACACATCTATTGCAACTATCGACCCATACGGTACTGTAACCGGCGTTTCCGGCGGCACAGTAACTATTTCTTATACACAAACCACCGCTCGTGCATGCGCTGCAACGGCAAGCTTTACCGTTAATCCACTGCCTCCGGCTATCGGCGGACCTACGGCGGTTTGTTTTGGGTCGAACATTACGCTTACTAATACAATGACAGGCGGTACATGGACCAGCAGCAATACAGGTATTGCCAGCATCACGTCATCTGGTGGTGTGCTTACAGGCGTTTCAGTTGGGTCAGCTACTATTACTTATACTTCAGCATTTGGTTGCGAAGCCTACACTACTATTACGGTCAATTCGTTGCCGGGAACTACTACAGGCACTACAGTTGTTTGCCAAGGCCTTACTGTTACACTTTCCAATAGTGTTTCCGGCGGCACCTGGACCAGCAGCAATACTTCTATAGCATCGGTTGATGCAACTACAGGCGACGTTACAGGTGTTGCTGGCGGCGGAGCTACTATTACTTATTCGTTAGGTACAGGTTGCTATGTAACCACTTCGGTAACGGTTAATCCTACCCCTGCACCTATTATGGGGGCATCTGATGTCTGCCTTACTTATACTTCGGTATACACCAATGCAAGCACTGGTGGTACATGGAGCAGCAGCAATACAGGCATAGCATCAATAAGTTCGGGTGGAGTTGTTACCGGTGTAAGCACTGGTTACGCCATTCTTACCTATACCTTGCCTACCGGTTGTATTAACACAAGAACCATTCTCATTAATCCACTGCCATCTGTTATTGCAGGCTCAAATAATGTATGCGTTGGTTCTTCATTAACACTGAGTGATACTGTTACCGGTGGTTCATGGACAACCAGCAATGCCACTATCGCATCGGTAGATATTGCTACCGGCAGTGTAACCGGCATGAGCGCAGGTGTCTGCACTATTACTTATATGATAGGTACTGGCTGTTATGTTACCATGTTCATGACGGTTAATCCATTGCCTGCATCAATTATTGGCACACCAAGTGTTTGCGAATACAGCACAGTTACACTCAGTAATGCGACAGCAGGTGGTTCTTGGAGTTCTGCTAACCCGGCAATAGCTACCGTCGACCCTTCAACCGGTGTTGTTTATGGTGTTGCTGCAGGCAGTACGTTCATTTACTATACATTGGCAACTGGCTGTAACCTGAGTGTTGCCTTCACCGTGAACCCGGTTCCGGTTGCTATAACTGGTGTTACTTCGGTTTGTGAAGCGGGCGCCACAACTACCTTAAGCGATGCTACAGGCGGTGGTGCCTGGTCAACCAGTAGTTCAGCAATAGCATCTGTAAATTCAGGCACCGGTGTGGTTACAGGGGTAACTGCAGGTACAGCAACCATCACTTATACAGCCGCAGGCTGCTATACCACTACAACAGTAATCGTTCGTCCATTACCGGGCGCAACCATCACCCCTTTAAGTGATACCGTTTTCTGCCCGGGCAGCTTTGTTATTCTTACTGCAAGCACAGGTAGCGGTTATACCTTCCAGTGGTATAACGGCGCCAGTGTTATTTCAGGTGAAACCAATTCTTATTATACCGCTTACAGCACTGGTAACTACAGGGTATCTATTACCAATACCTTTGGCTGTAATTCATTGTCAATACCTATGTCCGTTACGGTTAGTGCGCCTACTGCTACGGCAACTGCTGCAGGTGCAACAACTTTCTGTTCCGGCGGTAGTGTAACACTGAATGCGGGTACTGGTGCGGGCCTTACTTATCAATGGTTGCTTGGTGGCGCTGCTATTTCCGGAGCTACTGGCTCGGCATACTCAGCTGTAACCAGTGGCAACTACAGTGTTGTGGTAACAAACACAACCGGGTGTTCCGCAACTTCATCGGCAATAACTGTTACCGTAACGGCAGCACCTGCGGGTACCATAACTTTATACGGCCCAACCAGTTTCTGTAGCGGCGATAGCCTGGTAATGATAGCCGATTCATCGGCAACAGCAACCTATCAATGGCAGGTAGGTGGAGTGAATATTGCCGGTGCCACAAACCCTAATTATACGGTATTAACATCGGGCAGCTACCGCGTTTATGAAGTTAATAGTGCTGGTTGTACTATTTATTCTAGCGCAGTTGTTGTTACTGTATATGCACTTCCTATAGTTAGCATTACGGCAGCTGGCCCTACAACTTTCTGTATCGGTGGCAGCGTTTTGCTTTCTGTTCCTTTTGTGGCAGGCAGCACTTATCAGTGGATGAACGGAGGCACAGTTATTACCGGTGCTACCGCTAACGCATACCTTGCTACAAATACCAGCAGCATCACAATCAGGGTAACATCGGCTGCAGGTTGCGTAAATGTTACGCCAACTCCTGTGAGTGTTGTTGAAGTTTCTGTACCAACAGTAGTGCCATTTACATCGCCTGACTTTTGCTGGGGCGGCAGCGCTACACTGGGGGTAAGCGTAAGTACTTCAGCCGGTGTAACCTACCAATGGCAGCTCGGAGGTGCAAACATAACCGGCGCTACAAATGCCACTTATAATGCTACAGCGTCAGGTAACTACTCCTGCATAGTGTCTGTTGCGGGTGGCGCATGCGTTATAGGTACTACAGCAGTTGTGGTAACTGAATTGCCATTACCAAACCCGGTAATTATATGGGATGGCATTCGCCTCAAGACCGGCCCTTCATTCGTTACCTACCAGTGGTTTAAAAACTATGCACCAATTGCAGGTGCAACAACCTGGTTCATCACACCAACAGACACAGGCAACTATGCTGTACAGGTAACCGACACAAATGGTTGTCATTCTATTTCGCCACAATTCCCATTGCACTCGCTCGACCGAACAGCTGTTACGTCGTTGCAGAAAAGCGACATAACTATTTACCCTAATCCTTCCGAAAATGTAGTGCACATAACTGCACCTGAAAAAGTAAGGGTGGTATTGAACACCATTGATGGTCGCAAGTTGCTGGATGAAGACAACGCTACCGAAATTAACATCAGCAACCTTGCAAATGGCGTTTATATGCTGATGGTCTACGATAAAAACGGCAGCATAGTTAAGGTAGAGAAATTGACCAAAAACTAGCAGTAACAATAAGATAATAAAGCCCGGATACGCTAAATATCCGGGCTTTTAGTTTTTAGCCATCCGCATCCGCAATACCGCTCTTTCAAAAAATCGTACCTTGCATTAAAACAAATATCCTACTATGCACGACCACGGCCATGATGATAACCATGCGGGTCACCACCACCACACGGTAAGCGCAGGAGATGCCACCAACAAGGCATTTATTGCAGGCATAGTATTAAATGGAGTATACGTTGCCGTACAGGTAGTTATGGGGCTATATACCCATTCCATGGCATTGCTCAGCGATGCTGGGCACAACCTTGGCGATGTTGCAAGTCTTGCCCTCTCACTTTTCGCCTTCAGGCTGGCAAGAATAAAGGCAACACAATCATTTACCTATGGCTATAAGAAGACAACCATTATTGCAGCCCTTGTAAATGCGGTAATACTGCTGACAACGGTTGTAGTGCTGGGCTATGAATCTTTCCACCGGTTGTTGCACCCACGGCCAATAGAAGGTGGTATTGTGGCGTGGGTCGCAGGTATAGGTATAGTAGTTAATGCAGGTTCTGCATTCCTGTTCTTCAGAAATAAAGACCATGACCTGAACACCAAAAGTGCCTATCTGCATTTGCTCAGCGATGCGCTGGTATCGCTGGGTGTTGTGGTGTCTGGCATAATAATAAGTTATACAGGCTGGTATTGGTTGGATGGAGCTGTAAGTATTGTTGTTCTATTTACCATACTTGTAAGCACATGGTCTTTACTTACCGGCAGCTTAAGACTGTCGTTGGATGCTGTCCCTCCCAATGTGCAAAAGGAGACCATAGAGGCCGCAGTTATGAAGATAAAAGGTGTAGAAAGTATACACCATATGCACATATGGGCAATGAGTACCACCGAAAACGCACTGACGGCCCACCTTGTATTAAATGATGCCCTGACCTTTGATGATAAAATGAAATTGGTACACCACATCAAACATGAATTATTGCACCTCAATATCCATCATTCCACAATAGAGCTGGAATCGGTAACGATGCCGTGCGATGACGGAGATTGTTAGTGTTCAATCAACCTGAAATTGTCGGTTAAATGAATGCGTTTTACACTTTTGGGTTTTAACTTTTTCCTTTTGACTTGATACTAGTTCTTCTTTTAAGAATATTTATAGAAAGCCATAATTGGGATGGTCTAAATTCTATGTACATTTGTGCCAGTACTTTGAAAATAGTATACAGCGCACCAGCAGACTACAATAACACGAAGACTGTCAATTGCCAACTGTAAACTGCCAACTAAAAAACCGGGGCCGACCGGTTTTGACAGCATAGAGCAGGGTATGTAAGCATGTAGTGCGTTGTGTAATTAGCACTTAAATCAGAATACTCAACCAATAAAAGGCGAATATTCTTACGCCATGGCTGCCTAATCAGAGATTAGACATCCTTTATAGCCGCCGGGAGGGCTGCCAGTTGTCGTCCCCGCCGCCGAATCAAACAATAACTGGATAAGCTGTGTGTTGCCGCGCCGCACAGATGAAAACTAAAGTAGCTAGGGGTGGAGTAGGTATGTCCTGGTCCGGCTACATCCCGAAAACCAATCCTGGAATACACATGTAGAAAGCTTATCGGGCATATGTTTGGACGCGGGTTCGACTCCCGCCGGCTCCACTCTACGGGAAGGAAGGCGAAATAAACCTCGCCTTCCTTCTTCTTTTTTAGCAGAACCTTTGCCAGACCTTGCTAACAGTAGTAACACATTATCCTCAGTAGCGGTTCGATAGACTCCATCAGAATAAATCAACTTTTCAGGGAAGGTCGAACCGAGAAAATGTCGTTTTGTCTCTAAATCCGCGCCAACAAAGAGTTTGTCGATATTGGCAAGAAAGTAGAACCCGAACTCTATTATGTCCTTCTCATTAGTTTTGTTGCTGCCTAATCCGGCTACCTTGCTGGCTATGCGCTCAATCTCTGGTTCAAGTTTGGCTTTGATCTTGCGATACTCACCTGGGTCCAACTGGTTATCCAGCATCAGTGTTTGGGCATTGTCCAGCCGCTTCTGGTAAATCTCCATTTCCTTTGTCGCATCTTGCAATTCGGCTGATTTATCCTGACCGTTCTTCTTACAGGCATCTTTCATGATAAGCGCATAGGAAGCGAACAATTTTTTGTTGTTGCAGACAGCCCTAAGCACATTGTTGAACTGCTCATTGGCTTCTTCTGCTTTGAAACGCTCACTACAACCGTTCTTACAGTGGTAGTAGTAATACCTCGCACTTCTACCCTTAGAAGCGCTGCCTGTTAATGTCTTGCCGCATTTGGCACAGGTCAGAAAGCCTCTCAACGGTAGTTCTCTCTTTTGACAGAACGGAGAAGCAGGTAGTTTCCTTTTTTTGCCATCCAGTATGTCCTGAACTTCATAGTACAATGCCGGGGCTATTATAGGTTCGTGAAGGGCAGTAACAACAATCGCCGGGTCCTGTTTATATGCCGGAACACATATTTTACCGATGTACGCCGGGTTACGTAACAAACACCAGAATCTTGTCCTTCCCAATGGCATTCCTTTCTTGTTGAGCAAATGTCTAAGCTCTTCAATATGATAACTGCCTGTTGCCATCATTTCAAATGCCATCTGTACAAAACCCTGCTCTTTGGAACTTGGCAGTATACAGGGCTTATTGGCTTCTGTTCTGCCGTGTTTGTAACCGTATGGGGCTGAACCGATGAACCTTCCGTCTTTCATAGCTTTCCTGATACCAGCTTGGATGTTGAGTGCTCTTCGGTCGTTTTCCACTTCGGGTGCGGTAAGGTAGAGAGCTAAAAGGAACTTTTGCTCCGGTATCTCCATATTGAGCGGCTGCTCTATAGCTTGTGGCTCTACACCCAATTTGTACAATTGGCTGATCATGCTGTACGCCTCCGGAGCATTCCTCGAAAACCTGTCCCATTTGAGAAATAATAACAAGTCTGCTGCTGCCTTATTCTTTCTCAGAAAGCCAAGTATTTTATTGAACTCAGGACGCTCAAATGTTTTTGCGGAATAGTCTTCCTTATAAAAACCGACTATTTCGATGTTGTTGATGGCGCAATATTTACGCAGCATGTCTTCCTGGTGAGCAAGGCTGTTGCCTTTCTCAGCTTGCTCGTCTGTGCTCACCCGCACGTATACTATGGCTTTCCTCTGTCTCATCTTCTTTGGGTTTTAGTTCAATGGTATTATTGTTTTCAGGCTGCTGCTCTGCTGCATTGATTATAGTTCCTGCCAGCATATACAACCAGTCCCTGATTTTATACAACTCTTCGTCGCTGTACTGCACCTCATCATCATTCCAGATAGCCCTCAGCTTTTCTATGGCTACTTTATCTGGGAATAGGTCTGCATGCTCCTGCGCTTCTTTACGTTCTTCTGCAATTAATGTGCCGAATTTCCTTTCTTGCTCTTTCATAGTAAAGATATAAAATATTGATTATCAATTATCCATGCATTTCCCTCTCACTGTCCTGGGTTTATAAATGTATACGGATTTGTTCTTTCACTTATTGCCTTTCACGACCGCCTCTAAATGACCTTTGGTAATGATGCCGTATTTTTCTACAATCAACTCTAGCCGTGCGATCTGCTGCTGGTCTTCTATCTGCTTACATTCCTTTGTAATATTGAAAAGAGTGCGTAGGTCTGACAGCTCCTGCTCGGACATACTGTCAATAATTTTCCGCAGAGCTATTGACTCAGGATCAGTAAATCTGAAGACAGTTTTACGAAGGCTGCTTTTGTCTCGCTCGTCTTGGCTTTTCCGATACTCAAATTTGGGTCTTGGTGCCTTGGGTGGCCGATTTGCAATGCTGCTCCAGTCTTCTGACTGAGTGTTCTCCGTATTTTGAGACTTGGGGGTGACGCATGCTGTTGCTAAAAGAGCAACCCCAGCTCCCAACATTCCCGCAAAAAGCAAATCATCACTTGCTTCTGCTTTAGGCTTTGCTCCGGTTGCTAATAATTCATCCCTTTTCTGGTTTGCTTCTTCCTGTGAATTGGCCTCTATCTGCCATTCTACTGTATACCATTCCATAATGTTTGGGTTTTAAAATTGTTGAATAACCAAATTGTTTACTTATTGGTTTTAGCCGGTGGATTAAACGCTTTCTCAAGGCTTTCCAGAACAGCTGCAATAAAATTATTGTCCTTGCACAGGTAGTAGTGTATTTTCCTCACCTTGGGGACATCTGCTTCTTTGTAGAAGGGAATAATGGCCAGCTCCAGGTCGTCCACATCTTTTTGTGTAATGCTGCCGGAATAAGCCTTAGCAGTTTTTAAGTCACTATCGCTGCCATTGACAGGTTTGTTATCTGATGTTCCCTGTAGATCTGCCTCGGATTTCTTGCTCAAGCCGAACAATCCTCCCAAACCATTCAAAGCTCCGGGATTGGCAATGAACGCGCCACCAAGTGAAGCAATAGTGTCCATCAGCTTGTTGGACGAGTTGTTCTTTTCGCATTCTGCCTTTAGTTCATCTACCTTTTCCTGTAGCTGATCTCTTTCCTCTTCCAGTTTTTTGTAGTCTTCCTGGAGTTCATCATAATCCTCCTCAAGCCGTTCATATTTCCTTTGTTCCTCTCTACGGGCCATCTTCTCATTGACCTGTTTTTCAATACCGGCCATATCCTCCGGGGTGAGAGGTTCGTCGCGTAAAAGAAAGACATAGTGGTTGCACCGGTGTGACCTTTTTTCATAGATATTGATGGTGATATTGCGGGAATCGGGTTCCACAAAATCCTCGTATGTCTGGAACTGCTCGGGGTCATTGGTACGGCTGACTACTTTTAATTCGTCCACCCGTATGTCATAATCCCTGGGTTTACCGGCAGCAGCTTCTTTTTTTAAAACCTGCCCGATCATGTCTACCCTGCTTTGCGAGTACTTTTCCTTGACTGTCGCCATAACATTGATTATTGATAGGTTGATAATGTCGCTTTACTGATTGCTATTCTGCAATTGTTGATTTAGGGTTCACCTCCTTGTTTTAAATAGTTGTCCAGTTCTTCTGTCGTGAAGAGGATTTTGCTGCCTTTTTGCCTTTGAATCGGCGTTAGCCGCTTTTCATAGATCAGGCTGTATATCCTAGACTGGGATAATTGCAGGTATTCAGCTGCCAGTTTCATGGTGAGGGGCCGGTCGCGGCTGGCTGATTTACCGGTTTCTCCCGTTAGCCGCTCTAAAAGCCACTCAATCCTGTTTAGTCTGCTGATTACTTCTTTCATGTCTTGTTCCATAGATGCTGTTTTTTGCCTTTCTGAAACAAAGATGGGGGCGTTGAAAATCGAAATACTCCTAGTGGGAGACAGGTGGGGGGAGAAAAAGTTAGATAAGGGCATAAAAAAGCAAAAGGCAGCTATTTATAGCTACCTCATTACAATTTTGTGACGACACATAGGTTATTTATTGAGTTTCTTTCTCTTCAATTTGTTTTTGATATACAAATCGTATGCGTCTCCTATTTTTTTGAAAATTGGGGAATGATAGCCTTCTGATGTTTTGTGAACACTTCCTGAATGGTTGCTTTGCCAGTTCTTGCTCAGCCCTACGTTAAGCACAGCGGCAAGTGTCTCCACTATTTTAGTAATTTCTCCGGTATCAGTACGAAGATAGCCAGCATGATAAAGGCCGTAGATCAACTGTACAAATTCATTCTTATTGTCCTTAGCGCAAACCCATTGTATTGTACTTGTGGCAACAGGGACAACAAGTGCAGACAAAGGCTCTCCATTCAATATAGATGGTATCCTCCATTCAATTTCCTGGTATGCTGCGCAACGGATAAACAGTTTTATCGCCTGCCGGTCATCTACTAAAAAATCATGAAGTTCTTTGTCGCGGTCGGTGACTATTTCCCGAGTATTGTATTTGGCAGAAAGTTGGTTAAAAATGGCTGCAGGGGTTTCGCCTTTTTTGTACAAAGAAATGAAGTCAGCAATGATGTCTCGCAGGGCAGTATTAGTACAGAGCGACCAAAACACCTCATTGACTGATTGCCTTATAGCACCTTTGACATACTCCTTGTCCTTTGCTCTTTCGTATTGTGTTCTTAGTTTCTGCTCCCATACATGCGCATAACGGGGTAGTATTTCTTCAAACCTGGCTATCAGTATATCTTTCATATGGGTATGGGTTTAGTTGACATTAAGTTACGACATTTTTTGCTCAGTATTTTCCACGGTAGAATGTTATTAGGAAAATTTTAGGAGAAACGATCGTATTTAAAAAGCCATTGTCAACTAAAGCCAGGATTATGTGATCGGTATCTAAACCATATTCAGGACTATGCGATCATCATGTGCGAAATACGTGGGCTATTTAAGCGGGAATTAAGGGCGAATCAGGGGCGCCGCAGCCGCAGTGAAAGATCATTAAAGGCTATTAAGGGAATTGTTAAAGGATCATTGAAAAAAGATTGGCTTTTTTAGTCAAATACACTGATTTTGGCCTCAAAACACCCTTAAAAACATGCTTTTTACGGATAAAATGAATGAAACAAAGGCTATTTGAGTAGAAAACATGCAGTTATTACATTGAAACTGGGTTTAGTTTCCCAAAATATCATGAAAAGCCTCCTTCTGGTGATGTTTAACCGCTTTATAAACTGCTTTGCGGAACTTTTTAGTTCACCAAAAACAAAAAAGTAATGGAAACAAGAGGAAATTCAGCGGTGATTATCGTTCATCCAGCAACTGAGGCTTATTATGAAGCCTTGAAAACATCAATTGCTGTCAAAGCCTATTCCACAAGTGAATTAGCGCGGCTGTACAATGTATGCACCAGAACATTTAATAGGTGGATAAAGCCCTTCAAAGCAGAAATTGGAGAAAGAATGGGTAGGTTTTACACCGTTCACCAGGTTAAAGTGATCTTTGAGAAGCTAGATGTGCCGCACTTGATGGACGTGGCCTAACAGTAATTAATAATTTAGGCTTCAGTTGCTGCTGAAGCCTAAATTAGCTATTATGAAACCCAAATTGTTGGTTCAAAATGCAACAGTTGGAACAATTTATTTCGTTAACGAAACTTCGCTATTATTTCTATCGTCTTTCTCCAGTAAAATAATGGCTCAACTGGCAGTTTATTCAAAAAAATGTAATCAGGTTGCTCAATTAAATAATCTTTCTTGATTAAACCTTCTGTAAAAAACTCAATTTTTTCCGTAATGCCAGCTTTTATTATTGCAGCAAGTAAAGCGGCCTTGGCAGCAGCAGTAATTGCCTCATCAATCCGGAAAAAAGATGTTACCTGATAGGTTCTGAATTGCTTCAATCCGGTTTGAATTTCTAAAAAATTGGATAGGTGAGGTTCTTCTTTATTTCTTTCACGCTTCGCAATAAGGATTGCTGTATTAATAATGTCATCAAGAACTGAATGAGGGGTGTCTCCAGTTCCCCGATAACCAATTTCCTTTACTACTGTTTTATGAAATGCATCAGATACTATCGCAACATCCTTTATCTCGTTGAAAAGTCTGCCAAGATCATAAAGCTGTTTTATTATATCAATCTCTTTTCCTTTTTTATATGCTATGCCGGTAGTATTGGGCGCAAAGGCTGTAAGCTTGTCGCCAGTTATTGATTCGTGAGTTGGAATCCTTACCAATACTGCCGTTGCGTCTGTTTTCAGCCACTCAGATACCACCGGAACGGATAATACTTGAGGGTATGAATGTTCATCGAACAAGATGTCAAGAAGAATATGGTCTTCCCTGCCTGTCAGATTTGAAGTATAAATAAGGGAATAATGCGCTTTAGGAATGCCAGGCAGATAACTTCTTCTTTCATTCAGTGTGAACCTCAAAAATGGAATACCATTACACACCTTATTTAGAACAGTTTCTATTTCTTCACGTGTAGCCCTCGTTATAATATCAACGTCTATCGAAAATCTTCCCGGCGCAGTCATTAACAGGATTAACGATGTGCCGCCTTTAAACACAAAATCAAGTCCAGTGGCTGCTAGAGCCTCTACCAGTCCTAAGGCATGTATCATCTTTTCAGCAAGTGGTGGGTTGATTTTCTCAAATCCTTTTTTAGAAAGGTGAGAGTTTATCCATTTACCTGAGTATGATTCAGCTAATATCATCCAATTAAGTCTTTTACTTTCTCACTTAAATTTTTCATAAGAAATTGTTTTACACTTTCTTCCCTGCTCCTTCTCTTTGCATAATTAAATAGCCGCGATAAATTGATGCCGTATTTTTCAAAGGCTCCTTCAAATATCTTGTTTAACTGGTTGCCCTGAAAAGCAAAAAATATTTTTTCATCACAATAGAGGTCAACCAATATTTTCTCTAAAGTTGGAACGGCAACTTTACTTACCATCTGAGTTGGTGCTCTGCTAATCATTGGCTTGATAACAATAGCCTCTGTTAATTCCGATACATATCTGTCCAATACCTTCTCATCAGGTTTTAAATAAACATTTTCATAGCCTTTGTCTTTCAGGCTATAAAAAATCCTTTCGACAGAGTCTTTATCAACTTCTAAAATTGTCATTGAAGATGTTGCCTGCAATTCAATAAACTCATTTAGCCATGATGTACTCCAGATATTATAGTAGTCGCACAGCGGAGTAGCGAGAATTTTGCCGATGGCAATGATCTTTTTATCAGGCTCAGGCTTGAACTTTTGCTTGTAGACTAATTGATAAACCCCCTTTTTGATTGTTTCAATGATATTTCTCTTTTTCAAATCATACACTCTCCATCCGAAAGTACCTTCATTAAGGTTTGGATCAAAAGAGCGAAAGAAGTCAAAAAGTTCTTCCCTTGTAAACATCTCAATGTTTGCAAAGCGGCTCACTAATTCTCGTTCTATGACATTACTTACCATCTTTTTTGACCCCCTTCATTAAAAATAAGCCACTTTTTTAAAATTATGGCTAAAATTTATTTTTCAAAAATAAGCCATTTTTTACAAAAAATGGCAAATGTTGGTGAAATATGAGCGAAAGCACCCAGATACTGTTGATATTAAGCAATACTGATTACTTTGACTACTTTTAAACATTTAAATCGCAATAGCAATTTTGAGGAATGAACTTAATACACTACCATGATAAAATAATTTCAAATTACAGAAACTACATACAAAGTTTTTTAAACATAAAAGACCCTAAAATTACAGGTTTTGTAGAACGGGAGATAAATGATAAAAAACTTTGGCCGGAGCCTCTTGTCCAGTTCAATCCAACATTTGAAAAAGGAAACACTATATCGAAACTAGTAGATGATGGTAACTTGCATTCAGAACTCGGAAAAATATTCTCTGGATATAGTCTTTACAAACATCAGGAAGAAGCAATACTATTAGGAAGCGATGGCAAAGAGTTTATTGTCACATCAGGCACTGGGTCGGGTAAGTCACTTACGTACATAGCAACGATTTTCAATAAGGTGTTGCAAATGGGTGCTCTAGCACAAAATAAGGTGCAGGCTGTAATCGTTTATCCGATGAATGCTTTGATCAACTCCCAATTTAAAGAGATTGAAAAATTTAAGAAAAAATATGAAGAAAGCTATGGCTCCTCTTTCCCGGTAACTTTTGGCCAATATACAGGGCAAGAAACAGAAACAGAACGAGATTTATTAAGAACGACACCTCCCAATATTGTGCTAACAAATTACATGATGTTAGAGTTGATCTTGACCAGAGGTGGCAAGGATATCGATATAAGAGAAAGTATTCTCGAGAATATTCAGTTTCTGGTATTTGATGAGTTGCATACCTACAGAGGGCGTCAAGGATCGGACGTATCTATGTTGATAAGAAGAATAAAATCCGGCGCAAAAAACAAGAAAGTCGTTTGTATTGGAACTTCTGCAACAATGGTATCCTCTGACGATTCAACATTACTGGAGCAGAGGGAAAAAGTTGCAGAGATAGCATCGACAATTTTTGGAACTGATATACATTCCGATCAGGTTGTAAATGAGTATCTCATCAAAAGCCTGAGCATTGATGATGTGCCATCAATTGCTAGCCTGCAATCTGCAATAAGTGAAGTAATAAACATTGACTCACCGGCATCTGAATTCGAAAAACATCCTACAGCAAAATGGATAGAGGAAGAAATTGCACTGGAGAAAAGAGAAGGGAAGTTGGTAAGGCGTAAGCCAGTGCAGATAACGAGCATTGCAGAAGCACTTGCATTGTCAACAGGTGTGCCTATCAAAGATTGTATTGAGCATATACAGTCATTGTTACAATGGGCAAACAAACTGAATTCGAATAGTAGTAAAAGCAAAAATTATTTGCCTTACAGACTTCATCAGTTTATTGCTCAAACTGGGTCGGTATACTCTACATTAGGAGATCAGGACTCAAGAGAGTTGTATCTAAACGCAGGACTGTACGCACAGGACAAAAACACCATGTTATTCCCACTGATGTTTAGTCGTACATCCGGACATGAATTCAGTTGTGTCAAGTTAAGTTATAGAGAGAACAAATTATACCCGAGGGAATTTTATGACATTCTGGAAGAAGATGACGAGGGCAGTAAAGAAGAAGGTTACATTTTCATACAGCATAAGGAAGATGAAGAGCTAATCTGGGATAGGGAGCGCGATATCCAGGATCTACCCGAAACCTGGTTCAACCCTCAAAAGAAAGATGGCACAAGAGTCATAAAAACAGAACGTGTTGACCGGTTGCCCAGGAAAATCCATTTTGATAAGCAAGGCAATTTTTCATTTTACGAACCGAAAGAATTTGAAGGTTGGTATGTATCCTCTCCATTGATGTTCGATCCTACTTCTGGCGCATTATTTGACTCCCATACCGCTGAATGGACAAAGCTCATGAAGCTGGGCGGCGAGGGGCGTAGCACGGCGACAACCGTTTTATCCTTTGAAACTATAACCCAGCTGCAAGCTTTTGATGAGCCGGACGAGAAACAGAAGTTATTAAGTTTTACGGACAACAGGCAAGATGCATCTTTGCAAGCAGGGCATTTTAATGACTTCATTAAGGTTGGTCAATTACGAGCGGCGATTGCAAAAGCTCTTGAAATTCATGACACACTTGACTATACTGACATTGCAGAGAAAGTATTTAGCTGTTTAAATATTTCACAGGAACAATTTTCAAAACAGCCTGCAACGTTCCCTGGCCCCAAAAAGGAAAATGAGGATGCGTTTAAAGATTTTATCACATACCGGATAATACATGATTTGCGCAGGAGCTGGCGGGTAGTATTACCCAATCTGGAACAATGCGCCCTATTGGAAATTGAATACAAGCATCTATCCGAGTCGGTAAACGATAACGCGCTATGGCAGCCAATTGAATTGCTAAAAGTCATGACACCCGGCGAGCGGAAGGAGTTTCTGCATCAAATATTCGATTACTTCAGGAAGTCATATGCCCTAAGCTTCTCCATGCTGGAGCCTGCGATCATAATGCAGAACGGCAAGCGAATAAAGGAGAAGCTTAAGCATCCTTGGACATTGGATGAGACAGAAAAAATTGACTTCCCGTCCAATCTTCGGGTAGAAAAGCTATCCGGCAATGCGATCAACTTGTATACTGAAAGCGCAAGTTCTCAGAGCGTGTTCGGGAGGTATTTGAAAAAGCAAGCAAAACTGCATAACATACAGTTGAAGGGCAAAGAGGCGTACAATAAATTCACTTACGATTTGCTCGACTTTCTTTCCGGAGCTGGCTGGCTATCAAAGAAGCCCGCCAAATCAGCGAATAACGAGCAAGTAAATATATATCAGCTCAAAGTAGACTATTTGCTGTGGCGTAAGGGTGACGGTGAGACCTTGACACCTGACAAGATTAAAAATCGCTCGTACAAACCGATAACACCAAGGCCGAACCTGTATTTTCAAAAATTCTATCAGACTAACTTCCATTCGCTAAAACCAATAGAGGGAAGGGAGCACACGGGGCAGATTAATGCAGAGAAAAGAAAGCAACGTGAAGATGACTTCCGTGCAGGAAAAATAGGAGCGCTATTTTGTTCCCCGACTATGGAGCTTGGTATCGATATTTCTGATTTATCGGTTGTGCATATGCGCAATGTGCCGCCATCGCCATCTAATTACGCGCAACGTAGTGGACGTGCGGGTAGAAGTGGACAGGCTGCATTAGTGATGGTGTATTGTTCTAATTACAGCGCACACGACAGGCACTATTTTAAGCATTCTGCACAAATGGTAGCAGGTACTGTAACTGCGCCGAGAATTGATCTTATCAACGAAGAGTTATTACATAGTCACTTGCATGCCTCCATTCTCACAAGGAAGTCACTGACTAGCCTAAACAACTCACTGGGAGACCTTGTTTTGACTGACAACATTGAAAAGCTTTCATTACGGCAAGAGATAATAGATTCACTCAAACTTACAGAACCAGAAAAAGTGATTTTGCTCAATAACTTCAAAAAAGTAATTGAGGATACTTATTTTAAAAATGAACTTGACCGGAGGAAGCCATCCTGGTTTAACGATAGCTGGATCAAGATCAGAATAGAGAATTTCGAAAATGCTTTTGATAGGTCATTGGACAGATGGAGGAAATTATACAGGGCTGCGCAAAACCAGATTAAAGTGGCAACCTCCATTATTGAGAACCGTATTTATGCTGACAATCACGACAAGAAGAAAGAAGCCTATAAGATACTTCGCCAAGCGGAGCGGCAGCGCGACCTGCTGCTGAATGATACAAATGAAAAAGGCAAAAGCAGTGGAAGGAACAAAGATCAATCAGAGTTTTATCCATACAGGTATTTAGCAGCAGAAGGCTTTTTGCCGGGATATAATTTCACCCGCCTGCCGGTGCGTGCGTTTATGGAAAATGAAGATCAGGGAGGAGAATATATCTCCCGTCCAAGGTTTATCGCACTCAATGAATTCGGCCCGCAGAACATTATTTATCACGATGGTTCTAAGTATCGTGTAAACAGGATAATTATGTCTGAAGCTGAGACCAAATTGGACAAGGCAAAAATCAGCCCATACACCGGCTATATCATGATGAACGAGCAATATAACTACAATGTTGACCCGATCGTGAATATAGAACTGAACCAGGGTATGGATCAGTATACCCATACAGACCTGGTCGAAATGACGGAAAGCCGGGCTTATGAATTACAGCGCATTACTTGCCAGGAAGAAGAACGAACAAGAAAGGGATACGACATCAAGACATACTTTCATGTAGATGGTAGTTTTGACAGCACATCGGAGGCGTTGGTGAAGCTGGGAGACGAAAAGCTGTTACACATTCATTCGATACCATCCGCAAAACTTGTTCAGGTTAATTTCAAATGGAGAACATCGCAGGAACGAGGCTACCCATTAAACTTGAAAACCGGTTATTGGCAGAATAAAAAACAGGAACAGGACGAAAGCAAAAGTGATGATATCAGGAAAGTAAAACTATACGCTACAGATACTGCAAATGCCTTGTACATACAGCCGATAGCTGCCCTGGGTTTAGAAGGAGGCAGCTATGGTATTATTACCCTGATGTATGCCCTGAAGCGTGCTATTGAAAACTATTTCCAGATAGAATCTAATGAGATAGGAGCAACAATAATGGGTGAAGGCGATACTCCGAACATACTTATTTATGAAGCGTCGGAAGGTAGCCTTGGTGTTTTATCGCAGATAGTGGACAACCCCGAGGTATATAGAACCGTGATGCAGGAAGCATATGAATTGTGCTTTTTTGAAAATGGCGAAGAAGTGGATGGAGAAGTATTGCCCGCAACCTACAATGACCTGCTCAGCTATTACAACCAATATTACCATCAGCAAATAGACAGAAACTTGATAAGGGAGGCGCTAAGCAATCTGAAGGAATCGAATGTTGAGGTTATTGCCAATAAATCGTTCAGCAGCTACGATGAACAATATCATATTCTACAATCATCGAGGGATCACAACAGTGAAACCGAAGATGCTTTTTTGAAGCATCTGTACGGCAATGAACTTAAATTGCCGGACGAAGCGCAACCGAAAGTTGATTCAATGTATGTTCGCCCGGATTTCTTTTACAAGCCAAACATTTACATATTCTGCGACGGTGCTCCGCATGATGATGCGACAGCAGCAAGTGAAGACATAAAAAAGCGTGCCGCATTAAAGAATGCCGGTTACCAGGTTTTGTCGTGGCACTACAAAGAACCGATAGTCGACTTTGTTGGCAGGAGACCTGATATTTTCAAAAAGGTAAAATAGTTGAACACACATGAATTTTGACTTTAAGCCCGGTAGCCTTGTTACGCTGAGAAACAGACCATGGGTGGTACAACCCTCAGATGATAACGATATTTTCCTGGTAAAGCCATTAGGTGGATCGGAGGAAGAGGTGACAGGCATTTTCAAACCACTGGCAAGCCATATAGACAAACCACAAACATACAATTTCGAGAAACCTTCGTCGCGCGATCTTGGCGATTTCCGATCGGCCAAGCTTTTGTATAATGCGGCAAGACTTTCATTCAGAAATGCGGCTGGCCCGTTCAGATGCCTTGGGAAGCTATCCTTCAGACCAAGGTCATACCAAATGGTACCACTGATCATGGCATTAAAGCAAGAGACTGTTCGCTTGTTGGTGGCAGATGATGTGGGTGTGGGTAAAACCATTGAAGCACTCCTTATTGCCAGGGAACTGTATGAGCGTAAAGAGATCAAACGATTTGCTATTGTGTGTCTACCCCACCTTTGCGATCAGTGGCAGGATGAGTTGAAAAATAAATTTGGTATAGAGGCCGTGATCATCCGTTCGGGATCTGCATCTGCACTGGAGCGACAGATACGCAATCATGAAAACATTTTTCGTGCATTCCCATTCCAGATCATCTCTATAGATTATATAAAGTCGGGTAACAAAAGGCAAGTGTTTATAGATCACTGTCCTGAACTGATTATTGTAGATGAAGCCCATACATGCGCCAGACCTGCCGGAGCTAATAACTCACAGCAGCAACGCTTCCATCTGCTGAATGACTTAAGCGCCAAAACCGATCAAAACCTGGTATTGTTAACGGCAACGCCACACAGTGGCAAACAGGAAGAATTTCAGTCGTTGCTGGGGTTGCTCAAAAAGCCTTTTGCAGATATTGACATTTCGTCTTCTACGGAGGAGCAGCGCAGACAGATAGCACAGCACTTCATACAGAGGCGACGGGCTGATATAGTGATCAAATCGAATGACGAGGATACAAAATTCCCGGACAGGAATGCAGCAGACAACCCCTATTCGTTATCGAAAGAATATGCCGACCTATTTAATGATATACTGGACTATGCAAGAGACATTGTAAAAGGAAGTGCCAGCAATGGTAAGCAACGCTATGGCTATTGGGACGCGCTTGCGCTGCTTCGCGGGGTAATGAGCAGCCCTGCGGCGGGTATATCTATGTTGCAAAAAAAGGCGGCTAAGAAAAGACTTACAGAAGATGAGGATGAATTTGATGTGACAACCACGGAGGGAGAATCGGAAGCGGTGATGGATAATGACTTCTCTACCGAAGACAATTTACCTACGTCAGTAATTGGCAAGTCCGGTTCTGATACTGAATCGAAGAGGCTGATGGCTTATGCAGCCAGGCTGCAGGATATAGCATATACAGATAAGGACATTAAGAACAGTAAAGACAACAAAGCAAAGGAAGCTATAGCGCAGGTAAAAGAATGGTTGCAAAACGGAAGGAACCCGATTATATTCTGTCGCTACATACCTACCGCCAATTACCTTGGCCAATTGTGCAAACAATATTTTGCCGGCAAGGTCTATAAAGACCTGCACGTAGAAGTAGTGACCAGTGAACTGAACGATGACCTGCGCCGGGAGAAAATAGCATCTATGAACGGTGAAGGAAAGAGAAGGCTACTTATTGCAACCGATTGTCTGAGTGAAGGTATAAACCTGCAAGACGGCTTTAATGCCCTGCTGCACTACGACCTGCCCTGGAACCCAAACAGACTGGAACAGCGGGAGGGACGCATAGACAGGTTTGGACAGCAGGCCGATTCCGTAGACATTACATTGCTCTATGGCAGTAATAACCCGATAGATGGTGTGGTGCTGGATGTGTTGCTGCGTAAGGCAAGAGAGATAAGGCGCTCTATAGGTATTTCTATCCCCTTCCCGGAAAGCAGTGCATCGGTAATGGAGGCAGTGATGAATGCGGTATTGTTAAAGCCGGTGCCGGTGACAGACATTCCAAGGCAGGGTTCACTATTTGAGGCCGAAGAGATACAGGCGGAAAAGAACAAGGTAGCCAGGGCATTTGAAGAAGCAGAGAAGAGAGAAAAAGCATCGCGAAGCATATTTGCGAAGAACACTATTAAGGTAAGTGAAATAGAAGATGACCTGAAAGAAGTAGATGAAGCCATAGGCGATACGAAGACCGTGGAGACGTTTGTTGTAGCGATGTTGCATTTAATGGCGGGTGCCGATAGGGTTATTACACAAAAGGATGGTTACAAAGTATTTACCACCAACATACCTCAACGCCTGAAAGACCTGCTAACCAACAAGCCAGAGATAAACATCAGCTTCAGGTCGCCCACACCTGCGGGTTACAGGTACATAGGTCGCAATCATCCGTTTGTAGAGCATATGTCGCAGACGGTGATCAATAATGCGCTGAACGGCATAGACAACAGCGCCGCGCGGGCTGCCGTGTTACGAACAGCAGATGTAAAGGAAAAAACAGTACTCTTTCAGCTGCGCGTGCGCAATGTAATAGCCGAGCAACCCAGCAATAGGGAAATAGTAGCAGAGGAAATGTGGTTGTGGGGCTACCGGGGCGAGCTTGCAGATAGGCGGTTTATAGAAAAACAGGAGGCAATGGACTTGCTGCTTACCGCACAGGCCACGCAAAACCTGGAAGTGCCGGAGCAAGAATATTGGCTGGGTGAAGAGATGGAGTGGGTGAAGGATGAAGTAGCCTTCAGAAGCAATACCGATGCAGTGGCGCTGGACAGAGCCACCCACCTGGTAGATGCCCACATGCGGTTCAAAAAACTGGTGAGCGGCAACAGGTTTAAAGTAGTGGAGCCCATATTGCCCATGGACGTCCTCGGTGTGTACATTTTATTACCAAGAATATAATAGCATGAACATTCAGGACCTAGGAAATATTTATAAATCAGGTGGGCCGTTTACCACAAAGGCTGCGTTGTTACAGTCGCTGCACCGGCACGAATTGAATGAGCCTTGCGGGGAAACAACCGTTAGCATACCTGACGGCTTTGATGCAAATGGAAAAGCAAAGAAAAAATCGATAAGGAGAGCCTACGGGCATATTGTGGCAGGTGGGGAAGCCGGAAATAAAAATTTTTTCTTCAATGAAACTTTTGAATACGCTAAGGACAGGGTGAAGAATAAAAAGCCGGAAGAAACAATAGGTGTAGCACGGCTGTTTAATAATCTCCTCTCCAGCATGCCCATGGCGTTTAATCTGTTTCATCCGCTCATAATGATGACCTCGGTCAATGCGAACGATGAACTGGCAACAAAGATTGTATCAGCATTGTTCCCTGGCCTTAAGGTAAAGCAGGTAATGGAGATCGGCATTGAATACATTCCTACGCCTATTGAAAATTATACAAACGACAAGTCTGCTATGGATGCGTTTATTGCGTACCTGGATGAGCGGGGACACAAAAGTATAATTGCCATTGAATGTAAATACACTGATTTGCTTGGGACAAACAAAGCCAGAGACAATGAAAAAAAATTGGCTGTCGCCATTAAGTCTGGTTTGTTCACTGAAGCCGGTATTGAGCACATCAATAACGGGTGTACGCAGATATACCGTAATTTCTTGTTAGCTGAAAGTTACAGGATGGTGCATGAAATCGTGCATTCAGTTTCGGTAATATTAGCGCCCAAAGACCACCCAACCACAGAAAATGAAATCAATTCTTTAAAAAGAACTTTGTTGCCTGAATATGCGGACAATAAGATAGTAAAGTATAACCTGGAAGACTTTGTGAAGACCATTGCTGAAAATGTAAGCGCTGAATGGAAGCCCTGGATAGATTGGTTTCAGAAACGATACCTGGCATTCGACCGAATTGAAAACCTATATAATCAACTGATCCACTAATGAAATACACCTGCATCAATATACAAGGTAACCTGGTATCTGAAGAGATATTGCAGAAAGTGGAGGCCGGTACTGCCGAAGGGCAAACGGCGGAGAAATTCGGGCTTGAAAAGAATGCCAACCTGAAGAGTGAGATAGAATATGCCTGGAGCCGTATAAAGCTGGACTGGAAGCACTTTAGCGACCGTAATGAAAACCTGCCCGCTACCGATCCATATGGCACCAGCATAGCGCGCCGGTGGATGAAGAATTTCTTTGGTTCGCTGGGCTTTGAGCTGAAAGATGAAAAGGCAGCACTGACAGGCGATAACAACAAAACCTATTTCATCAGCAATACTGCCGATAACCTGGACGACCTGCCGGTGCATATTGTGGGCTTTTACGATCCAGGCCATCCCGAAAGGAATACGCTCGACACCAAAAGCAGCGGAGGCACATCGCGTATGTCGCCACATGCTACTATGCAGGAATACCTGAACGTTACCGAGCATGTATATGGCATGGCTACCAATGGCCTGTACCTGCGCCTGATAAGGGATAGCGGCAGGCTGGTGAAGCTCACCTACGTGGAGTTTGACCTGAAGCGAATGTTGGAAGAAGACCGGTATAGCGAGTTTACTGTACTCTACCGCCTACTGCACAGCAGCCGCTTCCCGCGCAGCAAGCAGGAAGTAGACCAGTGCCTGCTGGAAGCCTACTATAAAGAGAGTATTGAAACCGGCAACCGCATACGCAATGGGCTGAGCAGTGCCGTAAAGGAATCGCTGCTGGCATTGGGCAAGGGCTTTTTGCAGCAGGAGGATAACGCTATGCTGCGGGAGCAATTGCAGAGCGGCAAGATGACCCCAAAGGATTTTTACCGCCAGTTGCTGCGGCTCATATACCGCTTCCTGTTCCTGATGGTGACAGAGGAGCGTGACCTGGTGTATGACCCCGAAAATAAAAATACAGACCTGTTGCGCAAGAAGCGGATGTACCTGCAATACTACAGCATAGCCCGGCTGCGCCGCATGAGCCAGCAACGCTACCTGTATGAAGCCCGGTATAACGACCTGTGGCAAGGCCTGGTACAAACCTTTCAGCTATTTGACGAAATGGGTAGCGGCAAAAAAATGGGTATCCAGCCACTGGCGGGCGACCTATTTAACAGCCACGCCCTGCCTGCGCTGGAGCGCAGCCTGATAAGCAATGCCCTGCTGCTGGAGTGTGTGCGCAACATGAATGAGTTTGAAGATGAAAAGAAGAACCTGGTGCCCATCAACTACCGTTCGCTGGATGTGGAAGAGCTGGGCAGTGTGTATGAGGGCCTGCTGGAGTTGCACCCTGTAATAGAAAATTTGGAAGCCACCAATCCTGCGCACATCAACTTTACTTTTCACGAAGGTACCGACCGCAAAACAACCGGGTCTTATTATACCCGGCCCGACCTGGTAAACGAGTTGATAAAAAGTGCGCTTATACCTGTGATAGAGGCCAGGCTGAACGAACATACAGGCAATAAGGAAGCACAAGCCAAAGCCCTGCTGAAACTGAAAGTATGCGATGCGGCAGCAGGTAGTGGCCATATGCTGCTGGCTGCTGCAAGAACTATAGCGTGGTACCTGGCACGGGTGCAGACTGGCGAGGATAACCCTGCGCCGAGCGTGTACCGTACCTGCCTGCGCGAGGCCATACAGCATTGTGTGTATGCCGTAGATATGAACCCCGATGCAGTGGAGCTGTGCAAGCTGGCCCTGTGGCTGGAAGGCCACAACAGCGGCAAGCCCCTCAGCTTCCTCGACCATAAGATACGCAATGGCAACAGCCTGGTGGGTGTTACCGACCTTAGTGTACTTACCAAAGGTATACCCGATGAAGCCTTTAACCCCGTAACCGGCGATGATAAGGAAGTATGCAAGAAGCTAAAGAAAGATAATGCTGCCTTTAACAAGACCAAACAAAGTAGCCTCTTTGACCAGGCAGATTCCAGCCCCGATGCACACGCCTTCTCCGACGAATACCATGAGCTGGATGATATAAAGCAGGATGATGTGGCAGCTGTGCAAATGGCGCAACAGAAATTCAACCGTATACGCAGCGGCAATGAATGGTTTAAAGATTGGCGTGCCTGCAACCTTTGGACAGCGGCCTTCTTTTATACCTACACAGAAGGGAGCGAAAAAACAGCACCCACCAGCCAGTTTTTAAAGAATTACCTGCAAAGTCCCGGTGCTGCATTAGGTACTGTGATTGGCAAGGCTGATGCATTACAAGCTGAGCATAAATTCTTCCACTGGCCCTTGGAATTTCCGGATGTATGGGAGCAGGGTGGGTTTGATGTGATGCTGGGTAATCCACCTTGGGAACGAATAAAGTTGCAGCAAGAAGAGTATTTTGCTACGCGTGATATTCGAATAAAAAATGCTGCGAATTCGGCAGCGAGAAATAAATTAATTAAGGAACTACCGTTATTAAATCCTCAACTATTTCATGAGTACCAGAATGCTATGCATAATGCTGACGCACTAGGCAAATTCCTGCGAGAAAGTGGTAGGTGTAATTTAACCGCAGTTGGAGATATTAATACCTATTCTATATTTTCCGAACTTACCAGCTCTTTGGTAAATAAGGATGGGGCAACTGGCATCATTGTGCCAACGGGCATTGCTACAGATGATGGCAATAAAGCTTTTTTTGGAGCGATGGTAGAAAATAATAGACTTATAACCCTTTTTGATTTCGAGAATAAAGAAGCGATCTTTCAAGAAGTTCATAGAAGCTATAAATTCTGTTTACTTACACTTTCCGGTTCGGATGTTGGAAACAAAAAAGCAAGGTTTGGTTTTTTTCTATCGCGTGTTGAGCACTTGCTAGATAAACTCAGGATATTCAGTTTGAGTAAAGAAGATTTCTTACGCTTAAATCCTAATACAAAAACTTGCCCGATTTTTAGGACAAGTGTGGACGCAGAGCTAACAGTTAAACTCTATCGCAGGTATCCAATTTTTATTAATGAATTAAAGCAATCGAATTTTTGGGGAGCGTCAATAAGGAGACTATTTGATATGGGCAACCCTAAAGTAAGTGTCAACATCGGTAGAGAAGCCACGCAAGATCGTTTTTCACCAATATTTGAATCGAAAATGATGTGGCAATATGATCACCGTTTTGCAACTTATAAAGCCAGTTCTGAACAGGAGAAAACTAAAGGGTCCCCACTTGAATTGAGTGTTTTCGAAAAAAGAGACGCGAACCAAATTTCGATTTCTAGAAATTTCATTTCAAAGTACGAGGTCCCCGATATCATTTCGAATTGGCTTAAGAATAGAGCGTGGCTTCTTGGATATAGAGATGTTACGAATGCCACTAATGAGCGAACGATAGTAGCCAGCATATACCCAGCAACTTCATCTGATTTTACGCTTCGGGTCCAAGTATTTAGCAAAGCTAATGCGCAAGAAGCCGCCTTACTTCTTGCTAACTACAACTCGCTCTGCTTAGATTTTATTTGTCGACAGAAAATTGGTGGGATGCATATTTCAGACTATATTTTCATTCAATTACCCATCTTAATTCAAGGTGACTATGACGACAAGCCTTTCACAATAATTGCTCGCGTTCTAGAATTGATATATACATCCTGGGACATCAAATCCTTCGCAGATGACATATGGAAAGAAGCTGACGAAGACCTAAAAGCCGCAATACAAAAACAATGGAACGCCAACAAGGAAGCTACCGGTGGCCATGAGTGGGCACCACCGGAGTGCTGCGAGATAAATGAGACAGGGTGTCCTTTGCCGCCCTTTAAATGGGATGAAGACCGCCGTGCCGTGCTCAAAGCAGAGCTGGATGCCATCTATGCCCACCTCTACGGCCTCACCACCGAAGAACTCCGCTACATACTGGACCCACAGGATGTATATGGCCCCGATTTTCCGGGTGAGACCTTCCGGGTGTTAAAAGAAAAGGAAATCCGCAACTATGGGGAGTATAGGACAAGGAGATTGGTGCTGGAGGCGTGGGAAAGACTGCATAACAAATCAATAAAATCAATAAATTCATTAGATTTACCTCGAATTTCCGAACCAATGAAAGAATTTACTGTCCACGAAGGGATATATTCCATTCAGGACGCTGCACATATCACCAAAATACCAGCTGCCAGGATAAGGCGATGGTTTAGGGATTTGCGTGCTGAACAATACGAGGGACTATCGGAAGATCGGCCAAATGATGTGGAGAGTATGCGTATAAGCTTTCATGGTCTTATAGAAATTGTTGTGATTGATACACTCAGAGAAAATAAATTTTCTCTCAAGGCAATATTAGTTGCTCGAAATGATCTTCAACAAAAATCAGGAAAGATATACCCATTTGCGACTAACAATGTTCGGGATAATCTGAAAATTGCAGGCAAATCTTTGGTTTTCCGGTTTGAGTCTGGAGATGTAACACTAAATGGCTCGGGACAATACAACCTTGCATTCATACAAGAATTCTTCAAGCATATAGAATTTGATACAAATGGCGTGGCTCAGCGTATGTTTGGCCCTGCATCAAATCTAATAGTTATTGACCCTAAGCAGGCAGGGGGTAAAGCTGCAATTGATAAAAAAGGCGTGTGGGCAGAAACAATATCCATGGCTTATGACGGCCCTGAATCTATTCCTATGCTCACAGAACAATATGAAATAACTCAAGAAGAGGTATTGGCTGCAATTGAATATTATAACTGACCGGAGCAATGAAGGTGTATTTAGATAACAACTATCCTAAAAACCTCGCTGAAGCTCTTCGGCTTATTCATGCTTTGCAACGACCTCAAGAATATGAAATCGTTCGCACACAAGATTTAAAAGAAGCTGATACCGATAATTCAGTGCTGTTCTTATTTGACAGAAGCAAAAAGGGGCTTGACATCGTTACCGAAAAACACTTCGAAGCCGGGTACAGAGTATTTGCATTTAAGCTCAACTCAACTGATAAGATAAACTTCTTCGATCTTTCATTATCTTTACTGCGCCTATGGCCGCGTATCCTAGAAGCCATAGTTGGGGAAACTGAACCTTTTGTTTTCACCTACAACTACAATGGAAAAACCTTAAGCAAGGTTAAGGGTAAGCAGGAAAATGTGGCTGCGTAGAAATGTTTCTTATTACTTCGGCCCCGGTGTATCCAGCAAAACGTCTAGTCCTCAAAGAAAAGGAGATACTGTTCTACGTCGAATACCGCATAAGAAGAATGATGCTGGCAGCAAAGTAAATGATAGGTGTGGGAATTTGAATGCTTATAAAAACAGGTGTTTTTACCTATTGCGCGGGTGAGTAGTGAGGTGTACTTTAGGCACGGTTATAAATTAACTCTAACATGAACAAAACAGTTTACATTTTAGGTGCTGGTTTTTCGATGAGTGCAAATGCACCATCTCAGGAAAAACTCGTAGAAAAAATATTTGAATTAGATCTTATACCCAACGTCTTTATGGACGGAAAGGTAGCTGAATTCAAACAGTTCTTAAGTACCACTTTAATGATTCCTGAAGTACATATGAAGGATGTACCTCTCGAGGATATCTTTACGCCGCTAGACAGGTGCATATTGGATAATATTTCGTTTAGAAATCTGTCAATTGATGAAGTAAGGGGTAAACGAGATCTCGTTTACTACCTTATTGGAAGAACGCTTCAGTATATATTGAACAACAATCCTGAGAAAGAGTATATTAACAGGTTTGCAAGGCATCTGGTAAAATCATCCTCAGCGCGAAAAAACAAAAACTACAGTAACGTTGATAATGTTAGTGTAATCACTACTAATTGGGATATACTTCTTGACACTTCCATTCAAACAGAAATTGATAAGTCGCATTATCTTAAAGCAGTAGTGGACTACTGCTGCCATATTAGTTCTTTTGATAAAAACGACGAAAGGATAAAGCCAGGCCTGGAGGTGCTGGGACGCGGAGATTTTAATGTGAAGGTGCTAAAATTGCATGGATCTCTAAATTGGCTTCAGTGTCAAAGATGTCAGCGGCTTTATGTTGATGGTTACGACAAGATAGCTGTTAACCAATATCTTCATCACGAATTTTGCCGTCATTGCAACGAGAATTTTGATAATGACTTCAATTGCGAATCTCACCGTTTATCGCCGAATTTGATAATGCCAACGTTTTTAAAAAACCTATCAAACCCACAGTATAAACTAATCTGGCAAAATGCAGGCATCGAGTTGTCTGAGGCCAGCAAAATTGTCTTTATTGGTTATTCACTGCCTTATGCTGATTTCGAAATGCGGCAGCTTCTTTCACGGATGGTACGTTCAGATGCTGAGGTGGAAGTTGTGGGCTATTCAAACGACCCAGCGTGCAAAGAAGCGCAAGAATTTGAAAAGCGGTATCGCGTATTCTTTGGCGACAGGATTAAGAAGGCAATTGATTTTCGCGGAGCAAAAGAATATTTGCTTGAATCGTTTCCGGTCTAGAATACTAAAAATGAAACTAGAACACCTCTCCAATAAATCCGCAACCAATCTCCATAGTGAGCTATCATCAACATTGATGAAAGCCGGTGAGTTTTCTATCGCCACTGCATTTATCAATCAGGAGGCCATAGAACTGATAGCCACATCGCTTAAAAAGAATAAGAAATTGCAGGGCCGTATACTTATTGGCCTTTATAATTTCTTCAATAAGAAAAAAGACCTGGAGGCATTGCTGCAATTGGTCAACAATAATCCCGCCCGATTGCAGGTACATATATCATTAGATCAGTGTTTTCATTGGAAGTATTATCACTTTGTCGGCCAGAAGCAAACCTTCTATATAGGCTCAGCAAACTTTACCACCAGCGGCATGGCTGATAACCGGGAGCTGGTTATCAAACTAACGGATAATTTAAAAACCGCAGATAGGTCATTACAAAGCCTAGCAAATTCGTTTGAGAAAGAATGGCTGCACAGCAGGCCTTTGGCAGAGTTTCCATTGAAACATTATAAAGAAACAGAGCTGCCTAAATCTCTGGCGGGTGGTATACATCACCAAATTAAAGATTTCTTTGATCAGAAAGCGGTACATTCTTTCAGATTAAAATTGGCCAGCGACAAGCTTTATGCAATAACAGTTGAACAGAAAGTCAAAGCTGCTACGAGGAAGGAAATACAAGGAAAAAAGTCAGGTTGGTTTGCCGAGGGATGGGAGTTTCTGGTATTAAGAACTCTAGTGGAATATCAGCAATGTATTAACTTAAGCCATTTATTATTCTTTGATAAACGTGGGCACAGCACAGTGACCGCAGAATTGATTGAACGCATGGACGAAGCAGAAGGAATAGAGACCCCAGACGGCAAGTACTTTATAGCCTACAAAGTTGTAAAGCAGAAGCACCTAAGTCGGGATGATTTTGATCAGCTAAAATCTCCCCGATTTAAAATCGATTTGTTAGCCCGAAACAACAAATTTTCAGGTAAAATGCTTGGTAAGAAACAGGCAGTAGAGATCAGAAAAATACTCGGGATATAAAAGCCGGCACAAATGGCATGTATACCCAATCAATATATTAGTTGTAAGTCAAAAAAATCCCCGGTTGAATGACCAACCGGGGACAACGTTATCTATTATTTATACTAATGTTTTTTAAAAATTCAGAACAACGTAGGCCAACTCCAGCTCGGAATGAACTTCTTTCATTTTTTGTTCGGCAGCAAAACCCTCGTCATCTGCATTCAACTCCTGCATGATTTTAATGTTGGTTGCTTCCGACAATACATGATGTTTCCCGTCAGCTTTCATCTCGGCCATAATTCTGTCGTATGTGCTTTTATACTGGGTCATAATTTATGCTTTTTTGAGGTTCCCTTTAAAGGTTTCGAAAGCGGGTGCAAAGGTATCAAATTTTTCTATGCTACCAAAATCCTGTTTAAAGATATACTTTTCCGTTAAACCAACAAATACTGAATAATAATTAATGCTTGTTTTATCCTGGTGTTCATATGGCTCTGTGGCATCCTGAATTAGAATACTGTTACAATTGCCGGCGCTGTATGCTTCCGGAGTGCTTATTTCAGCTACCCAGATAAATTTGGGCATAGGGGTTGCCAGGATAATTTCTTTGGGAACAAGAGGGATTTGCTTGTTTAAAGATACATATTTTTTGTAAGATCTGCTTGAACAAAGAAAAGTTTTAACAATTCTCGTATCGGTGAAGCCAATACCTACTTCATCATTCAACGTTATCGAGTTCAATACTTTTTTAAAGTTGCGCCGTGCCTTAACAGCATCTAAATATACTTTAGGATATAAAGGGACGATGATATGTGTTAGGTCAACTTCCTCCATTTTTTCGCGGTCATTAATGTAGTAATCCTGGCAGGGATAGTCAAGCGATGCGAGTTGATAGGGGGGCAAGTTGTCGTCCATGAAAACGTGCTTACGCTTAACTATTTTATTGTAGTCGATAATTTTTCCCCTAAACACTGTCGTTTCATGGTAGTCGCTTTCGATAACAACATTCGGATCTTCAACTTCTCTTCCTATTATATTTACCGCATGACCTATTGTCCCCGATTTGTCTTTTAACACCCCTATCACCGGAATGCCCGATTCAATATAGGTGTTCACAATACCTAAAAACTCGTCTTTGTATTTTCTCTTCGAATATATAATGGCTCCAAATCCCAGTTCTCTTATTGTGTAAGTAACCTGTTCAGCGGTTAAGCCGTCAGAAGGAAAGGTTCTTTTAAATGACATTTTATTTATATGCTTACTTATAGTAGATGGTAAAACTGGTTTATATTCCGGATACTTTGTTCCAAAATACTCCAACATAGCCCAAATGGTTGTTTCGGCACAAGTTATAGTCTGGCCATCCTGCGAGGCATGTGGAAAGCCCTCCACCTGGAACTTGATGCTATTTACCGTAGCCTCTATTTTTGAAAGGCAGCATAAAAAATTATTTTCTCTTTTCGCCATAGGCGAAAGTGCAGAACGGCCAATAATTTTAGGGAATGTAGGGCGAATAATAAAAAAACCAAGGTAGGATGACATCTTTCCATTAATAATTTCCTCGGCTCTAAAATCGGTATCCTTTATCTCTGATGAGAAAAGCGACACTCTGATCGTGTCTCTATGATACCTCGTCAATTTGGACGAATAATAAATATAATATGAATCGCGGTACACCTTATCTACATAAGGACTTTCTACAACCGCATACAACTCGGGATTGAGAGATTGGATGTACTGATTGAGGTTATTTTGTAAAATCAATTCGCTTTTTTCGATAGACAAACCAAACTCACTTACAAATAGTTCTGCAATTTCCGGTAAAAGTTCTGCTATTTTTACAATTCTAACTTTAATACTTACACTCATACTAATGCGAGTTAGTAAATAAATCTCAAATAAAAAAAACAATATGGCAATTTGTGAATTAATTGAAATAAGAGTATTGAATGTAGGTGATGCAGATGCAATAATAGTGGTTTTGAAAAAAGAAGGGAATTTCTTGGTTATTTTAATTGATGCAGGTCGCGAAAACCATTTTAAAAAAATTGATGCAGAACTACAGAAAATTTTAACAACAACAGGAAAAACAGCCCCGGACCTGATCATCTGCACGCATTATGACTACGACCATATTGGCGGACTAGGCAAGCTAATGGACATTTATGGGCGAAAAGTGAAAGAGATATGGATGCACAAGACATCAGAAATCATAAAGCTGGCGGAAAGCATTAAGCCCGATTATGAAAACTCAGGATTTCTGCCAGCTGAAACAACGGAGCTTTTATCAATAGAAGAGGGAACAGGTATAGTAGCGGCGGAAGATGATGAATTACAGGCCGTATTGCGCAATTTGCAACATGAAGTGGCAGTACTCAAAAAACTTCAAGGCATTATTGAGCCAAAGGAGCCAATATATGGTCAGTGCTCTTTGGATGGGTGGCCTGAAATTAAAGTTTTAGGCCCTACAGCCGAATATTATAAAGAGCTGTTTCCCGCCCATTTTGATGTAAAAGCATTTCTTGATTTGGAAAAGGCTGAGCTCAAGCATGATGCAGCATCGGAGGAAAACAAGGCAATCGAGGCATTAGAGCGATTCGAACCATCGGCCCTTACACCTACCAACCTCAACAGTGCAGTCATTCTTATCCAAACGGACAAAGGAAGGTTGCTTTTCGCAGGTGATGCAGGGGTAGAGTCTTTTAAAAAGATACCCAACTATCAGGAAGAAATTAAAGATATCACATGGCTAAAAGTACCCCATCATGGGAGCGCCAACAACTTGGATAAAGAACTCATTGAGTTAATGAAACCCCAATTCGCCTATATATCCGGAAAACGCCATGTTTCACCTTTAGTTGTGAATGCCCTGCGGGAAGCAGGAGCAGAGATAATGATCACCTCGGAAGCAAAAACAACCTTAGTTTTCCCCATTCCTTAATAATAAAAGGAGTAATTAACTTTAGTGTACTGTCCATAGTTAATAACCACTTAGATTCCATGTCCCAAAACATATACACTGAAGCCTGGAAGAAAATACTACGCGATGCGTCCCGGAAAATAGATGCACAAGGCACGTTAAAAATCACCTACCCCGCAAGCCAAATCACCTCACTGAGTGACCGTGAAGCGTCAGGCCATACCATGAAATTCCTCGCCTGGGGAGGTAAATGCATCAATAGCCGAAATAGCGCTGTTTTCCGGGATTTGCGCACAGTTTATGAAGACGGTTCAGATTTTAAAAACCGCTTTCCCGGAAATCTTGAAATAGTGCTGAATGCTAATGATGAGATACTTATCAGTCACCAGTATCTTACTTATGAAGACTACATACAACGTTACCGGGAGCAACAGATGCCAAAAAATCTGGCTGATGAAAAGTATAAGTTCCGGCTCGTGCAATCGTTTCAAGAAAACTGGAAACTGTATGAAACAGGGAAGATGAGTATCACCACTTTGATAGATGGGAAGCAGTTTGGCAACCTGGTTTACATGGGCCTCGTACCCACAGTCTTTGGCCAACTGGCACGAGAACAACCTGCGGAACTGGCGCGTTTGCTAGCCCTGCTTTTTGATGAATCCCTGCCGTTGGGTGAACGCATACCTCAATATTTTACGGAGTTTAAGGTCGCGTATCAAACGGTGGTAAATCCTGGCCCAAACACCGGGCAGGATGAACGCACTATAGCTACGCTTCTTACATTCCGGTACCCGGATAAGTATACCCTATATAAGTATGGTTTTTATGCGCCGCTTAGCAAGTCGTCGGCATAAAGCCAAAGTCGGTAGGTGAGCAGTTGCTGCATTACTACTCCATGGTGGCAACCTTGCTCAAAGAGCTTGATAAGCACCCGGATATCTTTAAATGGGAAGCTGCAAACCTTGATGCAGACTGCTATCCCGATCCTAATCATTTGCTGCTAGCACAGGATATATTCTATACGCTTCTCGATTCAAAAGAAAGTGAACCGGCTATATCACCCGAAGATGAGGGCGGCGATATTGGGTATATAACACATGTTGAAGAAACTATCAATAACGAAGAAAAGAAAGAAAAAATGAAACACCCACTCAATCTTATACTCTACGGGCCTCCGGGCACAGGTAAAACGTACAATTCTATTTATCATGCCCTCGCTATTGTGGAGAATAAAGAAGTTGACGAATTAATGAAAGAACCATGGAAGGATATAAAAATTCGCTTCGATAATCTGCTGATACGGGACCTGGAACAGGAACCTCAACCAGGCAGAATAGGTTTTATTACCTTTCATCAAAGTTTGTCTTACGAGGATTTCATTGAAGGGATAAAACCAAAGCTTACCGATGATGAAGAAGGTGATCTTGCGTACCGGGTAAAACCAGGGATTTTCAAGTATTTGTCAACAATTGCACAAATCGGCCCCGACATTAATAAGAATCCCGGATTCGAAGCTGTATATCGGAAGCTATTGGATTTCATTACCGCACAAACTAACAGCGAGCATATCCTATACACTTTAAAGAGAGATAAGCCATTTACAATCTCCATAAATCGAAATAATAATATTCGCTTTCACGCTAATACCGAAAAAGCATATGAAGCTGTAATAAGAAAGGAATTCTTGCAGGCGTATTTAGAAACCGGCATAGCTCCGGATTGGGTTCCCTATACAAGCACTGTCGGTGAGTTTATGAAGTCTCAGTTTAATTACAACAAGGCTCCGGAAGTTCGTGCTGAAGAATTAAAGCCCTATGTATTGGTAATAGATGAAATTAATCGCGGCAATGTTTCACAGATATTCGGCGAACTAATTACCTTGATAGAGCCATCTAAGAGAAAAGGCACGAATGAAGAGCTGGGTGTCATATTGCCCTATTCAAACGAGTTCTTCCAAGTACCGGCAAATCTCTACATAATAGGCACCATGAATACCGCCGACCGTAGCGTAGAATCTCTCGACACTGCACTAAGGCGAAGGTTTTCATTCAAAGAAATGATGCCGCAGGATGATCTTGATGAAATAGCAACGGTAAATATAGCTGGCAGAGATTTCGACTTTAAGGAGGTACTGCGCACGATAAATAAAAGGTTGGAGAAGTTGGTGGGGCGGGATCATAAGATTGGCCATAGCTACTTCATGAGTGAACAGGATGAACCCTGGGGGTTTTACCAAAAAGCATTTAAAGACAAGATCATTCCGCTCTTGCAGGAATACTTCTATGGCGACTACGCAAAGATGTGCCTGGTAACTGGCAAGGGATTTGTGGATATTAGCGCAGAGCTCTCTGATGACAGTGATGATAAGTTCTTTGCAAGTGCAGAGCACGATGCGCTTGACGACTTCAAGGCAAAGAAAGTGTGGGAGATCAAGAGTATATCCGGCGAAGATGAATTTGCAACAGCATTAATCACCCTGCTCAATAAATAATGGCTGTGGATCACTTCAGGGTATACGAGCATAGAGCGTTAAGGACTGACAGGGTTGATGACGCTGGGCAGAAGATAACACCAACACAGCTAAAGCTGTTGCAGGCTTACCATGGCGAAAAAGGCACACTGTTCTTTACGCTCATCAATAGTGGGGTAAAATTTTGCGCGTATGTAGGAGTATTGCAGGTGGGCAGCCTTACCATAGAAGTGCTGCCCAAAACAGACGCACTGGATGATAAAGATACCTGGCAGCGGTTCCTTATTTCTATGCTGCGCACAACTGGCATGCTCGATATAGAGCAAACAGGTTTTGCCTCCCTGAAATTAAACAGTAACTCAATACTTGATCTGTATTTTCTGCTCTTTTTAAAAGAAGTGAAATACCTGGTGCAAACAGGGTTGATAAAGAAATACAAATCAATTGAAGGCAATAGTTTTGCTCTGAAAGGAAATCTAGTATTTGGCACGCATATACAGCAAAACCTGGTCCACGCAGAACGGTTCTATGTAAGAAGCTCCGTGTACAGTCACGATAATATTTTCAATAGGCTACTTGTAAAAACAGCGAAACTGATAGCGTTGATAGCTAAACCTTCGATCAGTGCGACGGCAAAGTCTATTTTGTTCGACCTACCCGAATGTGGAGAAATGGCTGTGAGCGAATCCACATTTACAAGGCTTGTGTTTGACCGAAAAACCGATGCGTATAAGAACGCTATCGGTATTGCCCGATTACTGTTGTTGAATTATCATCCTGATGTAAGGAGAGGTGAGAACAATGTTATTGCGCTGATGTTCGATATGAATGTGCTCTGGGAGCGCTACGTGTACCGGACACTAAAACGAAAGCTAAACGAAAACAATCCCGGTGAGTACGAAGTCAGGGAACAACTCCCTAGCGGCTTTTGGAAACCTACAGAAGGTTCTATCAGAACGATAAGACCTGATATTGTGATCTATCGGAATCCCGAAAGAGAACAAGCACATATTGTCTTAGACACAAAATGGAAACGACCCAATAACAACAAGCCTGATGACGGAGATTTGAAACAGATGCTGGTATACAACCTTTACAAATTGGCAGACAGAAGTGCCCTGGTGTATCCCGGAACCCCTGCCAGTAAATTTGTAGAGGGAAGTTTCCACATTAGCGGTCATGGCAATTGTAGTTTGGTGTTTCTGCCATTGCAAAATGCTGGTGATAGCCTTCGGTTAGATTTGGGAGGGCTGGTGTCACTCATCGCGCAGAATTCGTGAACTAACTAATTCGGTATACCAAAGCCTGCAAAATCCACCAGGTAGATATAGCCTTGTGCCCTCGCCTCATCACACCAAAGCTCATGGTACCGAGTGTAAAAACCTTCGGCGTCGGGCTGCTTTCTTTTCCAAATCGGCTTCGTTTTATTATCCGCTGGCTCCTTTCTATCGTTTTCTATTGTCTCGTTGTACGTCCACACGACTACTTCATTAACTATAAAACCTTTGAGTTGTGCGCAATTCGGCGTTCTATCAAAGCCGGCAGTCGAAAGCATACCTATTGTGGTGTTATCATGAATAACGACCTTTCCTTGCAAGGAAATAGGATCCCCGGATTTAATTTGTGTTTTCAGATAAGATAACAGATCGGGAGAAAAGCGATCATTTGTTGCAGCCCATGAAATGAACAATTTTGCGAGTTCTGGCTTGACCGTAAACCCAAGAAGGTCTTTTCTTTCAGCAGATAATTCAAAACGGACACCGTTTGCCATAGCTGATTCGCGTTCTCCCTTAAAAATCAACAACCGGTATTTTGCTCGTGTGTATGCAACAAATGTTAGCCTTTTTTCTTCTGCTAATTGCTGCGCAAGCTCTGCTGCGGTCAAATTGTCATTCGCTTTTAATGGTAAATTTGAAAATGAAGGCGGAATGATCACACAATCAAACTCAAGTCCTTTTACCTTATGCATTGTCGTTAGCACAAGGTCCACATGAGACGGACCTCCCTCAAAATGGCTGCTGTACTTTTCAACCATTTTTTGTAATTGACCATCATCTTTATGAGTCAACTCCATTATGTGTTCAATTAAGTTATTATAGCTTATTTCTTCATCGTCTTCCGTTACAAAATCTAATGCTATGGCATATATAGCCTTAAGGTAAAAGTCATTCCATTCGGGATAGGCTTCTATCAGGGCCGTGATCCGGGTTTTGAGTTTCGATATGAAATCCTTGACAATTAACCTATCGCCCCCCTTTCTAATCCAGTCGATCACCTCGAAACTCTCTCGTATCCGAGTGAATTCATAGGGAAGGTTTCCCTGTATCCGAATCCGGATATTAGGGAGGTTTAGGCCTTTTACTTTCTGAAGCCCACGGTACACTTCGTTATTTGTGCGGAAGAGTATAGCGATCTGTCTATAGGGCCGTTGTTCAACTCTTTCATTGAGCAATGAAGAAATCTGATCCCACCAACCAATCCGTTCTGCTGTTCTATCAATTATCTGAGCATAGTTTTCGACAAAGTCAGTATCAGGATATCGAGTTGCTTCTGGAATCAAATACTGATGCTCAGGGGGAAGTGTTAAAATTTGACTACCCAGGTTCAATATCTCTGGGTATGACCTGTGATTTTTCACAAGAGTAAATCTCGCAGGCGCAAAGCGACCGTCAAAATCCTGGTAGTAATGATATGGATCTATAACACCCCTGTCGTAGCCATATATACTTTGATTGGGATCGCCGATAATAAAAACACGCGAGCCAGTTAAATTTACGAGGGTATTTAATGCGTTCATCCTAACCTCATTGATATCCTGGAATTCGTCTACTAAAACATGCTTTAAGGATCCTAATTGACTGATTATTTGTCCTGGCCTTGTCATTAAAGTGTCCACGAAAATTTTCTCCCATGCATCAAACGGTTTTCCTTCAACTTCGTTTGAGCAGTATCGTTTGGCAAGACCGTGAAAAGTGAATATGTGTATGCGTTGCGCTAATCTTCCATAGCCAAGATCATTAAACAGACTACCCAATCGATCCTTTAATTCCGAAACAACAGCGCGGTTGTAGGCCAGAACTAATATCTCTTCTGGCTTGACATGAAAGTGATGAACGAGTCTAGCAACCCTTAACGTTAACGTGTGTGTTTTGCCAGAACCTGGACCAGCCATAACATTTATGTGTTGATCGGGGTCAGCAAAATATACCCGTTTCTGTTCCTCGTTAAGTCTTTCGGTTTCTTGATATCGTATTGCATCTCCATGAAATTTTTTCAAAATCGGATTATTCCTGTCTAGCTTACCCTCCAGCAGATTGATCAGGTCGCGCTTATTCTTTGCTGCAAAGAAGCTCCTTATAAAAACATCCTTATCTTCATTGTTCTCAATCGTTGACAGTACTTCTAACGCTACAAGTTTCAATTCCCTTATATCTTTGGTCTCCTCAAATTCTTCAAAAACCCTTTTATCAGTCGACTGCGGGTCTGTTTCATTTATATTTTGAGTCGAGGCAAGAAATACTTCTATCCCTGACGGTAGCAACCCGCCATTCTTAAAATATCCCAGTACGGATAGAATAAAAAGTAAGTCAGAAAAATATTGAATTTCATCTTTAAGTTTTAATACGGAAATGATATCAGGCCAACAGAACTTTTTATTGCTCTTGTCGAAGTATTTTTCCGCTAAATAGTCCAAAAGCCTAACGCAATCCTTTTCTATTTGAGATATCTTATTTGACCATTCTATTTTTTTGTGATAACCGTTGAACACCGCCTGACTTATTCTGACCTTTTTGTTGCTGTCGGTCAGCTTTTCCAATTTCGTCTCACATTTCGTTTTTCCCAGCATGCGAATGATCGTAAATGCATGTTTAAATCGCTTTTTGATAAGATCTGAATAATATTTGTCACGATTTTTCAAGGCAGATTTGTTATTTGCGTTTACTGGCCACGGCAATTGAGTAAAGCGTAGATGCTCACTAATACAATCTTTAAATAGATAGTCAAGTTCATCACCTTCAAAAGTTTTCACGTCCAACTCCCGTACTCTATTCATTATTTCCCTTGCAAATGAGAATGTAGCTTTGAGTGCGGGGTATTTGTCTACGTTGCCGGGAACCTTGTAGTAGTAAGACAACTCATCATTACGAAGCTTGGTTGGTTCAATTACCATGTACAGCAGTAATTTGACCAAGCCGGTATTGTGTGTTTTAAGCAAAGCACTGAAAAGTTTTTTCAGACTCAGCTTAGTAATATCTCTTAACGAAGCAATAGATATCTGAACTACCTCGTTCGAATTTTGTTCATCATTGGTTAGTTGAAGAATTGCTCGGCATATTTTCTCGCAATCTTTATCCTTGCACATAGATAGTCTACCTGGCAGTGCGTTTAAAGAAGCCGCAACGACATCTATGTGAGTTACAGTGAAGTAGCCTAGTTTAATTCTATTTAATTTCTCGAGCCAATGCAAACCCAACCGAAAATTAGTATCGGTGTTGTCTTCGGTCGAACCAATTTCGTTAGAATACAGATTGAAGGGAACCGCAACAGGGACTTCTAGATCAGGTACGAATGGCTTAAATTTTTTTATGTAGTCCTCTACTACTTGCTTTATCGCTTTCACCTCGTGCCATGAGATTCTGCTTTCATGCAGTTGATCTTTGAGACTTGCAAAATCTTTAGTAGACGTTAAACAAACTGCCTTGATAGGATTGGCGGTCGCATCAAAACCCGCTACCAACCGTTGCTTTTCATCTCTTCCTGCTCGGCCAACTTCTTGCAAAAAATCTTCAAAAGTTCCTGGCGGAGAATAATGTGAGACGAAGTGGATATTTGGAATATCCATACCCATGCCAAACGCTTTCGTCGCAAAAAGAATTGCAATTTCTCCCTTATTGAACTTCTCATATATTTCGTCTCTGTCTTCAGCGTCCATGCCGGCATGGAATCCTCCCACTTTATCTGCAAAATTGCAACTGGCTCCAAATACCTTTTTCAGGCTATCTGGCATGAGGAGAACATTTTCGTCGACTTTTTTACGGCTTTTGACAAATATGATCGCTCGGCTAAGCACAGGATCAAATTTGCCAGCCATAAGGTAGTTGGCAATCTCAGATAGTCGCTCTTCTTCTACAATATCATGTTTAAAATTTATCGTGATATGGTCCCTTACAGGATTATAGCTCTTTTCAATACCTTCTACCGTACTAATGCCAGGCATAATGATACTGATTTCGTCAAATACTTGCTCTGAGATCGTCGCGGAGAACAGTAACTTTCTCATCTGGTAAAGACCGGAATATTCGGCGATCTTTCGAGCGACGTTCAAATAATCAGGTCTAAACTCCTGCCCCCATTGCGAAATACAGTGCGCCTCATCAAAAACCGCATACTCAAACCCGTTGTCGGCATCTAAACGGGCCAATATGCAATTTTCGAAATCGCGAGATCGAAATCGCTCGGGAGTTATGTATAAAAGTGTTATTTCTCCACCTGCAGTCCTCCGATAAATGTCTCTGATCTCTTGCGGCGACTTATCTCCGCTTAAAAAGTCCACGTTACTCAGAAACCCCTTACCATTTAAGCCAGCTACCTGATCTTGCATTAATGCACGGAGCGGAGTAACCACAATTGACAGCTTACATGAAAATGCTGAACGAAATAAGGCCGGTCCTTGGAATAGCAAGGACTTTCCTGCTCCAGTAGGCAATGCTATCAGGAGATCTTTCTTTGCTGGCAATATTTCATCTAAACAAGAGTGCTGATAGCCGTACCAGAGATAAGGAACTCCTTTGTCGTTGTGTGGTAAAAATATCTGTCGTAAAACTTCTTTGGCCTCTTCGACGTCAAAAGTCGTTTCAGAATTCTCATGTGGTGAACTAAAAAATTCGCCGGCAATTTTCACATCCGCATTGTACTCATTTTCATTTGCCCATAAGAAGACACTTTCGACATTGAGATTCAAACCTTCTTCAATACCATAATAGTCAGCGAGTCTTGGATCACATAAACAAAGACGAGAATGCTGATTATTATCGTAAAGCATTTTGTAGTAATAGTCAATTAGAGGCTTGTGCATTTTTATCAGAGAAAATGAATCGAAGTCTATCGAACTCTTGTTCGCATCAGCCTTATAATCGTCTGCGCTTCGTTGATCTTCGGAATCTGTTTTTGCTCCTGTTGCGCCTTTAAACATTTGCATTTTTTCTTGTAGCAGGAAGCTATCCCAAATAATATCGATCGCTCCAACGTAATTGTTGGCAATGATTCTTTCCAGGGACTGGAAATCCACGATCAATAGCTTTCGCGTCGACTTATGATTGTGAAGCAACTCCAGTTGCCGCGCCAGCGATGCATTACGGTCCGGAATGAAATACCCTTTTCGTCTCGCGTACGCGGAGAGCTTTTCGATCTCAAGTTCATCGTATACAACCAACACTTTAGGGTTAGCAGTATAGCTGATTCCTTCAAACAACTTAAACTGGTACGCCCAATACAGTTTTCTGTATAAGGACTCCGGATTTACCCGCTTTTGTTCTGCCACGTTTTGCTTCTGGTTCAGATCAGGGCATATAATATAAGCATTGGGTTTCAGAGTTTTTTCATCAACCCAATCAACGTAGATTACTTCGGCTCCAGACAGAGCATTTATGATAGCTTTAAAATCATGGTTGTACCAAACCTTGAATACGCCTTTTCCAATTTTTTCCAGCCAAATATTCTTAACGAATTCTGGAAGCGCTGATATACCTAACTTCTCACAGTGTCTTCTCTCAAGGCTGATAATGCTTTTGCCGCCGGACATTTGCAGCCAAATGGGTTCATCTTTTAGCCGGTCTAAAATTGTTGCAAAATCAAAGTCATGCCCTAATTGAGTCTTGGTAGTCAACTCGTATAGTTCGTGACCTACTACAATTATCTTTGTTTCAGAAATTCGATTTAGGTGTTTTTTCGCGGTTTCAAGTTCTGTCGGCTTAAAGCAGATCGGCTTGGAATTTCGCATCGCGAGATCCCCTTTTATGTTATCACAAATTGCTACAGCCTGTTCTGAACTCAACTTCATTCCGATTGCTTTTGATAAATGCTCAGCAAACGGAATCCGGCCCTTTGATCTATAGTATTCGACAAACCTCAATAGAATGCCTTTGAGCAGCTTATCATCGACAACAAGCGATTCAATTTTCTCCTTAGACAAACAGAATTTATATTCCGGACCTTCAGAATAAAAACTGAGATTGAATTGATAAGACAATGTGTTCCAAAGAAATTCAGGAGCCACTACTATCTTGCCTTCGGATCCGGTCAAAGCTTCCGTCAACTGCTGAAATGTTTTGACAGCAATGCTCTGGTTTGTCGGGTTGGGTCGGTAAAAGTCATTTGACTGCTCCTCGAAATGCCTGTAATGAGGAATTTCTAAATTGAAATTGAGTCGAATAGCGTCTATGCATTCAACAGCTTTCTGTGGCAGTAGCGCTTTCAAAGTAGCGCCGTTCTCCAGCGAGATAATTCTTGATACTTGATTTTTAAACAGTTCATGAGTAAGTGCTGTGTCTGAGACAGCATCATGTTGTGTCTTCAGTCCATAACTAAACCTGGTTGGGTTAAGTAGCATTTCAATCTCAAGGGTATCCCAAACCACATCAGGCGATACAACTGCTCCATGATTGGACAAAATAGGCAAATCGAACTCTTTAATATTTTGACCAATGACCAAAGCCCCGGATGCCAGTGTTTGTACGAGCTCAAAAATCCCGTCATTTACGGTTTCAAAATCGTGATGACTTTTAACTCCTTTCGGTGTTTTCCATGCAAATTCTTTTATACTGGAGCCGTCAGACTCTAAATCGAAACAAACACAATGAATTTTTGAAAACGCCTCATCTAGTAATTTATCAATATACTTTTCGCGGTATTGAGCAAGCAACGGATAGAATGAGTAGTAGCTAAGTATCTCCTCTGTAGATAAAGATTCAATGAATTTTGATTTTGCATCGCTGGTCCCTAATTCGTCAATATGGCTTTTAACACGTGGTTCGGATAACTTATTTATCAGCTTTTGCTTGTACAATTCTACATAGTAGCTATTGTTGTAGCATTTGTAATTAACTTCATTCAATACTAAGTCTGGGAATGCAGAAACCAACGGTTTAAAGAAGGCTATTGTCGTCTGCATTTGCTCCGTGGTGTTTATAACAAATTGTTCGAGCAGATAGTATTTTAATATATGATTGACTCTGTCACTGGCACCTTCTTCTTTAAATAGAGCTGTAATTACATTTGCCAATTTTCGTCTGTCAAGCAATGGCAGCAATTCTTCATCCCAAAATTCTTTTTCAATATCAAAATTATTTCTTGGTAACCTTTTGAGAATATCTTGCCCCCATAGGGCAAAGCTGATCTTATTAAACGTCGTTTTTCTTTCTGAAAGAAATGGTTGAAAAAAGTCGATTCCCAATAGTCCGCTGATCTGTTTTTCAATTTCCAGAATTGATTGCTGTTCCAGAATATTGGTCGCCTCGGTGCAGATCGAACTTAGATCATTTTCTTGAAGCTGGCCTTGCAATGATTTTAAAAGCCAGTCGACAGCGGTTTTATATTCGTTTATGTTGAGCAGGAACTTTGCAATAACTTTCTTGCAAAATGGTATAATTTCCGAAATTTCAATTGGCTCAGATGGGAGAATTGTTGTCTTCCAGCCCAATCGCGTAGCGTTTGCATTTACACAAACGAATCCAGTCTCATGCTTTTCCGTTAAGTCAATTTCTTTTTCTAAAAGGCCATCAACCAGAGAGTACGCAAATGAACCGAATCTTGAATCTTTATTGAAAATGAAAAGTGGTATCTTGTTTGAAACATTTTGCGCCTCTAGTTCGTCCGGTTTCTTTTTTGAGCGCCGAGTTTCAAAAATAACAATTTCATTTTCGCTTAAGACGGAAGGTTGGCAATTGTTTATGTGAACGAAGTAGTCAATTGTCAGATAGTAATTTGAAATGAATCCATACCCGTTTTCTACCAAAAAAAATTTCACTTTGCCAAGCACGGCATCCTGCATATCCAGTTTTCTCACTGGGGCAGATTGAAAATTTAGCTTTGCCTCTGTTTTTTTTGAAACTGACAATTCGTTGGAAACTGCAGTAGCAGCAATAGGGGTATCGAACTTTTTTTGCTCTTTAATTACTTTTTCAAGTCTTGTACGCAGTTCAAGTTTTTTAGCTCTTGGAGTGTTCGGAGCAACTTCCATTATTTTCTTAAATACCTCGATAAGAGATACGATCTGGTCTTTAGAACATTTGCTGAACTGATTCAGACTCAACCCCACTAATTTTAGCTTGCCACTTAAGTCATTAATATTTATTTCACCATCTTCAAGCATTTGAATTAAATCCATGTGGTAAATTTGCAAAAATTTGGTGTAAACAAACTCTAATGTAAATCATAAGTTCAAATTTTAATAAATTTCATTGCACTACGACCTCTTTCAACTTACATATTTTCCTAAAAAATTCCATCAACCGGTTCGACATTTCGTCCGTAGAGTCCACAAAAAGGATTTCAAACTTTTGTTTGAAATCCTTTTTAGTTATAACATGCACCTCCACAATAGCCACCCGCCAAACTAAATCGGGTCGGCAATAAAATAAAGGCTACCTTTAATATCTTCCTTACGTCAATTTAAAACACTCTTTATGACCATTACACCGGAATTGCAACGCAGGTTCAATGAAGCATTTTACAGGATCATGAAACAAACTTCACCCGAGCTTCAGAAAAGCTGGGATGGAACTATCGAGTGGCACGACATGAAATCATACCCGAGCATACAAAACGAGATCATCCGCGAATTGCCCTTTCCAGCACATTGGGATCCTAAGCTTAGAATTCCACGTGGACAAGTTGTCGCG
>JADMIO011281598.1_pt1 | contig 111532 bp, 117 predicted proteins | sample 8958161 | NCBI WGS metagenome assembly JADMIO01 (sample SAMN16585339, study PRJNA669376) | soil metagenome | isolation source: Crop rotation soil | place: USA: Cullars Rotation, Alabama | collected 2011
CGCGACAACTTGTCCACGTGGAATTCTAAGCTTAGGATCCCAATGTGCTGGAAAGTCGCGCGGCCCTCATCGCCAAGGTTCGTGCCATGCCGGTCGAGGTTGCGCACGCTCGGCAGATAGCTCAGGGTGCGCACATTCTCGTAGACGGCCCGCAAGGCGTCTTCGACGGTCTTGGCCGTCGCTCTGGAAGCTGCCTGGGAGTTCTCGACATAGCGCTCCTTGGCCAGCGCGAAGTTTCGCTGGGCATCGATATGCAACGCCGCCAGCGTCGCCGCCCCGGTCAACAGGATCACAACAAATCCGGCCGCTCGCCTGAATGCGTTCATCTGCGTCCCACCATCGAGTGACGAGGAATACCGCAAGGCGGTTTAGGAAGCGCTAATGGGATGTGTCTTTCTTTACCGGTCCCAGGCGTTGCGGCGCATCGGATCCGGTAGATCGAGGCACCTTCTTTTCACCGGCGAACAGGCCAAACCGGGTAGGGCGGTTCAGTTCGCTGGCCCCGCCTGCTGGTCGGCGTCGGTAAGCGTGCCCAGGAAGGCGACGATGTCGTCGATTTCGGCGTCGTTGAGCGCCGGTTTGTCGCCGGGCTTTTTGCCGTTGAAGGGTGGATCCTGATTCAAGTTTCCCCAGTAAGCCTTTGGCAGGTCGTCATATTTCCTGATCGTGCCGTCGGCATTCCTGGGATACCAATGGCCCGGATCGGTGTCGCGGCTGGCATAGAAGGCGACCGCGTCGCGCAGCGTGTGCAAGGCGCCATTGTGGAAGAAGCTCTTGCGCAGCGCGACGTTGCGCAGGGTCGGCGTCTTGAACAGGCCGCAATATTCGGTCCGTCCCTTGAAGTCGGTACGCAGCGGGCCGCACAGGCCGAGATCGGCATAGGCGGGGTCGGCATTGGCGGGAAGCGCCGCGTTGCGCGGCACGGCGATGGCGATCAGGCCGAAATCGGTGAATTGCGGCGGCTCGCCGTCATTGGCCGGTTCGCTCAAGTGGCAACTGGCGCAATTGCCCTTGGTCTCGTCCTCGAACAGCGCGCGGCCGCGCAATTCCTGCGCCGTCAGCTCAGCCTTGCCGGCGAGGAAGGCGTCGTAGCGGCTGGAATAGGGGTAGAAGTCAGCAGCGCTCTGCTCGAACGTGCCGAGCGCCTCGGCGGCGGCGCCGAAGGCATCGCTCGCGTGGTCGAACACGTCGTCGCCGAAGGCCGCCTTGAACTCATCGGCATAGGCGGCCTTGCGCAAGGCGGCGGCGACGGCGGCCTCATCCTTGTTGGCCATCTCGAAGGGCGAGAGCAGGGGGATTTTCGCCTGGTCCTTGCCATGGTCGGCGCGGCCGTCCCAGGTCAGGCCGCCGGTCGGACCATTGTCGACGCTCTCGTCGCCCTCGTCCTCGGAATCGTAGAAATGCTCGGTGAAAGAGGGCGCCGCCTGGAGATAGCGCAGCGACGGCACGGCGCGCACGCCCGGTCGGTCGAGGTTTGGACCGCCCATCTCGACCGGATCTGCCGACGCCGGACCGAAGGCGTGGCGCGGGTCATGACAGGACGAGCAGGCCTGCTTGCCCGAAGCCGAGAGAGCGGGATCGAAGAACATTTTGCGGCCAAGGGCGGTCAGCGCTTGCGCCCGGGCAAAAGCGTCGGCGCGCGATAGGGGGCCGGGTTGGACGCTGCCGGTTCCGGCGCGAACAAGAGTTGCCGGCAAAGCGATGGCAAAGCCGAACAACGATGCGGCAGCGGCCGCGATCATCAGGCGTTTGCCTCCTGTCGTCATGCGTTCCAGGTCCATTTCGCTCAGCAGTTAGGTTCGCACTGCGACGGATTGATGACTGGTTCGGCGCTTACGAAACCGTGTTCGCGCGGATCAGTTCGCGGCCGATCGGCTTCGGCGTCTCGCTGCGCAGCACCAGTGCCGTGGTGACCGCGCCATGGCGCGCGACGGCGTCGACGATGGTTTCAAGGTGGGCGGGCGAGGGCACGACCACTTTCAGGATGAAGCAATCCTCGCCGGTCAGTCGGTGAACCTCGGTAATCTCGGGCATTTCGGCGAACTGCTTCAGGCAAGGGCGGATGTGCTCATGCGTGGTGCGCACGCGGATGATGGCCATCATGCCGAGGCCAAGGGCGGCCGGGTCGATCACCGCGGTGTAGCCGGCGATGACGCCGCGCTCCTCCAGCCGCTTGACCCGCTCGGAGGTGGCCGGCTGCGACAGGCCGACCCGCCGGCCGAGCTCCGATATGCCGATGCGGCCATTCTCCTGCATGGCCTCGATGATGGCGATGTCGGTCGGGTCGAGCGGCGTGCGCTCATCGCTGGTCCTCATGGTGTCACTTTGAATCCATCGGTAAAGACATGATTTTTCCGATGATTTCCCATTCCCGGTGCCAGCGCAAGACGTCACCATGCACCGATGATCGATAGGAGCAAGGCGACATGCCGCATTTCATCATCCTGCCGGGGAGCGGCGGTTCCGGCCCGGCGCATTGGCAATCGCGGTGGGAAGACGCCAATCCGGCGATGCGGCGCTTCCGGCCCTCAAGCTGGGACCTGCCCGATTTCACCGACTGGCTGGCGGCTCTGGAGGCCGCGGTGATCGCCGCGCCCGAGCCGCCGGTGCTGGTCGCGCACAGCCTGTCCTGCCTGCTTATCGCGCACTGGCAGAAGATTTCGCAAAGGCCCGTGAAGGCGGCCTTGCTGGTCGGCGTTCCCGATCCGGCGTCGGCGGTCTTTCCCGAATACGGTATGGCTTTCGCCAAACTTCCCGAGGGCAAGCTGCGCTTTGCCTCGCTTGTGGTGACCAGCACCAACGACCCCTATGGTTCGGCGGAGTATGCCGAGGCGCGGGCGACGCAATGGGGCAGCCGCCTGGCCGTGATCGGGCCGTTCGGCCACATCAATGCCGAAAGCGGCCTGGGCGACTGGCCGGAAGGTTTTGCGCTTCTCGACGGGCTGGTGTCCGAGGCTTGAAGGTGGTGGCTCAGCCGCCATTCACCAAAGCGAGGATAAGCTTCTGCAGATTGCCGCCCGGGCCGAGTTCGACGCGGTCGAAATCGCGGCTGGCCTGGCGCTGCGCCTGCGAGAGTGCGGACAGGCGCTTGGTCATCTCGCTCCGGATCTTGCTGCATTTGGGGTCGTCGGCAACCGTCAGGCCGACGGTCGCCGCCTCGATCTTGCGCACCATGTCGACAATGGTGGCGCCATGCACCTTTTCATGGGCACTGACGCCGGCGAGAAAAACCTCCCAGTTCTTCTGGACAGCGGATGGCAGCGGTGAAGTGGGGCTGGGCAAGGTGTAGGTGATGATCAATTTCGGCTTCGCCGACACCAGCACGCAGGCGCCGGCCCGTGCCTGATAGTCCCTGGTCCAGGTCAGCTTGAAATTGGTGTGGGCGATGGCGCGGGCGACGCCGACATTCGGCCCGTTCTCGCCGATCGAGCGATAGAGTTCGGGCCCGGACTGACCCGAAATGGCATAGGTTTCGACCTTCTCGACCGGCTTCCACTGCGCATGGGCGGTGACAGGCAAGGCCACCAGGGCGGCCACCAGAAGACACAGACGAACTCTCGACACAACGCTCTCCAAACCCGGACCACACGACCTTGCCGCAACGGGCAATGTCACGGGATCGCTTTTCCTATATGCTGCCGGCGGGTGCTGCAATTATCAGGGGGAAGTCATGAAAGCTGGATATCTTGTCGTCGCTGGTGCCGTGGCCGCATTGCAGGCTGCGCAGCCGGCGTTTGCCGCGTCGTGCAGCGGCTGGAGCGCGAAGATGGAGGAAGACGAGGGCGGCAGCGTGCTGACCGCTTCGGTCTGCGGCGGCCCGAAGGGCGACGCGTATCTGATGCTGGCCTGTTTCGACAAGCCGGTGCTGAGCTACGACCTCGGTACCAGCGGCCAGCAGCTGGAGCCTGGCATCAGCGGCGCGTTCGACTTCAAGGCCGACGGGAAGACGGTGACCAAAACGCTGCAGTTGGAGGCCATGTACAATTACTTCGTAGTGGACCTGGAGAAAGCCGATCCGCTGCTCGATCTGTTGCGGGGGAAGGGCGATGTGTCTGTCGGTTCGGCCAAGTATGGTTCGAACAGTTTTGCGCTAAAGGGTTCGAAGGGGGCCATCGGCAAGGTGCTGGCGCAGTGCGGGAAGGCGAAGCCTGCCGCTGATGCGGATTGAGCGGCTACCGCATCACCCCGCCCAACCTTACCGCCGCCGCCCTCAATTCCTCATCCGAAAACCCGGAAAAGCCCAGCACCAGCCCGTGCTTGGGCGCGCCGTCGATGAACATCGCGGACAGCGCCCGCGCGCCGACCCCTACGGCCTTCGCCGCTTCGACAATGGCCGTGTCCGGCCCGTTGCCCCTTAACATCGCCATCAGATGCAGCCCCTGCTCGGGCACTGTCACATCGAGCCTGTCGCCGCAATGCGCCTGCAGGCCCGCGGCCAGCACGTCGCGCGCGGCTTGCACGCGGCGGCGCACGCGCCTGAGATGGGCGGCGAAGTGGCCTTCGTTCAACAGGTCGGTCAGCGCGCCCTCGGCCAGCGTCGAGGGGTAACGGTCGGAGCGCGCCCTGATCGCCATGACCGCATCGAGCAACGGCTCCGGCACCACGACATAGCCGATGCGCAGGCCGGGGAAGAGCACTTTGGAGAAGGTCCCGAGATAGGCGACGCGGTTCGCGCCATCCATGCCTTGCAGCGAGGTCAGTGGCGGGCCGGCATAGCGGAACTCGCTGTCGTAATCGTCCTCGATGATCCAGGCATCGTTGCGCCGCGCCCAGTCGAGCAAGGCAAGCCGCCGGCGCATCGTCATCGTCACGCCGAGCGGATATTGATGCGAGGGCGTGACATAGGCCGCGCGCGCCTTTGGGCAGAGACGTTCGCCGATCTCGGGATCGAGCCCTTCGCTATCGACCGGCACGGCGACAATCCTGGCGCCGCTGCCGGCCAGCACGGCGTGCGCCATGGGATAGCAGGGATTTTCCAGCCACACGGCGTCGCCGGGGCGAAGTGCCGCGCGCACCAGAAGATCGAGCCCTTGCTGCGTGCCCGAGGTCAGCAGAATCTGGCCGGCGTCGCAGCGCACGCCGCGCGCGGTCCTGAGATAAGTGGCAATCGCGGTGCGCAGCGCGATGCCGCCGCGCGGATCGCCATAGCGGAAATGCTCGGGGCCGGGGCGGGCGAGGTGGCGCGACAGCAGGATGCGGAACACATCAAGCGTGCGCGGGTCGGATACCGCCACGCCAAGGCCGCAAGGCAGCGACGTCGCGGCGTCGATCTCCGGCGGGCGCGCCTTGACCAGCGTTGTCGGCAAATACGGCACGTCGGGAGCGACGAAGGTGCCGGCGCCGACCTTGGCCACGGCAAAGCCTTCCGAGATCAGCATCTCGAAACAGGCGACCGCCGCCGAACGCGACAGGCCGAAGCGCTTTGCAAGGTCGCGGGTGGTCGGCAGCTTTGCGCCGGCAGCCAGCGCGCCGGTCTCGATCAGCCGCCGCAGCGCGGCGTAAAGCTCGCGGCTGCGCGGTCCGTCCCCGGGCAGAACCGGGATCAGCGCCGACCAATCCGGCGGATTGGTCTGATTTTTGTTGCTGTGATTGGTTCTTTTCTCGACCAATGCCATGGCGCATGGTTGGCAGACAACAGCCGAGGATGCAAGCCGTGAACGACGTTGCCGCCAGCTTTCCGACCACCAGCCGCAACCGGGTCAAGCGCCTGCATGAGCGCGGCAGCTACGACCATGCGGCCGTCTTCGCGGTGCTGGATGCCGGGCTGCTGTGCCACGTCGCGTACACCTTCGACGGCCAGCCCTATTGCACGCCGACCATCCACTGGCGCGAGGGTGACATGCTCTACTGGCACGGCTCGTCGGCCAGCCGCATGCTGCGCCAATTGCGCGGCGGTACGCCGGCCTGTCTCACCGTGTCGCATCTCGACGGGCTGGTGCTGGCGCGCACCGGCTTCAACCATTCGGCCAACTACCGCTCGGCTATGTGCTTCGGCACCGCGCGGATTGTTGATGAGCCGGAGGAAAAGATGAAGGCGCTGGCGGGCGTCGTCGACCGCTTCTACCCCGGCCGATCAGAAACCTTGCGGCCGATCTCGGCGCAGGAAGCCAAGGCGACCATGGTCATCGGCATGCGCATCGAGGAGGCATCGGCCAAAGTGCGCGCCAAGGGCGTCGCCGACGACGAGGAGGATTATGGTCACCCGGTGTGGGCCGGGGTCATCCCGGTGCGGACCGTGATCGGCGCGGCCGAGCCGTGTCCGAGGCTGCTGCCCGGCATCGAGCGGCCGGGGAATCTGGCTGGGTATGCAGAAGGAGAAGGGCTGGACGCGGCGTTGATGCAGGCGCAGGCGGTGTATGAGGGCGAGGTTAGTTAGCACCTCTTCCTTCCCCCTTGTGGGGGAAGGTGGATCGGCGCGCAGCGCCGAGACGGATGAGCGACTATCTGAGGTGTCAAGTTGCATTTGCGAATTCGTTACGCGCGTCGCGTGCTTTTGCATTGAGAATGACGAGCAGCTTGCGGGCGAGCGCAATGCGGATGACCATTTTCTCCTTTCCGGCAGTCTGCAACCGTTGCTTGAAAGCTGCCAGATGCGGATCATATTTGGCAACGATGCTGGCAACGAGAAAGAGGACGCCGCGCGGCCCTGCCCGACCGCCGCGCACTGGTCTTCGACCGCTGCGCTTGCCACTGTCATTGGCGATCGGCGCCAGGCCGGCCAACTTGGCGATGGCCTTGTTGGAGAGGATGCCGATCTCCGGCAACTGCGCCATCAGCCGCGCCACGGTGCGAGAGGCAACACCCTTGAGCGAGCGGAAGGCTCGGTCGAGGCATGCCCACAGCGGATCGTCATCGATGAGCGTGGCGATCTCACCTTCGAGCCTGCGGCTCTGGCGCGCAAGCAGCGCGATCACTTCATCGAGGCTGGCGATAGTTTCGGCGTCGGCGGTGCTCTTGCGCTGCTTTTGAATGGTGAGATCTCCTCCCACCTGGGAAAGCCGCGCAACCAGCGCCTTGAGCCGCTGCTGGGCCGCGCTCGGCGGCGGCGTCGGCTTGAGCCGCTTGACGGCACCATAACGGGCAATCACGGCGGCATCGATTCTGTCGGTCTTCTCCAGGAAACCCATTGCCTCGGCGAAGTAGCGAACGCTCCTCGCGTTGGCCATGCCGCAGGGTTGGCCCATCTCCCACAAGAGCAGGAAGGCCAGCCGTTCGTAGCCGCCACTGGCCTCCATGATGACGAGTTCGACATCATGGTTCTGACACCAGGCGGCCAGATCGGCGATGCCTGCCGCATCGTTGGCGAAGCGGTTTGCCGCTCCCATCGGCTCGATATGAGCGTCGAGCCAGTCTTTCGAAATATCTATTCCACAGAGGGTCGTGTTCACGGTAACCTGCCTTGTGCGTGCGATTGGAGCCAAGCGACTATTCGGTCGTGCGTGACGAAGACGAAGATCCCAGGCTCATCCACGGTTGTAGCCGCAGGGGTGTCGGGCGACTTCGCCAAGCCTCGAATCGGATGGCCGTCCGGTTCGAGGCTCAGTCGCTTCCATCGCACAAAGTCTCCTCCGTGCAGATACAAGGGGTGTTCCAGCGGAGTGAGACGTCGGCGTTCCCTGGAACACCCCTCATCCGACCTCGCTTCGCTCGGCCACCTTCTCCCACAAGGGGAGAAGGGAGAGCTCACTTGCCGCCGCCACCGCCTCGCGCTATCCCGGCGCCATGATCACCTTCCGCAAGGCGCAAGCTTCCGACCTGCCGGCAATCGTCGCGATGCTCGCCGACGATCCACTGGGCGCTGCTCGCGAGGATGCCTCCTTGCCGCTGGCCCAGGGCTATCTCAATGCTTTTGCCGCGATCGATGCCGACCCCAACCAACTGCTGGCGGTGGCAGTGGACGGGGCCGAGGTGATCGGTACCTTGCAGATCACCTTTCTTGCCGGGCTGTCGCGCAAGGGCGCCTGGCGCGGGCAGATCGAGGCGGTTCGTGTCGCCGGCCATCGGCGCTCGGGCGGCATCGGCCGGCTGATGCTCGAATGGGCGATCGATCAGTGTCGGTCGCGCGGCTGCAGCCTTGTGCAGCTCACAACCGACAAGGGGCGGGCGGACGCGCACCGTTTCTATGAAAACCTTGGCTTCACCGCCAGCCATATTGGTTACAAGAAGAGCCTCTAGATGCAACTCCGTTCCGCCCCGGCGGCGACTGGCGTATAGCGGCAGGCTTTCAGGCACTATTCAAATTGCCTGACAAAGCGGATATAGGTCAGCTACATTGACCTATATGAAAATCGTCTGGGGAGGCGTGACTTGACCCTTTTGAACCTGTTGGCTTCGCGCTCGTCGCGCATGAAGGCCTCCGAAATCCGCGAGCTGCTGAAGCTGCTCGACCAGCCCGACATCATCTCCTTCGCCGGCGGCATTCCCGATCCGGCGCTGTTTCCGGCCGATGCCATCCGCGATGCCTATGCCGAGGTGCTGGGCGGCGCGGAGGCAGGGGCGGCGCTGCAATACCAGGTGTCGGAAGGTTATTTGCCGCTGCGGCGCTGGATCGCCGGGCAGATGGGCAAGCTCGGCGTCGCCTGCGACGAGGCCAACATCTTCATCACCTCCGGCTCGCAGCAGGCGCTGGATTATCTGGGCAAGCTGTTCCTGTCGCCGGGCGACACCGCGCTGGTGACATGGCCGACCTATCTCGGCGCGCTGCAGGCCTTCAACGCCTATGAGCCGCGCTATGACCGTCTGCGGCCGGAAGGCGGCAACATGACGCCGGACGCCTATCGCGCGGCGGCCGCCGCCCCCACCGGTTCTTCAAGAGGGGGCGGCAAGGTCAAGTTCGCCTATCTGGTGCCCGACTTCGCCAACCCGACCGGCAATACACTCGATCGAAAGCAGCGCGAGGCGGTGCTCGACCTCGCTGGCGAACTCGACATCGCCATCATCGAGGACGCCGCCTATCGCGCGCTGCGCTATGATGGCGAGGGCGTGCCGCCGATCCTGGCGCTCGATTGCGCGCGCTCTGGCTCTATCGACAAGGCGCGCACGCTCTATTGCGGCTCGTTCTCGAAAATCCTGTCGCCGGGCATGCGCGTCGGCTGGGTGTGCGCGCCGCGTCATGTGGTGGAAAAGCTGGTGCTGATGAAGCAGGCTTCCGACCTGCACAGCCCGTCGATCAACCAGTTGGTCATGCACCGCGTCGCCGAATCCGTGTTCGACGGCCAGGTCGACAAACTCATCGGCGCCTATCGCCAGCGCCGCGACGGCCTGCTCGGCGCGCTCGAAGCCAACATGCCGAAGGGCGTGACCTGGAGCCGGCCGGAAGGCGGCATGTTCGTCTGGGCGACGCTGCCGGAAGGGTCGGACGCCACCGAGCTTTTGGCTCGGTCGGTGAAGGAGGCGCGCGTCGCCTTCGTGCCCGGCAATGCTTTTTACGCCGACGGCACCGGACGCAACACGCTGCGGCTGTCCTTCACGCTGGCCGACCAGCGCGCCGTGACCGAGGGCATTCCAAGGCTGGCGGCGCTGCTGAAGGGGTAGGCCGGTCAGAGAAGGCGGCATTTCTATGCCGTCACGGTGACCAGATGCTTGAGTATCGCAAGCCTGGTGCGCGCCAGTCTGCGGAGCGGTTTTTCAAAGCGTTCCTCGCCGGCCTCGCCGACGAAGATCAATGTCATGAAGTCGAGCATGAACTCGTCTATTGCCGTGTCGACCGCCTGCGACTTGCCCTTGAAGCGTCGCAGCAAGGCGTTTGCTTCCTCGACGTCGCCAACCCCAGCGCTGTCGATAAGCGCTTCCAGTCTCTGAAAACAGTCCAATCGATGTCCCTCCCGCCGCGCCACGAAACTCCGGTTTGATCGGAAAGTTCCCGTCAGGAGAATTTCTCCTGAAAAGAGATCTGCGTGGAACCTCTTTAGCCGACAGGTGTTCCTAGGTGTCTGACCCCCGCAGACATCCGAAGGCCTTTTCAACGAGGCTTTCCAAAGCCCGCCGGTTTCCCCCTCTCCGGCGGGCTTTTCATTTGCAAAGGACCGAAGGGCGGGATTTTCGGCGACGACGCCGGAAGGCAGCGCCTGTCAGTAGCCTGCGCCCGCCCGCATTGACGGCGCCCCAAGCGAATTTAGATTTGGAACATTGCGAGGAGGAATTTTCGTGGAAACCCAGGAACTGCATCGCGGCCGGCTCATCGACCACATCCAGCTGGTGGTGAGGGATCTCGCCGCCAGCCGGCGTTTCTACGAGGCGGTCTTGCAGGTGCTCGGCGTGCCGATCGGCGGGACCGGCGAGGATTATTTCTGGTCCGATGAGCTGTTCATCTCCAGCGCCGACAGCCGGGCAGCACTGGGAAAGCTCACCGGCCGTCACCATCTGGCCTTCCAGGCCAGGGACCACGCGATGGTCGATGCCTTCTACAAGGCCGGGCTGGCGGCCGGCGGCACGGACAATGGCGCGCCGGGCGAGCGGCCCTATCATCCCGGCTATTACGCCGCCTTCCTGCTCGACCCCGACGGGAATAACATCGAGGCCGTCCATCACGGTGCGCACGCGCGCAGCGCCGCTTCGGTGAAGATCACCTTCTAGAGACGGTGCACGAACGGCGCGGCTCGCGAAGCATCCTCATTCCCGCAGGGCACGCATTTCCGTTTCAATCCGTCGAGCCGCACGGCGGTTCAGGATGATGACCAAAACAAGGAAGGCAAAGGTCGACCCGCCTCCGACCAGCGCGAAGATCGGGCGCGCGGGATTTGTCGTCCATGATCCGAGATAGATCATGACGAACCCCGGCACTATTGGCCCGACATACCAAAGCCAGGCGGATCTCAGCAGGTCGCGCTCATGAGCCAAGCGCTGTTGCAGATGGCCCATTCCACTTGTCGCAAGATCGAATCCGGCACGTGTGCTCTTGCGGTAGATATTCAAGCCCACCAACAGGAGGCCGAGCACCAGCGTTGCAAATCCTGACGCCATGATCCATTCCGCCGACGAGTCGGCTGCCAGGAATGTCACTGCACTGGTGACGAGCAGAAAGGCGGCGGCCATGCCTGCGGAGACATATTCCAAAGTGTTGCGGCGCTTGGTGGTTCGGCTCAAAGCGGCATGTCGCGCCTTGATGTCTTCGAGATTTATGACCGAGGTCATAACAGGTTGTTCCTTCCAGGAAGATTGTGACCGGTTAATCATCGTACTGCCTCCAGAACGACCTGGCCGGCCAGAACGCGCTTGATGCGGCTGATACGCGTCGCCACCGCGCCGGCCGAGAGACCGGAAACCTCCGCGATGGTCGCGGCATCCTCCTCCTCCAGGTAGAGGATCATCACCTGCCGATCGATCGGCTGCAGGCGGTGGAGCATTGCGTGGATCCGGGCCAGCGCAAGCCGGTCGGATACCTCCGTCTCCGGGGAGGGATTCGGGTCAGCGGCGATCTCCGCCGCCGGGTGATCGAGGCCGATCATTCCTTTCAGGCGTCGGGCTCGCCCGATATGATCGGCAGCGACATTGTGTGCCACACGGTAGACCCAGGTGCGCAGCGAGCAGCGCTCATCGAAAGACGTCAGGCTGCGCCAGACCTGCAGATGGATATCCTGCAACAGGTCCTGCCGCTCGATAGGGTTTGCTTCGTATCCAACTGCCAGACGAGCCAACGCGGGACCTAGCTGATCCACCGCCTGGATGTAGAGCCGGTCGACATCCGGTGGCGCGGCCGCTTCGGCACCGCCCCTCTCGTTTTGGTAAAGCATGGTCATGTCAAGGTAGTCGTACCTAGACGAAATTTCTTACAGACCAACCGAAGACTGCGCCGAACCTTCGACGCACTGGCGCACCAGCACCAATTCGAAGCACTGACCAGGTGGCCTTCCTTTTGTCCGACATCCTCGATACGAGATGGAAACCGAGCCGCGGAGTTCCATGGATACATCGCCCGAAACCGTGCCGTTTTTCAGCCAGTGGGAAACGCCTGACATGACGCTGGCCGTGCTCGCCGATGGCGCTGATGTGGCGCTGCGGCGCGATCCGCTGTGGCGGGGGTCGGGAGCGGAAACACCAGACGAATATGCGGTCTGGGCCGCCAACATCTGCGGCATGGCGTGCCTGAAAATGATCCTGGCCACGCGCGGCGAGATCGTGCCGACGATCGACTTGGCGAGACGCTGCACCCGATATGGCGGCTATGTCGTCTACGAAGGCTCGATCAGGGGCCTGATCTGCGCGCCCTTCGTCACTTTCGTGAAGGCGGAGTTCGGCCTGGAGGCGCAGGTGATGACCAATGTCGCGACGTCGGACATTCCGGCGATCCTCGCCCGCTCACGCTTCTTCATCGCCTCGGTCAGCAGTTCGATCCGCTGGCCCGAGCGCGAGCCGCCGTCGAAGGGCGGCCATCTGGTGCTGGTGACGGCGGCGTCGGATGATGGTTTTCGCTTCCACAACCCATCCGGCCATACCAGCGCCACACAGGCCAACGCAGTGTTATCGCCAGCCGATTTCGATCGTTTCTTTGCCAATCGCGGCATTGCCGTCACCATTTGATTTCTAAGGGGTTTCAATGACTGAAAAGACCAGGGTCGCCATCCTCTATGGCGGGCGCTCGGCCGAGCATGACGTGTCGCGGCTGTCGGCGGCCAATGTGCTGAAGGCGATCGACCGGACGCGCTACCAGGTGGTGCCGATCGCCATTTCCAGGGATGGCAGATGGCGGCTGCAGCCTTCGTCCGAGGCCGGCGCCGACGGGGCAGGGGCTCCGGTGTCTGAGGATGGCGTGGAGGTAGCCCTGCTGCCAGGCGGCAAGGGCCGGCTGGTGGCTCTCACCGAGAGCGGCGAACAGCCTGACCCTGTCGATGTCGTCTTTCCCGTGCTGCATGGGCCGTTCGGCGAGGACGGTTCGGTGCAAGGCTATGCCGAGGTTGCCGATGTCGCCTATGTCGGCTGCGGCGTCCTGGCTTCCGCCGCCGCCATGGACAAGGATGTCGCCAAGCGGCTGCTACGCGAGGCAGGGCTTGCCGTTGCCCGCTCGGTCACCGTGCGACGCGGCGATGTCGGTTCGTTCCAGGAGATTGCCGGGGCGCTTGGGCTGCCCTTCTTCGCCAAGCCGGCGCGCCAGGGCTCGTCCTTCGGGGTGAGCAAGGTGCATGACAGGGATGGCTTCGAACAGGCCGTCGAAACGGCTTTGCGCTATGACAGCAAGGCGCTGATCGAGGAGTTCGTCGACGGCCGCGAGATCGAGTGTTCGGTGCTGGAGCGGGCCGACGGTTCGCTGACGGTTTCGCCGCCCGGCGAGATCATTCCGGCCGACAAGCATGGGTTCTACACCTACGAAGCGAAGTATTTCGACACCGACGGCGCGCTGGTCAAGGTGCCCGCCGATGTCCCGGCGGATGTCGTTGCCAGGACGAGCGAGATGGCCGCGCGGGCTTTCCGGGCGCTCGGCTGCGAGGCCATGGCGCGCGTCGACTTCTTCCTGCGCGCCGACGGTTCGCTGCTGGTCAACGAGGTCAACACGCTGCCCGGCTTCACCGACATCTCGATGTACGCCAAGGCGCTGGCGGCGATCGGCATCGGCTACAGTCAGGTGATCGACGTGCTGATCGAGCACGCGCTGGCCAGGCATGCGGCGCGCTGATCGGCTCTGTTCAGCGTCACGCCACGCTTGCCGCCGGCCTTGGCCCGAGAATCCCGATGGGCGGATAAAGGTGCTTCTCGCCAATACCTCGGGCCGTAGGGAACATACTGACCCGCCCGGAATTGAAGGGTAACCAGCGGTCTGCCGGCAAATGTTGCACGCCGGCTCAATATGTCAGACCATGGCCGCTGGCAGGGGGAGAGACATCAAGTGGCGGCCAATCGTCGAAACGGGACGGCGTCCGAGGCGCATGGGCTGGACGATATTCTTGCGGCTGCCGCGCCCCATCCGCGAACCGCGTTGCCCAATGTGGCCACCACCGTCACAACGGTGGCGGCGCTGTATTTCGGCCGCGAGGTGTTCCTGCCGATCGCGATCGCCCTGCTTTTGACGTTCGCGCTGGCGCCGTTTGTCTCGGCGCTCAAACGGGTCGGCATTCCCCGCATCGCCGCCGTCATCGCCAGCGTGCTCAGCGCCTTCGCGGCACTTGCCTTGTTCAGCTTCGTCGTCGCCACGCAGGTCAGCGAACTGGCGCAGAACATTCCGGTCTACCAGACCAACATCCTGGCCAAGATCCGCTCGCTCAAGGAAACCGGCGTCGGCGGCGGTATCATCGCCAGATTGAGCAGCGTGGTCGAGCGTGTCGGCCAGGAGATCGACCGGCAGGACGCCACATTGCCGGCCGCCACCGCGGACAAGCCGCCGCGCGAGCCGGTGCCGGTCGAGATCGTGGCGCGCGAAAGGCCGCTCGAAGTCCTGCAGAACATCGTCGGCCCGCTGATCAGTCCGCTCGGATCGGCCGGACTGATCATCGTCGTCGTCATCTTCATGCTGCTCGAACGGGAGGATTTGCGCGACCGCTTCATCAGGCTTGTCGGCTATGGTGACCTTCACCGCACCACCGAGGCGCTTCAGGATGCAGCCAAGCGGGTGGGCCGCTACCTGCTTATGCAACTGGTCGTCAACATCGTCTACGCCATACCGATTGCGATCGGGCTGTGGATCCTCGGCATTCCCAATGCGCTGTTGTGGGGGATGCTGGCGCTGGCATTGCGGTTCGTTCCCTATATCGGTCCGGCCATCGGCATGCTTTTGCCGCTGTTCCTGGCACTGGCCGTGGCGCCCGGCTGGTCGCTGGTGTTGTGGACTGCTGCCCTGTTCGTGGTGATGGAACTGGTCACCGGCAATGTAGTCGAGCCCTGGCTGTACGGCTCGCGAACCGGACTGTCGCCGTTGGCGATCATCGTTGCTGCCATCTTCTGGACGTGGCTGTGGGGGCCGCTCGGCCTCGTTCTGTCGACGCCGCTCACCGTCTGCCTCGTGGTGCTTGGCAGGCACGTGCCGCAGTTTGAATTCCTCGACGTGCTGTTCGGCAACGAGCCGGTGCTGGAACCGCATGCTCGGCTCTACCAGCGGCTTCTGGCCGGCGACCCGGACGAGGCCACCGATCATGCCGAGGAAATGCTCGAGGAGAAATATCTGGTCGAATTCTACGACAAGGTGGCCATTCCGGCCCTTCTGCTGGGCGAGCGCGACCGTGTGCGCGGCGTCATGGGCGACCTGCAGCGACGGCAAGTGGCGGCCAGTGCGCTCGCGCTGGTGGCCAATCTCGAAGACGATGCCAAGGAGGAGGCGGCCGAGGACGAAAGCTCGGACGCGGGCGAGCCCGGCGATGCCGCCGACGAGGACGAGGCCGAACTGCCCGACGGCACCGGCATGTCGCTGCTTTGCGCCGGCGGGCGCGGCGAACTCGACGATGCCGCTGCCGCGATGCTGGCGCAGGTGCTGGAGGTCCAGGGGGCGACCGCGTCGAAGGCGGGTTTTGCCGACATGGAACCTGCCAGCATTCGCCGCCTCGAGCTCGAGACCATCGACACAGTGGTGGTCGGCTTCCTCAACCGCGATTCCGTCAAGCACGCCCGCTTCCTGGTCCGCCGGCTGAAGCGGGCGAAGGCGGCGCTACGGGTGGGCATCGTGTTCTGGTCGGAGACCGGCAACGGGGACAAGGAAGCCGCCGACAAGCTCGCCCAGGACATCAACGCGGATTTCGTCGCACACGGCATGGTCGACGCGGTGACCGGCGCGCTGTCGAACGAGCCGCCGGTGGCGCTGAAGCTCGTCGCCAAACGGCGCATGCGCCGGCCGCGCGCCGCGCCAAGGAAGGTGCCGGCCGCGGCGGCAAGCTAGGGGTGAAAACCGATAGTTGCGAGCGCGCTGGTTCGGCCCAGGCGGACCCTGCCGGCAAAGACGCTCACAACGGCTTTGCGCGGCATCCCGTCGCCCAGCGGATCATATTCCGGCGATCGGCAGCTCGACCGTGACATTCGGCCGGCGCAACGACCTTTCGCAGCCGCGTATCGGGATGCCTTTCACCGAAAACGTCCGCCGCAAGGTCCCGTCCGACTTCAGAAGCCGATATTCCGATCTCAGTTGCGCATCGCGGCTAAAGCCAAGCGGACTGCTCGGGTCCGGCTTGACGATACTGCGAGTCTCATCCTGGTAGTCGGCGATCCCTTCAAGGAGCGCCTTGATTGTCGCGGCAATCTCCGTGCGATCCTCGGGGCGCTCGATCACGGCATCCAGCAGTTCGCCAAGCTTGCGCAACGGCACCTGACGGTCCTGGTTCGCATCGCCATTGCGATAGGCAATCTCGACATCGACCAGGCTGAGAACGGAAACGAACTCTTCCTTGAGCAGGAAAATTCCGACATTCACAGGCTGCGCCGTCGGGTTATGCGCCGTCTTTTCCCTGACGCTCTCGGTTTGCTCGTCAGTCTGGGTGTCCTCTCTCCCGGTTTCTATGCTCTGCTTGCGGGAACGGTTCGTCTCGGACACTTGGGAATCGATGGCGGATGTGGTCGATTCCGCAAAATCCTGCCGAACCTCATTGGTCGATCCGCGCGCATGAACCCGGGCGTCCGCGCTGCCTCCGCCGATTTCGACCGAAGCCTCCCCATGGAAACTCCCTTCGAATCCATAATCATAGTTGTTCGTGCCGGACCTTTTGTCGGCGGTATCCTTGAGCTGCTTGTTGAAATTGTCTTTCGCTTCGCGGTCCTGACTGTCCAACACGGTGGAGGTCAGCTCGTTGCTCGTCGATGTTCGCTTCTTGATGATCACCTTGTAGGTCATCGAGCCGCCGGGCGACAGGCTGATGGAGTCGACCAGATCATCCCGTGCCAGGTCTCCGCGAAAGCTAGCAAGCTGATATTGCTCGACCAGGAAGAGCTGTGGCCGAAGGTCCTCCGGCGCGGGTATGCCGCCCTGCGTAAACGGAACACGCGCCTCCCTGAGCTTCGCCTGAAGCGGAGCCAGCGACATTTGAAAGAAATTGGCCTGGAGAGCCATGTAATTCTGAATCATGCCCGGCTTGATCACTGGAGGTTGTTGGCCAATGACAGCCGGAGGCATGGGGACATTGAGGCCGGGCAGGTCGACGGTTTCTCTGAACGCGGCTGAAGCGCGGAAGATTGCTGGCATCGAAAACCCGAATGGGGTTGTGTCCGGGCCCGGTTCGAATCCGAGCAGCAGGAAGGCCTTCAGCAGTCCGTTCTCGGTCTTCAGGTCTACCGGCGGGATGCCCATCGGATCGGGATTCGGTCCCGCGTTACCGCCCGAGAATCCCACGAAAACATCTCGTTTCAGGCCGAGCGAGATGAACACTGGCTCCGGCCGGAAAGGTACGGAATCCTCGGGGTTGACTTGCACCGATACACTCGGGCCGAGTTGCGTTTCGGCTGCGGCTGGGTCAATTGTCGTTTGCTCGTTTGGCATGGTCCGTCGCCCCTCCTGTTAACGGGATTCACAAAGCTGCAAAGTTAAATAAACTCGAACATATCTTGTGGGCATATCGATGCGCCTCTGAGACAATATGCCGTGGACTCTTTATACTATATCAGCTGCGTTCTTGTCGCCTTTTTCCTCCGAGTGACCTGCTGGCGATGATAGAAGGGCGATTGGAATCTGATCGACACCTGCTTCAACCTTGACGTCAGCTACTGTAGGTCGGTGCTTTTGCCCTTGATGCCGAGCTCGGCAGGATGAGAACTCATGATGCATGACGATCAGGTGGATATCGACATCGATATCGCCCGCCAGATGATCCGCGATCAGTTTCCCCAGTATCGTCATGAGGACGTCACCTCGGTCGGATCGTCGGGAACCGTCAACGCCATCTTCCGCATTGGCTCAAAGAGCGCTGCGCGGTTCCCGCTGCGGGCGATGAAGCCGACCGAATGCGCCGATATGCTTCGATCGGAGGCCGCCGCCATGGTCGAGATTGGACAGCATTGCCTGTTTCCTACGCCGCAACCGATTGGGCTCGGCCAGCCCGGTCCTCGATATCCAATGCCATGGGCAGTGCAAACGTGGATCGAAGGCGAGGTTGCCACGCCGAACGGGCTCAGTGGATCGGCGATTTTCGCCCTCGACCTTGCAAGCCTCGTGGCGTCGTTGCGCCAGGCGGACACACGGGGCCGACGCTTCGACGGGCAAGGACGTGGCGGACATCTCCCCGATCATGACGATTGGATGGCTGTCTGCTTTGAAAACAGCGAGGGCCTTCTCGATGTGGCTCGACTGCGCGATCTGTGGGCCCGGTTGCGGGAGTTGCCCGCCGCTGAGCCCGTCGTGATGAGCCACAGGGACCTTATCCCGCCAAACCTTCTCGTGCAGGGCGAGCGTCTTGTCGGCGTGCTTGACGGTGGCAGTTTCGGGCCGGCCGATCCGTCGCTGGATCTGGCGGTCGCGTGGCATCTTCTCGACCGCGAGCGAAGGGCGACCTTTCGGAGCGGCCTTCAAGTCGAGGACCTCTTATGGAAGCGCGGTGCTGCCTGGGCGTTCCAGCAGGCCATGGGCCTCGTCTGGTATTACCGTCGCACCAACCCCGCCATGAGTGCGCTGGGGCGCAGCACGCTGTCTCGCATTCTCGACAATCCTGACATCTGAACTCTGGCTGCCGGCGCGCGCCGGGCACGCCGCGGCGATGCTGGCGCAGGCGCTGGAGGTCCAGGGGGCGACCGCGTCGAAGGCTGGCTTGTTTCAAGAGTGCCGTTCCTCGGTGCAGCGCTACACATCAGCTATCCTTGGTGATGTCCCAGTCAGTTCGGACCATCCTGGCATGGTCTTCGATATAGTTCGCGATGACGTCAGCGCCGTTGGTCCAGGGGACCGCCTCGCAGCGCGCCGCCATTCCTTCGCGCTCGGTGGGGTCGAGCAGCTGTTCGATGAAGCGGTCGACATGCGGAAGGTCATGGTCGCGGCGCATCAGCAGGCCAAAACCGCCAAGCTCTGCCCAGCGGGCGCGGTTGAGCTGCAGGTCCATCTCGTCGCTCTCGTTGGGCACGAACAAGGTCGGCACCGCGCCAAGGATGTTCTCATGGAACGTGTTGTAGCCAGGCGCGACGACCGCGGCGTCGAATGCCCGGCTGTAGTTGAAACTCGGGAACAGCTCGACGATGCGATGCCTCGGACCGACCGGCTCGTCCGACTCGAAATCGGCGCGGATCGGCGAGCGGATGTCCAGCACCAGCGTATCGGGACGGTCAAGCACGGCCTTGAGAACGCCGTTGCGGACGCCGCGCATGTCGAAATTGCTGCCGGAGCCGAGTTGCAGGGCGACGACGGTCATGCCATCGGGTATTTCGAGGAAGTTGCGCGCGGCGGCCCTGTCCAGGCGCTGATTTGGCTCCAGCAACAACACTGGCGGAACCAACAGAACCTTATCGCGCACTTCCGACGTGGGGCCGTGATCGAATTCATCGGCCAGTTCGCCGGGCTCTATAACAGCGTCGAAAGCGTCCGCCATCTCAAGGAACGGGCGGTGCGATTCCCGCCACATCGGTCGACGGACCCAGATCGAGAACAGGTTGGGGTCCATGGCCAGGGCTGCGACGACACCGTCGAAGACAGCTGTGGCGTCATAGGCAAATACCGCTGGACGCAGATGACTGATCAGGTCGAACAGTTCTTCGGCAAGCACGTCGTTCCAGTCCTCGGGCGCGGCATCGATGCCGCGGTGATGGGTCAGGAAGTGAGCGTGATAACCCTCCTCGGCTGCGATTTTCATGGCGTAGGACATCGTCGCAAAGACCGGCTTCAGCCCTCGCGGCAGTCGCTGGGCGACAGCCAGCTGCTGCGCGAGATGCCCCATTCCGATGCCGTTGGACGATGCAAACAGCACCTGACGTATCGGCAAAGGCTGGATCGTCGACGCCCGCACGGCCGCCGCATCCCGCGGTTTGGAAATGTTGAACAGCCTCTCAAGGCGTTGCGGGAAAAGCTCTGCGGAATGGTGGCGGGCAACGAACTCCCTGGCCAACGCCGATTGCCGCGCGTAGGCATCCGCGTCGGTGATGAATTTGCCGATGACGCCCTCGACATCTCTCGGCGCCGCATAGACTGCCGCGTCACCGAACAATGGCTGGAAGTGCGCGGGGAGAATCGTGACGAGCCCTACCGCCAGCGCTTCGAGGATCGTGCGGCCAAAAGCCTCCGACCAGGAATCGCTGTGGTAGTAGACATAGAAATCGAGCCCTTGGAGAAACCCGGCAATGCCGGTCCATGCAAAGGGCAGTATTTCCCAGTTTGCCGGCAGCGGACCATAGAGTTCCCTAAGGAAGGGACCGCCGCCCAGGATCCTGATGCTGTAGCGGGCTGCGTCGGCAGGATAGATACGCAGCGCGTCGGCGGGTCTGCTCGGCCATTTCAATTTGTCCGGGCGGGCATGGCGGCCGATGATGACCGGATTGTGCGGCGGGCCGTCCGGCCTGCGAGGCCAGTCGTCGAGATCGATCAGATTGGTCCAGTTTTCAGGCAGGAGTTCCGCGCCCGCAGGCAAATGACGGGGCAAGGCATCGCGAACGACGGCGCTGACGGTGGCGAGCCAAACCTTGACGCCAAACGCCCAACGGCAATTGCTTACGATGCGCGCGAGGTCGTACTGCAGCTTGCCCCGCCGGTCGACCATGGGATGATGGAGAACCATGACCATGCGTTCGGTCCGGATGCCGGTCCGCCTGGTGAAGCGGTTGGACATTATCGCCGGATGGTGCACCAGGACGAGGTCGGCGTCGACCTTCGTGTCCGGGTCGATCCGTTCTGTCGCGCCGCCATCAATCAGTGCCCGCAAGTCGGGATGCATAGGGTAGGGGTTACGCAGCAATGGTCCCTTCACGGCCAGCAAGCCTGTCTTGAAACCCGCGCGGGCGGCCGCACGGATTTCCACGGCGAGCGCCGTGGAGGTGCCGCCTTCGAAGCGGACATCAGCGACAAACAGAATGTCCAGCCTCATGATCTGGGCATGTCCGGAGCGTTGCGGACGGATGCCGTCGGTGCCGCCGCCAGGAAACTGTCGATAGTCGTGCCGTAAGCCAGGACACGGCGGGGGCGCCATTTTGCAAGAAGGAGCCCCCAGTGCTCCCGCAAATAAGCCTGCCAGGGCATGTCGGCTGCGTGCAGCCGCTGCTCAACCAATGGAGGCAGATACTCGAAAATCACACCGTGACGGCGGAATATCGTGAAGTCCGAATTGTCGGTCAGATAGATGAGCCGGTCGCTCTTTCCTGAGAGCTTGCGCTTGGTCGTAGCAATGATTTCTCCGAGAAGATCAGGATCGACACCTAAAGTCGTAACGATAATTGTCGAAATTTCTTCTTTGGATTTGTATACATAAATATTTCCCGGACCTTCATCTCCTGGATCCTGCTTATCCTTTCGAAGGAAGAGTTCCTTGAGCTTTCTCATCTGGATGGCGCTCACATGAGGGATGCAGGAATCTACCAATGGCGATTTGTATGTGTCAAACGTTCAGGTCGATGCGCCGCGCCTTGTGATGCCGACGCATTGTCGTTGAGCTGCAACCTGCACGGCCCTGGCGAGAAAGCCCCGCAACGGCGGCACACTCCGGTTACATGCCTTCGTCAAACTCGGTGGGCAGTCCGTCAGTAAGCAGGACTGGCACACTCGCCTGCGTTCCCCTTGACTATAGGGCAGTAGGCGTATTTTCTTGTTACGGCGTGACGTTGAAAGTCCTGATGCGATGCCGCGGCCGTTTTGGTCGAGGCTGGAGCGACGCAAATGGCAAGATTGCTGCTGGCAAAGATGGCTTCGGCCGCCGCCTTGGTTTCGACCTCAGTCATGCTGAGCGGATGCTGGACGATTGCAGGAAGGCCCATCCTCTGCGATTTCGGTTTTTCGCTGAAGGATGGACGGTGCGCCAAGGTCGCCAAGGTCACCAAGGTCACCAAGGTCACCAAGGTCACCAAGGTAAGTACGCCTCAACCCGACAAATCGAGTTCGAAGCGCGGCGATTCTCACTATTGATCCGCCGCCTTGTTCGGCACCAACTACCGGCACGGTCTTTGGTTCTGATAGCGCAATCATCTCGAATATCGCGCAATGTCTATCACTCGTTACGGACCATTCTGTTTGATATATAGTTCAACTTCTCCGTCTATTTCCTTTCGCGTTGCGGGGTCTATTTTCTTGGCTATCTCTGCCTTCGCCTGTTCTCCCTGATCGGCCCGAAGCCTCGCGGCGAGGGAGGCGTCGAAGTAGGCTCGTCGCAGGTCAGGCTTGCCGGTGAATAGCCCGTCGCGATGCCCCCAGGCGAGACGGACGTAGGCGTACTCATTTCCCCGGTTTGCGGAAAGCTCAAGGAGGGTCAAGGCGCGGCGAGGATCGGCAGCCAGCTTGCGGTCGCCTTTCAGATACAGCTGCGCCATAAAATACGGTGCGTACCTGTTGCCCATGTCGTTTGCGCGCTGCAACAGTTCGAGTCCTCGTGGCACGTCCTTTTTCACGCCTTCGCCCGCGAGATACGCCTGTCCCAGATTTGCCATCGCATCGATCTGGCCGGTATCGGCCGCTGCTGAATACAACGAGGCCGCCTGGACATAGTCTTGCTTCACACCAGTGCCGAGGCGGTAAGCGTCGCCGAGCGCCGTGATCGCATTCGCCCAGCCACTTGATGCGGCCAGGCGATACCAAAGAACGCCTTCCTGCGGCAGCTTTGGTACGCCTTGGCCAGCAATATAGGCGGAGCCGATATCGGTCCTGGCTCTGAGATTGCCAAGCGCAGCGGCCCGAACGTAAAAGTCGAACGCGCGGCCGTAGTCGATCTCCCGCCCCATGCCGACGCGCGCCATGTAGCCCATATTGATGAGCGCGGCGCTGTATTGCTGATTGCCGGCCAATTCGTAAAAATGCTCGGCCCAGCTGTAGCGCCTGGCAATTTCCAGAACACGGCCGAACTGGAACTGCAGGCGCGGGTTGTTGATGTCGGCCGCCAGTGCAAAAGCGCAAGCGCGCAACGCGTCCCGAACATTGACGAGCCCGTTGGTGACACCAGGCACGGCGCGCTGTGGATCGTTGGGATCGGCGGCGTAGAGATCGCAATCCGTCACCATCGTCCGCATGCCGCGCTGCGTGTCGGGCAGGTTGCTCGGCCAAATACGAAAGGTCTCGCTGACGGCGCGCTCGCCGGCCTGCTGGAACACGAACTCCTCGCTCAACGCCTTGTCACTCGCCTCGACCGGCGCCACCGCCGCGATCGAGCTGGAGACCAGATTGCCGTTGACATAGAGTCCGCGCTTGGTCAACGCAGCCACCTTGAAGCGGCTCTTCTCCGTCGCCTCGGCCGCGTAGCGGCTATTGGGAAAGACCTTCACGAAGCGCTCGAAGTCCTCCGGATTCTGGCTGTCGCTGATGAAGGACCATAACACCTCATCGATGGTCAGGCCGCCATTCGCTTCGGCGGCGTGCTCGGCTTGCGCAACCTGCTTGCCGGCGTCACCCTGCCGGAAGACGAATTTCGTTTCGATCGAGCCGGTGATCCAGGGAATTTGTGAGCCGGCTGTCGCCTGGCGAACGTCGCCCCGCACCGTGCGGAACGTGTCGTACACATCGAGATTGGGCATGAGCAGGGCGTTGGCGAGCGCCGACGAATAGGGGCTGTTGATGCCCGTCCCGTCATAAGCGACCTCACCGGCGCTGGTGGCAAAGGCGACCAGCACCTGGCCGCTGCCGGCCTCCGTGTAGGCGAGGCCTTGCTGCAACCCCTTCTCCTTGGCAACCGGATTGTTGCGGCAGGCATCGAGGATGAAGACTTTCACCCCGACCGGATCGTTCTTCACGATGTCGATCAGGTCGTTGAGCCTCATGGCGTCGGCCGCGACGTCCTTGGCCGACGAGATCCGGGTATCGACGGGGAGCAGCAGGTTCTGGCCGTTATACTGCAAGGCATGGCCGGCGTAATAGAAGACCGCCATGTCGGCGCCTATGAGATGCGCGCGTATCGCGTCGTTCAGGTCTTTCTCCGCCGATTTCTTGACATCATAAAAGAGCAGGACGTCGAATTTGAGCTCGGTCAAGGTATTGGCGATGAGCTTGGCGTCGTTGCGGGGATTGGTCAGCGGGGCAAACGGATATTCGCTGTTGCCGACGACAATGGCCGCACGCCGCTCGGCGTGGGCCTGGGCGAGCCAGAGCGTGCTGAACGTGGCCAGGAACGCGAGCAGGAGGCCCTGCCTCAAATAGCTGGAAAAGCTCTTCCGCAACATGCCTTCACCGCCATTTCCAGAGGGAAGCATCCGGCTGATCATAACCCAAGCAACGGCAAAATTCCAACGGCCACAGGCGCTGCGCATCGTCGGCGTCAGAACCTCATGTACAGCGAGGGCTTCAGATCAGGCGGGAAAAACCCATCGGCGCTGATGTCGGCGAGGCGCGCCGGGCCGAAAATGTTCCGATATTCGGAAGTGAGTTTGACGATCGACGGCAAGCGCTCGCCCATGACATCAGCGCGGATTTTGTCGCGCATGGCATGGTGGACGCCCTGACGGGCGCACGCCGAACGAGCCGTCGTTGGCGCTGAAGTTCGTCGCCAACAGCGCCGGACGCAGCGGTGGGGCAGGGTTAATTCGAGCCCGCCGGAACACAATGTTCAGCCAACGCGTTTCACGATCCAGCAAGGGACATTCTTATTGGAGGCTGAACATGCGCAGCTTCGAACTGGTCGATCTGCTTTACGTGGTCGAGGCCTGCAAGCACGATCGCGTGGTCGGAAATTTTGTCTCGATGGCTGAAGGGGTGGAAGAGTTGCGGGTTCTGACCGGCGATTTCGTGTCGCCGGACGACGTGGTGGCAAACGCCCTTTCCACTGTAGCGCTTGCACGAGGCTGCTCAGTCGTGTTCGATGAACAGGCAGGGGCTGAAATCCAGCTTTGATGTCCTGACGGCCAAATCCTGGCGGCATTGCCCAGCTCTGCTTGCATGACGCTGAAACCCATTCTGCAGTCGTTCGGCCACGGTCGATTCATCGGCAGGTTTCATAGAACGCCCGCCACCTGGATGTGGCGGGCGTTTCAGAGCGAGCGCCCAAGTCAGGTCAGGATAAGGACGATCTTCAACGTATCCGGATCGACGATGACGATCCGACCGTCGGCCAATACGAAATACTCGTAGCTTTCGTAGGCTGGTACGATCTTGACGATGCGCGCCGGCAGACGATGCAGCCGGATCTTGTGCCGGGGAACCTCGACGCCGACAGTAATGTCGAAATCGATATTGGAGACCGGCTCGACCCGGGTCTCCTTGATGACCTGGGTGATCTGGGTTTTCTGTTCGACAGTCACATTGCTGATGGAAGCAGTCGACCCCTGATCAGTCTGTGTCGAGGCCTTGCCCTGGGCCTGCTGATCGGTGGTAGCATTTGCCTTGCCCTCGGCCTGCTGATCCGTCTGGACCTTGGCCTTGCCCTGGGCCTGCTGGTCGGTGGTCGCATTTGCCTTGCCCTGGGCCTGCTGATCCGTCTGGACCTTGGCCTTGCCCTGGGCCTGCTGATCGGTGGTAGCATTTGCCTTGCCCTCGGCCTGCTGATCCGTCTGGACCTTGGCCTTGCCCTGGGCCTGCTTATCGGTGGTAGCATTCGCCTTGCCCTGGGCCTGCTGGTCCGTCTGGACCTTGGCCTTGCCCTGGGCCTGCTGATCGGTGGTCGCGTTTGCCTTGCCCTCGGCCTGCTGGTCCGTCTGAACCTTGGCTTTGCCCTGAGCCTGCTCGTCGGTCTTGAGCTTGGGCTTGCCCTGGGCCTGCTGGTCAGTCTGGACCTTGGCCTTGCCCTGGGCCTGCTCGCCCATCTTCATCTTCGAGCCTTTTTGACAGTTGGCCGCAGCGGCCGCGCAATTGGCGTCACCGCCCGACTGGGTTTCAGCCGGCTGTGTCTGAGCAATCGCGGCACCGCATCCGATGCCGAGCGCGAGCATGCTGGTGATCAGAATTTGCTTCATGGGAGATCTCCTCGAAAGCATCAGTCCCTTCGCGGGGTAAACCTCAACGAAAAAACTTCGTTCCCGGCGAATTGGCAAAATCGACAGGCGGAAATCTCGGGAGACAGGCGGGGACAATCACATTCAGGGATGCTGTCGATGAGATCCTTTTTGCGGAACTGCTTACGGAGCGACCGTGCATGGACGGCTGGCGATCGTCCGCATCGGCCGATCCGGTAATGATTGCCGCCGGGCCTTCGCCGCGCGATCGAGACGAGCTATCGATCGACCATCGCCATGCCGCGCTCGCCGTAGCGCGGGCCGGAGATTTTTCCTGGCGCCAGCGCCTCGTCCAGCGCGGCCATTTCGGCGGCGTCGAGTTTCAGCGAGGTGGCGGCGACGTTCTCCTCCAGATATTTTCTGCGCTTGGTGCCGGGGATCGGCACGATATCGACAGCGAAATCGCTGCCTTTGCCGAGCAGCCAGGCCAGCGCGATCTGTCCTGGCTTGACGCCCCGGGCGGCCGCGATGTCGCGCACCGTGCCGGCCGCCTCGACATTGGCGTCGTAGTTCTCGCCCTGGTAGCGCGGGTCGTTGCGGCGATAGTCGCCTTCCGGATAATCCTCGGCGCGCTTGACATCACCGGTGAGGAAGCCGCGGCCGAGCGGCGAGAAGGGCACCAGGCCAATGCCGAGCTCCTTGAGCAGCGGGATGATCTCCGGCTCCAGATTGCGCTCCCATAGCGAATATTCACTCTGCAGCGCCGAGACAGGAAGGACGGCATGCGCCCGGCGGATGTTGGCGCTACCGGCCTCCGACATGCCGAAAAAGCGCACCTTGCCCTCGGCCACAAGCTTGCCGACCGCGCCGGCGACATCCTCCATCGGCACATCAGGGTCGACGCGGTGCTGGTAGAGCAGGTCGATATGGTCGGTGGCGAGCCGGCCGAGCGAGGCTTCCACAACCTCACGGATATGCTCGGGCCGGCTATCGACGCCGCTGAGCTGCTTGCCGTTTTCGATGCGGAAGCCGAATTTGGTGGCGATCGTCACCTGGTCGCGCTTGCCCTTCAGCGCCCGGCCGAGCAATGCCTCGTTGGTGTGCGGGCCATAGACCTCGGCGGTATCCAGGAAGGTGCAGCCAAGTTCGATGGCGCGGTGCAGCGTGGCGATGGACTCGGCCTCGTCGGCCGGGCCGTAGGACTGGCTCATGCCCATGCAGCCGAGGCCGATGGCCGAGACTTTCAATCCCTGGCTGCCGAGTTTTCGTGTCGCGAGGGTCATGGCTGCGCTGCTCCGTTTGGGGTTTGCAGCACCATATAGAGCGTGTGCTCAGTTGCCATAGGTGTCCAGCGCCACCTCAACCGACTGTGATCAAGGGTGCCAGGCACCGTGCAGGCTCGGACCGGAGCCATCCGTTCACATGTTGGAAGCGACGCCACGACCGGAGGGCGCCGCGTCGGAGCGGCATCACTGGATCGAGGCTGGCTGCGAAAGGATGAGGGGGCTGATCACTGGTTCATCACCCTCGACACCGTTTCCAGACAGCACCAACCCGCTGCCCAACGTGTCGAATTCGATTGCCGCTCCAAGCATTTGGGCAGCCTGCAAAACCAGGTATTCAACATCCTCGAGCGCGACATTCTCGGCCAGATTCATGACCCTGACCTGCTCGGCCGTCACCGTAATGTTGACGATGCCGGCCGTCTTGAACGCCTTCTCGACCGCTGAATTGACGTCATCGCGCAGGCGCATGGAGTAATCGTACCGCATCGAAACCTCCCAAAGGGAACGGTTTTCTGTTCAGATTGGAGCATGCGCCCGGGGTGTCGGCCTGGCAAGTAAAATCTGTGAAATATACAAATAAAATCAGTTAGTTAGTGAAATTACAGGAATGCGTATCAGACGTTCGATGAGCATCATGCGTTTGATGTGCGGAGGGCTCACTGGCCGGCCTTGACGCGTAATGGGTGTTACCATAATTATAAGCTGAATGAGTTAGATACTAACTCACCGTATTTTTAGTCCTGAGCGAGGAGCGCGCACATGGCTGAACTGGAACGCCCGGAACGGCTGCAGATCATGCTCACCACGGACGAATTGGCGGCGCTGGAAAACTGGCGCTTCGAAAAGCGCATGCCGAGCCGCTCGGCAGCGGTCCGGGAGCTGCTGCGGCGCGGTCTTTCCTCGGATGGGTTCCTGACGGCCGAGCACGGCGTCAAGTCGCAGGAATTCGGCGTGCTGCCCGAAGGCGACGGCAAGACGAGCGATCGGCCTTCGGAGTGAAGCTTGCTTCATCCGTGGCGCGCCGCCTATGTGAATTGCGTCCGGGGAGATTGTCTTGATCCGCTTGCGCGCTACCTCATGCCAATGACCGAAATCGTGGCGGCGACGGCAACAAACAACGAAAAACAGAGCGCGACCGCCGACGCACGCCTCGCGGCCATCGTCGATTCCTCTTTCGATGCCATCATCAGCAAGGATTTGACCAGCATCATCACGAGCTGGAACCTGGCGGCTGAACGCATGTTCGGCTACACCGCCGAGGAAGCCGTCGGCCAGTCGATCCTCATGCTCATTCCCGATCACCTCAAGAGCGAGGAGACCGAGATCATAAGCAGGGTTCGCGGTGGCCACCGCGTGGCGAGTTATGAGACGACGCGAAGGCGCAAGGACGGCGCGCTTATCTCCGTCTCGCTCACGGTTTCGCCGATCAAGAACGCCAATGGCGAGATCGTCGGCGCCTCCAAGATCGCCCGCGACATTTCCGCCGCAAAGGAGAGCGAGCGCCGCATCAGGCTTTTGATGCGGGAGGTCAACCATCGCGTCAAGAACCAGTTCGCGGTCATCCTGTCGATGGTCAGGGAGACGAGCAAGCGCTCGAGCGACCCGCGGGAGTTCGAGGAACTGATCCGCGCCCGCATCATGGCGCTGTCGCGTTCGCATGATCTGCTCGTCACCTCGGAGTGGGCCGGCGCCAGCCTGTTCGACCTGATCCAGGAACATCTGAAGCCTTTCGGCCGCGAGGAGCAGATCCTGCTCTCCGGCCCGGTCCTGACGCTGCAGTCGAATGCGGTACAGAATCTCGGCATGGCTTTCCACGAGCTTGGCACGAATTCCTCCAAATATGGCGCGCTGGGCAGTGAAGACGGCCAGGTCGAGATCACCTGGACAATAGGCTCAAGCGCCCAAGGCTCCGGCACCCAGGACTTGGGTGCCAAGGACTTAGGTGCCAAGGACTTGGGCAGGAGTGTCGGCGCATCGGGCGGACGCGACTTCCAACTGCTCTGGACCGAGACTTCCACGCCTCGCCCGGACGACAAGGGGGACGAGAGTGCGCGCAAGGGGTTCGGCACCGTCGTCCTGCAGCGGGTGGCGCCGCAGTCGCTGGGCGGTTCGGCTCAACTGGAGCGCTCGCCCGGCCGTCTCAGCTGGCGCCTCAGTGCACCGCTGGCATCGATCATCGTGCCGCAAGCCGGCATCGAAGGCCACGACGGCGCCGCGCTGGGCTTCGGCATCTGAACGTCCCGTATGCCCCGTAAAAAGAGATTGGCGTCGTTTCTCCGTCCGGCAACGGTTGGATTTTGATTGCCACTGCAATCGCGGCACTGTTCGAGACCAGCGATAATCAGGCGATGGACACAGCCAGCCAAGGGCGTCGTGCCCAACCGGGGCGGCAGGTTTTCCGCCGCCCCGGCTTGCCGGTCACCGGTGATGCGGGAGATGCCTTTCGGCGTCGACTTCCCCAACGGTGAAGCTCTGGAAGCCCGGCATGAGCTGCCATATGGCTGCAAGGCCTATGATCAGATAGGCCAAGCGGGCCAGCATGGCGCCCCCAAGGACCGTGCCGATTACGTCATAGCCGGTCACACCCATGGACAGCCAGTTGAGACCGCCGAGGATGATGAGGGCGAGCGTGACGAGGTTCATGATGCGCATAAACGCCTCCTGATGTTGCCTGACAAAAAGACGCCTGCAAAAAAACGCCTGCCGTTTCAAACGGTTCCCTCGATCACGAAATTGTGAACGAGGGTTGCGATCCGTGAATGGGGCGCGGGCTACTCGACCAGTATATGCGCCTCGCGCGCGGCCTCGATCAAAGCCTCCCTGGCGATATCGGGAGGCACGTCGCCGCTTGTCGCTTGGCGGCAGGCGCGCAGCGCGGACTGATGTTTCAGGCTGCCGGCGTCGCGCCAATGTGTCGTCAGCAATTCGATGGCCTGCTGTGTATTGGACAGGTGGCGGGTGGCGCCGGCCACGCCGACCGAAACCACCACCGGCTTGGAGAACCATGCAGGTTACATTGGAACCTCGACAAGGTTGCCGGCGAAAAACGCGCATGTCGGCGCAAGGTTTCACCGGTTCCAATCACTGTCGCGTGAGGCTGGGCACTGCTGTGGCGACATCTTCGAATGTTGGCTCGGGGATACGCACGAGGCGCGAGACCTGAAGGTCCTGCGGGCTTTCGAGATCGAAGCGGAACGCGTTCCCCGATCCGTTGGCACTGCCTGGAAAATGGCGTCGTTAGCGCACTGGAAAGCACGCGTGGTAACTGTTGATTCAACCATTGCTGGTATTTTATATGGGTGTGGTGGCGGCTCCGGCAGTGCAACGGGGGCCGGGTTGCCGGAGCCGCCTACGCGGTCCGGTTGGGGTTTGACCGCGCTGTTCCAAAATAGGACAGCGCGGTCAACGATTCGTTAAAATCCAAAATAGCTAATTAAGTCCCTGCTAATTGGGTGGCGATTTTGCCGCGACGGGAAACCGGCATTCGATCGAAGATGAATGACGGGCTGATGGAACATTAGTCGTCTCTAATTGTTTGTGTTTGTCGGCAGGGCGGGGGCATCTCTGCCGAAGATCGGGCTTCCGATCGGCCCGCGCGCCTCTGGCCGAGAGCGCGGGCTTTCATCCTTAGGGCGGCCCGGTACACCTCTGGTTGGGGAAAGCAGCGCACCGGGCCTAACCGGCCTGGGGCGGCTGCCGGCTGGCCATATATGCGGCACGACCAATTCAACTGAAGCATTCAAATGAAGGAGATGTATATCGCGATTGGATAAAGTAACGGAACGTCCAATGGACGATACCGGAACCAAAGCGGTTACATCAGACCTTTGCGCGAGGGCCATGGGACCTTGGTCCCCATGGGAAAAGCCCGCCACGGGAGCGACCCGCAGCGGGCTTTCGCAGTGGCTACATCCCGAAGGAATCGACCGCTTGTGATTGCACTGTGAACCACGTGGCCGCGTTAGCCTATGGTGTGATCGCGGAAGGCAGGCTTGGGGCTCGGTTGCAAACACGGTGGGATGTGCCCGCTCGATTGCCGCCGAGACACCGGGGAAGGCGGCTTTGCGTTCTTGTCCGGGGCCATGTCCATCCCTCATGCGGTGGATGTTCGACAGAAGGAAGGTCCAGAAGCCAGCGATCTGATTGTGGCTGGTTCCCGCTCATGGGCTCGAACCACGATTCACGCCTTCAAAGGGCGCTGTCCTACCATTAGACGAAGCGGGAGAAGCTCGGATGCTTATGCCGTCAAGACGGCGAGGCGTCAATTCGGGAAGTTGTCGACCGGCTCTTCGCAGCGATAGACCGGGCAGTGCCCGTCGCGCGCCGGGATATAGGCCGACATCGGCACTTCCGGCCAATCGCATTCATTGCCGAACTGCCTGACATAGCGGTCATAGGTGTTCGGTCCCGTGGTCAGCACCACGGCGCGACGGCTCTGGATCATGGCCCGGATCTCGGCACAACTCATGCCGCGGCTGTCGGGGCGGGCCTCGGCTGCGGCGGTCGCCGCGAGCACGGCGCCCAAGGACATCAACAGGACAGGAAGGCGAGCGGGCATGACGGCTTCTCTTTGGTTCAGGATGCTGCAGTGTCCCATAAAACCCGGGATGTGTCCGCCGGTTCCGCGACGGGCCGCGCATTGCGCTGGCATGACGCGGTGGCCGCCCACGCAACCAAATCAGGCATCGCGCATTGCTGGTCATGGATGGCAGGAAGCCTTACGAAACGCCGCAATGGTGGCCCGGAAACGAGGGCCGCGAAGCCATGTGCTGTTCCTTCTGCGGCGGCCGAGACCACCGCTTCGAGGAGTGCCCGCAAAGGGCCGATCCGCCTGCCACGCAGCATCAGGACGATAGCGGACACTCTCGGCCTACCCGACGCGGCTAGAACTTTTCCGTCAGTCAAACCTGCCGCACGATGCAATGCAGGCCGCACCGCGGGCGCGACCTGCGCTGTCGGAGCTACATTCTGACCTTGCCGCTATCGCCAATCTCCGGACGGCTGTCGCTGACTGCCGCCGCCAGCATCTTCACATAACTGACCACGGTGCCGGGACTGTCCCAGTACTGAGCATCCTTGGGCGTGATCTTGAGCACGCGGATCGCCGGATCGTCAGCGCTGTCCCGGTGTCGACCACAATTCCTTGATCTTGGCGCGGTCATTCGAGACTTCCGCCTGTCCGCTGACGGAGACGTATTTCTGTCCACCGGAATCGGCAAAGGCCAAGGCGACATTAGGCTCCGCCTCGATCTCGTCATCCTTGTGGCTATCGACGTCGGTGAGGAAGTAAACGGCGTTCTCACCCCGCACGACATGCGCCGCCATCGGTCGCGAGCGGATGTCGTCGCCTTCGCGGGTGGCCAACATGCAGAAGCCTATCTTATCCATCAGCTTCCAGACACGGTCGAGGTCGTTTTTCTCAATGGCCATCAGTTTCCTCCTGGTTCAAAGGTCGAGAACGCAACTCCGTCCGCTTGGCAAGGTTCCCTGTCGCGCATCGAAGACGGCAGGTTCCACCCGCTCGCCTCGTGGACGGAACTCCCGCACGTCGTCCACGTTGTGCACTCCAGATCTTCAGAGGGAATCATGGAACAACTCGTCGAGGAATTCGGCCATCCGAGCTACACCTCGTTCCCGGTCATTGCCGCGCGTTTGCTACTCGCGGCGCTTTACGGCGCGGTGATCGGCTTCGAGCGCGAATGGCGCAACCGTCCCGCCGGGCTGCGCACCCACATCCTGATCTGCGTGGCCGCTGCCACCTTCGGCATCCTCACCATCGAGATTGTCCATGCGCCAATGTTCGCGCAGGACTCCGTCAAGGTCGATCCGATCCGCGTGGTCGAGGCGGTGACTGCCGGCGTTGCCTTTCTCGCCGCCGGGTCAATCCTGTTTTCGCGTGGAGAGGTGCACGGGCTGACTACGGGCGCCGGGATGTGGCTCGCCGGCGCGATCGGCGTCGCATGCGGTCTCGGCCTGTGGCAAGTGGCCGGTCTTGCCACGCTGATCGTGCTGGTCGTCGCGGGGCTGGTCTATCGGCTCGGTCCCCGCCCGCAAGACATAAAAGGAGATCGCGGTGCGCCGTCTCCTCGCTCGGGCGATAGTGCAGGCAAGGTCGACCACTAGGCGCGATCTGGTTCGCCGAAGAAATTCGCCAATGCCCGGGCGGTTTGTTGCCACGCCTCCTCGGGGAAGAAATGGCCGCCGGGCATGGCTTGGCCGCGGACATCATCGGCCCAGCCTCGCCAAAGAGCCAGCGGCCCGCCTTCGCCCGCGTACCAGTCGGCAAGCGCGCCTTGCCCGCTCCACAGCGCCAGCACCGGACAGCGGATACGCCGGCCGGCGGCCTTGTCGGCATGGTCGTGCTCGCGGTCGAGCGTCGCCGCCGCGCGGTATTCCTCGCAGATGGCGTGGATGTGGGCGGGATCGTGCAAGGCATCGACATAGGCCTGGCGCACCTCGGGCGGAAATGCCGACGGCGACGATCCCCAGCCGCCGAGCGCGTTGTCAACGACCGCCTCGGCGGCTCCCGCCAGCATCAATTCCGGCAAGGGCTCGGGCTGCGCCAGCAGCGACCAGGGCCAGTAGCCCTGCGCCAGTCTGGCGTCGGCCCGATCCCAGGCGTCGGCCGTTGCGACGATGTCCAGCACCGCGAGCTTTTCAACGCGGCCTGGATGATCGAGTGCCATGCGGTAGGCGACCCGCCCACCGCGATCATGGCCGGCGACCATGAAGCTGCCGAAGCCGAGTTTGGCCATCAGGGCAGCCATGTCGGCGGCCATGGCCCGTTTGGCGTAAGGGGCATGAGCGCTGTCGGACGAAGGGCACGCGCTGGCGCCGTAGCCGCGCAGGTCGGCGCAGATGACGGTAAACCGCTCGGCCAATTCAGGCGCCACGTCGCGCCACATCAGATGGGTCTGCGGAAAACCGTGCAGGAGCAGCAGCGCCGGACCGTTGCCCGCACGGCGGATAAATATGCCGGCCTCGCCGGTATCAATCTCCATCGACTGAAACTTACCGAACATGGTGGTGCCTCCTTGCCGGCAACGGCCGGAGGCCGGATTTGGTTGCTTGCGGTCGCTCGGTGTCCACCGTTGTTCGCCAACCTTTCGCGCGGTTGGGCGTTGTCCCTGCGAGGAAGGCTGCCGCGGGCGGCCGTCAAAAAAAAGCAAAAGGAGGCTCGGATGAAACCTCTGGTTATCGCGTCGCTGATGCTGGCCCTGGCCGCGCCGGCGGCGGCACAGATGGATCAGCAGCAGGGCACCGACAACCCGGCCCCGCAGGCCGACAAATGCCGGGTCCAGCCCGATCAAGGCAAGCAGCAGCCAGGTGGCGGCAATCTGAGCGAAAAGCTCAATGATTGCGGAGGGGTGCTGAAGCCGCCGGCCACAGGCGACCAGGGCATGGCCACGCCGGCGCCCGACGTAGGCAAGACACCGGTGATCAAGCCGGGCGAAGTGCCGGCCCAGCCGCCCGCCAAGTAGAAAGCTTGGCTGGTGGCGTTATTTCCGCAAGACGGAACCTCGTATCCGACGAAACGTTTCTTTCAGGAATTCAATTTGAAAGGACGGGGCCTTGAGAGATATTGCCAGCACAGCCACGTTTATTGCCTCTATCGCCATCGTCATCGTCCTGATGCTGATGGCGCCGAAGAGTTTTGGGTTCGAGACCTCTCATCCGATCGTGGATGGCGATCTGCCCACGCAAAAATAGGGATCGGCATCAACAGAGAAGCAGGCGAGGGGCATCGCCTGCTTTCTTGGGTTAGCGGACCAGCACGCCGGCATGATCGCACAGCGCCGTGAAGGCTTCCTGCGCCTGTGCCGCGCCGTCCTTGTCTTCCAGGGCCGCCTCGATCTTTTCGCGTGCGGCCTGGTAGAAAGGACCGCGGCTGGCATGCGGCCAGTCGATGAGGATTTCACTGGCGTCCTGCAGGGTCGCCACCTCACGGATCGTGTCCGAGCCGTGCGGCTTGATCCGCACCGGTGTCGACAGCATCATTTCGGCCATTGTTTTTCCCACCTCCGGTTTTCTCGCTATTATTGAAGGATGCGGGCTTCGCGCGCGGCGTCGATAATCGCCCGCATCGCCTTTTCCGGCGGCGTCCAGCCGTCCAGTGCGTCGCGGCAGGAGCGCAGCGCCGCCCGGTATCGCCGGCCCTGGCCGGCCGGCCAGTCACCGAGGCATTCCAGGCCCTCCCAGGCGCTACGCACGACGCGTTCACGCTCGGGGGAGAATTTCAGGCGGATTGGTCGGGGGAACATCTTGTCGTTCAACTGAAGTCTCCGTGCATGTCGCCCGACAGTGACCGCGGATGTGGGACAACGGTACTTTGAGGGGCGCCGGATAACGCCGTCGACAAGGGAGGGTTCCAGGCCCGAAAGATCAATTTTCAGTCGTGCGCGACGGCGTCGGACAAAGGTCGCGGTGGCGGCGGAGCGGCGTCTTCCGGCGCTGGCCCATCAAGGGGCCGGTCGTGCTCGAACTGTTCGGTGCCGGGCAAGGCATGCAGCCAGGTCTCGCGGCGGCTGATCCACAATTCATATTGCGGCTCCAGGTCGGTCGGCGCGACGTCGAGGCTGCCGAGCATCACCTCGACTTCATCGTCGCCGATCCAGGCGACGCGGCCCCCGCAGGTCGGGCAGAAGCTGCGCGTGCCGTAAGAGGCGACTTCGCCCGATGTCTCGAAGGCGTCGCGCGGCCAGATGGCGAAGGCCGAATAGGCCGAGCCGCTGGCCTTGCGGCAGTCCTTGCAGTGGCAAAGGCCGACGCGTGTTGGCTGGCCGGTGATGACGAAATGCACGCCGCCGCACAGGCAACTGCCGGTTCTGCGTGTGGTGTCGGACATGATCGCGGCCCTCCCTCGGTCTGGCTTTCGTCAGTCTGGCACGCCGGGGGCCGGGCGGAACAGATGCTCGCCATTTCGTTGGTCAGAAACCGGAAAAAATCCGGTTCATCGTACCGCCGAACAGGTTGGTGCTACCAACCCGTTCGATGTGGCCCGCAGCATCCTTCAACGCAATGCCGGCGAAATGGTTGCGGCTCGCTGCCCTAGCCGCGCGCGGCCATGTGGTTGTCGAGCTTCTTGCGCGACGGGCCGTAGCGCTTGATGATGGTCTGGGCTTCGCTCTGCGGGATGCCGTATTTGCGCGCGAAGGCGGCGACCTCATAGGTCTCCTCGCTCGAAACCAGCTTGCGGTCCTGCTTGATCTTCGTTTTGTCGTCGGGCATTGCGTGCCTCGCTTTCTGTCAGCCGCACGGTCGCGGAACACCAGTATATAGGATGCCGCGATCAGACATAACAGCGATCGGCGCTGCTGGTTCCATGGCAGACGGCGGACAGAAGCCTGCCGGACGCGGATCGCAGGCTGTCAGGCCGGGGCGGGGCCAGCGGCATGGGGATCGGCCTCGCCGCATTCGGCGCAAGGCGCGCTGGCGCCGGGACAGCCGCGCTGATGCGTGCCGGCGGGACAGCAAAGCCCGTTGGAGCTTGTCCAGCGTGGGCATTGGAAAACCTGCCCGGTGCCGCCACAGCCGCTACACTCGAGGACCGGTGACCGGACCAGATAGGACCCCGTCCTGAACCTGACGCTCGCGCCCAAAACTTACCCCCCCCAAATGGATGCACCGGACATGCCTGTACATTAGCCATGTCTACAATATCACTTTGCCGGTTACGGACAAGTTTCAGGATCGCAAATTGTTGTTGAACGTTGGCGCCAAGGGCCTGGCGCGTCGGCCTCGGTCAGCGTTCAGTCTGGCGGCGAGACGCGGCCTGGCCGCGATCCCAGCCGGCGGCCTCGACCTTGCCGAGCAGCGGGTCGACATGGGGACGAGCATCTCCCGCCAATCCTGACAGCAACCATCGCCGGGTGCCGCCGCGCGGCGATAGTCATCGCTTTTGGCCATGGTCGATTCCCCCCTGGCCGGGGAGGATGATGCTATCAGCTGGCAACCGAAAATAATCCGATTTTACTGGCGCGGACGGCCGCGGCACTCCACATCTCAGCAATCTTGCCGGCATGATTCCGTGCAATCCTGGGATCGGGCAATGACAACGGGGGTTGGCAATGACTGACACGCAAGGGAATTCGAACCGTGCCCAACTGCACGGTGCCGTCGGGTCGCGCTCGATCGGCAGCGGCATTGTCGCACTGGCAATCGTGTTGGCGCTGGTCGGTGCCGTCATGGGGTCCTGGTACACGATCGACCAGGGCGACCGCGGCGTGCTGTTGACCAATGGCGCATTGAGTTCGGTCGTCGATCCCGGCCTGCATTTCAAACTGCCCTGGCTGCAGCGGGTCGAGAAGATCAGCCTGCGCCAGCAGGTGTTGAAATGGGGCTGCGAGAACCAGAGCGATTGCGGCAATTTGCCGGCCATGCAGGCTTATTCGCGTGACCAGCAGCCGGCCGACATGCGCGTCACCGTCAATTTCCACGTGCCGGAGGCGGAGGTCTCCAACGTCTATACCAATTACGGGTCGATCGAAGCGCTGGCCGACCGGGTCATCGCCCGCAAGGCACCGCAGGAGATCAAGACGGTGTTCGGCCAGTACGACGCCGTGTCGGTGATCCAGAACCGCGCCAAGTTCAACAAGGATGTCGCCGACGCCATCTCGTCTGTGACCGACGGCCCGGTGATGATCGACAGCGTCCAGGTCGAAAACATCGACTTTTCAGACGCCTATGAGCAGGCGGTCGAGGCAAGGATGACGGCGCAGGTGGAAGTGCAGAAGCAGGAACAGAACCTGCAGCAGGAAAAGATCAAGGCCGACATCGCGGTCACCCAGGCCAAGGGCCGTGCCGACAGCGTGAAGGCGGAAGCCGAGGCCAGCGCCTACAAGACCAAGATCGAAGGCGAGGCGACCGCCGAAGCGATCAAGGCGCGCGCCGCCGCCCTCGCCAACAATCCGCTGCTGGTCGAATTGACCAAGGCCGAGAAGTGGGACGGGCAGTTACCGAAGTCGATGATCCCCGGATCGACGGTGCCGTTCCTCGAACTCAGCACGCCGGCGCCGGTGGCGAACTAGGTCCAGGCGAGGCAGGGCCAAATGATCATTCCGCGGGCTTCGGGAGGGAATCATGCCCTTGGTTCAAAAAGCTCGACCACGTTGCCGGACGGGTCCTCGCAAAGGATCTGGCGGCCGCCGGGGCCGTCGACGATCTCGTTGCGGAACGGCACGCCGGCATCGCGCATCCGGGCGGCGAGCGCCGGCAGGTCCTGCACCTCGATCACGATGCGGTTCCAGCCGCCCGGCTGCGGCGTACGGCCATCGGGCATCGGTCTTGCCGCCGACGCCATCGGGCCGGCGAGCCAGAACGTCAGGTCGTCGCGCTTGAGGATGGCCATCGCCGGACCGAACTGCTGCCGCAGCGCGAACCCCAGATGGCTGGTGTAAAATTCTATCGCCAACTCGACATCGCTGACGAGATACCGGACCGTCGCCATTGCTGGCTCTCCTCGCAAACTGATCAAGCCCCCCTGTTGAGGGTAGCTTTCGAGGCAGCCCGCGGCAAGGTTGCAGCCCGGCGACGGCCTCCTGTCGGCAAGCGCTGGACCGGTGCCGACGTCCGTCGCGGCAGCGTTTGCGGACAAAAAATTCCGGGCCGGTGTCGGAACTGCACGGCGTCGCTCGTCCTTGGGTCGATATCCATTGCAACCCTGGAGAGACAGCATGTCGGACTTCACCCAATCGCCGTGGCAGACCGCGGCCCTTCTCATTGCCCGCCTGATCTTCGCCGCCGTCTTCCTGATGGCGGTGACCTTCAAATTCATGGGCATGGGTGCCACCGCAGGCTTCATCGCAGCCGCCGGCTTTCCGTTTCCGCTGTTCCTGGCATGGTGCGCGGCGATCCTGGAGGTGGCGCTGGTGCTGTGCTTCCTGAGCGGCGCCTTCTTTACACAGGCAGCGCTGATAGCCGCCGCCTATGTGCTGTTCCTCGGCTTCGCCTTCCACGGGCCCAGCCACTGGGCCGGCAACCAGGCCGAGTTCGGCTTCTTCGTCGACCATTTTTCGTTCATGGCCGGACTGCTGTTTGCCGCCGTGCATGGCCCGGGCAGGGTACTGGCGCTGAACCTGGGCTGGCCAGGCAGGGCATGAGCAGGCCTGGCCTCACAGCTTGTCGTTGTTTGTCAGGTTCGAAAGGACAGCAAGGACTTATCCGCCATCCGGCGTGCAGCCGGTTGTGCCCCGAGGTACGAGCGTGACAAAACGACTGATGTCATCACGATTTGATAGGCGCCGATCATGGCGCCTATGACAGGCAGGATAAAAGACGCGGGGCTTGAATCCTTTGGATCGATGCCCAGCAGAGAGGCCAGCAACATCAATATCGCTACGAACAATACCGTAAGCAAGCCGAACGAGATCAGCAGACGCGGGAACGCATAGCCGAACACTTTGGAGCCGCGTTGGCCGGCAACTGCAAGCGTTTGGTCATCATCGGCAATGACCGCAGGCAACATGGTGCCCCATTTCGCGAACGCGGCGATGCCGGAAAGAACCCAGACCAGGAGTGCTGCCAGCATGGCGACGGATGGACGGATGCCGCCGATGACCATGACGATCCCAAACGCAAGTGGACCTATCGCGCCGAGGAAGCCGAGCAACAGGCAACGCTTCACGAAAGTGAAGAATGCCTTGGGCCGTTCCTTCAGCCAATCGGATACCTGGTCGGGATCAAGCTGTGTCAGAACGGCGATGTGAGCAGGAATCGCCAAGAAGCTCGAAACCATTACACCGACGAAGATTGAAGCTCCGGAGTTGATGTGTATGAACCTGTTGAGCAACGCTAGTCCACCGGCCAAGAAGACGTATCCGACAACCCATTTCCAGTTGCGGATATAAACTTCGAGCGAAGCCGCCCAAATATTGTCCTCGACCAACACCCCGTCTCCCATCTTCGCCCGACTTGCAATCAGTATCGCTGCCGCGTTGCGGTTTTCTTAATTGCATAGGGCCAATTTTCATCTTATCGACGTCGAGATCGCCAAAGAATTCGGCACTAAAATTGGGGAGAGTCAAAGCGTGCCGCAGGCGCGCAACGAATATGATCGGCGCTCTAAAATAGTGTGTGAAACAGCGGGAGCACAATTCTTGCAACGCAAATAGCGTAACTATTTCAATCGCCCCTGCGTGATGTCATCACATCTGATCGTTGTAGGGTTCCTTCATCTGGCCGACCATGCGGGCCAGTTTCGAGAAGGACGGCATGTCGGCTTCCGGCTGGCACTGGTTGGCGAGTTCCAGCAGCCGGATCGGAAAATTGACGGCGTCGCGGCTCGACGCCGACATGCCGTTGGACCGCTCCTCGCCGGTTTCGCTGGCCTCGGCCTTGCGCAGCGCGATATCGATCTCCTCCGAAGTCAGCACCCCCTTGCGAACCAGGACGTGGTTGATCGAGGCGACGGCCATCAGCAGGCCTTCGAGTTGCAGATTGGCGACGTTCATGGTGTTCCCTCCATTGACCAAAGAGGAAACGCGCCAGCGGCGTTTCCGATCCGAAGCCAGGCGCGGAGCCGGTTTCAACCGCGATGCCGGGCAGGCGCTGGCTCGTGCTACCGGCCTATTCCTGCGTCAGGCGCTCGCCATATTCGCGCCACACCGCCTTGACCTCGAGGCTGCCGAGGCGCGGGATCGACGGATCGCCGCAGGTGATGGCGACGGCGCTGATGTCGTAGTTGGGGTAGGCGTTGGCGACGAAGCGGATCGCGTCGCCAAGCGAGTTCACGCGGATCATCGGATCAGCCTGGCCCTGACCGGTGCTGCGCACACCGGAAACCGTGGCTGGAGCATGCCGCATCCTGAAGACGGATGCCATGGCTGGCCTGTCCATCGTCCTCTCCTACAAGGCCGTACGACGCGAATCATTCCATGAGCTTCTTCTGATGGTCCCACAGCTGCCGGCTGATGAAAAGCCGGCTAGCCAATGCGGGCATCAGTGGCGGCGCAGAGCTTGGCCGAGAAGGAGGGTTTTTGATGATATAGGAATTTTTTCCTTGACCGGGTGAGGGCAGCCATGCTACATATTTGTTCATGGTGCTGATTTGCGCCAACGACCCGCCCGCCGAGGCGGGTTTTGTGTTTCTGCCCCCTTTCTGTGACGGCGCTGTGGCTGCCTATTTGAACGCTGCGGGCCGTAGAGCGCGACCTCAGCGAGAAATCCAATGACCCAACGCTACGCCACGATCATCACCGACGATGACGGCCGCGAAATCGTCAGCGCCATCGGCGCGTTTGAGGGTGCGGCGCCACGCCCGCGTCTGGGCCGGATCGAACCGGTGGCATCCGGCGTGCTGATCGGCATGGTGCGGGATGCTGGCGGCGGCTTTTCTTTCGAGCTACCGGGCGTCGGCGCCAACGCGGTGTCGCTTGCCATGGCGCGGCTCAAAGCCCCGGCCGCCGCGCCAAAACCTGCCGCGATCGCAAAATCCAAGCGGACAAAGCGGACGAAGAAGAAAGCCGTCCGATCGAGGAATCCGGCCGGATCAATGCCGAAGGCAAGCAAGGCGGCCAACAATGCCGCTGCGAAGGCGATGGGTCAGGTCGATGGCTGACGAAGCCGATGCCAGGCCGGTGCGCCGCATGACAAAGCCGGCAAGGCGCAAGCCCAGCCGCGCGGCGGTTGCGCAAAAACCCCGCGCGAAGCGGACGAAAAAGACGCTGGGCGGTGATTTTCTCGCCGCCGTGCGGGCCGATTTCCGCGCGCATGGCGCCGGCGTCATCGCCGAGGTGCGGGCCGACAAGCCCGACCAGTATCTGAAGATCGTGCTGTCGGTGTTGCCCAGGGATTTCGATGCCGCCGTCAACCATCTGGACGCTTTGAGCGATGAAGAGATCCGCAGCCGTATCCGCAGCCTCGAAACCGTCCTCAGGCCGTTCCTCGCAGAACCCGCCGATATCAGCGAAGACCGAGTATCTGGCGCTGCTGGCGGAGCTTGACCGCCGAAGACGCCGCAACCTGCTGGCGGCCTACAAACCGTATCGGCGCCAGGCTGAATTTCACGCGGCGGGAGCGCTCAACCGCGAAAGGCTGTTCATGGCCGGCAACCAGCTCGGCAAGACCAGGGCCGGGGGCGCCGAATGGGCCATGCATCTGACCGGCCGCTATCCCGCGTGGTGGCAAGGCAAGGTTTTCGACACGCCCGTGCGGCTGTGGGCCGCCGGCGTGACCGGCGAGGGCACGCGCGACAACCCGCAGCGCGTGCTGGTCGGCCCGCCGCAGCAGCAGGCGGCCTGGGGCACCGGCATGATCCCGGCCGACGCTATTCGTCAGACCATCATGGGCCGCGGCGCGCCGGGCGCGCTCGACAGCGTCGTCGTGCGCCATGGCGGCGGCGGCGATGTGCAGGCGGGCGAGAGCGTGCTGTCGTTCAAGAGCTTCGAGAAAGGCCGCGAGAAATGGCAGGGCGAGACGCTGCACGGCGTCTGGTTCGACGAGGAACCGCCGCTGGACATCTATTCCGAAGGCCTGACCCGTACCAACGCGACGGGCGGGATCACCATCGTCACATTCACGCCGCTGCTTGGCATGAGCGACGTGGTGTTGTTGTTCCTGTCGGCGGGGGAGGTGGAGAGGATGGGGAAGGGGTGAGAAGCGGTGCGCGCAGGCCTTCCCTTCTCCCCTTGCGGGAGAAGGTGGCCGAGCGAAGCTCGGTCGGGCTGTTCCAGCTTGGCGCCGCCGCGCTCCGTCACACACCCCTCATCCGACTCGGCGCTGCGCGCCGATCCAGCTTCTCCCACAAGGGGAGAAGGAACGAGCCGCCGCGTGTCGCCCGAAAATCTCGCCTTAACAAAGTGATACGATTGACATCTCGCCGATTGATTCAGGCCGCCTCATGTCCCGTCACGTCACCTTCATGACCATCGACGATGCCTCCCATTATTCGCCCGAAGAACGCGCGGCGATCGTTGCCGCCTTTCGGATATCCTGTTCGAGCTGATCGTGCGGAAGTTCAGGCCGGCGACGGAAGACTGAAAGGCCGCGAAGCGGGCTTCGGTATTGCCGATGATTGCTTCGTTATCTTCCCGGCAGGCTACACGGCGCGAACGCGCTGATGGCCGTGGCGGCCTCGATATATGTGCCTCTCAATGGAATCTGGTTTTGAAGACGCGAAAGACTTCGCACCAGAGGCGGAAATCGGCCAGTCTCCCGGCGAAGTGTGCTTCCATGGCACAGTAGGCCGCTGCGGTCTGCGCTTCCGGCCCATAGAGTTCGATTGCGGCAATGACTGCATCGTTAGGATCGGCAAAATCTGAAAGCCTGAGCGCCGCGCCATTGTCTGTCCGGAGCATCGAGCAACACCTTCTGTTCAGCGCCTTCAAGCCGCATATGTGGCGCAAATCATGCCTGCGGCCCAGCGGCTTGGTTGCTAGTGGGGACTGGCAGCGGAAGGCCACTGGGCCTGACCGGCAGGGCCTTAAGGATGGCAGCGCCGACTGGTGAAGATGTATGCACCCCCGCCCATATCAGCGAAACATGCGAACGAAGGAAGGGCACGGCGCGCTGGCTCCGGCCGGCGGGCTTTTCGACAGCTGCTCGCTCCTTGAAAACAGCGATTCAATCAGCCTCCGCTGAAATTGCCCCCAAAACGCCTTTGTTGGGGCGGAATGGAGCACCAATCGAATGATGCGCTGGCCTCCCGTATCGTTGCAAAATACATGGCCGGCATCGTTGGGGAAGCCGAACTGATTTCGCTCTCCAGGCGGCCACGTTAAGCCAAATCGCACGTGGATCGCATGTCGCCGGTATTGGGAACGGAAATAGGCTTCGCAGCTTCTATCTGAGCGAAGCTTGTTGAGGCAGGGCCTAATGTTCAGTGACAGGGAAACCCGATTATTAGAAGCAGGGCTGTTCATGGCGGTGCCGCTCTCGATCCTGATCGCGGTCTTGGTGGTTAGCCTTACGTTTGGCTGGTTTGGGTGACAGATTGCACGCGGCGGGGCGCGGTCCAGGAATAGCTCCAGGCCTTGCCCTGCGTCCGAGAATTCGCGCCTGACGGCTCGATCGAGCCAATGCCCGCCTCGGCTCACGCTGGGGCGGGCTTTTTGCGTTTGTGGCTCCTGCCCGGCCACTGCTATATCGCGGTGCAAGGTTGCCGGACTCGCGGCGGCGTTGATCCAGCCCGGGGTTACGGATGCAGATTGAACGATATGACGGGAACCGTGAAATATTGCTGCCGCTGTTTGCCCTTGCCGACGATTCCCCCATGCAGGTTTCCAGCTATATCGATGAGGGCGAAGTGCTGGTCGCGCGGGAGGGCAACAGGATCATCGGCCACGTGCAACTCATCGAGACAGGCGAGGGCGGTGTCTTCGAGATCAAGAGCCTGGCCGTTCGTCCGGCAAGGCAGAGCGAGGGCTTGGGGCGCGCCCTTGTCGCGGCGGCAGTCACCCGCTGCCGCGAGCGCCACGGCCGGCGCCTGATCGTGGCGACCGCGGCGGCCGATATCGGCAATTTGCGGTTTTACCAGAGACAGGGCTTTCGAATGTCTCGCATCGTGCAGGATGCGTTCGGGCCATCGACCGGTTACCCCGAAGGCTCGGCTGTGAACGGCATTCCGCTGCGCGACCAGGTGGTCTTCGAACGCGACCTCGGCGCGGATTGAGGTGAGGATCGTCCACCCCGCGCTCCAGCTTCGGGACTGTCGCAAACCATCCAATAGCCCGCTCCGGTTCGCCGGGAGGGCTATTTTGCGTTTCTGGGCTTAGGCGAGGATGTTGACGGCGCGGGCGGCGACCAGTGCGATCGTCAGCAGCGATATCATCGACTCGGCCATCATCAAAAGCTTGGCCCGCTGCGACAGCGGCAAGGTGTCGGTCGGCGAAAACGCCGTCGCATTGGTGAAGGCGAGGAAGAAATAGTCGACGAAGCCAGGCAGCCAGTCGCGGATCTCGCGGTCGTTCAAGGTCATTTGCGGGAACAGGAAGTCGGAATGGGCGCGATTGACGAGGCCGCAGGTCGGCGGCCCGCCGCGGTCCGTGCTCCAGAACCACAAGGCAAAGACGATGACATTGGTGACCCAAATGTTGAGCGCGTCGATGAGCAGCGTCTGGCCGGTGGAGCCGGCATGGCCCGCCAGCAAGGCGCGCACCAGGAACACCAGCGAACCGCAATTCATGATGCTGACGACGCCGGTCATCACCAGCGCGGTCCTGCGGATGATGACGCGAAACCGGCCGACCAGATACCAGTGCTCCTCCTCGACCGCTTTCTGGCTGGCGACCTGTGTCCAGGCGGTGGCGACGGACAGGGGCACGAGCAGGGCGGCCTCCAGCGCCGGCGCCAGCCAGCGCGGGCCGAACGAAAGATCGTTGATCACTAGGAGCTGCAAACAAATGATGACGAGGACCGCCGCGCGTGCCAGCCAGAAGTCGAGCGCGCGATGGTGGATGACGGCATGCTGGTGACGCATCGAATATCCGGGATGTTCAGACAGGATCAAATGGGCGGCTGTTCTGCCGGGGGAGGGCAACGGAGCGCCGAAATTCCTGCCCAATCTTGGTCTTGCAATGGCCTGCAAGTATACTTTTTCGTAAGCTTTGACGTTGGGGCTGTTCGGCAAACCGGACGATGTGGTTTAAGCGCCGCATGGTGGGAATAGACGACTCCATGGATGGTTGGGAGCCGGCGGGGCTGACTGCCGCCGGCCTTGACTCGTCATCGGTATGGCCCGGCCTGCTCCGCCATCCCTGGTATTTGTTGGCGCTTTTGTGCCTGGTGCAGATCCTGTGCTGGACGGTGGTGCCGGCACTGATCGATCCCGCCCCGCCCGGCGATGTGGTGGAAGGTTTCATGTGGGGCCGCGAATGGGTGCTGTTGACCTACAAGCACCCGCAGCTTCCAGGCTGGCTGCTCGAAACCAGCCATCTTCTGACCGGATCGTTCCGCTGGCCACAATATATGCTTGCCCAGCTGACGATCTCGTCGACCTTCATCCTGGTCTATCTGCTGGCCCGCGACATGCTCGGGCAAAGCCGTGCGCTGGCCGCCGTGCTTTTGATGCCGTCGGTCTATTTCTTCGGCTGGCCGACCCCGCAATTCAATCATGACTACGCGCAGATGCCGTTCTGGGCGGCCATTTGCTGGTTGCTCTGGCGCGCCGGCCGTGGCGGCGGGCCGGGCTGGTGGCTGGCGCTCGGACTGGTGTCGGGCGTCGGGCTCTATGCCAAGTTCTCCACCGGCCTGCTGCTTGCCTTCGGCGCGCTCTGGCTGTTGTATGACGCACGCGCGCGCAGCCGGCTGGCGACGCCCTGGCCATGGCTCGGCCTTGCCGTCTTTCTCGCCGTTGCCGCGCCGCTGGCGATCGCGCTCTACCGCATCGATTTCCTGCCGCTGACCTATTTCGCAGCCCGCGACCAATGGGTGACCGAAAACCGAGCGCGTCTCTACTACATCGGCGTCCAGATGGCCGGGCTCTCCGGCTTTCTTCTGGTGCTGACGATATCCGGGTTGTTGCGGCGCTCGCCGGCCCCAGAAGCGCCGGTCGAGCGCGGCATTCTGGTCTATCTCGTGTGGATGGGGCTCGGCCCGGCGACCCTGATCATGGTGGCCTCGTTGTTCACCGGCACCGGCGAGTCCTGGGGCGCGCCGATGTACAATCTTGTCGGCGTCACGGTGCTCGCCTTTCTCGGCCACCGGCTCGGCGCCATCGAGATGCGAAGGCTGGCGATCTGCGCGTTCCTCTGCATCCTCACCATGTCGGGTGCCTATGCGGCGCTGCGCTGGACGGGCTGCAATGTGCGGGGTCGCCTGGACGCCGTCTGCTGGCCGGCACAGCCGATCGCGGACGAGGCCGAGGCGGTCTGGCACGCGGCGGCGCCCGGCCGGCTCGACATTGTCGGCGGCGATACCCAGGTGGCTATGCTGGCGGGCCTCAATGCCTATGACAAGCCGTCGATCTTCACCGATCTCGATACGCGGTTCGCGCCCTGGATCACCAGGCAGCGCTTGCACGACCACGGCATGCTGATGGTTTGGCCAGGGCATGACGTTCCGCCGCAGTTGCAGACATGGCTGGGCAACCTCCCGGTCAAGACGGTTCTTTTCAATTGGTCGCGCACGGCGCCGCCGGTGGCAATCAGCTTTGCCGCCATTCCGCCCGGCACGCTGTATCCGCCGCTTGCCGTCGACAGCCGGACCCTGCATCCGGGCAACTGAAACGGTTCGATCCCCGACCGCGTCGTGATATCGTTCGCTCATGGCCGCGTTGTTTCCACGCGACTGGACGAAGCGGACGACAATGCCCATCTATTGGGAAATCCAATTTTGTCCGCGCAATTCCGGGCGGGAAACCGCTACATGAGCTGGAATTGCCTTTTGAGGAGACGTGACATGGCGACTTCGACCGAACGCGCAGTGCTTGCCGGTGGCTGTTTCTGGGGCATGCAGGATCTGATACGGCGCTATCCCGGCGTCATCTCCACGCGTGTCGGCTATAGCGGCGGTGATGTAGCCAACGCCACCTATCGCAACCACGGCACCCATGCCGAAGCCATCGAGATCAATTTCGATCCGGCCGTGATTAGCTATCGCACGCTGCTGGAGCGCTTTTTCCAGATCCACGATCCGACGACGCGCAACCGCCAGGGCAACGATGTCGGGATGAGCTACCGTTCGGCGATCTACTATACGAGCGACGAGCAGAAACGCGTCGCCGAAGACACCATCGCCGATGTCGATGCTTCCGGCATGTGGCCTGGCAAGGTCGTCACGGAAGTCGCGCCGGCCGGCGCCTTCTGGGAAGCCGAGCCCGAGCACCAGGATTATCTGGAGAAATATCCAAACGGCTACACCTGCCACTTCGTCAGGCCGGGCTGGAAACTGCCGGTTCGCGAAAAGGCCGCATCCTAACGGTTGGCACAAAGCATCGTTGGAAGTGATATCGAAAAGCCGCCGGATGTCCGGCGGCTTTTTTGTTTTTGGACAATCACTTACTTGCCACAGTTGTTGTCGTTCACGGTGGGCGCCGTCAAATTGCCGTTGGCATCGGACTGCGCACCTTGCGGGTTGGTCGGGCAATTCCGATCCGCATTGGAGTTCATGTCGCCCGGCGCGATGGTGGTGCTGTTGGTAATTGCCGGATCGACCGTATTGGGCGAAGCCGGCGTGCTCGGGTCTACAGTCACTGAGTGGCCGCTGCCGCCTGACCCATCCATGCCATTTGCGGTGTTGCTTTGCGCCATCGCGGAAGTGGCAAGCGCAACGGTGAACGCCGAAGCTGCGAGGATTTTCATGAACATGGTTTTGCCTCCATTTCTGTGAACTCGCCGCGTTGCGACCGGTGGGACAACCTCTCGGCTTGGCGAAGGTTCCCCATAAAATTCCGATTGCGCGGCGTCGCCAGCGTCCACGCAACGGCCAGAGTTGGTGCAACGCTTTTGGCCCGGTGCGCTGAAAAAACGGCTTCCCCTTCCGTTCGAATGGTGCTTTAACGCGTCCATCCACAGGGGTGCTCCGTACGGTCGGGGCTGAGACGGGGGCGGCAAGCCCACAGACCCTAGAAGCTGATCTGGGTAATACCAGCGGAGCGAGGCGGGCTATGTTTTCAGGCGCACAGATTTCCCTATATCCCATGGCCGACGATTTCGTCGGCGTCATCCTGGGTGCGCTCGGCGCGCTCGATCCCTTCCGGGACAGGCTCCGGATCGAAACCGACGACATCTCGACCTTGCTGGTCGGGCCGCCCGAAGTGTTGTTCCCGGCGCTGCGCGACCTGTTCGTGGCGGCGGCGCAGAGCGGCAAGCATTGCGTGCTGTCGGCCGCCATTTCGCGCGGCTGTCCTGGCGAGCCGGACGATCCGATCTGCCGCTCCGACGCGTTTGGCGGGCCTGTCGGGCCGCTCGGGCCGCGCAAGGAATCCGCCATCGCCGCCGTGCGCAGTGCTGCTGCCACCGGCCAGCCGGCGGCGGCGCAGTTCTCGCTCTATGTGATGGGCACCGGCGACCACATGGATGAGATCTATGGCTGCATCGATTTCCTGAAACAGTCCGGCGTCTACGATCGCTCCAAGAATTTTTGCACCAAACTGCGCGGCGATACCGGCGCGATCTTTTCGGCGCTGAACGAAGCCTTCTGCCGCTTCGGACCGGGCGCGGGCCACGTAACCCTTGACGTCACGGTTTCCGCCAACAGCCCTACCGCTGTCTGAACAGAACGCGCTTTCGTCGCGCGGCCGTCAAGGTTGTCCTCTCGTGGTCTCATTGTCGTCAAGCCGCCCGCGGCAGCTCGCGGGTCTCTTCGCCAGGGCGGCACCGGCCGTGATGTCGGTCGGGTTGCTGCTCGTGGCCTGGGAAATCTACGCAAATTATTCCGGCATCAAGCCGACGATCCTGCCGGCGCCGTCGCGCGTCTTCGAACAGGCGATGCTCAATCGCGAGGCGCTGATCGACAACGCCGTTCCCACCATCCGCGCCACGCTGATCGGCTTTGCCTGCTCGCTCGGCGCCGCTTTCGCGCTGTCGATGCTGGTCGACTTCTTCCAGCCGCTGCGGCGCGCGCTGTTTCCTGTCTTCATCGTCAGCCAGACCTTGCCGCTGGTGGCCATCGCGCCGCTGGTGGTGCTGTGGTTCGGCTTCGGTTTGACGCCAAAGATCATGCTGGTGGCGCTGGTCACCTTTTTCCCGATGCTGGTGGCTCTGGTGCAGGGCTACGAGGCGACCGAGGTGGAGATCGGCCAGATGCTGCGCGCCATGGGGGCAGGGCGCTGGCGTGTCTTCGTTCTGGCGCGGCTGCCTTCGGCACTGCCCTATTTCTTCGCCGGCCTGCGGATCTCCATCACCTATGCCGTGGTCGGCGCCATCTTCGCCGAATATGCCGGTGCGGCCAAGGGACTGGGCATCTACATGCTCAACGCCAAGAACAATTTCCGCCCCGATCTGGTGCTGGCCGCGGTCGGCGTGAGTGCCGCGCTCACGCTGATCCTGTTCGGGCTGACGGCGCTCTTGCAGCGCCTCGCCATGCCCTGGGAACGGATCGGCCGTCAGCCGGCAGGGAAGGGGCCGGGGCGATGAGCCGGCTCGAATTGCGGCATGTGCGCAAGGCGTTTGGCGGGCTCGACGTGCTCGCCGACATTTCGCTCAGCGTCGGTGCCGGCGAATTCGTCTCGATCCTTGGGCCTTCGGGCGCCGGCAAGTCGACGCTGTTCCAGCTTCTGACGGGTGCCGAGCATGGCGAAGGCGAGATGTTGTTCGACGGCATGCCGCTCGACGACCATGGCCGGCATTTCGCATTCATGCCGCAGCGCGACGCCCTGATGCCGTGGCGGCGCATCCTCGACAACACGACACTCGGGCTCGAAGTGCAAGGCGTCAGACGCCAGGCAGCGCGGGCGCGGGTCGCGCCGCTGCTTGCAGAGTTCGGCCTTGCCGGCTTCGAGCGGCATTTTCCGGCACAGCTTTCCGGCGGCATGCGCCAGCGCGCGGCGCTTTTGCGCACGGTGGTGCAGGAGCGCGACATGCTTTTGCTCGACGAACCGTTCGGCGCGCTCGACGCATTGACCCGTGCGGCCATGCAGCGCTGGCTCGAGCAGATGTGGCGTCACCATCGGTGGACGGCGCTGCTGATCACCCACGATGTGCGCGAGGCGGTGTTCCTGTCCGACCGCATCTATGTGCTGTCGGCGCGTCCGGCCCGTGTGTTGCGTGAGATCACGGTGCCCTTGCCGCGTCCGCGAGATCCGACTGGCGCCGCCGCGCAGCAGGCCGGCGCACTCGAGGCCGAGATCCTCGACATCTTGCTCAACCCTCAACCATCCAAAGGACATGACCATGACTGATATGACACGCCGGCAGGCCCTGCTGCTCACCCTTGCCAGCGGTCTTCCGCTGATCGCTGGAGCGAGCCGCGTCTTCGCCGCGACGCAAAAAGTCACCGTCGCGCTGGACTGGACTGTCAACACCAACCACATCGGGCTGTTCGTCGCCCGCGACAAGGGATTTTACCGCGAGGCCGGCCTCGAGGTCGACATTTTACCCTATAGTGACACCGGCGCCGGCACGCTGGTCGCCAACCGCGTTGCCGACTTCGGCATCAACGGCACCATCAGCCTGTTCAGCCAGAAGACCGGCGGGGCCGACTTGAAGGCCGTCTACGCCGTGGTGCAGTCCGAAACCGGCCGCGTGGTCTTCAATGCGGCGCGCAGCGAGATAAAAAGTCCCAGGGATCTTGACGGCCTGACCTATGGCGGTTTCGGCAGCGCCTGGGAAAACGCACTGATCTCGACCATCATCCGCCACGACGGCGGCAAGGGCAATTTCGAAACGGTGACGCTCGGCACTTCCGCCTATGAAGCGCTGGCCAATGGCTCGGTCGACTTCACGCTCGAGGTCTCGACCTGGGAGGGCGTCGAGGCCGAACTCAAGGGCGTCAAGCAGCGGAGCTTCGTCTATGCCGACTACGGCGTGCCGGACGAGCACACGACGCTGATCTCGTCGAGCGAAGCCTATCTCAAGGCAAACCCGGCATTAGCGTCGGCCTTTATCCAGGCAACGCGGCGCGGCTATCGGTTCACCGTCGATCATCCGGCCGAAGCCGCCGCGCTGCTGATCGCCGGCAACAAGGACGCCTTGACCAATCCGGCATTGATCGAAGCATCGCTCAAGGCGTTGATCGACGGACACTATCTGCGCGCGGAGAACGGCGCCATCGGTACGATGGATCCGGCCAAGATGGACGCCATCGGCGACTATCTCTTCAAAGCGGGCATTTTGCGCGACGCGGATGGTAAGGTTCTGACGCAGCGCCCTGATTTTGCAGGGTATTTCAGCAATTCAGCTCTGGGGTAAGGTGCGTCGGTCTGCCTTTCGCGCCTCGAGGGAATGGCTGGCTAGCCAAAGGCGCTCGGTTGGCGTGAAAGCTTCCCATCGTTCAAAGCTTTTCAACGCGTCATCTGGCAGCGTTCTCGAACCTTACTTCGCGCCAAGGCTCAGCGCCTTCTTGCGGTCGGCCTCGGCGCGCTTGTGGTTGCCCCTGGGCTTCCCACGCCTGGCTTCGCGCGTTGTAGGCGGTGGCGAAATCCGGTTGAAGCTTTATCGCGTGGCTCAAATCGGCGATGGCGCCGTCATAGTCCGCCCTGCTGGTCCGGATCACGCCTAGGCCCAAATAAGCAAAGGGGTTTCCGTGATCGAGGCTGAGTGCCTTTTCGAAATCGCGCAACGCAGCGACGTCCTCATGCCTGCCCATCCATATGAGTCCCCGATTGGCATAGACCCTTGCGTCCGAGGTGTTGAGACTGATGGCCATGTTGTAGTCCGCGAGCGCCCCGTCGTAATCGCCTTGGAAACCGAGGTTCTGGCCGCGGTCGTAATAGGTCTCGGCAAGATTCGGATTGAGCGTAATCGCCTGGCTGTAATCGGCGACCGCATGCGCGTAATCGCTCTTGGCCTCCCAGGCCACTGCTCGGGCTAGATAGGCGTCGTGGAATGCAGGAAAGAATGAAATCGCCTTGCCATACAGGGCTATGGCGCCGTCATAGTCGTCCTTGCCATACAGCGCTCGACCCTTGTTGAAGGTCTGTGCGGCCAGCGAAGTCCAACTCGGCCTGGTCGCTTGCTCGCCAGCCCGGCCAACGGCTTGGCCCGGCATGTTCGATGCGTTGGCTTCGTCCCTTGCAAGCATCGCCAATTCGCGACCCTTGCGGGCGAGGGCCATCTTTGGATCGAGCTTCAGCGCTTGGTCCAGGTCGGCAATCGCCGGGTCGTAGTCGCCCTTGGTGAACCAGACAGCGCCACGTGCAAAATAAGCCGGCGCATATTGCGGGTTGAGTTCGATCACGCGGCTGTAGTCGGCGATGGCACGATCCAGTTCGTTCTTGTTTGTCCACGCGACGGCGCGGCCGATGTAGGCGTCTGAATGGCCGGGATAGAGTTTGATCACCTCGCCGAAGTCGGTGATGGCTGCGTCGTACATGCCCTTCTCGACAAACGACAGACCGCGGCCGACATAGGCCGAGGCCTTTCTTGGATCGAGCGCAATCGCCTTGCTGTATTCGGCGATGGCGCGATCGAATTTGCCTTTGTCGTAGAAGGCGTCGCCGCGGTCGATGAAAGCCTTGAGGTCCTTTGGGGCCGGGCCTACGGCGTCCGGCGCGGCGCCACCCTCTGCCAGCGCAGCCACCGTCGCTTTGCGCGCAACCGTATAGTCTGGATTGCTAGGGCTGAGCTTTATGGCTTGATCGAAGTCGTCAATCGCCTTCGAATAGTCCTTGCCGTCGGCCCACGCCATGCCGCGCCCGTAATAGCTGGCATCATCCTTCGGATCGATCCCGATCGCCACCGAATAAGCAGCGATTGCGCTTCCTGCGTCGCCCTTGGCATGCTGAGCCATGCCTTTGCAGTAAAATGCGTCGCGCGCCTTTGGATCGAGCGCGGCGGCTCGGTCGCAATCGGCGAGAGCACCATCGATGTCCCCAAGGGTGATCTTAGCGAGGCCTCGGCGAAAATGCGCCGCGGCAAAATTGGGGGCGCGTTCGATGGCCTGGCCGTAGTCGGCGATCGCCTGCTGGTAGGCGCGTTTGGCAGCCCAGGCCTTGCCGCGGCCGAAATAGGCGAACCGGTTGTCCGGGTCGAGCGCGATCGCGTGGTTGTAGGCGCCGATGGCCTGATCGTACTTGCCCATGTCCAGGAAGGCATCGCCGCCAAGGATCGCTTCCAGGGCCTGCGGGTCGTTCGCCTCCAGGGCCTTCGCGGCCAGCGTGTCCTGCGTGGCCGTTACATCGGCAACGACGGCTCGCGGCGTCGGCTGTAGGGTGTCCGGCAATGGTAGCGGTTTGCTGTGGTTACCCGCAACCTGTTCACTGCAGCCTCCCGTCCATTTTGGATCGAGTTCGGCGGCGCGACGGCAATCCGCCGCTGCACCGACCATATCGCCCTTCAGTGTCCTGGCACCGGCCCGGCTGAAATAGGCTTCGGCGCTCTCGGGATCCAGGTTGATCGCCTTGTCGAGATCGAGAAGTGCGCCTTCGATGCCATATTTTGCAAGCCGCGCCTCGGCGCGCTCGAGCAGGATTTTTGCGGCTGCCGGGTCCTTCCCTGTGGCAACCGACGGAGCTGTTTCGCCTGGGGCGTGTTCGCTGCAAGAGCCTGCGCGCTTCGGGTCGAGTTCGATGGCGCGCCGGCAGTCCGTGGCGGCAATGGCGTAATTTCCCTGGGATGCCTCGGCAAGCGCCCGGTCGTAAAAGGCCTCGGCGTTGTAAGGATCCAGCTGGATCGCAAAGCTGAATGAGTCTACCGCGCCTCCGACGTCGCCTTGCACCTGCTGCTCCAGCCCCCGTTTGAGATTCCAGGCAACGAGTTCGGAATGATCCTCTTTGGGGTATAGTTGCAGCGGCTCGTAAACCGGGGACGCGGCAGGCTTGGGTGTCTGTGGCACAGCCGGCGCCTTCGCGCCCACCGGCCCTGTGTCGCAGCCACCTGCCTTTTTCGGATCGAGCTCGATGGCCTTTCGGCAATCGGCGGCACCGCCGGTGGCGTCGCCGCTGCGGGTGCGCACCAGGGAGCGACCGAAATAGGCCCTGGCATAGTTTGCATCAATAGCGATCGCTCTGTCGAAATCGGCTATGGCGCGATCGTTGTTGCCCTTGCTTGCCCACGCGACGGCTCGGAAATAGTAACCGTCGATACCAGCGGCATCGAGTTCGATTGCCTTGCTGGTGTCGGAAATCGCGCGAATCCAATCGTTCTTGCCAAGCCAGGCGGCACCGCGGTTGGCATAGGCGTCGGCGTTCTTGGGATCGAGGCCCAGCGCCACGTCATAATCGGCGATGGCGGGATCGAATTCACCCTTGGCGGCGCGGGCAATGCCGCGGTTGATGTAGACGATCGCGTCCTGCGGATCGATGCGGATCGCCTCGTCATATTCGGCGACGGCGCGCACCAGGTCATTCTTCCTGTCCCAGGCGATCCCGAGGCCGGCATGCGCCTTGCCGTTGCTGGGATCGGCCTCGATCGCCTGCTGAAAATCGAGAATGGCCGCGTCGGTCTTGCCTTTGCGCAGGAAGGCAGCGCCGCGGCTGGAATAAGCATCGCTGGACGACGGCTCCAGGCTGATGGCGGCGTTGAAATCCGCGATAGCCCGGTCGTTGTCTCCCTTGTCGTACCAATCGGCTCCGCGGTTGAAGTATGGCGAGGCCTGTTTTGGATCGAGCGCAATCGCCTCACTGTAGTCCGCGATCGCCCGATCTTGATCCTGCCTGTCGTCCCAGGCGACGCCTCGATAGAAGTAGGCCACGACGCGGATGCGCGTCACCTCCGTGGTGTCCTTGGCAATCGGGGTGCAGGCGGCGATGCGCTTGTCCGGCTCGATGTCCTTGCCGATGCAGGTAGCATAATCCTTCTCTGCCGCGAGCGCCGATACGTTCAGCGCAAGAACGACAGCAAGCCCAGCCAATAGCCGGCTGGGCGAAAGCTTCATCGGCACACGCAATCCGATCGCGGCGGCGGACAATCCCACACCTTTCCAGCTCGTCATATTGCTGGTCCTCCCCCGAAAAACCTTGGTCCGCCTCAACGGTTAATCCGTGTATTGTTCCTTATTTGTTCCAAAAATGCAAGCATAAATTGCAGGCCCGCGCCGACACTGCCTGAACCTGATCTCGCGCCTGACGCGAACCCGATTTGATGCCGGTCCGATCTTCCCGGTTAACCGCCCGGCAATGGTTGCGTGCAATGGTCCCTTCGAGGGATCAGCGGGGTGTTTGCGTTGCTCACGTCAAAAAGTGAAGCGTTTTCGCATAGTAATGAGGGCGGATTTTTCTCCGCCGCGCGAAGGCGTGACATACTGGTCGACCTGCGCGAAGGCTTCTTTCGCCTCTGTGCCCTGGCCTGCGCGGGGCTGTTCGTCTATCGCGGCGTGTCCCAGCTCGTGGAGGACCCGACCCGGCTCAACGCCGCGCTGGTGGCGATTTCCGAGATACTCACGTTCACCTGGCTGCTTCTGTCGCGGCGTCCGGTGACGCGTGATTGGAATCCGCTTACGGTCATCGTCTCCGTGACCGCCAGTTTCGGGGTTGCGCTGATCAGCCTCCAGCCCGGCATAGCGCTTGTTCCGGTCTATTTCGCCGCGCCGCTGCAGTTCGTTGCGCTGTTGTTTGTCATCTGGGGCAAGATATCGCTTGGCCGTTCCTTTGCCATCCTGCCTGCCAATCGCGGCGTGATGACGGGCGGTGCCTACCGGATTGTGCGGCACCCGATCTATGCCGGCTACCTTGCCGGCCATGTGCTCTATCTGCTGTCGGCCTTTTCCTTCCACAACCTCGCGGTCTATGCGGTCATCACCTACATGCAGCTGTATCGTATCCTGCGCGAGGAGGCTCTGCTGGCCGCCGAGCCGGAGTATCGCGCTTACATGGAACGTGTGCGCTACAGGCTGTTCTACCGCCTATTCTGAGGGCAGACTGTCGAAAGGCCGGAGTGGAGTTTGGCTTGTGGCCTGCCGCGTATGTTAATAGTTGTTCGCCGTTTCTCAGAAACGCCAATCTGCCCATCTCGTTGTTTTTGGAAAGTTCCCAAGGGAAGCGCTACGCGCCTTTCCCGCGAAAACCGGTTCCTGGAACTGCCTCAAGCCTGTTGACGGCCTGGTTTTCCAACACCGCCCGCTGGGTTCTGCGAGCACAGCCATCGTGGCCGATGTCCAATCGTCACGATATGCGCTAGGCGTCAGCAATATGAATCGATTTTCTTTCCGCGCGATAAAGGTATATCGACGATTATCGTTCTCGATTTGGAATATTTTTTACATATGTATTATAGTTTTATCACTCTTATAATATATGTATTTCATCAATAAATACCATCATCTGCGTAAGTGTGCGCCGATTGAAACTGAATCTCACCTGCGGCGTAGCTGAATGTGCAGTCGGTTGTGCGCCGGCTGTCATAAGGCAACGACAACAGGAGAGTGTTATGGCTTTCACCATCAAGACAGTCGCCAATGTGTTGGCGGGTAGTGCAATGGTCTTCGTCCTTTCCATGCCCGCAAGTGCGGCGGGGCTCGGCGTCGGCGCCTCGGTGGGCGGCAGTGGCGGTATCAATGCCGGCGTCGGCGCCTCGGTTGGTGGTAGCGGTGGCGTCAACGCCGGCGTCGGCGCTTCTGTCGGCGGCGGCGGTGGCATCAATGCCGGGGCCGGTGCCAATGTCGGCGGCTCTAACGGCGCCAGTGCCGGGCTCGGTGCTTCCGTCGGGGGCAGCAACGGCATCAATGCCGGAGCGGGTGCCAATGTTGGCGGCACGGGCGGCGTCACCGCCGGGCTGGGCACTAATGTCGGTGGCGCTGGCGGCGTCACCGCCGGCCTCGGCGCCAATGTCGGTGGCACCAGCGGCGTCGGCGTCGGCTTGGGTATTGGTGGCGGAACCAATCCCAGCAATCCCTCGAACCCCAGCAATCCCAGCAATCCCAGCCATCCGAGCCTGCCGGGTGTCGTGGCGCAGATGTCCAGCAGCCAGGTTGCGCGCATGAAGAAGCGTTGTGTCGACGTGCTCGGCAGCGAAGGCACCTATGATCGCGACCTGCGTCAGCTTTGCCTGTTGATCGCCCGTCGCTGAAGCCAATGCTGCCAGGGATGGGCCGTGAGGCTTGGCGCCCTGGCTTCCGGCCGGTCGGAAGCCCGCCATTCAGGCGGGCTTCCTGCGTATCGGGCCTTTCAATTCCGACCCTGTATCTATCGGGACGATCGGGTCCTTTCGTTCGCCGGTGGACATTGGGGGCGGAACGGTAAGGCGGCTCGAGCGTTCTCGTCTTCGAAACACCGTATCAGGCGGTGCTCAAACCGGCGCATCAGCGCCCAAGGGAGCGGGAAAAATGAGCTTAGGCACGATACTCATCATCATTCTTGTCATTGCGCTGCTTGGCGGCTTCAGCGGGCTCGGCGGCGGGCCGTTCTATGGAACGGGCTACTACGGCGGCGGCGGGCTCGGGCTTGTCTTGCTTATCATCATCATCCTTGTCGTGCTGGGGCGCATCTAGCTGCCTGCAAGCAGGATGATCGCAATCTCGTGACCGCGCCGAGGCCGAGGCGCACCGGATTGTGATCCGAAATTCCGCGGGACTCGCGTATGGTGATTTCGGTCCACACCCCCCGTGGAAACAAGAGGAGAGGGTCCCACCCCTTCATCCTCCTCCAAGGCCCGCCCCGGTATCCCGGAGCGGGCTTTTGCGTTGAAGCCGTGGGAACCGGCTGGCGTCGAGACAGTTGAGTTTGCGTTAGGCCCGCAACGCTCAGAACGGCACTCTGCAAAACTCGCGATGATCTTCACGTCCTGTGGCGGCTCGCGGCCATATCGAGACCTCCACAGCATAGACGCGCTGATCGGCATCGCGAAAGCAGAGGCTATCAAGGTGATACGCCACATCGATCGCGCGGCCTGAACAGGAAGAAGGATTGGATGAACATTAAGGAGATGACGCGACAGGATTGCGTCGCCCTTTTGAAGGCGCAACGCCTTGGTCGCCTAGCCTGCGTGCGTGACCATAAACCCTATGTGGTGCCGGTCCATTTCGCCTTCGGCGAGAATTCCATTTTCAGTTTCTCGCTTCCCGGCCGGAAAGTCGACTGGATGCGGACCAACCCCCATGTCTGCCTTCAGGTCGACGATGTCGGGGGTGTCGATGGCTGGAGGAGCGTCGTGGTGGAAGGCGTGTTCGAGGAATTGCCCAAAGCGCCTGATCCGGATGCCGGCTTGACGAGCGCCGAAAGGATGACCACTCCCGTCGATGGCGACCGCCAGCTTGCCTGGTCGCTTCTTGCCACGCATGCGAATTGGTGGGAGCCGGGAGCACTGAAGCCCGGCGATGCCCTGGCGCCCTCGGGCAGCCATCTCTTTTATCAGATCAGGATCGAGGCGCTGTCGGGAAGGCAGGCCTCGTGGTAACGGTTCTTACGCCGCGCGCGGCACCCGTGAGGTGAACGTTGCCCGGGTGACCGAGACGCTGGTGCCGTCGTTGTCGCCGATGACTTCCACCTTGGCCTCGAGCTGTTTCACCAGCGCCTCCACGATGGCTGTTCCAAGGCCGGTGGCCGGCACGTCGTTAGCGATCTTGCCGACGCCATTGTCCGAAACCGTCAGTTTCCAGTCACTGCCGGCGGTCTCGTAGCTCACCTGGATCCGAGCGCCGTCCTTTTCCTTGGGGAAGGCATATTTGATGGCGTTGAGCACCAGTTCGGTGACGATCAGTCCGAGGCTGACTGCCTTTTGCGAGTCCATCCTGCCGCCTTCGGTCGTTACGGTGACTTCGATCGGCTGGGCCTCGCCAACCATCGAAGTGGCGAGGCTTCCGCACAGCTTCGAAAGGTAGGAGCCAACATCGATCTCGTCGACGCCGACCGAGGTGTGGAGATGGCGCTGCACCTCGGCCACGGACAGCACGCGCTGATGGGCGTCCTTGAGGTGTTGGCGTGTCTCCTCCGACGTGACAGAGCGCGCCTTCAGCAACAGGATGCTGGCGATGATCTGCAGGCTGTTGGCAACCCGGTGCTCCATTTCGCGCAGCAGCATGTCCTTCTGCCGGAGCAGATCCTCGGTGCGGCGCAGCAGCTCTTCCTTTTCGCGCTCGATGACACGGCGGGCGGTGATGTCATTGAAGGCAAGAAGGATAGTGACGGCCGGACTGTGGTCGTAAAGCACCTTGCGGGCGTTAAGCAGCATGGTGCGGCGGCCGATCCGCGGGAAATCATGCTCGACCTCGAAACCGTCCATGGCGGTCTTCTCGGGAATGATCGTCTCCAGAAGCACGCGAAGCGCGGGAATGTCCCACTGACCGTCGCCAAGGGCGTAGAGCAGCGTACCTTGCGTCTGTGCGGGGTCGACCTCGAATGTCTTGTAGAAAGAGCGGCTGGCGGCCAGCACACGAAACCGCTCGTCAAGCACCAGGAATGGCTCGGTGATCGTGTTGACGATCGCCTGCGCCAGCGTTTGCGCATCCTCGATATTCGCAATGGGTTGAAACATGGGCAAAAGCCAAGCGAGCGGCGTCCTGCCGCTCCAAGGATTGAAACTACACCTTTGCAGGACCGTTGTCGCGAATTGAATCCGCCAGCGGCTGCGTCGCGGGCGTATCGCCGAAAGGAAAAGACGGGCACTGGGCCCGCCTTATCCAAATGGTCAATCGGGCCTGCGCCCAATCGCGGTGCGTCAGTTCGCGCCGCCGAGTTGCTTGGTCATCTTGCAGAAATTGTCGTGCGACTTGCCGATGACACTGTCGCCGCAATCCTTCGTCATCGAGGTGCGGTCTTCGTCCTTCATAGCCATCCAGGCTGCCTTGAACTCCTTCTCGGACTTCATGGTTTTCATGCCGGAGTCTGTGTAGAAGGGCGCCATCTTTGCCGGATCGTCCAGCGCGGAGGTGTGGGTGGCGGCGAGCGCCGAGCCGGTCATCATTGCAAGCGCCATCGCGCCCATGGTCAGCATCTTGAAGTTCATCTGGAAATTCCTCTCTATCGAGGTCATTGGAATAAACGACCTGCAGATAAACGGTGTCGAGAGAAAACGGTTCCTCTATATCGGTAAATATTAAAACCAGATTTTATTTTTGCCGAGTCTACAGCGGGGCGTCGCCGCTACTCCATGTCGGGCACGTCGCCGCTAACAAACAGCGTGGTCGGCGGGCCGTAGTCGCCAAGTGTCGGGTCGGCATCGCGGCTCCAGGCGATGACGCCGACATGTTTTGCCGCCAGAGCTCGGGCGGTGCGTATGGCGCGGTCTTCGCTCTGCTGGTCGGCAGGGCCGAAGGCTGGAAACAATTCACCGTCCTCGCCGCGGTCGAATGCGGCCACGACGATCAGCTTAGGATTCTTATGCTCTGTTGATTGGGACATGTTGCTCCTTCGACCTGGAACCTACCACACTACCGGGAACAAGGGCGGTCTGTTTGACCTGTCTCGGCATCGCATTGACAGGAGGTTTACAGCCATGTATTGAACAGGACTATACAGGTTCACTGAACAGGTATGCATATGAAGCGGCGCGCGGTTCAACTGTCTCCCGGCACGGGCAAACCCGAGCAGATCGCGACCGTTCTGGAGCATGAAATCCGCTCCGGCGTGCTCGGCTTCGGCGACCGCCTGCAAAGCGAAAACGAACTCGTCCAGCGCTTCTCCGTCAGCCGCAACACGGTCCGCAAGGGTCTCGAGGAACTGTCCAGCCGCGGGCTGATCACCACCAAGGTCGGCATCGGTTCCTTCGTCACCTTTGATGGCAAGCCGGTCGACGACGCCATCGGCTGGTCGCGGGCGCTCGCCAATGCCGGCGCCAATGCCGAGACGAGGACGTTGCGGCTGGAGGTCATCGAGGACGCCGATCTCGCCGCCTTGCTGGAGATCGAAAGCCCCTTCTTCATCGCCGTCGACCGGGTGCGCACCAATGCCAGCGACGGCCACGCGATCTCCATCGAGCGCAGCCGCCTGCCGCTGTCGCCGGAGCTTGAGGATGTGCCGCTGCGCGGCCTGCGCGAAGGCTCGCTGCACCAGACGCTGCGCGATGCCGGCCTCATCCCCGACCATGGCGAGGAATGGGTCGGCATCGAGATGCTCAATGCTGAGGATGCGGCGATCCTCGGTTGCCCGCAAGGCACGCCGTTCCTGCGCGGCCGCCGGCTGACACGCGCGGCCGACGATCGGCCGATCGAATATGTCACCAGCCTGCTCAACCCGGCGCATTTCGCGCTGCATATGAGGTTCTGAGCGATGGCGGATAACACCATTCTCGATCGTGCCATGGGCGCGCTTGTCGGCGGGGCGCTGGGAGACGCGCTCGGCATGCCGACGCAGCTCTTGTCGCCGGCGCGTATTGCCGAACTCTACGGCCATGTCGACGATTTCGTCGCGCCCTTCGCCGATCATCCGGTGTCGAAGGGATTGTTGGCCGGCACCATCACCGACGATACGGAACAGGCGCTGCTGCTCGGTCGCATTCTCGTCGAGTCAGGCGACCGTTTCGATCATACACGCTGGGTCAACGCGCTGCTCGACTGGGAGCGCGAGGTCAAGGCGCGTGGCAGCTACGATCTTTTGGGTCCGTCGACCAAGCGCGCCATCGATGCCATCAACAATGGCGTGCCGCCCGAGGAAGCGGGGCGCGGCGGCGACACCAATGGGGCTGCCATGCGCATCGCGCCGGTCGGCATCATGATGCCGCTGGAGCCGCTTGACGCATTCGTCGCTAAGGTGGCCGAGACCTGCCGCGCCACGCACAACACCTCGATCGCCATTGCCTCTGCCGCAGCGGTCGCGGCCGCCGTCAGCCGCGGCGTTTCCGGCGGTGACTGGCGCGCCGCCTCCGACAGTGCCGTTGCGGCGGCGCGGCGAGGGGTGACGCTTGGCCATTGGGTGACCGGCGGCGACATCGCCGCGCGTATCGTCTGGGCGCAGGATCTGGTGCGTGGCAAGGTGACGGGGGATGCAATCCGGCTGATCACCGACCTGGTCGGCACTGGCGTCGCCAGCCAGGAATCTGTTCCGGCCGCCTTCGCCGTGCTGGAGGTCGCCGGCGGCGATCCCTGGCAAGCGGCTGTGATCAGCGCCAATCTTGGCGGCGACACCGACACGATTGGCGCAATCGCGGCCGGCATGGCCGGCGCCTGCACCGGCCTTTCGCGGTTGCCGCAGCAGTATATTGCCCGGCTTGTCGGCATCGACATGTCAGAGGTGCGCGCGCTTGCCGCCGATCTCGTGGCGGCAAGGGTGGCGAAGACCGGCAAGGATGCGGCGGCATGAGCGGGCGCCTCGTCCATATCGGCAGCGCGGTGGTCGACTATGTCTACCGCATCGACGCCTTGCCGGCGCCGGGCACGGAGAAGACGGCATCGAGCTTCGCCCGGGTTGCCGGCGGCGGCTTCAACATGATGGTCGCGGCCAGCCGCACCGGCATGACGGTGGTGTTCGGTGGGCAACTCGGCAGCGGGCCGAACGGCGATTTCCTGCGCTCCGCCTTCGCCGCCGAAGGCATCGAGACGCTGACGCCGCCATCGCCGCATATGGACAGCGGCAATTGCGTTGCCATGATCTCGAGCGATGCCGAGCGCACCTTCGTCTCCTGGCCTGGTGCGGAGAGCATTCTCACCCTCGACATGATGGCGCCGGTATCGGTGGCGCCCGGTGATTGGGCGTTCACCTCGGGCTATACGCTGAGTTATCCCGGCAGCCGCGACGCGCTCACCGATTGGATCGAGGCGCTGCCTGCGCAAACGCCGTTCGTCTTCGACCCGACGCCGGTCATTTCAGACATTCCGCGTCCCATCCTGTCGCGCGTGCTTTCCCGAACCACATGGCTGAGTTGCAACGCGACGGAGGCGGCCGAGATTGCGGGCCCAGGTGATGTCGAGAGCCTGGCGGCGCGGCTGCTTGCCGACCATTGCCCCCGCGCCGCCGGTGTCGTCATCCGTTCGGCCGCCAAGGGTTGCCATGTCAGGCTGGCCGACGGCACGGCGCAGACCATTGCCGGCTTCAAGGTCACGGCGGTCGACACCAACGGCGCCGGCGACAGCCATATCGGCGCTTTCGTCAGTGCGCTGGCGCGTGGTGTGCCGCCCTTCGAGGCGGCGCGCTACGCCAATGCGGCAGCCGCCATTTCGGTCACCCGCCATGGCGGGTCATCGGCACCGACCGACGCGGAAATCCAGACTTTCCTGAGCCAGGCCGCCGCGACCGGCGCGCCGGGCCAGAACCAGAAGGCCCATCAGACAGCCTGACAAGCCCCGCCAAGCGGGCAAACAAAGAGAGGAACCAACATGCGCATGCCAAGACTGACTGCTCTCTTGACGGCGACCGCCGTCTTCACCACCGCACTCACGCTGGCCGCCAGTGCCGCCGAAGTGCATGTGCTCAACTGGAAAGGCTACGGCGCCGACGAGCCCTGGGCGGTCGCCGCCTTCGAGAAGTCGACCGGCAACAAGGTCGTCAACGACTTCTTCAATTCCGAACAGGAAATGCTGACCAAGATCCGGACCAATCCGGGGCTTTACGACGTGGTCATGATCAACGCCGCCTTCAACGACCAGGCGATGGCGGAAAAGCTGATCCAGCCGATCGATACCTCGAAGCTGCCGAACTATGCCGACATCAGCAAGGACAAAGCCGGTTCGCCGATGCTCGACCATGACGGCAAGGTCTATGGCGTGCCATGGGTGTGGGGCCTGACGGCGCTCGCCATCAATGAAGAATCCTTCGACAAGCCGCCGACGTCGATCGCCGAAATGTGGGATCCCAAGCACAAGGGTCGCGTCGTCATTCGCGACGACGCCGTCGAGGCGGTGCAGTTCGGCGCTATCGCCACCGGCCAGAACATCAACGACATCAAGGATATGGATGCGGTCAAGACGAAGCTCACCTCGCTGATGCCGCAGATCAAGACCTTCTGGAGCTCGGAGAACGACTGGAACCAGATGGTCGCCTCCAACCAGATCGACATCGGCACCTATTGGAGCGGCTCGGCCGACCGTGCCAAGACGCATTTCAAGCTGCCGGTTTCGCTGGTCATTCCGCAGGAAGGCGCCGTCGCCTGGCTGGATGCCTTCTCCATTCCGGTCGGCTCCAAGAATGTCGAAGGCGCGCAGGCCTTCATCAACTGGATGATCGACCCGAAATTCTACGTCGAATGGGTCACCAAGGTCGGCGCGCCTGTCTCGGCAAACACCAAGGCGGTGGAGGCGCTGCCGCAGGATGCCTTCAACCGCAAGGTGATGGGCGATCCAGAGGTCGCCAAGCGCATCCAGTTCCAGGCGCCGATCACCGATGCCCAGCGCGAGGCCTATCTGGCGCTCTGGCAGCAGCTCAAGGTCGACGTGAAATAAAACGCACGTCCGGGCCAGCCGGCGGTTCGCGCCGGCTGGTTCTTCCAATCCTGGGGAGGAGGGTCTTATGGCAGTACAGGGAGCGGTCGCGTCGCGCAGCGGGTTGAGATCGGCTCTGCCGTTGCTGGCGCCGGCCTATCTCTGGCTGACGGTGGCGATCTTCCTGCCGCTGTCGGCCATGGTTTTCTTCTCTTTCATGACCGACCTGCCGCTGTCGGGAAAGCCCTGGGCCTTCACGCTTGGCAATTATGCCGCCTTCTTCTCGCAGAGCCTTTATCTCACGCTGCTGCTCGCCTCGCTGCGCCTCGGCCTCGAAGTGACCCTGTGGTGCATCGTCATCGGCTATCCCGCCGCTTACGTGCTGGCCAAGGTGCTGAAGGGCCGCAGCCGCGAAGCGATCTTCCTGCTGGTCATCCTGCCGTTCTGGTCGAACGGGCTGGTGCGCATCTTCTCCTGGGCGATGGTTCTGCGCGAAGGCGGCATACTCGATACGGCGCTGAACGCCGTGCTGCCGTTCAAGATCAACATCGATCTGATGTATTCCTATCCGGCCGTCATCATCGGGCTGGTGCACTCCTACGTGCCCTACATGGTGCTGACCTGTTATCTCACCTTGCAGGCGATCGACGACTCGCTGATCGAGGCCGGGCGCTCGCTCGGCGCCTCGCGGCTGCAGGTGCTGAAACGGGTGATCATCCCGCTGTCGATGCCGGGACTGGTGGCCGGTGCCGCGCTCATCTTTGTCCCCGTCGTGGGCTCGTTCATGGAGCCGCGCATCCTCGGCGGCCGCACCGGTACTTTCTACGGCACGGTCATCGAGGACCAGTTCGTCGCCGTGTTCAACTGGCCGCTGGGAGCGGCATTGTCCTTCATCCTGCTCGCCGTCGTGCTGGTCATTCTGGCGATCGCCTCGCCGGTGCTGCGGAGGGCTGCGTGATGGCGACCACCCGAATCCTCGAAGGGCTGGGCCGCCTCTACATCTTCCTGCTGCTCGCCTTCCTTTATCTGCCCATCATCATCATGGCGCTGATGTCGTTCAACGTCTCACCCTTCTACCAATTGCCGTTCGAGTGGACGACCGAATGGTACGCCTCGCTGTGGCAGAACGACCAGCTGATCGCGGCCACCTGGAACAGCCTCGAGATCGCAATCATCACCACGCTGATCAGCGTGCTGCTCGGCTCGGCGGCGTCGCTGGCGCTCTACCGCTACGAATTTCGCGGCAAGAAGGTGCTGCAGGCGCTGCTGTTTCCGCCGATCGCCATTCCGTGGCTGATCACCGGCACGGCGATGCTGATCTTCTTCTTCGGCGTCGGCATCGGGCGCGGCCTGTTTGCCATCCTGCTCGGCCATGTCGCCTTGGCGCTGCCCTATGTCATCGTCGTCGTCTCGGCGCGGCTGCAGACCTTCGCGCCGGAGCTGGAAGAGGCGGCGCGCTCGCTCGGCGCCAACCAGTGGCAGGTCACAATGCGCGTGACGCTGCCGTGGATCATGCCGGGCGTCATTGCCGGCGGGCTGTTTGCCTTCGCCGTGTCGTTCGACCAGTTCGTCGTCTCCTACTTCCTGTCGACGCCCGGCCAGACGACGCTGCCGGTCGAGATCTACGCCGCGATCCGCAAGGGTTTCACGCCCGAGATCAATGCGGTCTCGACCATCATCATTGTCGTGTCGATGGCGCTGATGCTGCTGACGGCACGCTTCTTCAAATTCGGCGGAGAGAAATAATGGCCGGCGTGCAGGTAGCGAACGTCTCGCGCAGCTTTGGCGCACACAAGGCGCTGGACGATGTCTCCATCGATTTCGCCGATGGCGGCTTCTATGCGCTGCTCGGACCGTCGGGCAGCGGCAAGACCACGCTGCTGCGCCAGATCGCCGGCTTCGATTTTCCCGATACCGGCCGCATTTCCATCGGCGGCGAAAGCGTCGAGCGTGTGCCGGTCGAGAAAAGGCGCATCGGCATGGTGTTCCAGAACTACGCACTGTTTCCCAATATGAGCGTCGCCGACAATGTCGCCTTCGGCCTTTCGGTGCGCGGCGAGGCCAAGGCGGTGATTGCAGCGGAAGTGCAGCGCGCGCTCGACCTGGTGCAATTGGGCAAGCTCGGCGGCCGGCGTCCGCACCAGCTCTCCGGCGGCCAGCGGCAGCGCGTGGCGCTGGCGCGCGCCATCGTCACCAAGCCGCGCGTGCTGTTGCTCGACGAGCCGCTCGGCGCGCTCGACAAGGCGCTGCGCGTCGACATGCAGATCGAGCTCAAGCGCATCCAGCGCGAGATCGGCATCACCACCATCTTCGTCACCCACGACCAGGAAGAGGCGCTGACGATGAGCGACCGCATCGGCATCTTGCGCGACGGCAGGCTGGTGCAGGAAGGACCGCCGGAGGAGATCTATGACCGGCCGAAAAGCGAATTCGCCGCCACCTTCCTCGGCGACGCCAACATCTTTCGCGGCGATACGACCGGCAACGGCATCCGCCTGCCGGACGGCACGGCGATTGCCGCAGGTGCGGGCGCGACGCTTGCCGCCGGCGCCAAGGCGAGCTGCGCCGTACGGCCCGAGCGCATTCGGATCGGCACCGATGCCGGAGCTTCGGATGGCGATGCCAACACGCTGAAGGGCCAGGTTTCCAAGCGCATCTTCGCCGGCAACAACAGCACCTATTTCGTCGAGCGTGACGGCCAGACGCTGAAGGTCATCGTGCAGAACACCGGCGCCGACCGGCTGGCGGAGGGGCAGGACGTGGTGCTGCGCTGGTCGCCGGAGAGCACGGTGTTGATTGCGGCCAATTAGGCCTAAATGGGGGAGGCTGGCGCCCGTCACCCCCCTCTGGCCTGCCGACCATCTCCCCCGCAAGGGGGGAGATCGGCAGCTTTGGCGCTGCTGCTCTTCCGGCAAAGCTGAAAATTTGCGAAAGCAGAGATGACGGCCAATCTCCCCCCTTGCGGGGGAATGCCCGGCAGGGCAGAGGGGGGTGCTTCCCACCATCCTGTCAGGCATAAGCCCGGAGCATTCCGATGACGCTAGAACTGACCGCACAGGACCAATCCATGCTCGACGGCGAGCAAGGCCCGTCGGCCGCCGCCGCCATGAAAATCCTGGTCGCCTTCTCCAACTCGATCGGCGCGCGCGGCCTGCTCGACATCAGCGGCGCCCATATCGATGGCTGCCTCTATCACGGCAAGGCCGGGCTCGATTTCGTCGAACGGCTGGTCGAGGGCGGCGGGCGCGTGCAGGTGCCGACGACGCTCAATGTCGGCTCGTTCGACCTTATCCATCCGGGCATGGTGAAGATGCCGGCGGCGGAAGAGGTGCCGGCGCGGCGGCTGATGAAGGCGCATCTGGAGCTTGGCTGCCAGGCGACCTTCACCTGCGCGCCCTACCAGACGCGGTTCCGGCCTGAATTCGGCCAGCAGATCGCCTGGGGCGAATCCAACGCCATCGTCTTTGCCAATTCGGTGATCGGCGCGCGCACCAACCGCTATGGCGACTTCATCGATCTGTGCTGCGCCATGACCGGGCGCGCGCCGGCCTGGGGCCTGCATCTGAGCGAAAACCGGCGTGGCCGCATCCTGTTCGAACTGGACATCGGCGAGGCCGAACCAAGCGACAGCCTGTTCGTCGGCGTCGGGCTGATCATCGGACAAGCCAGTGGCGACCGCATTCCGGTCATTGCCGGCCTGCCGCCGCCGCGCGACGAGGATCAGATGAAGGCGCTGGGCGCGGCGGCCGCGACGACCGGTGCCGTGGCATTGTTCCATGCGGTCGGCATCACGCCGGAAGCCAACACTCTCGACCAGGCGTTCCACGGCCACGCGCCGGATGAGACGATCCGCATCACCCCAGCAGACATCGATCATGCGCTGTCCAGATTGTCCGGCGTGGCCGACGGGGCGCCACTCGCCGCGGTATCGCTGGGCACGCCGCACTTCTCGCACGAGGAATGGACGCGCCTGTTGCCGATGCTGCGCGAGGCAGCGCCGGGCAGGGGCATCCCGATATATGTCAACACCGGTCGCGCGACGCTGATGCGGCTACAGGAAGAGGGCGCGCTGACCGGCATGGAGGCGTTCGGCCTGATCCCGGTCGCCGACACCTGCACCTATGTCACCTCCATCCTCGAGCGACTCGACGGCGTGGTGATGACCAATTCCGGCAAATGGGCGCATTACGCACCGGGCAATATCGGCGTGACGGTCGCCTTCGCCGAGATGGCGGATTGCATCCGCTCCGCCGCTGCCGGACATGTCGTGCGAGGTGCCTCATGACGCAACCCGTTGCAAAGGACGCCGTCGATCGGCTGGGCACTTTTCAACTCGCCGGTGAGGCCGATGGCCCGGCTTTGGTGTTCTCGCAGCCGCTCAGTTTCTGGGGCGGCATCGACGCCGAGACGGGGGACATCATCGACCATTCGCATCCTGGGCTGGGCAAGAACGTTGCCGGCAGGATCCTGGTCATGCCGAGCGGGCGAGGCTCATCCTCCTCGTCCTCTGTCCTGGCCGAAGCGATCCGCCGGGGCACCGCGCCGGCGGGCATTCTTCTGGAGCGGCCGGACCCGATCCTGGCGGTGGGAGCGATCGTCGCCGAGTTTCTCTACGACATCCATATGCCGCTGGTGGTCTGCGACATTGCGGGGATCGTTTCGGGCGACCGGATCGCGGTGCGTGTCGGTGAGCAGGGCGGGGCGGTCATCCGTAAAGCCCAATAAACGCTGCCCCCGGTGATTGGTGTCGCTGATGGGAAATGATGGTGCCGGCCTTGGCTGACCGGCAAGCCCTGGCGCTATATGCTGTCCTCCAGGGAGGAATGGATGGCAGGCACGGATTTCGAACCGGATGTGAAGGTTCGCACCAGGGAATACCGGATCGGCTGCGTCGGTGCGGGCATGATCATGGCCGAATGCCATCTGGCCGCCTATGCGCAAGCCGGCTTCCCGGTGGTGGCAATCGCGTCGCGGACGAAAGCCAGCGCCGAAAAGGTGGCGAAGCGCTGGGATATTCCGATCGTTCACGATACGCCGGAGCAATTGATCGAGGATTCCAAGGTCGAGATCGTCGACCTTGCCTTTCCGCCCGACCAGCAGCCGGCTCTCATCCGTCACGCGCTGAAGCAGCCGCACGTCAAGGCGATCCTGGCGCAGAAGCCACTGGCACTGTCGGTGGCGGAGGCCGTCGAGCTGCGCGACGAAGCCGCCAAGTCCGGCAAGATCCTCTCGGTCAACCAGAATATGCGCTACGACCAGTCGATGCGCGTCCTGAAGCAGATCATCGACAGCGGTGCGCTGGGCGACATCGTCTTCGCGCAGATCGACATGCATGCGATCCCGCACTGGCAGGCTTTCCTTGCCGATTACGACCGGCTGACGCTCGCCAATATGAGCGTGCACCATCTCGACGTGCTGCGCTTCCTGTTCGGCGACCCGGACGAGATCACGACGCTGACGCGCAAGGATCCGCGCACGACGTTTGACCATTCGGACGGCATCACGGTGTCGACGCTGCGCTTCCCCTCCGGGGTGCTCGCCGTTTCGCTGGAAGATGTCTGGTCCGGTCCGCGCGAGCAGGGCTATCGCGACGACCAGCACATCAACTGGCGCGTCGACGGCACCAAGGGTGTCGCCAAGGGCACGATCGGCTGGCCGACCGGCGTCGCCTCGACACTGACCTATGCCTCGACGCAGACGACAGGCGGTGAGTGGGTGACGCCCAGTTGGGACACGATGTGGTTTCCGCACGCCTTCATCGGCGTGATGGAGCAGCTGCAATATGCGGTGAAGACAGGCACGCCGCCGGCCCTCTCCGTCGCCGACAACGTCAAGACCATGGCGCTGGTCGAGGCCGGCTACCGCTCGATGGCGCAAGGCCGCACCGTCAGGCTTTCTGAAATCTCGACCAACTGAAATACGCGACCACGCAATAAACGTGGCGGCTGAATCGCTTACCGGGAGGAGTTCACATCATGATGCAGGCGGGGATCTTCACCGGCTACTTTCCCTACGAACTCGACGAGTCCGCCAGGCGCATCCGCGCGCTCGGCTTCAACACCGTACAGCTCGACCTGCATTTCCGGGATATCGATCTCACCCCCGGGCAGATCACCAGGGACAAGGCAAGGACCGTGCGTGATACGTTCCGCGATCACAATCTGCCGGTCTGCTGCATCTCCGGCTACACCAACATCATCCATCCCGACAAAGCCGAGCGCGAGAAACGCGTCGGCTATCTCAAGGAGATCATCCGCAGCGCACGCGAATTCGGTTCGCCCTACGTGATCTCGGAGACCGGGACCTACAACACCGAGTCCGACTGGGTGCATCACCCCAGGAACAAGACCGAGGAAGGTTTCGAGGAATGCCGCAAGGTGATTTCGGATCTTGCCCAGACCGCCTATGACCATGGCGCGGTCTTCCTGCTCGAAACCTACGTCAACAATGTCGTCGGCTCGGTCGAGGAGACGGTGAAGATGTTCGCGCAGGTCGACCATCCCGGCCTTGGCCTCTTGATGGACCCGACCAATTACTTCGAGGCGCACAACATCGACCGCATGGATCAGGTGCTGAACCAGGTGTTCGACACGCTGACCGACAAGATCCGGATCGCGCATGCCAAGGATGTGAAGCGCTCAGGCAGCGACAAGTCGGAAAAGCACGCCGACATCGGCGACCAGGACGCGCATGAGGGACTGACGTTCCGTGGCGTCGGCGAGATCGAATTGCCGGCGCCTGGCCTCGGCTCGCTCAACTATGATCTTTACCTGAGGCGGCTCAGCGAAAAGCACCCGAACATCCCGGTCATCATCGAGCATCTGACCGAGGATGACGTGCCGCGCGCGAAAACATTCCTCGACGGAAAATTCCGCGCCAACGGCCTCTAGGTGCCGCGCGGGAGGTGACGATGACGACGGCCAAGACGAAGCGCGATTACAGCCTGGTCGGCGAAAGCACGCGGGCCGCGATCGAGACTGGCCTGGCCTCAGCCGAGTGGTACCACACCGACGTGCCGCGCAAGGCGATGAAGGAGCTTATGCAGCGCTCGGACGGTCCGGCGATCCGCGACACCATCATCTGGCTCGCCGCCATCCTGGGCTCGGCCGCCGGCATCGTCTGGTTCTGGGGCTCGTGGTGGGTGGTGCCGTTCCTGTTCCTCTATGGCTTGCTCTACGGTTCGTCGAGCGACTCGCGCTGGCACGAATGCGGCCATGGCACGGCCTTCCGCACGCGCTGGATGAACGATGTCGTCTACCACATCGCCTCCTTCATGCTGATGCGCAATCCCGTGCAATGGCGGTGGAGTCACGCCCGCCACCACACCGACACCATTATCGTCGGCCGCGACGCCGAGATCGCGGTCATGCGCCCGCCGGACCTGTTGAAGGCGGCGCTGGCCTTCACCGGCATTCTCGATTTCCGCTATTCGCTGCCGACGCTGGTGCGCCAGGCCTTCGGCACGCTGTCGGAGGAGGAGAAGAGCTACATCCCCGAGATGGAACAGCACAGGGCGGTCGTCGCCGCCCGCTGGCACATGGCCGTGTACGTTGCGACGATCGCTTTCGCGATCGCGCTGGGATCGTGGGTGCCGCTGGTGCTAGTCGGCCTGCCGCGCCTCTACGGCACCTGGCACATGGTGATGACCGGCCTGCTGCAGCATATCGGCCTTGCCGACAATGTCGTCGATCACCGGCTCAACACCCGCACCGTCTACATGAACCCGATCAGCCGGTTCATCTACTGGAACATGAACTACCATGTCGAACATCACATGTTCCCGATGGTGCCGTATCACGCGCTGCCCAGGCTGCATGATCTGATCAAGCACGATCTGCCCGAGCCGAACCCGTCGATGTGGCATGCCTATCGCGAGGTCTGGCCGGTGCTGCTCAGGCAGCTGAAATACGAAGATTATTACCTCAAGCGCGAATTGCCGCCGACGGCGAGGCCCTATCGCGGCGAGTTCCACGAGGTCGATATGTCGGCTGCGGCCGAATAGCGATCGCGAATTTTTTGCAGGAGACCGAGATGGCCGATTGGGTTGAAGCCTGCGCGGTGGATGATGTCGAGGAAGAGGATGTCATCCGCTTCGACCATGGCGGCCGCAGCTTCGCGGTCTACCGCTCGCCCGACGACGAGTTCTTCGCCACCGACGGCCATTGCACGCATGAGAAGGCGCATCTGGCCGACGGGCTGGTGATGGACGACATCATCGAATGCCCCAAGCACAATGGCCGCTTCAACTACAAGACAGGTGCCGCCAAGGGCGCGCCGGTCTGCGTTAATCTCGTGACCTATCCGGTCAAGATTGAGGCCGGTAAGGTGATGATCCAGATTTGACGCGCGGCAACCGATCCAGCATCACAAAGGGGACGTTTTCATGAGCCGAAAGAGACCGACCGTCGCCGATCTGCGCGCGATGAAGGGCAAACGGCAGCTGACCATGCTGCGCGTGCTCAACCTGGACGAGGCGCAGGCCGCCGAGCGGGCAGGGGTCGATATCGTCTCGGTACCGCCCGAACTGGTGCTCAACCCTGAGTATCGCGATGCCGCGCCCAGCCTGTTCACCATGCCGGGCGAGAATTTCTTCGAGATCGGCACGGCGGATGATTTCGTGCGCTGGGCCTTCCGGCTCTACAAGGCAAGCGCCGACGCGGTCTATTGCAGTGCCGGCTACGCCACGATCAAACGCATGGCGGACGACGCCATTCCCGTCATCGGCCATGTCGGCCTCATTCCGTCGCGCGCCACCTGGACCGGCGGCTTCAAGGCGGTCGGCAAGACCGCCGACACCGCCCTCCAGGTCTTTGAGGCGGTGAAGCAGTTGGAGGCCGCCGGCGCTGTCGGCGCCGAGATCGAAGTGGTGCCGGTCGAGGTCGCCAAGGCGATCTCGGAGCGCACCTCGCTGATCATGCTGTCGATGGGGGCGGGCACGGGCTGCGACGCACAGTACCTCTTCGCCGACGACATTCTCGGCCAGAACCGGGGCCACATGCCGCGCCACTCCAAGGTCTATCGCAATTTCGCCGCCGAGTATGACCGGCTGCAGGCGGAGCGGGTGGCGGCGTTCTCCGAATATGTCGCCGACGTCAACAGCGGCGCCTATCCCGAGGACAGGCACATCGTGCACATGGAGCCGGCCGAGCTCAGCCTGTTCATGAAAAGGGTAGACGCAAGGAGCTGATCATTCGGTTTCTTTGCTGACCGCCGCAGCGCCTCGCCACGCTCCATCGGCGAGCATGGCGTGGAGCACCTCGGCGTCGTTCCCCAGCGGCCGGTCGTCTTTCAGCATCGATACATGCGCGCGCACCGCCGCATAGATCGCGCCGGTGCGCGGCGCCAGCGTCAATCCCTCACGCAGGTCGACGGCCTGGGCGGCGGCCATCAATTCGAAGGCGATCAGCCGCCGCCACAGCGCGATCATTCCGGCGCATTTCGAAACGGCGAGGGGCGACTGGGTCGCGTGGTCCTCGACGCCTTCCGAAACGGGCAGGAAGTCGAGCATCACCGGATTGGCCTTGTGGCGGATGGCAGCCAGGATCGATGTTGCCGTCTTCTGCAGCGGCACAAAACCGGCCGAGGCGCCGCCGATCGGCGACAGATATTTGGTCAGGCCGTTGCGGCCTGAACCGGTGAGCTGGATGAAGCGGGCGACGCTCGCGGCGGCGCATTGCGCGATGGCCAGGCCGAGCGTCTCGAAGGCAAGCGAGAGTGCGGCCGTGTGGAAATTGCCGGTCGACATCACCAGTTCGTCGTCGCCGATCACCAGCGGGTTGTCGGCGGCGGCGTTCAGTTCGATCTCGACAGCACTCTTTGCCCGGCCGATCGCCTCGATCAGCGCGCCGTGGATCGACGGCATGCAGCGGATCGACAGGGGATCCTGAATGGTGGTGGGCGCCGGCATCTCGTCGCGGGCGAGAAGGTCGTGCAAGGCCTTCGCCGCCTCCTGCTGTCCGGCAGCCGGCCGCGCCATCTGCAGGCGTGGATCGAGGATGGTGCGGTTGGCGCCAAAACCTTCCATGGTCAGCGCGCCGGCCTGCTGCTGCTGGGCGAGCGCCGACAGCGCATCCGTGATCGCGAGGGCGCCGCTGCCGGCGGAGACCGCCGAGGCGTTGATCAGCGACAGTCCGTCCTTGGGAGCCAGGCTGATCGGCGCGAGGCGGGCCATCATCAGCGCCTTGGTCGCCGGCATGCGCCGGCCCTGATAGTCGGCTTCGCCTTCGCCGATCAGCAGGCGGGCAAGCGCGGTCATCAGCACGAGGTCGCCGGCGCCGATCGAGCCGAGCGACGGCATCACCGGATGGACGCCGGCATTGAGCGCGTCGACCAGAGCGACGAAGACCATGGGCGACAGGCCGGAGCCGCCGGCCGACAGCATCGAGGCGCGGGCGACCATCGTGGCCCGCACGGCCTCGACCGGTAGAGTTTCGCCGACCGCGCCGCTGCGGCCCTGCAGCAACTGGCGCTGGAAGGCGCTGGCGTCGCCTTCGACGGAGGTGCCAAGATTGGCGCCAAGCCCGGTGTTCAGGCCGTAGATCTGCTGGCCTGAGGCGGCGGCCTGGTCGAGCACTTTTCGCGCCTTGTCCAGCTTGCCGATGACATCGGGTCCGATCTCCACCTTGCGCGCCTGGCGGGCGACGGTGGCGACATCACCGACACTGACGCCGGCTCCGGCGAGGACGAGCGCGCTCATGCGAAACGCAGCCTCTGGCCGATGCCTTTTTCTCCTGCCTTGGCGAGCATCGCCTTGCCCAGCGCAATGTCGGAGAGCGACAGGCCGCGATGCCAGAACAGGATGGTCTCGTCGTCGCTCTGCCTGCCTGGCTTGAGGCCGGCGGCGATCTGGCCGAGCTCGGCATGCAGCGTCTTTTCGCTGAGCCGTCCGGTCTCGACATGGGCGCGCAGCGAGCCGAACTTGCCGCCCTTGCATTGGCCCCAGTCGTCGACGACCATCTTGTGCATGATGTCGGTCAGCGACAGCTCCACCGCGCTCATCGTGCCATAGGGCACGACCAGCGCGCCGGGCTTGATCCATTCGGTCTTGAGCAGCGGCTGCGGCTCCGGCAGCCGTGAGGCCTCGACGACGATGTCGGCGCCTTCGACGCAGCTTTTCCAATCGGCTACGGCCGTGACTGTCTTGCCGAGATCGGCGGAGAGTTTTGCGGCAAAACCGTCGCGGCTTTCCGGTCGGCGCGAATGGACGCGGATCTCGTCGAAATCGAAGAGATGGTCGAGCAGCCGCACATTCCAATAGGCGGTGCCGCGCGCGCCGATATGGGCGAGCACCTTCGAACTCTTGCGCGCCAGATGCTTGGCGCCGATCGCGGTGAGCGCACCAGTGCGCATGTCTGTGATGACGGTGGCGTCGAGAATGGCGCGCGGCGTGCCGGTGCGCGGATCGAACAGATTGAGGATGCCGAATTCCGAGGGCAGGCCGTGCAGATAGTTGTCGACATAGTCGCCGACGATTTTCACGCCCGCCGTGTCGAGCGGCGCCACATACCCGCGCAAGACGTTGAAATGGCCGTGGAAGGATGGATCCGGTTCAAGATGGACGCGCGGCTCGATCACTGTCTGGCCCTTGCCCTGGGCGACCAAGCCCGCCTCGACGGCGGCGATGATTTCGCCATCGGTCATGGCGAGCGCTTCGATGTCGAGGGCATTGAGATAGTCGATATAGATCGGCTTCATTTTATGCGCGCACTTTCCTCGATCACCCCGTTCATCCCATAGCAGGCCGCGGCGCGACACGAAAGTTTGTTGCGCTGTGTCTGGACGCTGCCGGCTAAATGCTGTTCAAACCGGATCGACATGACTGCCATTCCCGAGACTGAAGCCTTACCCGAAACGGCCACCAATGCGCGGCGCGTGGCGCTGATCGTCGCAATCGCTTTCTTCATGCAGCTGCTGGATTCGACGATCATCTCGACCTCGCTGCCGCAGATGGGGGAATCCTTCCGTGTGCCGGCCGTGGCAATGAGCATCGGCATCACGGTCTACATGCTGACCATGGCGGTGTTCGTGCCGCTGTCGGGCTGGCTCGCCGACCGTTTCGGTGCGCGCAACATCTTTCTCGTGGCGATCGCGCTGTTCACGCTGGCCTCACTTGCCTGTGGCTTTTCGGGAAATCTGACCCAATTTGTCGTCGCTCGCGCCGTGCAGGGGCTGGGCAGCGCGCTGATGACGCCGGTGGGCCGCATTCTCGTCCTGCGCAATGCGTCGAAATCCGAGTTGCTCAACGCCACCGCGCTGATCACCTGGCCGGCGCTGTTCGCGCCAGTGGTCGGTCCGGTGCTTGGCGGCTTCATCACCACCGCTCTGTCCTGGCACTGGAATTTCTTCATCAATATCCCGCTTGGGCTGGTTGGGCTGGCACTGGTTGCCCGCTTCATCCCGAGCGATCGCGAGGCCGATCCCAAGCCGCTCGACTGGCTCGGGTTTTTCCTGACCTCGCTCGGGCTCGCCTGCCTGCTCTACGGCCTCGAGCGCATCGCGCATCCCGAGGACGGCGTGCTGCCAACGGTGCTGCTGATTGTGGCGGGCATCGTCATCGGCTGGCTGGCGGTGCGGCATCTGCGGCGCGCTCCGCATCCGCTGCTCGACCTCTCCTCGTTCAAGGTGCTGACCTTCGCCATCTCGACGCTCGCCGCCGGCACCATCTTCCGGGTGGCGATCAACGCCACGCCCTTCCTGCTGCCGCTTTTGTTCCAGCTCGGCTTCGGCCTCTCGCCCGTCGATGCCGGCTTGATGATCCTGGCCTATTTCCTCGGCAATCTCGGCATGAAGACGGTGACGACGCCAACGCTGCGGCGTTTCGGCTTCCGTTCTGTGATGGTGGTCAACGGCATCATCGCCTCGGCCTCGATCATGGCATGCGGGGCGATCTCGCCACAGACGCCGCAGGCACTGGTGGTGGCGCTGATGCTGATCGCCGGCCTGTCGCGCTCGATGCAGTTCACCGCGCTCAACACGCTGGCCTTCGCCGATATCGAAGCCGCGCAGCGCAGCTCGGCGGCGACGTTGTCCTCGATGCTGCAGCAGGTGGCGATGCTGTTCGGCGTCGCCGTGGCGGCGGCGATCCTCAATCTGTCGCAGATCGCAAGGGCGCAGCCGGCGCTCGACCTCGTCGATTTTCGAATAGCCTTTTTCGTGATCGGTGCCATCGGGCTGGTCGCGGCGCTGCGTTTTCTCGTCCTGCCGCCCGGCGCCGGCGCCGAGGTTTCCGGCCACGCGCCGGGGAATTGAGAATCGGATTTTCTCGCCTGAAGCGGAGATAAATTGCGCCTCATCCTTTCGCCTTGATGCCGGACTTTCGCGAATGGCTGCGATGGCGCAATCGATTGCCAAAAATGCAGGATTTTCCGGGCATTGCGCCAGTTTTGGCAATCGATGCGTCCACTCGGCGAATATCGGCATAAGGCCACGTTCTGAACGCGGATTCATTTGACGAACCGGCGCAGAGCCGATTAGCTTTTGCTTTCGGGATGGCAGCGCTGCCATCGGGGCAAATGCAGACATGAATGCGATCGGCTGGCTAAATCTCAGGAGCCTGAATCAGGAAGGCATTGTCGTTGCCATCGCGGTGGTGCTGTTCGTTGCCGCTGCCATCGGCCTGCCGGGCTTCATCGACCCCAACAACCTCGTCGCTATCGTCAGATCCGTGTCGGTGCTGGGCATTCTGGCGCTCGGTATGGCGGTCGTCATCATCGGCCGCGGCATCGACCTGTCGGCCGTGGCGATCATGGCGATGTCGGTCGCCTGGTATCTGCAACTGCTCAACACCGGCACCTCGGACGGGCTGGCCTTCGCCTATGTGGTGGCCGGCGTGCTCGCCATCGGCCTGCTCAACGGCGTTCTCGTCGCCTATGCCGACGTGCCGGCGATCTTCGTGACGCTGGCAACCGGCTCCTTCGTCTTCGGCTATGTGCGCTCGCAACTGATCACGCAGGACGCGGTTCCGGTGCCGCAGGGCCATTGGGTCGAACTGCTCGGCGGCCTGCGCTTTCTCGATATCCCGATCGAGGTGTTCGTCTTCGCCGGGCTGGCTTTCCTGTTCTTCCTGTTCCTGCGCTACACCAAATGGGGCCGCTACATCTATTTCGCCGGCGACAATCCGGTCGCCGCCCGCAACATCGGCATTCCGGTGCGGCCGATGCTGGTGCTGCGCTACGTGCTCTCCGCTTTCGTGGCGCTGATCGCCGGCCTGCTGACGGCGTCCAGCCTGCATTCGATCAACACGCGCGTCGTCAATTCGACGCTGCTCTACGACATCGTGCTGGTGGCGGTGATCGGCGGCATCGGCCTGTCCGGCGGGCGAGGCGGGGTGCGCAATGTGCTGGTGGGGGCGGCGCTGATTGGCATCCTGCTCAATGCCATGACCATCATCGACATTCCGCTGCTCTACCAGAACCTGATCAAGGCGGCGATCCTGCTCGGGGCCATCATCGTCGACGGCATCATCAATCCGCGCGACGAGCAGACCGCGCAACAGGGCGACATTTAGAGCAGATGGGCTAGCCCATCTTGCTCGGGGTACCCGGCGCGATCGCGACGATCGGCCGGCAATGAAAACCGAACCAGAGGATGTGACATGAGACTGATCAAGACATTTATGGCCGCAGCAACGGCGCTCGCCGTTACTGCCTTCGTGGCGCCGACCTTCGCCGCCGACGATCCGGGCCCGGCGGCCTACGCACAGGCGCTCAAGGGCAAGCGGGTCATGCTGGTGCCGCTGGCGATGGGCTTCGACCTGGCGCAAGGCTGGGCGCACTATCTGAAAAAGGAGGTCGAGGCCTGGGGCGGCACCTTCGAGACGCGCGATCCGAACTGGGTGGTCGACGCCGGCGCGCAGGCGATCACCGATGCCATCTCGTCCGATACCAGGCCCGACGTGCTGATAATCCACGCCCCGGACCTCAACTCCTATTCCAAGCTGATGAAGAAGGCGCAGGCCGCCGGCACCTATGTGCTTCTGGTCGACAACCCCGCCAACTTCCCGGCCGACGCCTTTGTCGGCAGCGACTGGGACCGGCTGGGCCAACTCGAGGCCGAAGCAGCGATCAAGGGCTGCGGCGAGAATTCTTCCAAGAAGATCGGCCTTGTGCAGGGTGATCAGGCGAACTCCTCCAGCCTCTACCAGTATGCCGGCATCATGAAGGTGCTGGACAAGCATCCCGACTTCAAGGTGGTCGCCAAGCCCGACTCCAACTGGGACGCGACGACCTCCCGCAACGTGACGACCACGATGCTGCAGCAGAACCCGGACATCTGCTCGATCATCGATTTCTGGGACGGTGACGCCACCGGCGCATCCGCCGCGATCCGCGACGCCAAGCTCGACGGCAAGGTGTTCCTGGTCACCACCGGCGGCGGTGAAAAAGCCGCCGATTGCGACAAGCTTCAGGACGGCACCTATGGCGCCGTGGTGATGACCGAGCTTGCCCGCCAGTCGGGCGACATGAACGCCATCATCAAATTCCTTCTGCAGAGCGGCCAGCCGGCCGGAACCTCGCACACCTATATCTACACGCTGGAGAAGGCGACGACCAAGGCCGACCTCAAACCCGACAGCTGTTGGGATCTGAAGGCGCTACAGGCAGAAGCGGCGGCGAAATAAGCTACGCGGTCGAATAGACTCCACGAGGTGGCCGGATCAGTTCGGCCACCTCTTTCTCATAAGCCACGGCAGCCAATGTCCTTTCGCGAACGCCTCCAATCCTGGCGTTACAATCTCGTGCCCGACCATCTGGTCGGCGAGATCCTGACCAAACGCTGGACCGACAACGCCATTCCGTTCCTGGCACTGGTGGTGACATTGGCGAGTTTCGGCTCGATCATTCCCGGCTTCTTCAAGCTGAACGCGCTGCAGGAATCGACCCGCCAACTCGGCGAATTCTCCATGGTCGTCACCGGCATGACGGTGGTGATGCTGGGCGGCGGCATCGATCTGTCGGTCGGCTCGATCTTCGCGCTGTCGTGCTTCTCCGCCGTCTATGTCTTCTTCATCCTCGAACAGTCGATCTGGCTGGCGATGGCCGCCTCGCTCGCCACCGGGCTGATCTTCGGCGCCATCAACGGCTACCTCGTCGGCTACCTCAGGCTGCGCGCCTTTCTCACCACGCTGGTCACCTTCATCTTCGGCCGGGCACTGTTCGACATCCTTGTCACCACCTATGCCGCCGACGTGCAGCTTTCGACGGCCACCTCGGATGTGCTCGACTTCATCGGCGACAGCACCTTTTGGGGCCTGTCGGTCTCGGTGTGGCTGGCCATCATCCTCGCCATCGTCACCCATATCGCACTGACGCGGTCGCGGCCCGGTTGGCATGTGCTGGCGGTCGGTGGCTCCAGGCGCTCGGCGCACAATGCCGGCATCCGCGTGCGCCGCACCGTGTTCATGACCTATGTCTTTTCCGGCTTCTGCTCATCGATCGGCGGTTTTCTCATCGCCTGTCGCCTGAGCGGGGCAGGGCCGGGCACCGGCCTCAACCTCGAGATCATGGCGCTCACTGCGGCGGTGGTCGGCGGCGTCAGCCTGGGCGGTGGGCGCGGCTCGGTGATCAAGGGGCTGATGGGCGCCATCATCGTCCTGACCATGACCAACGGGCTGATCCGGCTGGGCTACGGCACCGGCACCAACCAGATGGTGCTCGGCATCATGCTGGCGGCGGCGGTGACCATCGACATCCGCTGGCTGAAGAACCGCCACAAGGTGCTGAATGAAGTCTATGTCGCGCCGGTTTATCTCAAGATGGGCGAGACACAGTCGGCAGTGCCGGGCTCCGGCACGCCTTACGAACTCGACAACCGGCTGTCGGCGGCCGACCATATCGGGCTTGGCGAACTGGAAGGGCCGGAGGACGTCATCCTCGACCGCGACGACCATCTCTATTGCGGCACCCGCCATGGCGAGATCGTCCGCTTCTTCGCGCCCGACTATGTGAAGTCGGAAGTGTTCGCCCATATTGGCGGCTTCCCGCTGGGCCTGGCCTTTGACAAGACAGGCAATCTGATCAGCTGCGTCGGCGCCATGGGGCTCTATTCCGTCTCGCCGCAGCGGGAGGTAAAACGCCTGACGGCCGAGACCGCGCGCTCCTGGACCTCGATCGTCGACGATGCCCGGCTGCGCGATCCCAATGATTGCGACATCGCGCCGGACGGCCGCATCTATTTCACCGATTCGACCAAGCGCTACGACGCGCATGACTGGGCGCTGGATTCGATCGAAAACCGCGCCACTGGCCGGCTGCTGGTCTATGACCCCAGGGACGGCTCGACCAAGACGCTCCTCGACGGCTACCGCTACACCAACGGCGTGTGCATGGCGCATGACGGCAAATCGCTGTTCTTCGCCGAAAGCTGGGCCTGCCGCGTGCATCGCTACTGGCTGGAAGGGCCGAAGGCCGGCACCGCCGAATGCGTCATCCGCGACATGCCGGGCTATCCCGACAACATCAACCGGGCCTCGGACGGCAATTACTGGATGGCGTGGCTGGGCATGCGCACGCCGAGCTTTGATCTCTCGCTGCGCCATCCCGACATGCGCAAGCGCATGACGCGCCGGCTGCCGCAGGATGAGTGGCTGTTCCCCAACATCAACACCGGCGGCGTGGTGAAGTTTACGGAGAAAGGCGGCATTGTCGAGGCGCTGGGCGACCTCTCCGGCGACGCGCATCCGATGGTCACCTCGATGCGCGAGCATAGGGGATATCTCTTCGTCGGCGGCATCCTCAACAACCGCGTCGGCCGCTACAAAATTTCAGGTGCCGACCCGAACTGGACCAGCCCCGCTTCCTATTGGGGAGCTAAGCCATGATCCTCGATCCGATCCTGGACATCTTTCGCGGCAAGGCGGTCACCATCCCACCGATGGATGGCGCTTTCCGGCCCAACACGCGGCTGGACGAGGCGCCGGCATTTGCCGAGCTGAGCGAGCCCGACAATCTGCTGGTCTCGGGTGATCGGCTGCTCGCCTCCAGCGGCAACGCCGTCTATTCGCTTGCAGCCGGAGCCGAGCCCAAGGTGATCGACACCTTTCCGTCGCCCATCACGGCGCTGGCGCTGTCGCCATCGGGTGACCTGACGGTGGCGCTCGAAAGCGGCAAGGTGTTGATATCCGGCAAGGAGGTTTCGCTGCCGGCTGATCTCAGCTGCATCACCGCACTTGCCTATGCCGAGGACGGCACGTTGTGGCTGGCCAATGGTTCGGCCGCGCATGCGCCGTCGCAATGGGCGGCCGATCTGATGAAGAAGGGTGCGTCCGGTTCGCTTTGGAAGCGAGACGCCACGGGCGGCGCGTTCCGCAAGGTGGCCGGCGATCTCGCTTTCCCCTATGGGCTCCATCCAATCGGCCGGGACGTGCTGGTCAGCGAAAGCTGGCGCCATCAGCTCATCCGCTTCGACGGCGCCACCGGCAGCCGTTCGACGGTGCTGACGCATCTGCCTGGCTATCCCGCGCGGCTTGCGCCGGCCGGCGATGGCGGCGCCTGGCTGGCGCTGTTTGCGCCGCGCAACCGGCTGATCGAATTCGTGCTGCAGGAAACGCACTACCGGCAGGACATGATCGACCAGGTGCTGCCGGCCTACTGGATCGCGCCGGCGCTGGCTTCCAACCGCAACTTCCTCGAGCCGCTGCAATGCGGCGGCATACGCACCATGGGCATCCACAAGCCGTGGTCGCCAAGCCGTTCCTACGGGCTGGTGGTCCGGCTCGACGCGAAGATGCAGCCGCAGTTCAGCCTGCACAGCCGCGCCAACGGCACACGCCATGGCATCTGCAGCGTGGCGGAAAAGGACGGACGGCTGTTCATCGCCTGCAAGGGCGGCGATTGCGTGCTGGCCGTCGACCTCGTTTCGGGAGGTTTTTGATGGAACCGATCGTCCGCCTCGAAAACGTCACCAAAAACTATCGTGGCGTGCCCGCGGTCAAGAATGTCAGCTTCGACTTGCGCAAGGGCGAGATCCACGCCCTGCTCGGCGAGAACGGCGCCGGCAAGTCGACGCTGACCAAGATCATAGCCGGCGTGGTCGACGCCACGTCGGGCAAGATGTTCCACAAGGGCCGCGAGATCGCCTACGCCTCGCCGCACGCGGCCCTTGAGGCCGGCATCGCCATGGTGTTCCAGGAAACCAGCCTGGTGCCGTCGATGACGGTGGCGCAGAACCTCTACCTCGGCACTGAAAAATTCCTCAACCGGCTGCGCGGCACGTATATTTCAGCACAGCAATTCCTGCAGTCGCTGAATTTCCCCGTCGATCCGAACGCCATGGTGGCGACGCTGGGCGCCGCCAAGCGGCAGATGGTCGAGATCGCGCGCGCCGTGCACCACAATGCCGAGATCATCATCTTCGACGAGCCGACGGCGACGCTGACGCCGGAAGAAAAGCGCCACTTCTTCGCGCTGATCCGCCGGCTGAAGGCGAGCGGCGTCTCCATCGTCTTCATCAGCCACGCGCTGGAAGAGGCGCTTGCCATTGCCGATCGCATTACCATTTTGCGCGATGGCGAACTGGTCATCACCGACGACACGTCGGCCTTCGACCGCGACAAGATCGTCGCCGCCATGGTCGGGCGCACACTATCAGGCCAGATCTACCGCCAGCGCGACGAGGCCAAGCTGCGCAAGGCCGGAAAGAAAGTGCTGTCGGTGCAGGACATTTCGATGAGCAATGTCGTGCGCAACAATTCCTTCTCGATCTTCGAGGGCCAGATCACCGGCGTGTTCGGGCTGATCGGTTCCGGGCGAACTGAGACCTTCAAGATCGTCTCGGGCATCTACAAGCGCGATTTTCTGCGCGGCGGCGCGATCGAGCTCGACGACAGGCCCGTGCGCTATCTCGTGCCGAGCGAGGCTGTGGCCGACGGCATCGTCTACGTCACCGAGGACCGCAAGAGCGAAGGCATTTTCGAGACGATGGGCATTGCCGAAAACCTGTTCGGCGGGCTGCTCGCTGCGGGCCGCGAAAAGGCCTGGGTGATCAACCAGCAGGAGATGCGGCAGCTTTCCGCCGAATGGACGAAGACGCTCAACATCAAGGCGATCAACGACAATGCCCGCGTCGTCGAACTGTCCGGCGGCAACCAGCAGAAGGTGGTGATCGGCAAGGGGCTGGTGCAGCAGCCGCGCATCGTCATCTTCGACGAACCGACGCGCGGCGTCGACGTCGGCGCCATCGCCGAGATCCACCAGATCATCAACCGGCTGGCGGATGAGGGTCTGGCCGTCGTGGTGATCTCGTCCTATTTGCCGGAGATCATGAACCTGTCGGACCGGATACTGGTCTGCCGACAGGGCCGCATCGTCGAGGAGTTTTCGCCGGCGGAGGCGACGGAGGAGAAGATCATGTACGCGGCAGTGCATTAGGGGTGCTGGCTGGTGCGTACGTCGACTATTGGCCAGGATGTTCGTTCCTTCGTCATCCACGGGCGGAGCAAGGAGCGAAGCGACGCGGCGCAGACCCGAGGAGCTGCTCCGCAGCCCAAGGGATCCATGCCGGGACTCCTGAGTGTTGCAGCGGTCCAGAATTCTGCTCCGCAGCACTCTACGGCTGAAGTCACGGAATGGATCCTAGGGTCTGCGCGACGGAGCTTCGCTCCTGCTTCGCCCTAGGATGACGAAGCTAAGGGCGCCGACCTGCAAAACTGAAACATACAAGACGATTGGCCGCGATTGCTCACGACCTGATTCAATCCACACGAAAGGACCACCCCATGGCCACGACAAGACTCCTCAGCGATGCCGAGGTCGAGAAAATCCCGGCGGTGAAGGCCGTGTTCGACGACATCAGGGCGACGCGCAAATCGGATTTCGTCAACAATTTCTGGCGCGGGCTGGCCAATGATCCGGTGTCGCTGAAGCGGGTGTGGGAACAGCTGAAGGCGGTGATGGTGGCGGACAGCGCCATCGATCCGCTGACCAAGGAAATGATCTACATAGCCGTCTCGACCGCCAATGGCTGCTCCTACTGCGTCCACTCACATACGGCCGCGGCGCGGGCCAAGGGCATGACCGACGCGCAGCATGGCGAGCTGGTGTCGATCATCGGGCTGGCAGGCCAGACTAACCATCTGGTGACGGCGATGCAGATCCCGGTTGATCCGCAATTCGAGGTGAAGTGAGCATGATCTCCAGCCGCGCGTCACAAGATTGTGAGCGCGGCCAATGGGTCGCGTATCGACGGTAAGCGGCTGAAATCTTTTCGATTTCCGCGTTGTGGCGCATGCCTCTGGCGCACTTCGACGACCGTTTCCCGCAATTGCACGATTTATCCCAGCCGCTGTTAAGGAAGTGACATGGAACGGCACTAAGGAAGCCCCCATGCGATGCCGCTTGCCTGGGGGCGCGGCTCGCATGGTGGAGCCGGCATGAAAATCGTTCAAATCACAGACACACATTTCAGTCCGACCAAGCCGCACTTCAACGGCAATTGGGCGCCGCTCGCCGCCTGGATCGAGCAGAGCTGCGCCGATCTTGTCATCCACACCGGCGACCTCAGCGTCGACGGTGCCGACAAGGATGACGACATCGCCTTCTGCATGGATCTGATGCGGGAAGTCTCCGCGCCGATGCTACTGGTGCCCGGCAATCACGATGTCGGTCATCTGCCGGGCTCGCTGCAGCCGGTCAATGCCGGACGCCTCGAGCGCTGGCGCCGGCTGGTCGGCCCCGATTACTGGATGGAGGACGCCGGGAGCTGGCGTCTCATCGGGCTCGACAGCCTGCTGATGGGCTTTGACGATGCCGAGGACGAGGCGCAGTTCGAATGGCTGCGCAGCGCGCTGGAAAGCCGCGGCGGCCGGCGCGTTGCGCTGTTCGCCCACAAGCCGCTGTTCGTCGATGCGCCCGGCGAGGGCGATACCGGCTACTGGAGCGTCAGGCCGGCGGAGCGCCAGCGCCTCTACGACCTGATCGCCGCGCACGATGTCGCGCTGTTCGCAAGCGGCCACCTGCACCGGGCATGGCAAGGCCGGTATGAAAACACGTCGCTGGTCTGGGGTCCGTCGGCGGCCTTCGTCGTCGGCCACATGGAGCGCGACATGCCGGGCGAGCGGCTGCTTGGCGCCGTCATCCATCAGTTCGGGCACCAATTCGGCGATACGGTCGCCAGCGAGATCGTCGCCATCCCCGGCATGACGGCTTTTGTCCTCGATGATGTGGTGGCCGAGGTCTATCCGCACGAGGCGCACAAGGTTCGAAAGCGGGTCGCGTCATGAGCGCGCTATCGCTTCGCGGCCTGAAGAAATCCTTCGGCGGCAATGCCATTCTGAATGGTGTGAGCCTCGATGTCGAAGCCGGCGAATTCATCGCGCTGGTCGGCCCCTCGGGATGCGGCAAGAGCACCTTGCTGCGCATCCTGGCCGGGCTCGACCATGCCGACAGCGGCGAGATCTTCGTCAGCGGCAGGGACATGTCGCCGGTTGCCGCGGCCGACCGCAACATCGCCATGGTGTTCCAATCCTACGCGCTCTATCCGCATCTGACGGCGGGACAAAACATTGCCGTTCCGCTGGCCATGAAGCGGCTGAGCCGGTCGCAGCGCCTGCCGCTGGTCGGCTCCCTGCTGCCCGGCCAGAAGGAGATCCGCACCGGCATTGCGCACGATGTCCGCGAGATGGCGGGTCTGCTCAAGATCGACCATTTGCTCGACCGCAAGCCGGGGCAGATGTCGGGTGGCCAGCGGCAGCGCGTGGCGCTGGCGCGCGCCATGGTGCGCCACCCCAGCATCTTCCTGATGGACGAGCCGCTGTCCAACCTCGATGCCAATCTGCGCGTCCATGCCCGCGGCGAGATCGTCGAACTGCACCGCCGCGCTGGCGTGCCGACGCTCTATGTGACGCACGACCAGGCCGAGGCGCTTTCGATGGCCGACCGGGTGGCGGTGATGATCGGCGGCAATCTGCTGCAGCTCGCCGCGCCCGATGTGATCTACAACGATCCCGCCCATATCGAGGTCGCGCGCTTCGTCGGCCAGCCGAGGATCAACATTATCCCGGCGCTTGCCGAAAACGGCCGTGTCGGCTTCGAAGGCATCCGGCCGGCTTTGCTGGAGAAGGTGGCAAACGGCCCGGTCAGCCTCGGCATCCGGCCGGAATTCGTCAAACTGTCCCCAAGCGGGCGCAGCGGCCTTGCCGGGCGGATCGAGCGTCTCGAATTCCTCGGCTCGGAAGTCATTGCCCATTGCCGCCTCGATGCCTCGGGCGACAGCGTCGTCGCCAAGCTGGCGCCTCAGGAGGCGAGGGACTTGATCGCCGGAATGAAGGTGGGTGTCGTCCTGGCCCCTGAACAGGCGATGGTCTTCGGGCCGCAGGGAAAGCGGCTGCGCATCGCGGCGGGTGCGCGGCAGGAGCCGGCCTATGTCTAGCGTCGCGCTGGCGGGCAATGTCGCGAGCGCCGCGGCACTGCGCGCGCGCAGCGAGGACCGGACCGCCTGGCTGCTGGCGGCGCCGGCCATCGTGCTGTTGCTGCTGTTCGTGCTGTTGCCGGTGGCTGCCGTCATCTTCCTCGGCTTCACCGATTTCGAGCTCGGCTACGGCAAATTTCGCTTCGTCGGCTTCGAGAATTATGCGCATCTCCTGAACGACCGCACCTTCCGCCGGTCGCTGTGGAACACCTCGGTCTATACGGCGATCGTCGCGCCGGTCTCGATCATGCTTGGCCTGGGGGTTGCGCTGCTGATCGAAGGCGAGGGACGGGCGCGCGGCTTTTTCCGCACCGTCTATTTTCTGCCCGTCGCCTCGCTGATCGTCGCCATGGCGACGGTCTGGCAATACATCTTCCACCCGACGATCGGGCCGCTCAACGCTTTACTCTCGCTCGCCGGCATTCCTGGCCCGAACTGGCTCGGCGCGTCGAGCACCGTGCTCTACAGCCTGTCGATCATCGGCATCTGGCAGTCGGTCGGCTTCAACATGGTGCTGTTCCTGGCGGGGCTGACGGCGATCCCGCGCGAGCTCTATGCCGCCGCCCATGTCGACGGCGCGAAATCGGCGCTCGATCGGTTTTTCCTCATCACCTGGCCGATGCTCGGGCCGACGACGCTGTTCGTCGTCACCATCAGCATCACCAATGCGGTGAAGGTCTTCGAGACGGTGAAGATGCTGACCGACGGTGGGCCCAACAAGGCCTCCGAAGTACTGCTTTTCACCATCTACCAGGAGGGCTTCGTCTATCTGCGTGTCGGCTACGCCTCGGCGATGACGGTCGTCTTCCTGGCGATCCTGGTCGTGCTGATGCTTCTGCAATACCGCGTGCTCGACCGGCGGGTGCATTACACATGAACAGCATCCCGGCCGGCCGCATCATCCGCTTCGCGCTGCTTTCGCTCGGTGCGCTGATGATCCTTGCGCCCTACATCTTCATGATCTCGACGGCGGGCAAGACGCAGAGCGACATTTTCACCTCGTCGCTGTCGCTGATCCCGCAGCGTTTCTACTTCGCCGAGAATCTCGCCAAGGCGTTTGCCAAGGTGCCGATGGCGACGCTGCTGTGGAACGGCGTCGTCGTGTGCGGCCTGATCTTCTTCTTCCAGGTCGTGGTGGCGATCCCTTGTGCCTACGCGATGGCCAAGCTGAAGTTCCGCGCCGCACGGCTGATGATGGTGCTGGTCATGCTCGGCCTGCTGGTGCCGATCCACGCGACGGCGCTGCCGCTCTACGTCGCCTTCGACCGGATGTCGCTGCTCAACAGCTACACCTCGCTGGTCGCGCCCTTTACCATATCGGTGTTCGCGATCTTCATGTTCCTGCAGTTCTTCCGCGCCATGCCCGACGACTTGCTGCACGCGGCACGGCTCGACGGCATGTCCGAACTCGGCATCGTCGCGCGCGTCATCGTGCCCAATGCCTGGCCGGCTGTGACCGCCTTCGCGATCTTTTCCGTCGTCGCGCACTGGAACGATCTCTACTGGCCGCTGATCGTCGTCAGCAAACAGGCCTATGCCACGCCACCGCTCGGCCTGATGTATTTCCGCGCCGCCGAGGCCGGCGACGACTACGGCGCGCTGATGGCCGCCACGCTGATCATCACCCTTCCTCTCGTCGCCGCCTTCCTGCTTGCGCAGAAGCGCTTCGTCGAGGGCATCACCATGACCGGTCTCAAAGGCTGACCGGGCCAACAAGGAGCACGAACGATGAAGCATATTTCCAGGATCTTCGCCGCTGCGGCGGTGTCGCTGGCGGCGGCCCTTCCGGCCTATGCCGAGACGACGCTGACGGTTCACTACCCGATGCCCGGCTTCTTCAAGAACGTGATGGACACGATCTCGAAGAAGTTCATGGAGGAAAATCCCGACATCAAGATCCAGTTCGCCAGCCCGTCGGCGACCTACGAAGAAGGCATCCAGACCATTCTTCGCCAGGCCGGCACCGACGAGATGCCCGACATCACATTCATCGGCCTCAACCGCCTGCGCATGCTCAATGAGCGCGACGTTGCCGTCGATCTCGGCCCCTTGGTCAAGAAGGAAGGCAATATGGCGGAGCTCGGCTTTTCCGACACGATCCTGAAGCTGGCGCAGGTCAACGGCAAGCAGGTTGGCCTCGCCTTCGCCACCTCCAACCCGATCATGTATTACAATGCCGACCTGGTGAAAGCGGCCGGCGGCGATCCGGACAATCCGCCCAAGACCTGGGATGAAGTCATCGCGCTTGGCGGCAAGATCAAGGCGCTCGGCAATGGCGTCGACGGCATCGACTTCCGCTGGCAGGGTGACGACTGGATGTTCTCGGCGCTGCTGTTCGGCGCCGGCGGCAAGATGCTGAACGAGGACGAAAGCAAGGTCGCCTTCAACGGGCCGGAAGGCGAGAAGGCGGTGGAGATCCTCGAGCGGATGGTGAAGGAGGGCGGCATGCCGGTCTTCACCAAGCCGGCGGGCGAGCAGGCTTTCGCGGCCGGCAAGGTCGGCTTCGAATTCCAGACCACCGGGGCGCTGGTCAACACGATCAAGAATGTCGGCGACAAGTTCACGCTGCGCACCGCCAAGATCCCGCTGATCGATCCGGTCAACGGCCATCTGCCGACCGGCGGCAATGCCGTGGTCATCCTGACCAAGGACGCGGCCAAGCAGGAGGCCGCCTGGAAGTTCGCGAAATTCGCCTCCGGCCCCTATGGCGCCTCCGTCGTCGTGCCGGGCACCGGCTATGTCCCCAACAACGAGCTGGCTGCGAAGTCTCCCGAGTATCTCGGCGATTTCTACAAGAAGAACCCGCTGTTTCAGGCCGGGCTCAGCCAGATGCCGCGGATGGTTTCCTGGTATGCCTTCCCGGGCACCAACGGGGTCAAGGTCACGCAGACGATCGTCGACAACCTGTCGCGCATAGTCGACCAGTCGGCGACACCGAAGGAAGCGCTCGACGACGCGGCCGGTGACGTCGAAGGCATGCTGCCGACGCAGTAAGGTGTCTCACTGTCAGTCTTCCCTTCTCCCCTTGCGGGAGAAGGTGGCCTCGCGAAGCGAGGTCGGATGAGGGGTGTTCCAGGGAACGCCAACGCCTCACTCCGCTGGAACCATCCGTCTCGGCGCTGCGCGCCGATCCACCTTCCCCCACAAGGGGGAAGGAAGAAACTGTGCTATACCGGCCGATACACCCGCTCCGCCGTGTTCCAGAAGATATCGGCCTCGGCCGCCGCGCCGTGCCCCGCCACCGCATCGCGGTGCGCCTTGATCAGTTCGGCGTGGCTGGTCCAGAGCTTCTCGATCGGGAAGTTCGAGCCGAACATCAGATGATCCGCGCCCAGGATGTCGATGGCGTTGTCGACGATGTAGGTGATGACAGCCGGGTCGTTGCGGTGGACGAAGGTGCCGAGACCGGACAGCTTGGCATAGAGATTGGGTGCGGCCGACAGCGTGCGCAGGCCAGCCTTCCAGGCCTCGGTGGTTTCCTGATCCATGCCGGTCAGCATGCCGGCATGGGTGAGGATGAAGTTGGTCTCGGGGTTCTCGCCGACCAGCGTCAGTCCGTCCTTCATCTGGGCGGGGAAGAGCTGCAGGTCGAAGGACAGGGCGTAATCCTTCAGCCGCGCGACATTGGCCCGCACCTTGGGGTCGATGACCTGATCGGCCGAAGCGGCGAAGCGGAACGCCGGCGTCTCGTGCCAGTGCAATTGCATGCGCACCCCGCGCAGCAGCCTGTATTTCATCAGCCGGTCAATCTGCGGCCGGACATCATCGACCGTCATGTCGGCATAGCCGACAATAGCGTGCGGCCAGCCGGTCTCGTCAGCGGTCTTCTGCAGGAAGGCGACTTCCTTCTCGAAATCCTGCTTCGCCCAGTTGGTCTGGACATAGACGGCTTTCTCGACGCCTGACCCCTCCTGGTCCTCGAGGAATTCGCCGATCGGATAGTCGCGGCGGATCGGCTCGTAGGGGCCGAAGATGCGCGGCACCATCGGCCCGACCAGCCAGGGCTGGTCCTTCTGGCGCCAGATGTGGAAATGCGCGTCGATGGCTTTCTGCATCACGATACCCTTTTCCAGATTGTCGATGCGGCAGGGGCAGGGCGGGCGAGCGACAGGATGAAATCGGCGAGGCTGGTCAGCGACGAGCCGTCGATGAGATCGTCGAGGTCAGGCAGGATGGCGCGCAGCGCAGCGGTGGCCGGCCGGAAGCGCGGGTCGCCGGCCAAAGGCGTGGCCAGCGACAGCCGGAAGGCGCGGGCGCTCAGCCTTCGTATCGCGGTCTCCAGCTCGGCATGATCGCCGCGCTCCAGGGCGTCCGACAGGATCACGACCGCCGCACCGCGCGCGAACGACGAGAAGCGGGGAACGGAGAGAAAGGCAAGCAGCGTCGGCCCCATGCGGGTGCCGCCGTCCCAGTCGTCGACCTGGGCCGCCGCACGCGCCAGCGCCTGGTTGCGGTCGCGGATGCGCAGGGCCGAGGTGATGCGGGTCAGCCGCGTGCCGAAGGTGAAGATCTCGGCGCGGTCCGCACCTTGCACGGCGGCATGCGCCAGCTTGAGATAGTCCGCCGTGTGCAGCTTCATCGAGCCGGAGACGTCGATCAAGAGCAGCAGCTTGCGCGGCACGGTCTGGCGGCGGCGCAGCAGCGGCGAGGGCACGTCGCCATCGGCGCTGACGATTTCCCTGAGCGAGCGGCGCAGATCAAGCTTGCCGCGCGAAGCGGTGCGCACGGTACGGAAGGAGCGGCGGGTGGGCAAAGCGGAGGAGAGCTTGCGGCGGAAGGCGGTCAGCCTGTCGTCGTCGCGCTGGAAATCGCGCGTGCTCAACTGCTCGAGTGCCGAAGATAGCTCGCCGCCTTCCTGGCTGCGCTCGGCCTCGATCCGCTCGTTATCGGCGCCGCCATCATCCTTGATGCGGGTTTCCTCCTCCGCTTCGCCTTCGACCACGGCTGAAGTGTTCCCATAGAAATGGCTCTGGAAATGGGCTTCGAATTCGTCGCGGCGATCGGGTGGGGGTGCCAGCGTGGCGAGGGCCGCCTCGCGAATGTCGGCCATTGAGCGCGGGCCAAGTAATGTCACCGCTTGCATGAAGCCGGAGATTTGCTCCGGTGCGACGGCGAAGCCGTAGCGGCGCAACAGGCGGGCGAAGCCGAGGAATGGTTGGGCGGCGGGAGGTAGGCTCTCCTCCCCCCGTTTACGGGGGTCCGCAGCACGGGTCGAGACAGGCGGCTCGACCCCCGATGCCGGCAGGCAGGTGAGGGGCAGCGCCATCTTCTGCCCATGATGGCGCTGCCCCTCATCCGCCCCTTCGGGGCACCTTCTCCCCGTAAACGGGGAGAAGGGATTGTTGAGGTCGCGGCTCACCCCAGTGCCTCCTCGACAATCCGGCCAAGCTCCGGCGCGATATAGGACAGGTCTTCCTCGTCCTTGATTAATACGCCGATGGCGCGGCGGAAGGCTTCCGGCCAGGGGCTGCCGCCTTTTTCGAGGATGGTCGCGGCATTGGCCCATTCGACCGCTTCGGCGATGCCGGGCGGCTTGGCCAGCGGCCGGGCACGGATAGTCTGCACGGCTGCCGCCACGGCGCGCGCGGTTGCCTCGGCGACGTCGCCGGCGCGCAGCATGATAATGGCGGCCTCGCGCCCGGCATCGGGATAGCCGATCCAGTGGTAGACGCAGCGGCGGCGCAACGCCTCGGCGAGCTCGCGGGTGCGGTTCGAGGTCAGGATGACAATCGGCTGGGCTGCGGCGCGGATGGTGCCGCGCTCGGGAATGCTGATCTGGAAATCGGAGAGGAATTCCAGCAGCAGCGCCTCGAATTCATGGTCGGAACGGTCGATCTCGTCGACCAGCAGCACGCGCTGCTCCGGCGCCTTCAGCACCTGCAGCAGCGGGCGGGCGATCAAAAAACGGTCGTCATAGATGTCGATCTCCTGCTCGCCGGCATGGCGGATGGCGAGCAGCTGGCGCTGGTAGTTCCATTCGTACAGCGCGTGCGCGGCATCGATGCCCTCATAGCATTGCAGCCGCACCAGATCGCGACCGAGCAGCTCGGCGATCGCCTTGGCCGCTTCGGTCTTGCCGACGCCCGGCGCACCTTCGAGCAGCAGCGGCTTGCCCAGGCGTATCGCCAGGAAGATGGCCGTGGCCAGGCTGTCGTCGGCCAGATAGCGCGAAGCGGCGAGATGTTCTGACACCGCCTCTGGCGAGGTCGCGACGGACTCGGCTTTGACCTCGGGCATGTCAGTTCGCCGCTTGCGCCTTGAGCGCGCGCAGGATGCGCTCCGGCGTGATCGGCAGCGTGTCGATGCGCACGCCGACGGCGTCGAAGACGGCGTTGGCGACCGCCGGTATCTGCGGATTGGCGCACATTTCGCCCGGCCCCTTAGCACCGTAGGGACCATCCGCCGAAGGCCGCTCCAGAACGATGATCTCGGTCTGTGCGAGATCGCCCGGTCCCGGCATCAAATACTGGTTGAAGTCGGTGCCGCCATGATCGCGGTTGGGATAATAGGGCTCGGTGGTCTCGTAGAGCGCGTGGCTGATGCCCATCCAGGAACCGCCGACGAGCTGCTGCTCGACCATTTTCGGGTTCAGCGCGCGGCCAATCTCGAAGACGTTCTTCACGGTCAGCACCGTCACCTCGCCGGTCTCGTCGTCGACCTCGACTTCGGCCACGGTGCAGGCGTGGGCGTAGCAGGTCGACGGCTTCATCGCGCCGGTTTCCTTCTCCGGATAGGAGCGCGGGATCAGGAACATGCCGCGGCCCGATATGGACCGGCCGCGCTTGAAATGCGCCGACAGCGCGACATCGAAGATCGAGATCGATTTCTGCGGCGCGCCCTTGACCAGTATGTTGCCCTGGCCGTCGGTCTCAAGATCGGAAGCATTCACTTCCAATTCCTCGGCCGCCACTTCCAGCATCACCTGGCGGGCTTCCCTGGCCGCCTGGATGACGGCATTGCCGGCGCGGTGCGTGCCGCGCGAGGCGAAGGTGCCCATGCAGTGCGGACCGGTGTCGGTGTCGGCGGTGTCGACGACGACGCGGTCGGTGGGCACGCCGATCGTCTCGGCGCAGATCTGCGCCATGATCTGCTTCATGCCTTGGCCGAGATCGACGGAGGACAGCGTCACCATGAAATTGCCGGTCGGCGTCGAATGCACCAGCGCCTGGGTCGGGTCGCCGCCGAGGTTCATGCCGGTGGGATAGTTGATCGCGGCGACGCCGCGTCCACGCCGGATCGCCATATCAGGCTCCCTTCCTATAGGAGGACATCGCCATGAATTTCTCCGCCACCGGCCAGTTGGCGGCGCGCGAGGCTTCCTGCATACACTCGATGAGTGCTGCCCCTTCCGTCGGCTGGCGGTGTGCCTTCATGTTGCCGTCGCGATAGGCGTTGATGAAGCGGAATTCGAGCGGGTCCATGCCGATCAGCCGCGCCAGCTTGTCCATCTGGACCTCCAGCGCGAAATCGCCGATGGTGACGCCGAAGCCGCGCATGGCCGAGGACGGCGTGCGGTTGGTGTAGACGCAATAGGTGTCGATCCAGACATTGGGGATGGTGTAGGGGCCGGGATAGTGCCCGGCACCCTTCTGCGCGCCATAGGGCGAGTGGCGTGAATAGGCGCCGGCATCGGTGTAGCCTGTGACCTTGCGCGCGACGATGCGGCCATCCTTCATCACGCCATCCTTGATGACCACCTTTTCGGCGGCGCGGGGCGAGGAGATCTGCATCTCCTCCTCACGACTGTAGACAAAGGAGACCGGCCGGCCCGTGAGCTTGGCGCCGAGGATGGCGATAGGCTCGACGATGACGTCGACCTTGCCGCCAAAGCCGCCGCCGACGGTGCCGCCGACGAAATGCAGCTTCGAGCCCGGCATCTGCAGGATGATCGAGGTATTGTCGAGGGTGAAGAACATCGCCTGCGTGTTGGTGTAGCAGGTGAAGCGGTCATTACCTTCCGGCGCCACCACGCAACCGGTGGTCTCGGTCGGCGCATGCTCGATCGGCGAGGATTGGTAGCTCTGCTCCAGGATGTGGTCGGCGCTGGCGAACCCCGCCTCGACATCGCCGAAGCGGACCTTGCGGCACTCGCCGCTGTCATAGAGATAATAGTTCTGGCCGTGATATTCGTTGACCAGCGGCGCGCTGGGCTTCAGCGCTTCCTCCATGTCGAAGACGGCCGGCAGCACTTCGTAGTCGATCTTGACCTTGGCGGCGGCCTCCTGCGCGGCGCGCTCGGTCTCGGCCAGCACCGCCACCACGGCCTCGCCCTTCCAGCGCACCTTGCCGTCGGCCAGCACCGTCTCGTCCTCAGGGCCGATCTGGATGAGGATCAGGATGGTGTAGACATTGTGCGGCACATCCCTGGCGGTGAGGATTTTCACCACGCCGGGATGCTTCTCGGCCTCCGAGGTATCGATGCTGCGGATGCGGGCATGGTGGTGCGGGCTGCGCACCATCTTCAGGTGCAGCATGCCGGGAAAGCTGCGGTCGGCGAAAAAGGCAGTCTTGCCGGTGACATGGCCGGGTGAATCCGAACGGGGCCGGGGCTGGCCGATTTCGTGCAGATCGTCCTTGCGGACATCGGCGAAGTAGTTCTTGCGCAGTTCCATCTTTGCTTCCCCTCAGAGCATGATGCCGAAAAGTGTGAAGCGGTTTTCGGACGACATCATGCTCTATCTCTTTGATTTAGAGCCGGATTCGGATTTCAGGTCGAACAGACCTGAAATCATCCGGCTCTAGGCCGCGTTCTGCGAATTGGCGCGGGCCGCGGTGAGCACCGCCTGGATGATCGGCTCGTAGCCCGTGCAGCGGCAGATGTTGCCCGACAGCGCCTCGACAACCTCGTCGCGGCTGGGGTTGGGCGTGTGGTCGAGCAACACCTTGGCGGCCATGATCATTCCCGGCGTGCAGAAGCCGCATTGCGTGGCGAAGGTGTCGAGGAAGGCGCGCTGCAGTGGATGCAGCACGCCGCCTTCGGCAAGGCCGGATGTCGTGGTGATGGCAGCGCCATTGCAGGTTTCGGCTAATGTCAGGCAGGACAGCCTGAGTTCGCCGTCGATGATGACCGAGCAGGCGCCGCATGTGCCCTGGTGGCAGCCGCCTTTCGGCGAAGTGTCGCCGATCTTGTCGCGCAAAGCGTTGAGTAGCGTCGTGCCGCTGTCGATGAATTCGGCTTTCTCGGAGCCGTTGAGCGTGAATTGAACCGGGACCTTCGCCATGTTTCCTCCTTGCGCGCCTGCCCGACGGATCGGACAGACGCGCGCCCCCCAACGGTGATTTCAGGCCAGCAGCAGCCGGCCGAGATGGACCGGCAGGACTTCAGCGCGGTACCAGGCGCTGGCGATCGGATCGGTGATCGGCGCAATGCCCTCGGTGGCGGCGGCCAGTGCTGCCGCGATGCCGTTCTGGTCGAGTTTCTTTCCCTTGAGGGCCTTTTCCGCCGCCTTGGCCCGCATTGGCCGGTCGGCCATGCAGCCAAGCGCGATCCGCGCCGAGGACACGGTGCCGTCGGCAGCCTGTTCCAGAACGGCCGCGATGCTGAGCACCGAAACGCCTTTGGGCTTGACCCGCGACACTTTCAGAAAGCGGAAGCCGTCGGCCTTCGGCAGCGTGAAGCTCACTGACGTGACGATGGAGCGGCTGCCGTCCCGCCTGGCTAGAAAAGTCTCGATCGGCAATTCGCCATCCTCGGTGCCGACCGCGGCGTCGAGCGCCAGCAAGGCCACGGCGAAATCGCCATAGGGCGCCGGCGCGAACAGATTGCCGCCGACGGTCGCCATGTTGCGGATCGCCGGACCCCCGACGGCGCGTGCGGCCTTTGCGAGCGGGCCAAGGTCGGGATGACGAGCGATCGCCGCCATGGTCACCGAAGCGCCGATGCGGACCTTGCCGCCGGCGGCCGCGATGGCCGACAGGGCCGGGTCGGTCGACATGACAAGGCCGGAGACCGAAACATCGCCTTCATTGGCCGCGCGGACCACGAGGGTACCGCCGCCGAGGTAGCGGGTGCCGGCCGTCTTCAGCGCCGCATTGGCGTCCTTAACGGTCGGGAAAGTCTGGAGGGCAAGCGCCATGGAACGCTCCTGTTCTCAGTCCTGGCCGGCAAAATGGCTCTTCAGGGCGTTGAAACCGCCCTGGAAGACGTTGGCGCCCATGCCGGCGGCGATCTTGTCGGCTTCTTCGGGCGCTGCGTCGAAGCTGGCGGTCCATTCGGCATAGGTGCGGTCGCCATCGGTGACACGCCTGAGTTGCAGCGTCGCCTTGTGGTTGGTCAGCGGCTGCGGCGTTTCCAGGATGGAATAGCTGACGAGGTAGTTCTCATCGGAAAAGTCGAGCAGTTTTTCGCGCAGCCGCGCGCCGGTGATCAGCTCGAAATTGCGCACGCAGCCGATCGTCGAGGCGTTCTTGCCGTCCTCGATATGGCTTTCGACCATGCGCGGATGCCAGCCCGGCAGGCCGTTGAAATCGCGTATGCGCGCCCAGACCTTTTCGACCGGCGCGTCGATGACGCTGGAGATGGTGACTTTTGCCATAGGACGTTCCCTTGCGAATGCGACAGTCGGGCAAGGGTAGGGCGCCTTTCACGGCGGCACTTATCAAAGCGTCTTGCGCGCGTATCAAGGAGTCTGAAAAAGCAGGCTCAGGCGGTTGCCCGCGCGGCCTCGCGGTAGAGCGTCGGCGGCACGCCGACATGGTCGCGGAAGAAGCGCGAGAAATTGCCCTGCGTGGTGAAGCCGAGATTGCAGGCGACCGAGATCAGCGGCTCCTGCGACCACTGCAACTGCCGCACCGCTTCCTCCATGCGCAGCGTGTTCCAGTAGACATTGGGCGTCAGATTGGTCTGTTCCTTGAACAGGGCGAAGAAATGCGGCCGCGACAGGCCGACGCTTCGCGCCACATCGTCGAAGGAAATGCGCTCGCAGACATTGGCCTTCATCAGCTGGATGGCCTTGCGGACGCGGAAATCCTGCATGGTGTTGATGCGGGTGCGCGCCTCCTGCGGCGCAGACGCATCGGCGGCATCGAGCACCGAATCGATGAAGCGCTCGATCTCGTAATTGGCGACGTCGTCGACGCTCTCATTGTCGGTCAGATGGTCGAGCAGGCTGGCGGCGGCCTGGTGCAGCCATGGCTCGAGCGTGATCTTCGCCTGGGCAAACAGCGGCGCGGAGGAGGGCAGGTCGCGGCGGCGGCGCGCCCAGTCGGGATCGATGTAGAAGGCGAGAAACAGACCTGGCATCCCGTTTTGCGACAGGACGTGGCTGTGCGGCTGGAAGGAATTGATGCCGGCGGCGGTGCGGGGGCCGAGCCGCACCGTCTCGCGGCCGATGGTCATCTCGCCGGCGGTGCCTTCGAGCCAGATGATCAGATGTGCCTCGACATGGGCATGGGTGACGAAGTCGCTCGCGACATTCAGGACAGAAACATGTCCGAACCGGCCCCAGTAGAGCCTGATCGCTTCCGTCATGGGTATATCCTCCCGCAGACGACTGGCCTCCCTTCGTCTGCATCGAGGATTGTGCGGCCGGTTTCCGGCTTCCGTCAAGGCATCGGCCGTTGGCCGATAGCCAGGGCGAGCCGCTTCAGGCGATTTTCAGACTGAGCGATAGGAGGTGAAACGAATAACGCCCGGCACTTTCCTTCTCCCACCAGGGAGAAGGAAAGGCGCTTGAATCAGTCGCTGCGCCTGAAATTGCGGATGCGGTCGAACAGCACCGCCAGCAGGATGGCGCCGCCGATGAAGGTGCCTTGCCAGAAGGCATTGATGCCGAGCAGGCCAAGGCTGTTGCGGATGACCTCGATGAGGGCGGCGCCGACAATGGCGCCGAAGGCGGTGCCGACGCCGCCGGCCAGGTTGGCGCCGCCGATGACCGTGGCGGCGATCACCTGCAGCTCCATGCCGGTACCGAGATTGGTGGTGACGGCGCCGAGCCATCCGGTCTGGATGATGCCGGCAATGCCCGCCGACAGTGCCGAGATCATGTAGACGGCGACCTTGATCTGCTTCACCGGGACGCCGGTCAGCGTTGCCGCGTGCTCGTTGCCGCCAATGGCGAAGATGTGCCGGCCGAACTTGGTCCAGCGCAGGATGAAGCCGGTGATCAGCGCCAAAAGGATCATGTAGAGCACCGGATTGGCGATGCCGAACACCCAGGCGCCGCCGCCGAGCGCCAGCAGCTTGTCGTGGTCCGGCCCGAACTGGAAGACGACGGTGTTGTTGGAGGCGACCATCGCCAGGCTGCGGGCAATCGACAGCATGCCGAGCGTCACCACGAAAGGTGGAAAGCCGAGATAGGCGGTCAGGATGCCGTTGAAGGCACCGATGGCGAGCGCGGTGGCGATCGAGGCAAGGATGCCGATCTCGATCGAATAGCCGGCATGCATGGTGACGGCCAGCACCATCGACGACAGGCACAGAACCGAGCCGACCGAAAGGTCGATGCCGCCGGTGATGATGACGAAGGTCATGCCGAGCGCGACGATGGCGACGAAGGTGATGTTGCGGGTGATGTTGTAGAGGTTCTTCGACGTTGCGAAGGCGTCGGTGGCGAACGACAGGAAGATGCAGGCGAGGATGACGGCGATCACCACCCAGAAGGTCTGGGTGGAGAACAGCCGCGACAGGAAAGTGTGCTGCTTCTGCGCGATCGTCTGATCAAGGGTGACTGCCATTATCGACCTTTCCTGCCGGCGGCGATGCACGCCAGCCTGGTGAAATCCGGATTAGCCGCGCTCACGAGACCTGCTCGATGGCGCCAGTGATGAGCCCGGTGACCTCCTCGGGCGAGCTCGACGCGATTGCCTTGTCGGCGACCTTGCGTCCGCGCCGCATGACGATGACGCGGTCGGCGACGTCGAACACGTCGGGCATGCGGTGGCTGATCAGCACCACCGCTATGCCCTGGTCGCGCAGATGGCGGATCAGGTTGAGCACTTCGGCGACTTGCCTGACCGAGATCGCCGCCGTCGGTTCGTCCATCAGCACGATTTTGGCCTGCGACAGCATGGTGCGGGCGATCGCCACCGCCTGGCGCTGGCCGCCCGACATCTGCTTGACGAGATCGCGCGGGCGGGTCTCGGACTTCAGCTCGGCGAAGAGCTGGCCGGCGCGCTTGTACATCGCGGCATAGTCGAGGATGCGGAATGGACCGACGCCGCGCCGCAGCTCGCGGCCGAGATAAACATTGGCGGCGGCGGTCAGATTGTTGCAGAGTGCAAGATCCTGATGGACAATCTCGATGCCGTGCTGGCGGGCCTCCGCCGGCTTGTTCAGGATCAATTCCTTGTCGTCCATGCGCATGGTGCCATGGCTCGGATGGAAATTGCCGGCGATCATCTTGACCAGCGTCGATTTGCCGGCGCCATTGTCGCCCATCAGGCCGACGACCTGGCCGGGTTCGATCGACAGCGACACGTCGTTGACAGCCTGGATGGCGCCAAAATGCTTCGAGATGTTGGTGAGTTCGAGAACCGCCACCAGCCTGTTGCCTCCCATGTCTTGCTGCATGCCTTTTCCAGGTCGCAGCTCCGATATCGTGCTCCCCATTCCTCCCGGAAGCAACGATCTTCGGCATTTACGCGAATGCCTACTCGGGCGTCAATTGTCGAAATTGGCTATTTGTCAGACGAATAGTGACATGTGCTTCTGAAAAATCCGTTTTGTAGGACAAATAGCAATTGACGTTGGCGCCGCGCCGTTATTAGTTGATGGTCGGAGAAAGATTTCCGGTCCTGGGCCTTTGTCGCGGCGGGACCGGTGGGAGGTTATCGGCCGTTCCGGCACGTTGCCGGTCCGGTCGCATCTGAAAATGCTTATCGGCCTTGCCCGGCGGCACGAGCGTTGGCTCTGCCATCTCGCATCAGGTCGATTTGTATGGCGGGCACGCCGTGTCCGTCTGTTTCCAAGGGAGGACTGACATGAGGAAAACAGTATTGCTCGCCGCCGTCGCCGCCATGGCGCTGGGCGCCGGGCCGGCTTTGGCCAAGAAGCAGCTCGTCATCGTGGTGAAAGGTCTCGACAACCCGTTCTTCGAAGCCATCCATCAGGGCTGCGAGAAATGGAACAAGGAGAATGCCAGCTCGGAATATGAGTGCTTCTACACCGGTCCGGCGTCGACTTCCGACGAGGCCGGCGAGGCACAGATCGTCCAGGATATGCTGAGCAAGCCCGACACCGTTGCGATGGCGATTTCGCCGTCCAACGCGCCGCTGATCGCGCAGACGATCAAGAGCGCCAATCCGTCGATCCCGATCATGACCGTCGACGCCGACCTTGCCAAGGAAGACGCAGCCCTTCGCAAGACCTATCTCGGCACCGACAACTACCTGATGGGCAAGAAGATCGGCGAGTACATCAAGAAGGCCAAGCCGAAGGGCGGCACGATCTGCACGATCGAAGGCAATCCGGCTGCCGACAACATCCTGCGCCGCGCACAAGGCATGCGCGACGCTCTGACGGGCAAGGAAGGTCTCGCGACACTTGCCGGTGAAGGCGGATGGACGGAAGTCGCCGGTTGCCCGGTGTTCACCAATGACGACGGCGCCAAGGGCGTTCAGGCGATGACCGACATCCTCGCCGCCAACCCCAAGCTCGACGCCTTCGGGATCATGGGCGGCTGGCCGCTGTTCGGCGCGCCGCAGCCTTATCGTGACCTGGTTGGACCGCTGAAGGACCGGCTGGCCAAGAACGACTTCGTCATCGGCGCCGCCGACACGATCGGCGACGAAGTGGCGATCGCCAAGGATGGTTTGGTCACCGCGCTGGTCGGCCAGCGGCCTTTTGAAATGGGCTACAAGGCGCCGTCGGTGATGATCGACCTGATCGAGGGCAAGAAGGTCGACGATCCGGTCTTCACCGGCCTCGACGAATGCACCAAGGATACGGTCGACACCTGCATCCAGAAATAGGTCTTTCGATCCGGGGGCGCTCGGCAACGGGCGCCCCGTCAATTCCTGAGCGAGACGCCGTGGCAAGGGGCAACAGGCTCCGGCCTTGACGCGTCCGTGGTTTGGATTTTTCGGTGACGGGATCGGCGCGCCAAAGGGTTCGGAGTATCTCCGGGCGACAGGCGGCCGACCTATTGGAACGTGGATGCCCCAGGACAAGGCAAAGAGACAAGCCAGCCGGGCCAAGGCGCAAGCCAGCCGCGATCCGGCGGTCGTGCGCAGGGCGGATGCGGCGCACTTTCCCGGGTCCAGTGTTCATGCCTCGCTCGCCAGCGAGATTGGGCTGCGGATCGTGCGCGGCGACTATCCGCCCGGCAGCATCCTGCCCAACGAGGCCAAATGGGCGGAGACGTTCAATGTCAGCCGCTCGGCGGTGCGCGAGGCGATCAAGATGCTGATGGCCAAGAGCCTTCTGGCATCACGTCCCAAGATCGGCAGCTGGGTCGAACCGAAGGAGCGCTGGAACCTGCTCGACCGCGACGTGCTTGCCTGGTACGCGACCGCACCCGACCGTGAAACCTTCCTGCGCACCGTGCAGGAGTTCCGCCATATCATCGAGCCGCAAGCATCCGCCTTCGCCGCCATGCGGCGCAGCGACGAGCAGATGGCCGAGATCAGCCTGGCCTGCCGCGAGATGGGGGAGGCTGCGAACCTGCCGGAACGCATCCGTGCCGACACGCGCTTCCACCTCGCCATCCTGCGGGCCTCGGGCAACGACCTGCTGGTGCCGCTCGGCGTGCTGATCGAGTCCGCACTAGACCATCTCTTCGTTTTCACGACACGCCAGGTCAGCGACCAGAACCGGGCGCAGAAACTGCACGAGGCGATCGAGAAGAACATCCGCCTGCAACGGCCGGCGGCGGCGCGCAATGCCGTGCACAAGCTGCTCGCCGACACCGATGAGGGGATCGGCAGCCGGCGGCGGTAGCCGTCCGGCCGTTAGAGCAATTCCCGGGAAAGCGCGTAGCGCTCTCCCTAGGGAGTTGCGTCAAAACAAAGAGTTAGAGCCTTAAATCGTCTGCTTCTTACCATCCTTGGTCGGCATCAGGTCGACGCCGTTGACCTTGCCGATATGCGTCGCCAGCATCGGCACGAACTGCTCGGCCGGGCCGGTGGCATGGGCGCCGGCGAAGGAGTTCTTGGTGGCGTTGCCGAGCGGGTTGGCGATGCCGGCGGCACCCGCCATCGATTCCAGATAGGTCAGGTCCTTGAAGGCGTTGGCGATGGTGAATTTGTGGGCGTCGCGGTCGCCTTCCAACGTCCAGCGCATGAAGGTCTGGTAGAAGCCGCAATCCATGCGCCCGTTGCGGATGACGCTGTCGAAACGCGGCGGTGAGATGCCGACCTTTTCGGCCAGGGCCAGCGCCTCGGAATAGATGGCGGCGTAGCCCAGCGAAATGAAATTGTTGAGCAGCTTCATGCGGTGGCCATCGCCGGTGTCGCCAATGTGGACGATGCGGCCGGCCCAGGTCTCGATCACCGGCTTGACCCTGGCAAAGACGGCGTCGGGTGCGCCGACCATGGCGTCGAGCGTGCCTTCCCAGGCTTCCTTCGGCGTGCGGCTCAGCGGCGCGTCGACATAGTCGATATCAAGCGCCTTGAGTTCGGCCGCAAGCGCCATGGTCGAGACCGGGTCCGAGGTCGAACAATCGACGACGACCGAGCCTTTCTTCAAGCCTTCCTTGAGGCCGCCGGGGCCGCGGATGATGGCTTCCACTTCGCGCGAACCGGTGACGCAGATGAAGACGATATCGGACGCTGCAGCGACATCGCGCGAGGTCGACGCCTCCTTGGCGCCGCGGCCGAGGAGGTCCTCCGCGGGTTTGCGGTTCTTGCGGCCAAGGAATGTCAGGGGATAGCCCTTGTCGACGATATTCTTGGCAATGCCGTGCCCCATCAGTCCAAGGCCGATGAAGCCGATCTTTTCGCGCGCGGTGGTGGTGTTCATGTCGTCGTCCTATCCCGGATTATCGATAATTGCGCCGCTGTTTTAGCCATATGCGGTTGCAGAAAGCAATATTGTCTGACAATAGACGGTAATTCCAGAGCCTGTCATGGAGACCAGAATGACGAAGCGGATCATGTTCACCGGCGGCAGCGGCAAGGCTGGGCGCCATGTCGTGCAATATCTTGTCGAACAGGGCTGCCAGGTGCTCAACATCGACACCAAGCCGCTCGACAATCCCAAGGTGCGCACGCTGGTCACCGACATCACCGATAGCGGGCAGGTGTTCAACGCGCTGTCGAGTTATATGGGCCTGCACGAATTCGACCCCTCGCTGCGCCCGCAGCCGGTGGATGCGGTGGTGCATTTCGCTGCCATCCCGCGCATCATGATCACGCCGGACAATGAAGTGTTCCGCATCAATGCGATGGGCACCTACAATGTCATCGAGGCGGCGGTGAAGCTCGGCATCCGCAAGGTGATCGTCGCCTCCTCGGAGACGACCTACGGCCTGGTTTTCGCCAACGAACCGCGCGACCCCAAATATTTCCCGCTCGACGAGGAGTATGACGTCGACCCGATGGACAGTTATGCGCTGTCCAAGATCGTCAACGAAAAGACCGCGCGTGCCTTCGCGCAGCGCAACGGCACCGACATCTATGCCTTGCGCATCGGCAATGTCATCGAGCCGCATGAATATTCGCTGTTCCCGAAATGGTTCGCCGATCCCGGTTTCCGCAAGCGCATCGCCTGGAGCTATGTCGACGCGCGCGATCTCGGCCAGATCACGCTGCGCGCCATCGAAAAGGACGGGCTCGGCTACCAGGTGTTCAACGCCGCCAATGACGACACCTCGTCCGACCTGCCGACGGCCGAACTCCTGAAGCGATTCTATCCCAACGTGCCGGTCAAGGCCGAACTCGGTGAGTACGAGACGCTGCTGTCGAACCGCAAGGCGCGCGATATGCTGGGCTTCCGTCCGGAGCATAGCTGGCGCAAATACGTCAAAACCGCCTGAGCAAGCAGGCAAAACGGGGTTGGGCTGTGCATAGCGGCGCGCTTTGCGGGCCAACCGCCCGGTGGTGCTTGACAGCTTCCGCAAACCGGCCTTTCTGAAGTCCATGCGGGACGCAAAGCCGAACAAGGAAAAATCGCCGAAAAAGCCGGCATCCGCCGAACGCCCCTCTGGTGTTCGCCGGCCCGACGCGGCACGCATTCCCGGCGCCAGCGTGCACACGTCGCTGGCCAGCGAAATTGGCCTGCGGATCGTGCGCGGCGATTATCCGCCCGGTACCATCCTGCCCAATGAGGCGAAATGGTCGGAAACCTTCAGCGTCAGTCGCTCGGCGGTGCGCGAGGCGATCAAGATGCTGATGGCCAAGAGCTTGCTTGCTTCACGCCCCAAGATCGGCAGCTGGGTCGAGCCCAGGGAACGCTGGAACCTGCTCGACCGTGACGTGCTCGCCTGGTACGCGACCTCGCCCGACCGCGAGGTGTTTCTGAAGACGGTGCAGGAATTCCGCCACATCATCGAGCCGGAAGCCACCGCCTTCGCCGCCATGCGGCGGACCGACGAGCAGATGGCCGAGATCAGCCAGGCCTGCCGCGAGATGGGTGAGGCGGCCAGCCTGCAGGAACGCACGCGCGCCGACACACGCTTCCACCTGGCCATCCTGCGCGCATCCGGCAATGATCTTCTGGTGCCGCTCGGAGTACTGATCGAATCCGCGTTCGACCATCTCTTCACCTTTACGACACGGGCGGTCGACGATCTCAATCACGTGCAGAAGCTGCATGAGGCGATCGAGAAGAACATCCGGCTGCAACGCCCGGACGCAGCGCGCGCCGCGGTGCGCAAGTTGCTCGCCAACACCGATCACGTGATCAAGTCGCGCTAGGGTGTGTTGATATTCAGGTGATGCCGGCCTGCGAACGGCAGTTTTCTGCGCTTCCGGTGCTCACGTACCCAAACGTACGCTGCGCGCCGGTTCTCGAAAACCACCATTCTCGGCTCGGCCTGACCTGAATCTCAATACACCCGAGGCTGGAGCTAACCTTCCTTCTCGCGGCCGAACGCTACGCGCAATTCGTCCTTGGCGTGCTCGAGCACTCGCCTGCGCGTGGCGGGCAGGTTCTTGCCGGCGCGGTTGATATAGAAATTCAGCATCGACATGGCGGATTGAAAAGGTTCGGCCTTGCGGCGGTGGCTGTGTTCGGCCGACCGTTTGAGCGAGGCGGCGATCTTCCTGGCATCGTCGGACTCGAAGATGTGATCCTCGAGATCCATGGCGTCGCTGTGCTCGGTCACCTCGGCCGACCATTTCTGCCTGGCAGCGGTCATGGCTGGGACTCCTTTGCGGTTTGATGGTCGGAAAACTCCAGACATTGGCGTCGGTTCCGCCTTCTGTCCGCTCTGGAGCCACGGATTTGCCTGCTGTGGCGCTGCTGCACGCAGAGAATGCGCCGATAGTGGTGCAAACGGCGGCCGGTTTTCGAGACCGCCGACAGGAAACGCCATTGACCCGAACCGACCTGAACCGGCCGAGCCCCGGCATAGACAGTTCCTACGCCTGGGTGCGCCTGGCCATATCGATGGTGTTGGCGACGATCGGTGGGGTCGGCATGTGGGCGGTCGTCGTGGTGCTGCCCGCGGTGCAGGCGGAGTTCGGCGTCGACCGCGCCGCGGCATCCATGCCCTACACCGCGACCATGGTGGGCTTCGCCGCCGGCAATGTGCTGGTCGGCCGCGCCATCGATCGCATGGGGTATTGGATCCCGGCGCTGATCTCCTCGGTCGCGCTCTCGGCCGGCTTGCTGCTTGCCGCACTTTCGACCTCGATCCTGCAATTCACCCTTGCGCAAGGGTTGCTGATCGGTGTCGGCACGTCGGTGATCTTCGGGCCGCTGATCGCCGACATCTCGCACTGGTTCAACCGCCGGCGCGGCGTCGCCGTCACGGCGGCGGCGGCCGGTAATTACCTCGCCGGAACGCTCTGGCCGACCATCATGCCGACGCTGATCAAGGCGGAAGGCTGGCGCTTCACCTATGCCGCGATCGGCATCTTCTGCCTGGTCACCATGGTGCCGTTGGTGCTGATGCTGCGGCGGGGCGCTCCTGAGGCTACCGCCGCCGGCTCGCCGGGAAGCCGGTCTGTGCAGCCGATTCCCATGTCGCCGGCGGCGCTGCAGGCGCTGCTGGTTGTCGCCGGCCTTGGCTGCTGCGTGGCGATGTCGATGCCGCAGGTGCACATCGTCGCCTATTGCATGGATCTTGGCTACGGCATTGCGCATGGTGCCGACATGCTGTCGATCATGATGGCGGCGGGCGTCGTCAGCCGGCTCGCTTCGGGCTTCATCGCCGATCGCATCGGCGGTGCGAAGACCCTGGTCATCGGCTCGGTGCTGCAATGCCTGTCGCTGCTGTTTTACATTCCGTTCGACGGGCTCGCCTCGCTCTACGTCGTGTCGTTGGTGTTCGGCCTGTCGCAAGGCGGCATCGTGCCCTGCTATGCGATCATCGTGCGCGAATACCTGCCGGCCAAGGAGGCCGGCCAGCGTATCGGCATCGTCATGATGGCGACGATCTTCGGCATGGCGATCGGCGGCTGGATGTCGGGCTGGATCTACGACCTGACCGGATCCTACGCCGTAGCCTTCCTCAATGGCATCGCCTGGAATTTGCTGAACGTAGTGGCGATCGGGCTGTTCATGTGGAAGGCAAGGCAAAGGGCCGTCATGGCAGCCTGAGGCGCGCCTCGGCTTGACAATAGGCAGGCACTGCGCGACCCCAGAGATCAAGGGTTGCGGCGACAGGCCGGTGAGATGGCGACAGCTGAGATGATCGTACTGCGGATGTGTGCAAGCGGACCTCGGCCTTGATCAAGCCGCGCTCGCGCCGGGGCGGCGGCCGCCCGACCATAGCGGATGTCGCGCGCAAGGCCGGCGTCGGGGCCATCACCGTGTCGCGGGCGCTGCGCGAGCCGGAGCGCGTCTCGGAAGAATTGCGCAGTCAGATCCAGGCCGCCGTCGACGAGCTCGGCTATGTGCCGGACCCCAATGCGCGCGCGCTGGCCTCGGCGCGCGCCGAGGTGTTCGGCGTGCTGGTGCCATCGCTCACCAACAACGTCTTCGCCGAGGTGGTGCGCGGCATCTATGACAGCCTGTCGGACAGCCCGTTCCGCATCCAGCTTGGCAACACGCACTATTCCGGGCTCGAGGAGGAGCGGCTCTTGCAGCTGTTCGGCTCGCAGCGGCCGGCAGCGCTGATCGTCGCCGGCATCGACCAGACGCCTACCTCGCGAAAACTGCTCGAAAATGCCGGCTGCCCCGTGGTGCAGGTGATGGAGACCGGGCCCGATCCCGTCGACATGATGGTCGGCTTCTCGCATTTCGACGGCGGCAGGACGGCGACCGAGCACCTGATCGAGGCAGGGTATCGCCGCATCGGCTTCATCGGCGCGCGCATGGACCCGCGTTCGCAGCGGCGCCTCGCCGGCTACCGCGCGGCGATGGAGAAGGCCGGGCTGTTTGATCCGCGCCTGGTCACCACCACGCCGGTGCTGTCTAGCGTGCCGCTTGGGCGAGAACTGTTCCGCGATGCCCTGGCCAAGATGCCGACGCTCGACGGCGTGTTCTGCAACAATGACGACATCGCGCTCGGTGTGCTGTTCGAATGCCACCGCGCCGCGATCGATGTGCCCAAGACCATCGGCATCGTCGGTTTCAACGATCTCGACATGATGCAGGTGGCGTTTCCCTCGATCACCAGCATCCGCACCTACCGCTACGAAATCGGCAGGCGTGCCGTGGCCATGGCACTGGCGACGATCGCCGGTGACCGGCCGCAGGAGCGGGTCGTCGATCTCGGCTTCGAGCTCAAGCGCCGCGAGAGTACAGCCCGCTGAACCCGCTTTCTAGAAGACGCTCAAATGGTGCTTTACACAACGTTATGGTAGCGCTACCATTTTTCTGAACGAGCCTCGCCTCTGAAGTGCTGGGTTTGTTTATTATACATAAGCAACAGCTCATGCTTGTTTATTATGTATAATATGATAGTTTTTCTTCGATCGACGGGGACGGCAAAGGGGAGGTGGCGCAAAGGTCGTTGGCACCTGGGTAGGCGTGACTGGGCAAGGCGGGAGGGCCTGCCGGAAACGCGAGAATTGCATGAAACTGAAGCAACAAATCAGAACTGCAATCGGGAGGATTATCGATGATCAAGTCAATCGTCGGTGGCATCGTTGCCGCCACTGCATTCGTTATGTTGAGCTCGTCGGCGATTGCCGCGGGTCCCGAAATCGTCAAAGGTCCGGCTGCCGAGCCTGACTGTTTCGCGCCCTGGGCCGCTGACACCCAATTCTTCAAGTTCCCCAAGAAGGCTGGGCCGTACCGCATCGCGCTCGCCAATGGCTATATCGCCAATACGTGGCGCATCCAGATGGTGCAGACCGCGAAGGCCTATGCGGCACAGAAGGACGTCGCCGCGAAGCTGAAGGAGTTCAAGGTCGTCTCGACCGGCGAAGATGTGCCGGCGCAGATTTCGGCGATCAACAACTTCATCGATTCCGGTTATGACGCGATCGTCGTCAACGCGCAGAACCCGACCGCATTCGGGCCAGTGATCAAGCGCGCCAAGGAAGCCGGCGTCGTGCTGGTTGCCTTCGACAACATTCTCGACACCAAGGACGCCATCAACGTCAATGTCGACCAGAAGGGTCTTGGAGAGTTGTGGGGCAAATGGCTGGTCTCCCATGTGCCTAATGGCGGCAAGGTGCTCGAGGTGCGCGGCGTTGCCGGCACGTCGGTGGACACTGACCGCCACAATGGCATCCACGAGGTTCTCGATGCCTCCGGAAAGAAATGGGCCGTCACCGAGGTCGTCGGCAAGTGGGATGACGGCGTTGCGCAAAAGGCTTCGGCCGACGCGATCGCCACCAACGGCCCCTTCGACGGCGTCACCGGACAGGGCGGCGACACCGGTATCGTGCAGGCGATGATCGATGCCAAGCATCCCTTCGTGCCGTTCGGCGGCGAGACCGAGAACGGCTTCCGCAAATTCTGCGCGGCCCACGCGGCCGACGGGTTGAAGTGCTCGTCAGCCGGTACCGGTCCGGCGCAGGTGGCGGTTGCCATCAAGACGGCGATCGCAGCGCTTGAAGGCAATGTCGTCCCGCAATCGGTCAAGCTGCCGCTTGCCATCGTCGAGGATCCAAACTTCAAGGCTGGTCAGGATTTCTTCCCCGACCAGTCCGACAATTTCTTCGTCGGCTTTCCAGCACAGTGGGATCCGAAGCTTGGAATTCACGTGACTTGAAGTCGCGGC
>JADMIO010976091.1_pt1 | contig 111522 bp, 108 predicted proteins | sample 8958161 | NCBI WGS metagenome assembly JADMIO01 (sample SAMN16585339, study PRJNA669376) | soil metagenome | isolation source: Crop rotation soil | place: USA: Cullars Rotation, Alabama | collected 2011
GCCGCGACTTCAAGTCACGTGAATTCCAAGCTTCGGATCCCACTGTGCTGGAAAGGAGGAAATAAGAGTTCTTGCGGAGAAGTCGCGGCGTGCTCAGAAAGCCTGGGGCAGTCTGCCTTTTTCCGCCCGTGCGGAGATCGTCCGCAGATTTCACGATCTTGTCATCGATCGGTCAAGCGACATTCTCGACACGATTCAGTCCGAAACAGGGAAGTCGCGGCGTGATGCGCTCGCGGAACTCGTGACAGTCGCCGGCACCGCGCGTTACTACCTCGCTCATGGACAACGTTTCCTTCGGGCAAAGCGTAGGCGCGGCGCAATTCCGCTGTTGACTCAATCGACGTTGGAATACCGCCCGCATGGCCTGGCCGGATTGATCGTTCCCTGGAATTATCCGTTTTTGCTGAGCGTTGGTGATGCTATTCCAGCCCTGCTTGCGGGCAACGCCGTGCTGCTGAAGCCGTCGGACGTGACGCCGCTCTCGGCCGTGCTCGGGAAGAATTTGCTTGTCGAAAGCGGAATGGCCCCGGATCTCGTGACGATTGCTCACGGGGGAGTCGATGCGGGTAGTGAAGTCATCCAGCGCGTGGATTACGTCGGTTTCACCGGTAGCAGTACGAACGGACGCAAGGTCGCCATAGCCGCTGCGGAGCGGTTGATTCCGTTCTCGCTGGAGCTTGGCGGAAAGAATCCGATGATCGTCCTCAAGGATGCGCCACTCGAACAAGCCGCGGATGCGTTGCTTGCAGGCGCTTTTTCAAACGCGGGACAGACTTGTATTTCCGTGGAACGCATCTATGTCGAGTCGCCTGTCTTCGACCGATTTGCGTCTCTTGTGGCCGATCGAACACGCGCGCTGACGCTCGGATGGTCGCGATCTTTCAATACGGACATCGGCAGCATGATCCACGCATCGCACGCGGTGCGCGTTCAAGCGACCATCGATGACGCTGTGCGTCAGGGGGCGTCGGTTCTCGCAGGCGCCAGACCGCGTCCGGACCTTGGTCCTGCATTCGTTGAGCCGACAGTTCTTGCCAACGTGGACAGTAGATCGCCCGTTGCGGTCGAAGAAACGTTTGGTCCTGTTGTTTCACTGCACCGCGTGAAAGACAAGGAAGAGGCGCTCGCGCTGGCCAACAATTCCCGGTACGGGCTGAACGCTTCGGTTTGGGCGGGCGGTTCCACCCCTGCGATGGAAATTGCGCGTCAGCTTGAAGCCGGCTCGGTTGCCATCAATTCGACGCTAATGATTTACAACGCGTTCGATCTTCCGATGGGCGGCATCAAGCAGAGCGGAATCGGGAGGCGGCACGCCGAGCAGGGAATACTGCGATATGCGCAGGCACAGAGCATCGTCCACAGTTTTCAGTTCCGCGGAGGCTACGACGCGATGCTCGGGTTAATCCGTAGCGAGAAGGCCGCTGCCGCCATGTTGAAGCTCGTTCGATTGTGGCGGCGGATTCCCGGAATTCGATAGCCTAGCCCGCCGTCTGAGCGGCAAGCACGTCCTTGTAAACCTTGTAGAGCATATCGAATTCCGCGAGGCTCTTCTTCAGGATCGCCGAGAGATTCGGCAGATCGCCAGGATTCACCACTACGTGCACACTGTGGGCGAACGCCTGCATGGCATCCAGCGTCTTGAACGACGACCCGATCAGGCAGACGAACGAATACCGGCGCTGCGCCATCGGCAAGGGTTGCAGGTAATTCAACACCGCGTTCGAGCGGAGGGACGTTCCCCCAAAATTTTCGTGAATGAGGATTACGTCGTACGGTGTGTACCGGATCCGCTCAATCGCCATCTCGCCTGTTTCTGCGACATGGGATTTGTAGCCAAGCTCTCGCAGGGTGCCGCGAACGGCTTCTGTGGTGGCGGGATCCGCGCAGATGAGCGAAGTCTTGTCGCCCAGTTCGAAGAAGTCCATTTTGGAAACTTCTGATGTGCTCATGATTTTTTCCCGTATTCGTGATCGATTTTCAGGCCGCTGAGCGTTGATGTCGATTCGCCGCGAGTCTTCTTGATCTTGTCGAGTCCGCGTGTCATGACGCCCTTATTCGAGCAATACAGCAGCGCAGTCTCTTCGGTGATCAGGTTCTGCTCGAACAATTCCATGATGGCCATGTCGAACGTCTTCCATCCAAAGGAAGCGGAAGCTTCAATGATTTCGTAGAAGGTTTTGCCTTCCGACTCGCCGTGTTCGATGGAATCTTTGACGCGAAGGCTGTTGCCCATAATCTCCAGCGCGGCCACGCGGCCACCTCCCACTTTCGGGAGCAGGCGCTGTGAAACGACCCACCGCACTGTTTCGGCCAGTCGAATGCGGATCTGCTTTTCTTCCGCCTGTTCGAACATACCGACGATGCGGTTGATTGTCTGGCCCGCGTTGATCGTGTGCAACGTGCTCATGACGAGGTGTCCCGTCTCGGCAGCCGACATGCCGATTTCGACCGTTTCGCGATCGCGCATTTCGCCGACGAGCACGATCTTCGGCGCCTGGCGAAGGGCGGCGCGAAGACCGGATGCGAAGCTGACAAAATCACTGCCCATTTCGCGCTGATTGAACGTGGCTCTCTTTTGTGGATGGACGAATTCGACGGGGTCTTCCAACGTGACGATGTGGATGGACTTCGTCTCGTTGAGTTCATTCAGTAGTGCGGCCAGTGTTGTCGATTTACCGGAGCCCGTTGCGCCGGTAACGAGCACCAGTCCCGTCTTTTCCTTCGCGATGGTGTGAAAGACGGGCGGCATGTTCATTTGCGCCAGACTTGGAATGTCCGTCGACAACTTTCGGAGGATTATCGAGTAATGTCCGCGTTGCGTGAAAATGTTGACGCGGAAACGAGCCTTCTGCCCCAGCGAGTAAGAGCAATCGCACGAGCCGTTGCGGATCAGGTCATCGGTCAGACGACGGCTTCGATTGATGATTTCCAAACTCATGATCTCCGTTTGAAACGGCGTGAGTTTGTCGACAGGCGGTTCGATCGCCACCGGAACCAGCTCTCCCGAAGACTCCACCTGAAGCGGCTTGTCGGCGGTGCAGTTGAGATCCGACACATTCTTGTGCGAATCCAACATCGTTCCGAGGATGTAGTCGAGTTCGGCCTTTGTCATTGCCACTCCTCCGGCGGATTCTTCAACATCGCCCTGAACTTTGTTTTGTCGATGCAGCGCGCATATGCATCTTCCGGGCTGATCATTTTCTTGTTGAGGAGGTCCATGATCGCGTCGTCGAGTGTTTGCATGCCGTATTTCTTTCCGACCTGCAACATGCCGGGGATTTGGAACGTTTTTGCTTCGCGGATGAGATTCGCGATTGCCGGCGTCACCACGAGAATCTCGAGCGCCGCGACGCGACCCTTCACGTCGATGCGTTTGAAGAGGTTTTGCGCCACGACACCCTTCAAACCTTCAGAGAGCGTGTTGCGGATCTGGTTTTGTTGGCCGGCCGGAAAGACGTCGATCACGCGGTCAATGGTTTTGGCCGCGCTTGGCGTGTGCAACGTTCCAAAGACAAGGTGACCGGTTGCTGCGGCGGTCAATGCCAGTTCGATTGTTTCCAGGTCGCGCATTTCGCCGACGAGGATGATATCGGGGTCTTCGCGGAGCGCGCCTTTGAGCGCTGCCGCAAACGATTTCGTATGCATGCCGACTTCGCGGTGATTCACGAGGCAGCCCTGGCTCTTGTGAACGAACTCGATTGGATCTTCGACGGTGATGATGTGATCTTTTCTCGTTTTGTTGGCGTAGTCGACGATCGCGGCCAGCGTCGTGGATTTGCCGCTTCCCGTGGGGCCCGTGACGAGCACCAGACCCTTGGTCAACTCCGCGAACTTTTTCATGATTGGAGGCAGCCCGAGTTGTTCGGCCGTGAGGACTGTCGATGGAATCTGCCGGAAGACGGCCGCGACGCCGTACTTCTGATTGAAGAAGTTCGCGCGGAAGCGTGCGACGCCGGGAATTTCGTAGCCGAAGTCGACGTCTCCTGTTTCTTCGAAGACTTTGACCTTATATTCCGGCGCGATTTCATACAGCATTTTCTTGAGCGACTCGCTCTCCAGTGCAGGCATGCTCAGCCGTTCCATTTCGCCGCGGATGCGAACGATAGGCTGCGAACCGGAGGCAAGATGTAAATCTGACGCCCCCTGTTCGACCATAAAGTTGAAATACGCATCAATTTCAGCCATTTGTCCTCACTCCTTTGCGACGAGATTGTAATCTGGGGCGGAATTCGCGGGCGGGAAATTCCTGCGCCGGGAGATTCTGTACTACTTGCTCTGGCGCGCTTTGCAGTCGATGCAGACGCGGGTCCACGGCACAGCTTCGAGCCGGGCGGGCTTGATCTCTTCTTCGCATTCCATGCAGATACCGTATGTCCCCTGATCCAGGCGATGAATGGCCTCTTCAATGGCACGCAGCACCTTCGCGTCGGTTTGCTTTAGTGCGAGATGGACGTGCAGGTCGCTTTCCTGGCTCGATTGATCGATCCAGTCTCCGCTTTTCGATCCAGGCTCTGTTGTGGGAGTTCGGGCAGGTGTGGCAGCCAGGAGTTCGTTGCGTTTCTTTTCAAGAATAGAACGGTACTTGCTCAGTTCTGTAATTTCCATGACGGTGAACAGCGGAGTCTAGCACCAGGACATCAACTCTGAAAAGACAAGCTCGCGCAGCGCTGCGACATTGCACGCGGCTAATTGCGCGTGCGGGAGACCGGCAAGCCACGTTTGCACCTGACGCACGATTTCTTCGTTGAGTTGATTCGGATAAGAGATGCTGAACCGCTCGCCGAGGCGCCGCCGTTGCTCCGAACTAATCTCAATTTCGACGAATTCTTCCACAAGCGCGGGCGCGCTGCGTCGCATCTCTTCCGCCTGCCAGAATTCTTCGCGCCACGGCGACAGCGTTTCTTCAACGATCTGGTACATACGCTGTCTTCGTTCAGCGGTAAACAAATCATCGGCACCTTGCACGTCCATTGCTTCACGAACGGTTGTAAGCAGTTGCGCAGTCTGGTCTACGCTCAGACCGAAGTCATAGGGAAGGAGATTCGTGCGCACGTAGGCATCGATTTCTTCCAGTTTCCGATGAAGATCCGGCTCGCGCGTTTCGTTCTGGCGCACGATGCCGCGAAAGAACTGTCTGCGGGAAATCGGCATGGCGGGCAGGATAGCACAAGCTATAATCAACGATTCGAGGTGAATCCAGGTAATGAGTAATGCGACGGAGTTTGTCGGCGAATTGCAACGTTATGTCGCCGAGAAGCTCTCGAGTCTCGATCTGTTGAAGGATGATGCGCCCGCGGTTGCGGATCAGTCGGAAGTTGTCCGGCGGTTGAAGGTTGCCTTGAAGAATGAATTGGAAGCGGCCGAGTTGGCTGCGTTCTGGATTCCATCGACTCCTGAAACGGAAGTGAAGCTTGCGTTTGCCCGCCAGGCCGGCGACGAAGCGCGGCATTATCACCTGATTGAAAAGCATCTGCAGGGGCTGGGTGTCGATCTCGCGGGTTTCGATCCTTCAGCCGGTGGTTATGGTCCAATGTTTACGTTGCTGCAGGGATTCGGCTCCACGATTGAAAGAGTCGCCGGAGCGCACTTTACGCGGGAGGCGCTGGCGCTGAAGAAAAACGAACAGTTCATCGAGTTCTGCGAACGCGCTGGTGCTCGCGATACCGCCGAGTTGTACCGGTCGCACATTCAGCCTGACGAGGCATGGCACGTCGATATCGGACACCGCGTACTTTCGCGGTATGCGAATTCTGCCGAGGATCAGGAGAAGGCACGTCATGCCGCAGAGGCTGTGCTGGATTTAGCCGTGAAGGTTCAGCGAAAGCAGCTTTCGGAGATGAAGCTGAGTCATGCCCCGGGGTGCTGAGGTATTTGATTTGTGATTAAAAGAATGTGTTTGTTGCTATCGCTGGCGGTCCTTTTGGCAAGTTGCGATCAGAATGTGACGCGCGTCAGTGGAAATGAGCGTTGGGAAAATGCGGCTCCGATAAAGGTCGATCCGAATGCCAAGCCGTTGGCCGGCGCCGAGACCGCCGGCGCAGATGGCTTACCGGCGATGCCGGCCGGGAAGGTTCCGCCGTTTATCAAGGTCTACTTCATGCATCAGTTCGTCGAGGCATTGTACAGCGTACCGAAGAACAAGCATCCGAATCCGAAGTGGGAATCGCCGTTGAAGGACCCCGTCAACGGCCGGGTCTGGTGCACCGACTGCCATGGAGACAAGTTCGATTTTGCGAAAATGCCGAAACAGCGCTTTCCGCAAGTGGACGCGCTTGAGAACGATCACGAGTTTATGGTCGATTTGATGACGAAGTGGGTGGCGCGCCTGAACAGCGATGACCACGATGCGAAGGCGAAATTGAAGGGGCCTGTGGTCTGCACCACGTGCCACGAAACCGACCCGAGGAAGTCGTAAAGAGTTTTCGCCGCGGATTACGCGGATTGCGCGGATTCAGAACGGAGCCACGAATTTCTTTCCGTTCTGAATCCGCGTAATCCGCGGCGAAAACTCTTTCGTTGTTCACACCACCGTGTCGTCAGGGACGACTCCGTGTTTCGGCACGATCACAATACCGTCGCGAATGTAATAGCCGTTGCCGTCGTATTCCTGGAGTCCGGCCTCGTTGAGGATCCGTACGTTGTTCCCGATGTGCGCATTCTTGTCGACAATCGCTTTCCGTAAAACGGAACCCTTGCCGATGCCGACATTAGGAATCCCCATCTGCCAGTTGTACGCGCGGTCTTCGTCATCTTCGTAATAGTCCGCGCCCATGACGAGCGTGTGATCCAGTACGACGTCTTCTCCGATGGCGCTGCGAATACCGACGATGGAGCGCGTAGTACTGGCGCCCTGCAATTGAGAGCCTTCCGCGATGATCGATTCCCGCACATCGCAGCGCTCGATGCGTGACGGCGGCAGGAAGCGCGCATGTGTATATACGGGATGCGCCATGTCGTAGAAGTCGAAGTGCGGTGCGCTGCTGGTCAGGTCGATGTTTGCCTTGTAAAAGGCGCCAACGGTACCGAGGTCTTCCCAATAGCCATCGAACAAATGTCCATAGCAGTTGTACTGCTCGATCGCGCGCGGCAGAACTTGATGCCCGAAATCGTTGGCGGAGGGATCGTCGAGCAGGCTGACGAGAACGTCTCGTCGGAACAGGTAAATGCCCATCGATGCGACGTACGGCCGATCCACGGCCTGCCTGGGCCCAAGGCCGAGCCGCGCGGTATCGGTGCGCATTTCGCGTAGGGCTTCGCCAGTGGGTTTCTCGCGGAACTGCAGAATGCGTCCATTACCGTCGAGCTTCATCAACCCGAGCGACGATGCCTGGTCTTCGCTTCGCGGGATGACACAAACGCTGACATCGGCATTACGGCGCCAATGCGTTTCAAGAAGCTTCTGATAGTTCATCCGGTAGAGCTGATCTCCCGCCAGAATCAGCTGATAATCGTCGTCTCTCTCCGTGAACCGGTGAAGATGTTGACGCACGGCGTCGGCAGTGCCCTGAAACCAGTCCGGGTTGTGGATCGTTTGTTCCGCAGCCAGAACTTCGATGAATCCGTGATTGAAACGATCGAAGCGGTAACCCATCGTGACGTGCCGATTCAACGATGCGGAGTTGTATTGCGTCAGGACAAACATTCGATTCAGGCCGGAGTTGATCGAGTTGCTGATCGGAATATCGATCAGACGATACTTGCCTCCGAGCGGTACCGCCGGTTTGGAACGGTCCTTTGTAAGGGGGTAAAGCCTCTTGCCGGCGCCGCCGGCAAGAATGATCGAGATGACGTGTGACAGGTCCTCGCGCTGCTTTCGCATCATACGCGCCATGATACACTAGCCCGCTTTATGCAACAGTTTGTCGAGTCTTTAGGGCTCGTCTACGATCCGAGATACCTCTACGGCTACCTCCCTCCGCTTCTTAGGATTTTTACTCTTCTAATTTTTGGTTTGATGACGCTGAGGCTGATCGATTCCGCGATGCGGCGCGTCATTGCCATCGTACCGGGCTCCGATGTCGTCGGAAGTCATCGGGTCGAGCGTCGTGCCGAAACGTTGCGCCAGATCGTACGCAGTGTGGGACGGTCGATCCTCGGCGCGGTTGTGATCCTGTATCTCGCCGGCGACCTCGGCTTCAATCTGGCGCCGCTATTGGCAGGAGCGGGCATTGCCGGTCTCGCGATCGGATTCGGCGCGCAGAGTCTCGTGAAGGATGTCATCTCCGGTTTCTTTGTGCTTCTCGAAGACCAGTACGGCGTGAGCGACACGGTTCGCATCGGGGATCGGGAGGGCACCGTTGAAGAGATGACGCTTCGCGTGACCGTGCTGAGAAGCGGCGAGGGCGAGGTGCACGTCATTCCCAACGGCAATATTCAGATGGTGACGGTCCTGTCGCGGGACTGGCGCCGCGCTATCGTCGATGTATCGGTTGCCCGCAAGGAAGAACTGGGACGCGTCTTCGCTGTTCTAACCGCGATCGGCGAGACGCTCGGCCGCGATCTCTCCGCGTTTCTGCTCGGGAAGCCCGAAGTGGTTGGCGTTGAGAAACTCACCGGTGCCGGAGTCAAGATTCGCGTGGCTGTTCGCACGATTCCGGCAAAGCACGGAGAAGTCGAACACCAGTGGCGGCGAAGGATTAAGGAGGCTTTCGATAAGGAAGGGATTCAGCTCGTCGCGGAATGAGATACGCCGCGGATTACGCGGATTAGAAGCAGCAATAATCTGCGCAATCCGCGTAATCCGCGGCGAAAATCCCTACAGACCGAGTTCTTTCTTCTTGTCGGCGATGAATTGGTCGGCGCCGTCCATGGACTTGTTCTTGTTCTGGTACAGCGCGTCGAAGAGCTGTTTCGCTTGAGCAGCAACCTTCGGGTTGCCGATCGCGAGCGTCTTCCCGAGTGCCTCGATTGCAGCGTCTCGGCTATCCAGCGTCGCCTTTGTGAGCTGCTCTTTCTTCGCCGCGGCTTTATCGACATCGGCCTGAACCACGGGAGTGGCGGCCATTGCCTTGATCTGCTCGTCGTTGGCCGCCTGTACGCCCTGTGCGGCATCGCTCATGACGTAATAGTGAGCCACCGCCAGGCTGAAGTTGAGATCGGAATCCTTCGGATAGTCTTTCAGCGCAGCCTTGTACATATCGATGGCTTCCTGATACTTCTTTTGAGCCATCAGGTCCTGTGCGGACTTCAGCACGCCTGCCGTGGCACTCTGCGCGGCGTTGCCGCCTCCGCCGCCCCCGCCGTTGTTAGCGGCAATGGCCTTCACACGGGTCAGTAGCGACTGATATTGAGCGTCCGCCATTGTGGCGGGTCGCGGTAACGCCGCCGCTTTTTTGGCGTATTCGATTGAGGTCTTTTGGTCCAGCAGGTTGCTGCTGGCCAGGAAGCTCAAAACCAGAAAGTTATTGGGTTCTGCGGCGAGCGCCAGGCCGCCGAATTCCGTAACCTTTTTGACGTTATTGAGCGAAGCGGCTGCCATCATGCCTTGCGTATAAATCACGCCTTTGGATGCGGCGTCCGCGCTCGGCAGGCTGGTTTTAAAGGCATCGGCCCAGTTGACGATTTTGGCGTAGTCCTTGTTGGAGGCCCAGTAAGTCACCAGCGTTTTGTCGAGGTCGGGCCGGTGCGGCGACGTGCTGTAGCATTTGATGAACGCTTCATCGAGTTCTGCCTGGCGGCGTGCATCGCGCTGGTCCTGGATTTCCTGCCAGTCTTTGTTTTCATTGTTGCAGTCTCTGCCCTGGCTGAACGCGGGAACACCGAAGGCCAGGCCGAGCAAAGCGGATAGGGTGATAGGGACAATTCGTTTCATTGTCAGTACAATCCTCTCTCGTCTTTCAGTTATTTAACGCCGAGTTCGGTCTTCTTGTCGGCAATAAGCTTTTCGAGTTCCTCCGGCGTTCCCTTGAAGATCTTCAACTCGCTGCGGGCGCCTGCAGCACTCGGTCCACCGCACGCAACGGACTTCGCGAAAATGCTTACGAGTTCATCGGTCTTAGTGGACGCGGTCTTTTCCAGGCCATCGGCAGTCGCTTTCAAGTCGTCGCGCGTGAGTTGGTCTGCGCTGCGGTTTTCGTTCAGCTTGTCAATGGCGGCCGTGTACTTGTTGATGGCATCCACGACGGATGGCTTCGTGGCGAGGCCCATCAGGTAATAGGCGTACCCGTCTTTGGGGTTAATCTTCAATGCTTCGTTCGCCTCGGCGATCGTATCGGCGTATTTCTTTTGATTGAGCAGAACCATCGCGGAAGTGTCGTGGAGCTGCGCTTTGATCGGGTTCCACTGCGCGTCGGTTGCGCCATCAGGCTTCGGCTCGGCGAGGGCACGCTTTGTGATTGCCAGCAAGTCATCGAGATGTTTCGTCTTAGCCGCTTCATCTGTCGGGATCGTTGTGTTCGCGAGCAACGTGCTCAAAGAAACGAGAGCGCCGACATTCTTTGGATCGACCGCCAGCACTTTCTCGGCATACTCTTTCAGCTTGGCATTGTTCTTCGCCTGCTCCGCTGCGGTCATGCCCACCAAAAGAACGCGTTTCTTGTCGTCGGCAGAAAGCGCGGGCGCCATTTGGGCCTGTTTGTCCGCTGTCTCCAGCGCCTTGGGCCAGTTGCCGGCGTTGGCATAACCAAGCAGGATCATCATGTAGGTCTGGGTGACCGCCGTCGTCTTCGGATAATCTGTCAGGAACTTTTCACCTGCGGCCGCCTTTTTGGCGGGATCCTTTTCGTTATAGACGCCCATGTAGGCGTTGTATTCCATGGGGTCGTTGATCTGTTGAGCAAATACCGGCACCGCCAATGCCGCGAACAGCACCACAAAAAGCCCCAAATAAGCGGTTCTTTTCATTTTCAAACCTACCTCCCGAGTGAGTGGGCGAATTCTAGTCCGAAACTCCCTCTATCTGCAATCTAGTCATAGTATTCCATGCCGAGGTGCGTGATCAGATCCTCACCACGCAGGTACCGCAGCGTATTCTTGAGCTTCATTAATTGGATAAAGAGGTCGTGTTCCGGGTACAAACCGGCGGCGTGCATGGGGCTTTTGAAATAAAAGCTCAACCATTCCTGAATACCACGCATCCCACACCGCTGCGCAAGATCTAGAAATAGTACGAGGTCTAGCACAATCGGGGCCGCAAGGATACTGTCGCGGCAGAGGAAATTGATTTTGATCTGCATCGGATAGCCGAGCCATCCGTAGATATCGATGTTGTCCCATCCTTCTTTATTGTCCCCACGCGGCGGGTAGTAGTGGATGTGGACCTTGTGCGTAAAGTTCTTATAAAGCTCCGGGTAAAGTTCCGGCTGAAGAATCTGATCGAGGACCGACAGCTTGCTCTCTTCCTTGGTTTTGAAGGAGCCGGGGTCATCGAGCACCTCGCCGTCGCGGTTGCCAAGAATGTTTGTCGAAAACCAACCGGTTAACCCCAGCATTCTCGACTTCAGGCCCGGAGCGAGGATGGTCTTCATCAACGTCTGTCCGGTTTTGAAATCCTTGCCGCAGATCGGCACGCCCTTTTCCTGCGCAAGCTGCATCAGCGCAGGAACGTCCACCGTCAGATTCGGCGCACCATTCGCGAACGGAATGCCTTTCGACAATGCGGCATAGGCGTAAATCATGCTTGGCGCAATTCCGGGGTCGTTGTCCCGAAGTCCTTGTTCGAAAGTGGCAAGCGTGGCGTGCACGGGCGTGGGCTTCAGGAAGACCTCGGTGCTGCCGCACCAGATCATCACCAGTCGCGAGAGGTTGTGCTGCTTGCGAAACTGCTCGATGTCGTCCATGACCTGTTCGGCGAGTTCCATCTTGTTCTTGCCGGACTTAACGTTCGGTCCCTCGAGTCTTTTGACGTAGTCCTGGCTGAAAACGGCTTTCCAGGGACGAATCTTTTCGATTTCGGGACGCACTTTTTCGAGCAACGACTTATCGATCACTCCGGCATTGGAGGCGCTTTCGAAGCAGTTGTCGTTGTAGATGTCCCATCCGCCGAAAACGAGGTCCTCGATGTTGGCCAATGGAACGAACTCGCGAATTGAGGGAACGCGTTTGTCGGTTCGCTTGCCAAGTCGGATAGTTCCCATCTGAGTCAATGAGCCGATCGGCTGCGCGATTTTCTTTTTTACTGCTTCAACGCCTGCGATGAACGTCGTGCTTACGGCGCCGAGGCCGGGGATGAGCACTCCCAGTTTTCCTGCAGGCGCTTCGATCTTCACACCTTTCTGAACCACGAGACCTCCTAAATGCCGTCGTCACGGGCAGCTTCGCCGCGGTTTGTCCAGCTGGCGCGAAGGTAGTCCCGATTCATGCGGGCGATCACTTCCAGTTTGATATCTTTCGGGCAGACTGCTTCACATTCTCCGATATTGGTGCAGCTCCCGAACATTTCCTGCTTTATCTGCGAGACCATATTCAGAACGCGTTCGTTGCGCTCCGGCTGTCCTTGCGGAAGCAGACTCAGATGACTGACCTTGGCTCCCGTAAACAACGCGGCCGCCGCATTCGGACAAGCGGCGACACAAGCGCCGCAGCCGATGCAGGCTGCGGCATCCATTGCCAGGTCGGCGTTTTTCTTGGGAATCGGAATGGCATTGCCGTCGGGCGCGCTGCCTGTCGAAACGGAGACAAACCCGCCTGCAGCGATGATGCGATCGAATGCGCTGCGATCCACGCACAGATCGCGGACAACGGGGAAGGCTTTCGCACGCCACGGCTCGAGATAAAGTACGTCGCCGTTTTTGAACGTGCGCATATGGAGCTGGCAGACGGTTGTGCTTGGACGCGGCCCGTGTGCGATGCCGTTGATCATGAAGCCGCAGGAGCCGCAAATGCCCTCACGGCAATCGTGGTCGAACGCAACGGGTTCTTCGCCTTTGGCGATGAGACCTTCGTTGAGCACGTCGAGCATTTCAAGAAAGGACATGTGCTCGGTAGCTTCGACGCTGTACTGAACCATCTTCCCAGGCTGAGAAGAATTCTTCTGACGCCAGATATGCAGAGTGAGTTTCATCGTTATTTGTAGCTCCGTTGGGAAGGATGGACGTAGTCGAAGGTCAGCGGCTCCTTGTTCAGGATCGGCTGTTTGTCCGCTCCGGCGTATTCCCACGCCGCTACGTAGCTGTATTCGTCATCGTTGCGTTGCGCTTCGCCATCGGGTGTCTGGAACTCCTCGCGGAAGTGACCTCCGCAGGATTCATTGCGATGCAGCGCGTCGCGGCACATCAACTCGCCGAACTCCAGGAAGTCGGCCACGCGTCCGGCATTTTCGAGCGATTGATTGAGTTCTTCGCCGCTGCCCAGCACCGCCACGTTCTTCCAGAATTCTTCGCGAAGCTCCGGAATTTTCTTGATGGCGCGTTCGAGGCCGGCCTTGTTCCGCGCCATGCCGCATTCGTCCCAAACGATTTTGCCGAGCTCGCGATGGAAGGATGAAACGGTGCGCTTGCCTTTGATATCGAGCAGTTGTTTGGTTTTCTTTGCGACACCGGCTTCGGCGTCTTTCACTGCCGCGTGATTTGTATCCACCTTCTCCAGCTTGGCCGTCGCGAGGTAGTCGCCGATCGTGTACGGAATAACGAAGTATCCGTCCGCCAGTCCCTGCATGAGCGCGCTGGCGCCGAGACGGTTCGCGCCGTGATCGGAAAAATTCGCTTCGCCGATCGAATACAAGCCCGGAACCGACGTCATGAGGTTGTAGTCCACCCAGAGACCGCCCATGGTGTAGTGGATGGCGGGGTAGATGCGCATCGGCACTTCGTAGGGATTCTCGCCGGTGATGCGCTCGTACATGTCGAATAGATTTCCGTAGCGCTCTTTCACTCCTTGTTTGCCCAGGCGTTTGATCGCGTCTGCAAAGTCGAGATAAACGCCAAGGCCGGTTTCCCCGACGCCATGACCGTCGTCGCATGCGGCCTTGGCAGCACGCGATGCGACGTCGCGAGGGACAAGATTGCCGAAAGCCGGATAACGCCGCTCGAGATAGTAGTCGCGTTCGTCCTCGGCGATCTGGCTTGGCGGCCGTTTGTCTCCCTTCTTCTTGGGAGCCCAGATTCGGCCGTCGTTGCGCAGCGATTCGCTCATGAGCGTGAGCTTCGATTGATAGTCGCCGCTGACGGGAATGCACGTGGGGTGGATTTGCGTGTAGCACGGATTCGCCATGGCAGCGCCGCGCTTGTAGGCGCGCCAGATCGCAGTGCAATTCGATCCCTTGGCGTTCGTCGACAGATAGAAAACGTTGCCGTAGCCGCCGGTCCCGAGGACCACGGCATCGGCGACATGCGACTCCACTCTGCCGGTGATCAGATTGCGAACGACGATGCCGCGAGCCTTGCCGTCGACCAGGATGAGGTCGAGCATCTCGGTTCTCGGAAACATCTTCACCTTGCCGAGACCGATCTGCCGTTCGAGCGCCTGATAGGCGCCGATCAACAACTGCTGCCCCGTCTGGCCGCGCGCATAGAAGGTTCGCGAAACCTGCGCGCCGCCGAACGAACGGTTCGTCAGCATGCCGCCGTATTCGCGCGCGAAGGGCACGCCTTGCGCGACACATTGATCGATAATGTTCACGCTGATCTGTGCCAGGCGGTAGACGTTCGATTCTCGCGCGCGGAAATCCCCACCTTTCACGGTGTCGTAGAAGAGACGATAAATGCTGTCGCCGTCGTTCTGATAATTCTTCGCCGCATTGATGCCGCCCTGCGCGGCGATGCTGTGCGCGCGGCGTGGCGAATCCTGAAAGCAGAAGCACTTGACGTTGTAGCCAAGCTCGGCAAGCGTCGCCGCGGCGGAACCGCCTGCCAGTCCGCTACCGACCACAATGACGTTGAACTTTCGCTTGTTCGCAGGATTGACGAGCTTCAGATCGAACTTGTGCTTTTCCCAGCGCGTTTCAATCGGGCCGGTGGGGCATTTCGACTTCAGTTCCATTGGATTAAATCCTCACAAGACCGGCCAGCACGGAGATTGGCACAGAAATAAATCCGAGAATGAGCAACCAGGAGAACACTGCAGAAAACTTCTTGAGCATTGGCGTGTAGCGCGGATGGCTGAAGCCCAGCGACTGGAACATGCTCCAGATGCCATGATTGAGGTGAAATCCCACAAGGATCATCGCGATCACATACAGCCCCGACGCGATCGGATTGCTGAATGCGTTGACGACGTTTTCAAAAGCGTGGAGTTCCACGAAATTGGGATGAAGGGTTCCCGTCGTCAGATGCAGGAGATGGCCGATGACAAACAGCGCGATCACGGGTCCGCTCAGCATCATCGAGCGCGACGCCCACGAGGACTGGACGTTTCCCGGCTTTACGTAAGAGACCGGCCGCGCCGCCGATTTCACTGCGCTCAACTGGACTGCAGCCCAGGCATGCAGCAAAACGGAAATCCCAAGAATTACGCGCGCGCCCCACAGCAGTTCCATATTGGCGTGCAACGTCTCGGCGTAGTGATTCATGACTTCGCGTCCGAGGAAGACCTGCATGTTTCCCAACATGTGCAGGACCAGGAAACCAAAGAGGATCAGGCCTGTTACAGCCATCACCGCTTTCTTGCCGATCGTCGAGTCGTAGAACCTCGCTACTGCAACGGTACTCACAATTTGCCCCTTTCCCCCTTCGGGTGGCTCAGCATTCTATAAAGGATAGTTGAGACAGGGTTGACAAAAGCCGCTAAGCAAACAGCTTATTGTAACGGTTTTGTATAACCAGAACCACCGCGTATCCTTAGCCGCTATGCACTACCGTTCGGCAACTCGGGCTGACGCAGAAGCAATCGTGGACTTCCAGGTCGCCATGGCTCTCGAAACGGAGGATCTTCGGCTCGACCCGGCGACGTGCGCCAGTGGCGTGCTGGCCGTTTTGGAGAATCCTGCGCATGGCTTCTATTACGTAGCGGAAGTCGAATCCCGAGCCATTGGCGTTGCACTGACCACGTTCGAATGGAGCGATTGGCGAAACGGCGTGGTCTGGTGGATTCAAAGCGTGTACGTTCACCCCGACTTCAGAAAGCGGGGCGTTTATGCCGGGCTGTATCGGCACATCCAGCAACTCGCGGAATCGAATCCATTAGTGCGCGGCATCCGTCTCTATGTCGATCGACGAAACACCGCCGCGCAGCAGGTGTACACGCGCCTTGGCATGAACGGCGAACACTATCAGGTGTTCGAGTGGATGAAACCTGCCGGATGAAGATCGGCTACGACCAAATCTATGACGTCATTCGAACCATTCCCCGTGGCCGCGTCGCGACGTATGGCCAGATCGCCGAACTGGCCGGTATTGCCGGGCAGCCTCGGCGCGTGGGCTATGCGTTAAGCGCGTTGCCCGACAACAGCGGCGTTCCGTGGCATCGCGTGATCAACGCACAGGGGAAGATCAGCTTTCCCGCGGGCTCGGCGCACGAAAAACTCCAGCGCCGTCTTCTTAAACAGGAGGGCGTGACGTTTGGTTCCGGTTCGCGTATCAAGCTCGAACTCTTCCAATGGAGACCGAAATGAATCCTTCACGAACTTCAGTATGGGTCGCAGCCGCTCGCGCGCTCGGCGCGCGCGAACCGGATCCGAACGTGCGCAATCCGGATTGGGTTGCGGCAAAGCTGATCGGTCCGGAAGAACGGGCCTTGCTGGGTGACAGCTCGCTGCTCGAGGTGCTCGATCAGCCTGATGAAATCGCGTTGAAGAATCTTGAAGTGATGAGTTCCGCGCGCATGATGCTTGTCCGAACGAAGTTCATCGACTCGCGCCTCGAAGCTGCCGTGAGGCACGGGGCGACGCAGGTTGTGATTCTCGGGGCAGGCTACGACAGCCGCGCGTATCGACTGACCGAGTTGTTGCGCGATGTGCAGATTTTCGAAGTCGACCAACCGGCGACGCAGCAGATGAAAATCACTCGCGTGCGGAAAGCGCTCGGCGACCCACCGGCGAATCTCACCTACGTGCCCCTCGATTTTCGAGCCGACGATCTCAGCAGCGCGCTCGCGAGCGCCGGCTACCGCTCGAATCAAAAGACATTCTTCATCTGGGAAGGCGTGACGATGTATCTCCCCGCCGAAGCGGTAAAGCAGACGCTGCGGTGGGTCTCATCGCATAGCGGTCGCGGCAGCACGATCGTTTTCGATTACACCTACGATGTCGTCGTCCAAATGTGGGCGAATCTCGACATCGACAAACTTCCGGAACCACAGAAGCAGATGGCGATTCGCTTCAAGCGGCTCGTCGCGGGTGAGCCCTGGCTATTCGGTTTGCCGCTTCGCGGCGAGCAGCAGTTTCTGCAGGAAGTTGGTCTTGAATTAAGCACGATACTCGGCGTGAACAGCGCTGAAGCCGTGTCGCGTTATCTCACGCGCGCCGACGGCAGCATCTTTGGTGACATGCCGGCTACCGAGCAGCAGGGATATCTGCTTCTCGAGGCCGCGGCGCTCGGCGTTTCTACTTAACCTGAATTAGCGGCACGTTCATGTTCGATACCGAACCGTTTGTGGTTACGGATACCGTGCGTCCCTGCTGTTCGTACTTCGCCAGGAATTCCGCGTTCTCGTCAGCGCTTGCGGGAAGGTCTTGGAACGCGAAGAGTCTGTATTCGCCTGGCGCAATATCCGATAACGTGAAGCGGCCGTTGACGAGCGTCCCGCGTTTATAGAAGAGAGGGTTCCCTCGGCGCGCTCCAGAGGGTACCAACGCCAGCCGAATCGAGCCGGGCGGTTTGTTTTCCGCACCCTCGACCGCGCCCTCCACTTTGCCGCCGTTCGCGCTCAACGCAATTTCGAGAGGATCGGCCATCGTCTTTCCGACCGTAATCACTCCCGAGTCGTAAATGCTCTGCCCGCCTTGCCGCACGTCGGAAATATAGATACCCGGCGGTACGGTTTGCGGGTTGAGGGCATACGTTCCTTGCGGAACGCTTGCGAACGTCAAAGTGCCGTCCGCAGCAATTTGCCGAGCCAGCGTCACATGCGTTGTCAGTGGCGTTGACACGGCATCCAGCACGCGCAACGCCAGCCGGATGTTCTGCACCGTCGCCGGTTGAATGGTGCCGGGGTTCACGTGAACGGCCAGGTTTTGACCGGCAGCTATTGTGACGGAGACTCCGTCGATATCCCGATCGCGCACGTCGACGGTCGTGCGGCCTGTCAAGTATTGCGGCGTTCCTGACGTTATGGCGGCCGCCGTGAGGGGCGTTGTCGGATCCCTCCGGACGGGCATCACCGGCATCAGATCGAAAACACCGGTCTTTGAAGTCGTGATTTGAAAGTGTCCGTTTGTGCGGTCCTGCGCTTCGTTGGGAATCAAAGCGCCGGAGGTGCCGTCATCGATTTTCGTCATATCGTGCGGCATCAATAGAAACCCTATCGGTTCCGCGGCCGTTTGATCCGGGATCGTATTCACGAAGTTTCCGGAAATGTGAAACGAAGAACTGGGCTGGATTGTGAGGTTCGCCGGAGTTTCATCGCCACCATGGAGCGTAATGACGCCTGCTATCGCCGGATCGGTGACACCGGGATAATACGTGTTGACCGCGCCACCTCTGGCGAACGATGCGCCCGCACGAATATAAAAGTCTCCGGGCGGCAGCCCCCACAACCGGAATTCTCCTCGATCATCGGATTGCACTCCCTTCGTCATCTGCAATATCTGGTGCCCGTCTCGGTAGGCCAGGCGCATGGCCATGACATTGATGTTCGTCGCGGGCTGTCCCTTGTCATTTCTTACAGAGCCGCTGATCGTGCCACCGGGAGTGAGGTTGAGAGTGACACTCACAGTCTTTTTCGTGCCATCAACATTCGCTGGCGCGGTGACGGTCGTCGGCGCGATTCCGCCGGCTGACGGGCCAAAGTAGTTATCTCGTTGCGCTCGCACCGTGTACTGCCCCACCGGCATGTTCTGAAAAACGAACGTGCCACCGCTGTCGGTTATTGCCGTGAGTTGCCGGGTGGCCGGAGGCGTCCCCGACGGCGCAGTTGCCAGCGTGATCTGAACGTCGCGAACGGGTTCGCCGTTGTCGGGCCGTTTGACGATTCCTTGGATGGTGCTATCGCCGTTCTGCACGATCGGCTGCGCCGGCGTGCTGTTGTAAGGCTGAAGGCCGTCGAAGGCACTTGTTCCATTAATGATGAGCGGCGGAGGAGGTGGTGGCGGTGGTGGCGGTGGTGGCGGCGGAATGGGAGCTTGAACGCTCATCGCGATAATCGTTTGCGCTATTAAGAGGAGGATCGCCACAGCTAACGCTTTTCTCATGGAGCCGCCTTTGCAAAGAGGTCGTAGCCCAATAGACACCAAATACTGCAAAACGATCCCCAAGGCGTCCGTTTTTTACGACAACTTTAGGAGGCCTTGCGAAGGAAGGGATATTGGTCGAGGCCAGTGTAAGGAACGCGAGACCCGTGCGCAGGAAACTGGCGTATGATTCGCAAGTTCGCTGGAGGTAAACCGATGCTCACGACGCGACGTCAATTCCTTGCAGCTTTGAGTGGATCCGCGGCGGTTTCTCTCATGGGAGAGGCCCTGGTCAAAGCCGCTGCCAATCCGACACTTGGACTCATATTCCCTCCGGAGAATTATCCAATCCCGCCCGATGCGAAAATGCTCTTTCCGACCGGCGTGGATTTCATCGGCAACGGCGTCGGACTGCCCGGCGGCATGACCGTGCAAGGCTACGAGGAAGCGGTGCCGCGAATCCTGCCGCGTGCCATGGATCTTGCAAAACAGGGAGCGAACGTGATTTCCGTTTTCGGCTCTTCGATCACGTTCTACAAAGGCGCGAAGTTCCACGACGACCTGATCCGGCAAGTCGAGAAAGCCACCGGCCGCAAAGCAACGACCCAGAGCAATGGTCTGCTCGATGGCTTGCGCACCGCGAATGCGAAGCGCGTTGCGATCGCCACTGCATATACCGATGAGGTCACCGAACGGCTGAAGGTCTTCCTGCAGGAATACGGATTCGAAGTCACTTCCGCGAAGGGACTCGGCTTCACTCAAATTCCCGACGGCGCAGCGACGCGCGACATCCTGTTCAAGCTCAGCACCGAAAGCTATGCAAACTCGAAGAAAGCCGATGCCATCGTGATTTCCTGCGGCGCTCTGAAGACGATTGATGTGATCGTTCCTGTCGAAGAGGCGACGAAGGTTCCCGTCGTTTCCTCCACGCCGCACGGCTTATGGCACGGCGTGAAGCTGCTCGGCGTCCCGGCCAAAGTGAAGGGTTTTGGCATGGTGATGGCCAAGGGCTGAGCGGGAAATCGATGACTTTGAATGCCCGAAATTCCTCGTTTCAAGCGCACCGCAACGTGTGCACAATAGCTGTTTGAAGAAATTCGCTGCTCTCTTAACAAGCTGGGGTCCTTTCGGACTGTTGTTACTCGCAATCCTGGATTCGGCTGGAGTTCCGCTGCCGGCTGCCGTCGATGCGTTGATGGTGGCGACGGCAGTCGTGAATCCGCGTGTCGCATACGTTGGCGCGCTCGTCGCGACCATTGGCTCGGCGATCGGCTGCATGTTCCTCTATTACGTCGGACGCAAAGGCGGCCGAGCGTACCTGGACAAGATCACCGCCTCCGGCCGGGCGATGCGGCTACGGGTCTGGTTCCAGACCTACGGGCTGATCACAGTTTTCATCCCAGCTGCCGTGCCAATCCCGGGACTGCCATTGAAAATATTCGTTCTTTGCGCGGGAGCTCTCGGTGTCACTCCGTGGCGGTTTTTAACGCTGATCCTCCTCGCGCGCATCCCGCGATACTTCGGACTTGCCTGGCTCGGCTCGCACTTCGGGAATCAAACGATGCCCTGGATCAAATCGCATGGCGGCTATCTTGCGATGGTCGGCCTGCTGATCGCGGCGGTTGGCACTCTTGCCATGAAGTGGAACGCTCGCCGTCTTCCTCAAGTGGAGTAGCGCTATAATCCTCGCCCGTTAGGGGGTCTGTATGAAACGCAGGAATCGATTGATCGGCATTGCCGCCGTGGCGCTGACCTTATGCGGTTGTGCCGGCAACACAGAAAAAGCCGCGCCATCCGGCCCGCCGGCTTCCGTACTGCCGGACTGGACGAAGGAACAAAAAGCCGATTTGGGACGCCAACACAAAACGGCAGAGGAACTGTTCAACTGGATGCGCGAGCAGGCGAAGGGCGGCCAGAAGCTCGCGTGGAATGGCATGCCGGATTGGAGCGGCGTCTATTCGCGCCCTGCGACGAACAATTTCACGTTCGATCCGGATCAGCCGGTTGGCGGCCTGCCGACAGCGAAACTCACTCCCGAGTACCAGAAGAGGTTGATGAAACGCATCGAAGATCTCAAGAAGGGAATCGAATGGGATCCGATCTCGGCCTGCGGACCGCCGGGCCACCCGCGTTGGCTCACGGAACCCTTTACGCGAGAGTTCGTCGTTACCCCGAATCAGACGTGGCTGATCAACGAGATGGTGAACGACATTCGCCGCATCTACACCGATGGCCGTCAGCATATTCCCGTCGCCGATCGCATTCCCACGCCCGACGGTGATTCGATCGGATTCTGGGACGGCAAAAAGCTCGTGATTCATACGAACCAACTGCAGTCCGGCATCTATCAACGCGGAAATCCGGATTTTACCGAACAGGTTGAGACGGTCGAGATCTGGCAGAAGACGGACGCCAACACGATGGGCGTGGATGTCTGGGTCTACGATCCGCCGGCCCTCGCGGAGCCCTGGTATGTCCACCAGACCTACGGCAGATTGAGCGATCCCGATCTGCGCATTCGTTACTGGAACTGCAGTGAGAATCCCAATAACGCCGTATTCCAAAACAAAGAGGGAACGACAGAGTTTCGCAAGCTGGACTTCACCGAAAAGCAGGACGATTCCAAGAAAGGCAAGCCATGAAGAAATCCATAATCGCAATCGTACTCAGCATCGGCGCAATGGTGCTCGCCGTTGCTCCAGGTTTTGCCCATCATTCCTCAACACCGTTTGACACGGGCAGGACGATTACTCTCGAAGGCGTGGTTACCAAATGGGAATTGACGAACCCGCATTCCTGGCTGCACATCGAAGTGAAGGGTAAGGACGGCAAGGCCGTCATCTGGGGATTCGAGGCGGAAGGCCCAAGCACCCTGCAGCGCGCCGGCATCAAACCCAGCGATTTCGCGGTGGGCACGAAGGTCAAGATCACCGGCAACCCGATGCGCGACGGCCAGCCCGCCGCCATGTGGGTGGAAGCGACGCGGTTGTCGGATGGCAAAGTTTTCAATCCGAGAGCCGGATTCGCCGTGAAATAGCCATTTCGGGCGCGAGACAGTCAACTCGCGCCTGCCCCGCCCCTTTTCGCCGCGCCCGACCCATTGCGAAATGGTTTGTTCCATTTTCGTGGTCGAAGCGTGCCGCGAGCATCGCGCACGCCGCAAAAGACGACGGACAGCGTTGACGAACCCTGAAGCCAAATTTCTTCTGGAACCTTTTGCCGAATAATTCGTTTTTATCCGCATGAAGTGCCTTCGGAATGTCGCGGTGTGCGTGCTCCTCCTTTCTTCTGCCGTTTATGGCCAACCCCCCCAGAACTTCCACCTCACTCGTGCGGCGCAGCCGCCACGCATTGACGGCGATCTGAGCGACGAGGCGTGGTCCGACAGCACGATCGTGACAAGCGACTGGATTTCCTACAACCCGCTCTACGGAACGAAACTGCCGCAGCGGACCGAAGCGCACATCACTTACGACGACCGCTATTTGTATTTCGCATTTCATTGCTTCGACAGTGAGCCCGACAAAATTCGAACCACTGTCAGCCGTCGCGATAACGCGTTTAACGACGACTGGGTCGGTCTGTCGCTCGACTCGACGGGCACTGCCCAGACGTCCTATCACCTGTTTGTGAATCCGAGCGGAGTGCAAATGGATGCGCTCAACACGCCGGCGTCGGGAGAGCGCTTTGAAGCGGATCTCGTCTGGGACAGCGCCGGTCGAATCACAGACGATGGCTACATGGTGGAGATTCGCCTTCCGTTGCAAACCATCCGGTTTCAGAGCGGCGAGAACGTCACGATGGGCATTCTCTTCTGGAGAAAAGTCAGCCGCACCGGAATTTCGGCCGCGTGGCCTGATATTCCTCCCGGCCAATGGGTGTTCAATCGCCACGCGCACATTGTCTTTCCCGAACTGAAGCAGCCGCGGTTGATGGAAGTACTACCGAGCGTGACGCAGTCTCTGAATCAACTGCGTTCCAGGACGAGCGCCTGGAACAAAGCCACAGGCCGTGCGGACGTCGGCGTCAGCGTCAAGTACGGCATTACATCGGGCATTACGCTCGATGCCACGATGAACCCGGATTTCAGCCAGGTCGAGAGCGACGCGTTCCAGGTGCAGGTCAATCAGCGGTATCCGATTTTCTTTTCGGAGAAGCGTCCGTTTTTCATGGAAGGCATGGGCCTGTTCAATATCGCGGGAACGGGCGGCGATGGAAACATGGTCACCGCGGTTCATACGCGGAAGATCATCAATCCGGACTGGGGCAGTAAAGTTACCGGCACTCAGGGGCGGTGGACGTTTGGCTTACTGAATGCCATGGATGCCTCGCCGACCGATGTCGGCAACCGCGGTACGGCTGTGGCTGGCCGGGACAAGTTGTTCAACATCGGGCGGGTTACTTACGGCCTGGGCCAGTCCAACTATTTCGGCGGCATCGTCGTCGAGACGGAGCACGCAGGACGCAGCAATCGTATTGCGGGCGGCGACTTTTCGATTCGTTACAAGAAGAAGCAGCAAATCTCCGGGACATTTCTGGAATCCAGAACGGCCGTCATGGGGACGCCCGAGCGCTACGGCAGTTCGGCTCAGGTGTCGTACAGCTTCAGCGATCGCAAGTACGCGTTCTCAACGCAAATCGAGCATTACGCCAACGACTTTCAAATGGACACCGCGTTCTATAGCCGAACGGGTTTTACGAGCGGCTGGAGTTATGGCGAATGGAACTTCTATCCGAAAGACACGAGCAAAGCGTGGCTGAAGCGATTCACGGTGTTCGGGTGGGATCGACACGGCCGCGACCAGGTTCAAAACGGCAACGAACGCTACTCGCTGGGAGGGATTCGAGTCAGTTTCACCCGCCAGGGCTTTTTCAGAATCGATCAGGATTGGGGACGCGAGCCATGGCTCGGAATCCGGTACGACACGGGCAAGACCCGCGCTTTCGGTAACGTCCAGCTTTTCCGTTGGCTCAGTCTGGGCGGCAATCTGACAAATTCGCGTGCGATCTACTATGACGCGGTAAGTCCGTTCCAGGGACGCTCCTACTCGCGCAACGTCAACTTCGGCCTTCAACCGAATCGTCATTTCAGTCAGACCGCGGGCTACACGCGAGTGGCCTTCGACCGCGCGTCAACGGGCGCGCGCGTCTACACCGTGAATATCGTGAATACGCGCACGACCTATCAGTTCAATAAACGCTTTCTCGCGCGCGCTCTTGAGCAATACGACAGCTCCAACAAGCGGTTGCTCACCGACGTTCTTGCGTCGTATGAATTCGTCCCCGGGACTGTCTTCCATGCCGGCTACGGGTCGTTACTGGAAAAGGACTCGCCGGAGGGTTACCGGACCACGAGCCGCAGCCTTTTCTTTAAAGCTTCTTACCTCTACAGGTTTTAGAAAACCTCCGGTAACCTTTCGTCCAAACTTCAGTTCTTACATACGGATGGGCGAAACCGACGAGAAACTCATGCTGGCGGTCCGGGATGGCGATGTCACGAAACTCGGCATCCTCTTTGACCGGTATCACCGCGCACTCTTCGACTTCTTTATCCGGATGACCGGTCGCCGCAATATCGCCGACGACCTCGTCCAGGACGTGTTCTTCCGGATTTTGAAATACCGCAAAACCTTTCGCGACGAGAGCTGGTTCAAGGCGTGGATGTTTCATATCGCCCGCAACGCAAGATTCGACTATTACCGAAGTCAGCATCCTGGGGCCGGGCTTGACGACATTCATACCGACGGTTTGCAGGCTTCATCGCCGCACCCCGGTCAGGAGTTTGAAGATCAGCAGCAGGCCGTGCTTCTCGAATGCGCGATGTTCCGTCTTGCTCCTGAGAAGCGCGAAGTTTTGATTCTCAGCCGCTATCAGGAAATGAAGTACGAGCAGATCGCCGAAGTCATGGGGTGTGAGGTCGGCACGGTCAAGACGCGCGTACATCGCGCGTTGAAAGAGCTTCGAGACATTTTTTTGAAACTATCAAGTGAGAAACCAACATGCAATGTGAAGAAGTCCGCGAACAGCTTACGGGTCATGTAGCACACGAATTACGTGAGCCCGTGCGCGGGCAGGTCGCTGAACACCTGTCCACGTGCGAGTCCTGCTGCGCTGAAGCAGAGGAACTGAAAACGGTGTGGGCGGAAATGGCTTCGATTCCGGCCGAGCAGCCGAGTCCCGATGCCCGGGCGCGCTTCGATCTCATGATGAAGGCCTACCAGCAGGGCATTGACCAGGCATCAACGCCGAGTTTGTGGCACGGCATCAACAGATGGCTTGGGAATTGGTGGCCACGTCAGCCTGTGTTTCAGTTCGGTATCGGGCTCGCGTTGCTTGTGATTGGAATTCTCGCTGGTTACCGATTTCCGGCAGCGCAGCAGCCCGTTAATCGCGAGTCCGGTGCTGAAATCGCAGAGTTGCGGGGTGAATTGGCGGGTATGCGCCAGATGGTTGCCGTGTCGCTGATGCAGCACGATTCGGCCAGTGATCGCTTGCGCGGCGTCAATTGGAGCTATCAACTCCAACAGCCCGGAGAGGAAGTGCTCACGACGCTGCTCGATACGCTAATGCATGACTCGAACGTCAATGTGCGGCTTGCCACTGTGGATGCGCTCCGGCAATTCGGAAATCAGGAGATTGTTCGCAAGGGCGTGATCGAAGCGATGCGAAAGCAGCAGTCGCCGATCGTTCAGGTTGCCCTGATCGATCTCGCCGTGGACTTGAAAGATAAGGGATCTGTGCCGGCATTGAAGGAACTCTCGCAGGATCAAGCGGTGGATATGGCTGTCCGCGAGCGCGCCCAAAAGGGGCTTTCTCAGTTGGAGTAGCGATGAATCGAGATTCTCTTCTGCTGATCGCCATAGTTCTGGCCCTTTCGGCTTGCAGCATTAACGGGCAACAGAGATATGAATTTGGACGCAGGTATCCCGTTGCGGAGCATGAAACGATGCAGCGCACGTTGGACTTTGCTACCGGTTCCACGAAGAGGGTTCTTGAAGTCGATGCCGTGGATGGCGAAATTCACGTCACCGGCTACGAAGGAAACACCGTGGAAGTGACGGTTGAAAAGACAATTCGCGCGTATTCGCCGGAGCAGGTTCGTTTAGCCAAAGACCGCGTCAAGCTCGACATCGCGGATAAGCGCGACATCATCAATATCTATGTCGATCAGCCTGGGCATGAACGTTCCTCGAGGACATCAAGTCGTTCCAATTGGAGTGATCCCGGCTATGAAGTTACCTTTGATTTCGATATTCGTGTGCCTCGCGCCACCGAAGTTCACTTGTGGACTGTCACCGGTGGCGACATTCGCGTAGATGACGTACGCGGCGATTTCGAGGTCAACACCGTCAATGGACCGATCAAGCTCACGAAAATGAGCGGGTCGGGAGAAGTCCGCACCGTCAACGGCCCCGTGGACGTTGTGTTTTCCGATAATCCGAAAAACGACTGCTCCTTTAGTTCATTGAACGGCGTGATCGATGTGACTTTTCCAAAGAACTTGTCTGCCGACATGAAGTTCAAGACGTTTCGCGGCGAGGTCTTTACCGACTTTGAGGTCAGCCAGCTGCCGACACCTGTGAACACGCCTCAGAGACGCAACGGAACCTTTGTTTACCGCAACGAGTTTCAAGGAGTGCGGATCGGCAAAGGCGGTCCGATGATGCAGTTCGACAGCTTCAATGGAGAGATTCGGGTTCGGCAGGCGAAATAGGTTTTAGGTTTCCACAGTGTGTGAGGAGGTTTTATGAAAAAACTCATCTCAATCGCAGTTCTCGGCGTCGTGATCCTTGCTTCGGCGGCTCACGCGCAGGACAACGCAAATCGCGTGACGGTGAACTGGAGCGATCCGTCACGGCCAGGTCTCGTCAAGGTGATGCTTCTCAGTGGCGGTATTTCGGTGCGTTCGCATTCCGGGAAGGAGGTCATTGTGGAAGGCTCGAATGTCGGCCGGGAACGGAATTCCGACGCGACTCGGGACGGACTGCGGCGCATTCCCCTTAGCACCCGCGGATTTGTTCTCGAAGAGTCGAACAATGTGATGACCATCTCGAGAGATAACTTTTTCGATGGCGGCAATATCGAGATTCAAGTTCCTGCCAGGACGAATCTCCAGCTCAGCTCGGTAAACGGCAGCCTGATTTCCGTGGACGGCGTCGAGGGCGACATTGAAATAAACAGCACGAATGGCAGAGTCATGCTCAATAACGTCGCGGGATCGGTTGTGGCCAACGCCACGAACGGGAATCTGACGGCGACAATCCGCGAAGTCGCGGCGAACAAACCGATGTCTTTCTCGTCGATGAACTCGAATGTCGACGTCACGTTGCCGGCCTCGACGAAGGCGAACTTGAAAATCAACTCGACTAACGGTTCGGCGTGGTCGGACTTTGACCTCAAGATGGGCGCGAGCTCTGCGCCGGTAGTGACGAACAATCGCAATGGAAACGGCAAATACCGCATCGAAACCGAGCGCACCACCAATGCAACCATTAATGGCGGTGGCATCGACATCGAACTGCGGACCTTCAATGGAACGATTTATCTGAGGAAAGGGAAGTAGCCGGGGATTTAACGCCGCGGATTTATCCGCGCAATCCGCGTAATCCGCGGCGTTAAATCCCGCGTTTTAGTTCCAGGAACTCAAACACAGCCTTCAAATACATCTCCCGATTTGTTGAAAACGCCTCGCCATGCTTCGCGCCCGGAACGACGATCAGTTTGCTTGCCGGGTTTTTCGAGGCCTTCAAAAGGCGCTCGGCGAGCGCCGGCGGCATCCGCTGATCGGCGCTTCCCGCGATGAATAGAATTGGCACGCCGATGTTTCTGACGGCTGCTTCGACGTCCCCGGCATCCGCATCAATTCCCGCGCGCAACGTTGTCGCGGCGACGATCAGGTTCGCAATCGGAAATGCAGGAAGCCGGAAATACAATCCGAGGTGATGCGCGACGGTCTCCCGAAATGAAAGAAAAGAGCTGTCCGAGACGATGGCTGCAAACCCGGGACATTCTTTTGCCGCAATCAGCGCACTCGAAGCACCCATCGAAACGCCCCACAACACCTGCGCTCTGCCCGGCGCTTTCTGTTTGAGGAACTGGCTTGCAGCACAGATGTCGCGGCTCTCGTTGATGCCCAGCGTTGTGTTGGCGCGGCCGCTCTCGCCGTGATTCCTGAGATCGAACAGCAGCACGCCATAGCCGCGTTTATTCGATTCCGCTCCGCGTTCGAGCATCTCCAGACGTGACCGATTCAATCCGTGGGCGAATATGATGGCCGGCTTTGAAGCGTCCCCGGCAGCCCACCATCCTTTAAGGCTCACGCCGTCTGCGCTCGTGAACTCCGCGTTCGTGACTTGGAGGCCGACCGACTCGGGAGTTGTGGGGCCACGCTCGCGGTATTTGAACCGCCCACCGGTAATCAGGAAGGATGCGGCCACCGGGAAAGCGACAAACAGCAGCAAGAACATCAGAATCAGGATTGCCACGAGGAGTCGTCGTGCCCAGATGCGGAGTTTGGATCGCGACATGCGCCGCAATTTTAAACGCCAGGTGCCCCGTCTTGGCAAGAACGGGATCTGCTCTGATAGCATTTCGTGGCAATGAAGCGTCTTGTACTGATCGCAGGTGTCCTTGTGGGTTTCGCCATCGTGGCTGCGTTGAGCTTTGGGATCGCGTGGCGCGTGCGCCGCAATTCCTCCAGCGATCCGCAGGCTGCAGCGCTTCACGCGCAGCGGGGCACGGCGTATTTGCAGCAGCATCTCTACAAGGCCGCGATCGCCGAATTCGAAGCTGCTACGCGGAAGAGTCCTCGCGCGTTGGATCCGTGGGTGGGCTTGGCCGCGGTGTACATTCGGTTGGGCGATAGCCAAAAAGCCATCGAGGACGCGGGGAAGGCGGCGTCCATCGCCAGAAACTCGTCCGAGGTCCAGATCGTCCTCGCCCGTGCTCACTGGCTTGCAGGGAATCTGTCCGAAGCTGAGAAGGCCGCCTTGAAGGCCAGAGAGTTGGTGCCTTCGAGTCTTGCCGCGGACGAGTTGCTTCTCAACATCTACCTTCAACGGCACGAAGACGCGAAATTTCAGGACGCCTTCGACAGTATAGAAACTCCGAGCCGCGCCATAAATTCGCTGGCCGTTCAGTTTGCCTTACGTCACGACCAATTCAGGAAAGCCTATGACCTGCAGGCGCGTTCTGATCTCCGTGACCTCGAAACGGAGACTCTCCGTTATCAGTTGGCATTGAAGCGCGATCCGTCGCAGACCGATCTCTACCCGGCATTGATTAAGAACCTCGTGCGATTTGGACGGGGCGCAGAGGCGATCGCAATGCGTCGCGCGTATACCGGAAACGCGCCGCTCGATCTGGAGATGGCAGAGGCGAATTGGCTCGAGGGTAATCGCGCCGAAGCCGTGCGAGCCTTTGAGAGTGCTTCCGCGGGCAAGCGGCACAAGCTCCCTGCGGAGATTGCGCTTGCGGCAATCACCGGTGATCGGCGTCACTGGCTCGAAGCTTTTCGCTCAGAGAATCCGGAGAAGGACTATTTCGTCCTCGCGCGACTGGAGGATCTGCTGAAAACGGCTCCTCCACTGGAGAAGGCTTTTATCTACCGGTATGCCGGCCTGTTCGACGCCGAATTATTCAATCGATGCGCGGAGCAGGCCATAACTGTCCTGAAAGGGGAACCCGATAATTTCGAAGCTCTGATGACACTCGCAACAGCATATTCACGTCTGGGGCGCCTCGATGATGCCTTGCGCTACGCACAACAGGGAACCGAACATCACCCGGATCGGGCTGAAGTCTGGTCGCGGGTGGGACAGCTTACGCTGAGCAAGGGCGATCCTGTCGCCGCAACGCCTTTCATGGAAAAGGCCGTCCGCCTCGAGCCTTCAAATGCCTCGTACCTTTATAACTACGGATGGCTGCTCGATCAGCTCGATCGCGATCAAGAAGCGGCCTCTTTCTACGAACGCGCGATTGCCGCAAGCTCTCTAAGCTTTGAAGCCATGAACAATCTGGCATTGCTGGAATCGGCTGCCGGCCACGGAGATCGGGCAGTTGCGTTGTTAAATAGTGCCGTGAATTCAAACCCCGGCAATGACGCGGCCTACATGAATCGTGCGAACTACTACTTCGGCGAGCGTTCCTGGCAAAACGCTCTGGCCGACTACGCGCGCGCGGCAGAATTGAATCCATTGAACCCCTATGCCTCGATGGAGTCCGGACGAACCCACCTGGAGCTCAACCGCGCCGATATTGCAATCGAGGAGTTGAATGATGCGCTGGAGATCGATCCCAACCTGCGTGACGCGTATGTCCTCCTGGCGTCCGCGTACAGGAAGAAGGGCCGCGAACGAGAGTCGGCTGCTGCGCTGGATGAAGCAGGACGTGTAAAGGATTTCAAATGATGCGACGAACGAAAATCGTGTGCACTGTCGGCCCCGCGTCGGAGTCGGAGGAGACGATCGCCAAACTCATCGGCGCGGGAATGAATGTCGCGCGCATTAACTTTTCCCACGGAACGCACGAGTATCAGCGAATGCTGATTCAGCGGATCAAGAAAGTCCGGAAGCAATTACGCAAGCCCGTCGCGATATTGATGGATCTTCAAGGCCCCAAGATTCGCATAGGGAACATCAAAGGTGACTCCGTTCAGCTTATGCCGGGACAGGAGTTTGTGCTGACCTCCGAAAACATTTTGGGTGACGAAAAACGAGTCTCTGTTTCATTGGCGTCGTTGCCGCACGAAGTGTTGAGCGGACATCCGGTTCTGCTGGCCGACGGCAATATCGAGTTGCGCGTCGAGCGTGTTGTTCCTCCGGATATCTTCTGCCGGGTTGTGGTCGGAGGGGCTCTGAGTTCGCACAAAGGCATCAACCTTCCCGGTTCCGAGGTTCATGTCGATTCGCTTACTCGGAAAGACCGGAAAGACATCGAGGTTGGCTTGGACTGTGGCGTCGATGCGATCGCGTTGAGTTTTGTTCGAAATGCGGCGGACATCGAGGCCATGAAGAAGGTTGTCAACAACCTCGGTGGTCATGTGCCCATCATCGCCAAAATCGAAAAGCACGAGGCAGTGACGAACATCGACAAGATCGTTGCGAACTCCGACGCCATCATGGTGGCACGCGGAGATCTCGGCGTGGAGATCGATCTTGAGCGGGTGCCGCTTGTCCAGAAGACGATCATCCAGAAGTGCAACGCAGTGGGTAAACCTGTGATCACCGCCACACAGATGCTGGTCCGCATGGTCGAAAACCCACGGCCGACGCGAGCTGAAGCGACCGACGTTGCGAACGCCGTCCTCGACGGCACCGATGCGGTGATGCTGTCCGAGGAGACCGCAGCAGGTAAGTATCCCGTCGAAGCCGTGATGATGATGGACCGCATTGTCCGGTCCGCGGAGACATCTCTCGATGCTCACAAGTTTGAACATCAGAAGGAACTCGGCAGTATTCACGACTCCATCAGCCGATCGGCCTATCACATTGCCAAGGAGATCGGCGCCGCGGCGATCATTACGCCGACGTGGTCCGGTTCGACCGCGAGTTTGGTCGCGCGGTTCCGGCCAAAGCAGCCGATCATCGCCACCACGCCTAACGAAATGGCGCTGGACTTCCTGTCGCTCGTCTGGGGCGTCATACCGGTGCATATCCCTTCCAGTGAAACGACGGACGATATGATTCGCTTCTCAATCGATGCTTCACGAAAAGCCGGGCATCTCGTGCCAGGCGATTACGTTGTCATAACCGGAGGCGTCCCGCTTCATGCGGCGGGGAAGACAAATTTTCTTAAGGTTGAACGCGTTCAATAAGGGAATTCATGCGGAGGCACTCATGGCTGATGAACTCGTTGGTGTTCTCAAGGAACTTTCAGGACTGCTGCAACGTTTGACAGAACAGAATGAAGCCCGGCTGAAGCGAGAGGAAGAATTTCGGGGCCGTTTCCCGAACCCGGATCGGCCGGACTTCGCGAAGATGCAGGAAGAGGCCAGGACTCGACAGCAAGAAGCGAGAACTCGAATGGAGGAGACCCGGCAAAAGCTTGAAGCGACTGCGGCCGAAAATCGAAAACGGATGGAAGAGAGCCTGCAACGCGCGGAACAGATCCGGCAGCGTACCGACGAGACTCGTGATGAAGACGCGAAGTTCAAGCAGCGCGTGCTGGAGGAATTCCAACGGCACAACCAACTGTTGGAGACCCTGATCGCGAAGATCGGTCGTTGAAAGGACACATGAGAAAACTTTGCCGCAATAGTCTGCTGTCGCATTCGGCTCGATCGCTTTTGGCTGCGCCCCCTTTCACAGCACCAATGGATCGGGCAACGTCATTAGCGAGTCCCGATGTGGACTTGAGCGGCAGTGGAAAGATGATCATCGAGCAGAGCGATGTGGAGAGCCTGAGCATTACCGCCGACGACAATCTGTTGCCGTACCTCACTTCGGAGGTCCACGGGTCAAGACTCAGTCTTAGTACGAAGGACTTCATTCGCCCCACTGGCCCCGTCACCTACGAGCTTCTGGTAAAGAAGCTCAAATCCATTTCGATTTCCGGTGGAGCGCAGATCGATGCGAAGGGTTTAGCCACCGATTCGCTGGATGTGTCGGTCAGCGGCGCCGGGGACATTACGATTTCCGGTCAGACGGACAAGGAAACGGTTTCGATATCCGGTGCAGGGAAGTATCGCGCTGATGATTTCAAGAGCAAGTCGGCAACGGTCGACATCTCCGGTATCGGAAGCGCGATTTTTGGCGGTGAGCGACCGTCTGAACGTGCACGTCTCCGGCGCGGGGGAAGTGGAATACATCGGCGACCCGAAGGTCATGCAGGACGTTTCGGGCGCGGGCCGCGTGAAGAAGCGATCATGATGGTGGGCAAAACTCCACGCCTGGATGTTATAGGCGGGTGAAATTTGTACCAAATGGGTCAAGTTTCGAGGAGCGCATTGCCCTCCTAAGTTAGGAGGGCAGCGGCATCGAATGTTTTATCCGACGCCGCGAGGGGTGGTTCACCAAACCGGTTTTTCGAAATCACGCTCTGTGAACCACCCCGTCCGATCTATGAAAGGAAGCTGCGCGATATTTCTTGAGTCGCGGCCACCCCTCCTAACTTAGGGCAATAATATACGTGGCTCACCTGCGGGTAGCGAGGATAATGGTGGGCCATGCGAACTATTCGACAGCGGATATTTCTTTTCATCGAGCACCCGCTTTTTGCGCTCCCGGTGGGCACTGTGAGCGGACTAGTCGGCGTTTACTATTACTCGCCATTGCTAGTCATATGCGTTGGTTGCATTCTTCTCGCCTTACATCGATCCGGGGCAATTTCTGATTGGCCGATGGTCCCAGATCAGTTCGGAACCTATGTCTTTATTGGTGGCGTTGTCGTAGTACTGTTGGTGATGCTGCAAGTACGAATACAGAGCAGTCAAACTTCCCAGCAAATCCCAACCGCCGAGGAAATCGCTCGGGCAATTGAAAACAATCGAAGCGTATCTAGCACTCCTAACCAAAATCCACAAGTAACAGCTAAGACTGAATATGTCGAGCCTGAAGCTCCGAAAAAGCAGGCGCTCACAGGTGCGACTTCAAAAACTTCTAATGCTGACGAGGATGTTCGAATCATTCAACATCAATTAGTTGTGCGTGAAGCATTTGAAAAGCAGTTGATTGATGACTACCCGCTGGGTTGGGACCTGTTCACTATTGATGGCTTTCGAGCGACAGAAACCAAGAAGTGGCTGCCTGACTTCGACCCTAGAAATCAAAGATCAACGGATTTCGCATGGCAAAATGGAGGCGCGGGAAACGTTTCGGCCGGTCCGTCTAAGGATCAAATAAGAATTGGTCTGCCTACAATCGTTGGTCCATTCAATTTCGCAATTGCCAATCTAGCAACTCTTTATTGGCGTGCAGGATCAACCTGCACGATTGAACTCAGCCCAGAGGAACCGCAAACAAATGTGTTCATGATGGGCAACGACCTTTGCGGATTCTCCGTCAAGTCGTTTTTCGGTATCACTCCAACGATGATAGAGGAAGTGAAGGTTTTAGCTGCGACAGACTCGGAGTTAGCCGGTGTTGTCGGCCTTAAACCTTATCGGAAATGAGTCCGGGACGTTTGGCCTTCTTCTTACCTTTTCGAGTTTTCCATTCTGCATCGCGCCGATCTATCTCTTCCTTCGGCACAGCGAGGGCTCGCTTAAGCAAGTCCTCCATGGCCTTGAACTCTTTCGGTTTTCTCATGCCATTCTCTTTGGTTTTCCGCGCAGCCAATCGAGGACCCTGCAGATCAAGTCAGCAAGAATTATCATTCCCTACTTACGCTTCCCGCGCCATTGGCGCTTTAAACTGGTCCGGCCTCTGCGCTTGGTGCTTCGACCTTTCCAGTGACGTCTTTGTAGGGGAGCCGTTGCCGAACGCTCCAGTGAGCGCCAGCATAAAGTGGTCCTGATCGTTTCCAAAGCGTTCGTTGAATCGAAACGCTTCCTCGTCCAGATAGCGGAACGTGTGGAACGGTTCAATCGAAACGTGCGTGCCGTAGAGGCAACTCTTCAACAGAGACCAGAAGTTCTCAATCCCGTTGGTGTGAACCGCGCCATTGACGTAGGTTTCAGCGTGCCGAACGAAATCGTGAACGAATCCATCCTTGGCCAGCGTGTGATAAGCGCCGTGCTCATCCGAAAAGATTGTGGAGCCCGGAAGCGCACTGTCTTTGATGATTTCGCGAACATCATCTTTCCAGCTCGCAGGAATCGCACGCACCTTAACCTTGCGGCTCTTGCGGTCCAGCATTCCGAACACGGCCTGTTTGCCGAATCCGCCAGTGCGGCCTTGGAAGCGGGCGCGGCGTTTGTCCCAATGCATGTTTCGCGCTTTCGCTCCGATATAGGTTTCATCGCCTTCGATGGTCTCGCCTTCGCCGCCCATCTTTTCGATAGAGCCGTTCTGGAGAGCAAGGCGGATGCGATGGCCCATGAACCAAGCGGACTTCTGAGTGATTCCAAGTGCTCGGTGAAGTTCCCAAGAACTGATTCCGTTCTTTGCGTTGGCGATCAGCCAGAAACCGGCGAGCCATTTGTTCAATGGAATCGGGGAATCTTCAAAGATCGTTCCGACTTTGACCGAAACCTGTTTACCGCATTCAAGGCACTTGAAGATACGGCGAGTGCTCAGATAACTCGCGCGTTCCGCTCCGCACTGTTGGCACTTCGGCATCTTATTTCCCCACCGAAGCGCGGCGATAAACTTCACGCAGAGTTCTTCGTCTGCGAAGTAAGTAACGGCCTGGTGGAGAGTTTTGGGTAGAGTGTTTTCGCTCATGAAAAGAACTGTACGGACAAAGTCAGGTGTGTCAAGTATATTATTACCCTAACTTAGGAGGGGAGTTCTGCATCCTTATGGTCTGAGGCGCAGCCTCGCTAGATTAGGCGGGGAGTTTGCGCGCGTTCCTACCTTCCCAAACCCTTCTCCCGTGTCGCGCGCGTCGCTTCGGAGTATTCCAGCATCTGCGCAGTGAAATCCTGCGGATAAGAGATCTTTACATCCGTGATCTTCCCGTTCGCGTCCATTACCGGCGTGAGCTTCGGCATAACGAATCCGGTATACGACGGCAGATTGAGTTTCTGGACCCGGGAGATCACCTGATCGCGAAGTTTCGGATCGAAATGAATGCCATACGTCTCAAACAGTTTCTTCGCCGCCGGGTAATCCCCCTCGGACTTGATTCTCTGGATCTCGGCGAGCAGCTTGCCGACGCCATCGCGAAACGCTTTCGCATCGACCATGACATAGAACGTTTTCCCATCACGTGTGCGTTCTTCAATGGACTTCGTGTTGGCCTTGATCCAGTTCACAACCATCTGGCGGTTACGCATGTGATCTTCTTCGAGTTGCGTGCCTTCTTTGACGCGCCGTAATTGAACGATGGCGTTTCGCGTGTAGCTTTCGTATTCCGACTGGGCAATGGCTTCCTGGTCGGCAGCATTCATCAGTCCGAGTTCAACAAGCTTGGGATCCGGCAGATAGTAAAGACCGACCAGATCCGCTCGTGCTTCCTCGAGAGCCGAGAATTGCTCCTTCAGTACATCCTGAGGTTTACCGTTCAGCCGCTCGCTGACCTTACCGGAGGCATGACCGATGACTTCGTGCATGTTGGTGAGGAGGTCGCCGGCAATGCCACCCCATTTCTCAGAGCGTGCTGCCTCCTCCGGGGACCACGAGAACTCGCTGCGGAAAGCGGGTGGCGTGGATTTGTCATACGCCTCGTTGATGTTCGACAGCGAGACGGATTTGCTGCCATACCGTTCGCGCACGGATTCGTCGTTCGGAAGATTGATGCCGATCGGCGTTACCGGACCTGAGTCTCCCATTTCGACAACGACGTCGATGGCATTCGCTGTGATTCCCTGGACGCCTTGCTTGCGATACTTCGCGTCCCACGGCATGTGATCTTCAAACCACTGGGCGTTCGCTGCGAGCTTTCGGATTCCTTCGGTCTTGTGTGGATTCACGTAGAAGACGAGGGCTTCCCATGCACCCTTCATTCCTCGCGCGTCCAGATAGACTTCAGTGAAATAGTTGATCGTGTCCACACGCGAGTCTTTGTCTTGAACCCACGCGATATCGTACGCGACGCGATCTGCGGTCTCGGCTGTGCGATAAACCTTGATCAGCGCCTGAAGTGCTTTTGCCATGGGTTCGCTGGCCAAAGGAACCGCGGCTTCAAGATGTTTGATGATCTCGGTGATTTGCGGTCCGTAGAGTGCGTTAGCCGAATACGGTTCCTCAACGAGCTTGCCGTCCTTTTTCACCAGCCGTGAATTGAGCGGGTACTTCTCCTTGAACCCGGCGAGGTCCTTCATTGCGACGTTTACGTAAAGATTGTTCGCGCTCGTCTGCAGCATGTCCATTCCTGCCGCCGGCGTCTTGTTCGTGACGATCGGATCGACGGACGCATCAAAGAAGAACGGCTGCATCCGCTTCAGCGCGTCATCGAGCGTTTCGCCATTTGACGTCCGGAAGCGCGCACCATTGTCTGCCGCCTTCCTTGCCGCGGTCGCAAAAGCTTCGGGCGTGCACGTCAAAACGAATTTGCGCGCCGTAAGGTTGTTGTAAGGACCGATGTTCAGCCAGAACAGTTTTGTATAGCGCTGGATTTCCGCGAGAGTCGCCGCATCGATGCCGTTGGAATGTGTGAGGATGCCTTCAAGAATTTCGCGCATCTCGATCGAGTGCGCGTAGCGCTGATCGTAGTAAATATCTCTGCCGGCGATAGCCGCCTCGTAAAGGTGCCAGACCAGTTCCTTTTCCTGCAGTGGGAGTGACGCGAACTCGTCCGCATACGCCTGCACAACCGCGGCGTCATCCACTCGCTCGAGAAGATATTTGTGTTCCGCCTGTGCCGCTGCGGCAGGAGCAGCCGGATTCTCGGGTGACTTCGCCGGTTGGGAACAACCGCCCAGAAGGAGCAGTACGAGAGGAGCGATCGCGGCAGTGTGGTTTCTCATGTTGAGGATTCTAAACGATGTCTCGACTCGGTCGTAATCCGCGCAATCCGCGGCGAAAATGCGTTCGTCTGCGTTACTCTTACTCCCTTATGGTTCGCACACGATTTGCACCCAGTCCCACAGGCTTTCTTCATATCGGAGGCGTTCGTACTGCGCTTTTCAACTGGCTCTATGCGCGCAGACACGGCGGCCAGTTCATTCTTCGGATCGACGACACCGACCAGCAGCGCAATGTCGCGGAATCGCTGGCGCCGATCCTTCAGGGTTTCCGATGGCTCGGGCTGAATTGGGACGAAGGTGCGGAAGTGGGCGGTCCGTACGCCCCCTACTACCAATCGGAGAAACTGTCTCGCTACCAGCAGGCGGTTCAAACGCTGCTCGAAAAGGGAGCCGCCTATTGGGACTACTCCACGGAAGACGAGATGAAGGCAGAACGTCAAGCTGCCGAGCAGGCAAAGAAGCCCTTTCTGTACAGCCGCCGGTGGATGGCGGAAACCCCGGCAGATCGCGCCCCCTTTGAAGCGCAGGGAAGAAAAGCAGTCGTTCGTTTGAAGATACCCCGCGAGGGGAAGTGCGCCTTCGACGACCGCGTTCGCGGACGCGTCGAAGTGGAGTGGACGCAGGAAGCGGACCATGTCATTCAGCGCGCGGATGGTTCGGCGCTCTACAACCTGGCGAATGTCGTGGATGACTTCGACATGAAGATCACACACGTCATCCGCGCTTCCGAGCACCTTTCAAACACCCCCCGGCAAATTTTCATCGCGCAGAGTCTTGGCTATCCGCTTCCGGAGTATGCGCACTTGCCGTTTGTGGCTGAACCGGGCAGCAAAAACAAGCTGAGCAAGCGCAAGATTGCGGACTATCTCAAGCAGCCGGAATTTCGAAAGCTGTACGAGCACGGGGAACGCATTGCCAGGACTCTGGGGCTTGTCATCGCTCCTGAAACGTTTAACCCTGTCGTCGTTGCTTTCTACGAGCAGGTAGGCTATCTGCCTGACGCGATCGTGAATTATTTGCTGCTGCTTGGATGGTCTCTCGACGACAAGACGGAATTTTTCACGCGTCAGGAAATGATCGATACGTTTTCGCTCGAGCGTATCAATAAGGCGCCCGCGAGTTTCGATGCAAAGAAGCTCTTCGCGTTTCAGGAGCGCTACATGAACCTGCTGCCTCTCGATCGGAAAGTTGAAATGACGCGGACGTATCTTCAGCGCGCGGGTGTTGGCGAGGAAAAGCTCGCTGAGGTGCTGCAGGCTGCTGCGGATCGAATCAAGATTGCCGGCGACATTCTGGACTACACCGCCTTTTTCACGCCGGCAGACCAGCTTGCTTACGATGAGGCGGCTTTCGATAAGCGCTTGCGTACGCCGGCCGAAGCTGCCGGTCTGTTGAAGAAATTTGCCGGCGCGCTTTCGGCCGTTGAGCCCTTCGATGCGGCCTCCACGGACAAATGTCTCCAGGATTTTGTTCAGGCCGAGGGCATTGGTCATGCGCAGATCATTCATGCGCTGCGGATCGCCGTGACCGGCAAAGCGGTGGGCTTCGGGCTGTTCGAGAGTCTTGCGATCCTCGGCAAGACGGAATGCCTCGCGCGAATTGAACGCGCCCTTGCCCGCATCTGATGGCTCTGGCGGACTCCATTCGTATCGGTATCTTCATTGCCATCGTCGTTGTTGTCCTGGTGTCTGCCGCCAGGACAGCTATCCGTTTGATCGGCGGAGCCGAGCCGCGATCGTGGAAAACCGACGCGATTCTGGCCGTCGCCTTCCTTGGCATCGTCTGCATCGCATACGGCCGCCTTGTCGAGCCCTATTGGTTATCGGTTACTCGCCTGGCCCTCGAAAGCACAAAGATCCCAAAAGGCAGCCACATACGGATCGCGCACATCTCGGATATTCATAGCGATTCCGCACCGCGTCTGGAGAACCGTCTGGCTGAAGTTATGGCTGCCGAGCATCCCGATGTCATTGTATTCACGGGTGACTCCATCAACTCGCGTGAAGGCTTGCCTGTCTTCAAGACACTGATGCAAAAGCTGCGGGCGGTGGCGCCGACGTTTGCAGTAAAAGGTAACTGGGACGTGTCGTACTGGGAAGACCTTGGTCTCTTCGAAGGAACAGGCGCTGTGGAATTGGACGGTTCTGCCAGATTGCTGGAGATTCGTGGCGTCAAGATCGGTATTGCCGGGGTTGCTTCCGGAAATTTGAAGGCCCTTCCCAAAGCGCTTGGCGCCCTGCCGAAAGATGTCTATTCCATCTTTCTATTTCACCATCCGGATTTGATCAATGAGGTCGCCGCCCGCGATATCGATCTCTATTGCGCAGGCCATACGCATGGCGGGCAGGTGGCGCTGCCGTTTTACGGAGCGCTGGTCACGTTTTCGAAATATGGAAAGCAATTCGAGTCTGGTCTCTTTCGTGAAGGGAAGACGATGTTTTACGTGAACCGCGGACTCGGCATGGAGGGCGGCATGATTCCGCGATTCCGTTTTCTGGCCCGTCCTGAACTGACGATCATCGACGTCACGGCGCCGGGCTCTGCACAGGTAAAGTCATGAAGCTTGCTGTCTTTGATTTCGATGGCACTCTCGCCGAGACCATGGCTGTCGATGGACAGTGCTTCATTCAGGCTTTTGACGAAGCGTTGCAGATTCGCGGCTTCAGCACGCAGTGGACGGACTATGAGCACGTGACGGACGAAGGGGTCACCCGAAAGATCTTCAACGATCGATTTGGGCGTCATCCGTATCCCGATGAAATCGACAAAATCATCAACCGCTTTCTCGCCCTGCTGAGCGCGCGCTGCCAGATCGATAACCGCGATTTCAGTCCCATTCCAGGCTCGACTTCCATGTTGAACCGATTGCGAGGCGATGAAGAGTGGGGCGTTGCGCTTGCCACCGGAGCGTGGCGGCGCTCCGTGGAATTCAAGATCGCACGAGCGGGGCTGCCTCTCGCAGGGATCCCGTCGGCGTCTGCGGAAGACGGGCCGTCGCGCGAGTCGATCGTTCTCACCGCGATTGAACGCGCCTCAATCCAGTATCGTCAGTCGAGGTTCGATCGAATTGTTTCGATCGGTGATGCGCTCTGGGATGTGCGCACCGCAAGAAAGCTCGGATTGCCATTCCTTGGAATCGCAGGCGAGCCGCGCGCGACTTTGTTGCGCGAAGGCGGCGCAAGTCACGTGATCGAGAACTATCTGGATCCGGAGCTCTGCCTTCAATTGCTGCACGAGGCAAAACCGCCGCAATAAGCGTTTACGCGCTCTTCTCAATCCTCTGATGGTCTTCGACGACATCGTCGCCCAGGTATCTTCCGAGCCAGATTCTTTCGATCGACGGATACGTTGCCGCAATCGGCAGAGCCAACATGGCGCCGATGACCCCGCCCAATTCTGCGCCGATCGCGAACGCGACCACCACGGCGACATTCGACAGCTTCAACCGGTTTCCGTAAATCCGTGGAGCGAGGAAGTAGCTTTCAATGACGTGATACAACAGGTACAGACCGATAATCAGAAAGACGTTCACATTTGAAGTGGAGCCCAGCAACACCGCCGGCAAGCCGGACAAAAGAAAGCCAAGGATCGGAATGAAATCCGAAAACGCGGCCAATAGTGCCAGCAAGAGCGGTGCTCGCACGCCGAGAGCGGACATGCTGACGAACACAAAGATGCCGGCGAATGTCGCGGTGACCATGTTGCCCGTGACATAGCTCAACGCCACTTTCCTTGCCTCGCCCAGAGTTTTTCGTACCTTTTGCCTGCGGTCCCTCGGAAAAAATGAAACGACCCAGTCGAGGGTCTGCTGGCGCTCGATCAGGAGATAAAGCGTCAGGATCAGGCCGATCACCAACAACACCACTGCTTCCAGTGTCGATCGCCCAAGCTCGGTGCCGTATCGGAGCAATAACGACGAGCTGGTCACATCGCCGCGCCCAATCAGTTGATCCAGCGCCGGCAACGCGGCCCGTACGCGGTGTTCCATGTTTTCCATTGCAGGAATCAAATACTGCGTCTGGGTTTGAATGGAAGACCATGCGAGCGCGATGAAGCCACCGATCACACCGGCAAGAAGCAGCACCGGCAGCGACGACGCGAGCGCGTGCGAGAGGCCGCGTCTTTCAAAAAAAGCAGCAACCGGCTGAAGCGTTACCGCCACGAAGATGGACACCAGTACTGCCATCGCGAATGGCCACAGAATCAGCCATGCCCACACGACCACGGCGGCTAATCCGATCTTGAGCAGAGCTTTCCACTCGATATCCAGTTTTCGAGTCATCGTTATTAGCATTGTGGCAATTTCCGGTCCGTTTGCTTTTGTGGCAGCGCAATGCCTCCCGGTGTCCTCGAACGCACACTGCGGGTACTGGAAGTTCCGTTGCAGTCGTTCAACACATGGCGCAGCTATTTCACAGGAGCACGAACGCTTTGTCGCGGCTGACGATCTTCGGCAGTCTCGTCGCGCTCGGCGCCGTCACTTGGGCGTGGGCCGGGGCAATCCGGGGGCCTTACGTTAATGACCAGAACGTCGTGCGGGAACAGCCCGTACAGTTCAGTCATCAACATCATGTCGGTGGACTCGGGTTGGATTGTCGCTACTGTCACACATCTGTTGAGAAAAGCTCCTTTGCCGGAGTCCCGCCGACCCAGGTGTGCATGAATTGCCATCGTCAGGTCTGGAGCGACAGCCCGGCGTTGGAGCCGGTGCGTGCGAGCTTTCGAGACAAGATTCCGCTGGTATGGACACGTGTAAACAACGTGCCCGATTTCGTTTACTTCGATCACAGCATCCATGTGCATCAAGGTGTCGGCTGCGAGACTTGTCATGGCCGTGTCGACGAAATGCCACTGACATGGAAGGCCGAGTCCATGCACATGGAATGGTGCCTCAATTGCCACCGTCATCCTGAAAACTACCTTCGCCCGCGCGAAGAAATTTTCACAATGGGCTGGCGGCCTGCGATTCCACAGGAACAACTCGGCCGGCAGCTCGTGGCCGAATACAAGGTGGACCCACCTTCAAAGTTAACCAACTGTTCACTCTGCCATCGATAGCGATTAATCGCCGGGGTATATGACCGCTTCAAATGAAGACTTCAGCAGGCGCGAGTTCCTTTCGTTGTCCGCATTGTCTGCCGCAACTTTGGCATTCGCAGGTTTGAGCGGTTGTTCGGCGGCTGCGCCCGAGAAGATCGTTCCTTACGTTATCCCTCCGGAAGAAGTTCTCCCCGGACGTCCCTTGTTTTTTGCGACCGCAATGCAAACGCCGGGATATGGCGTTGGTCTGCTGGTGGAGAGCCACGAGGGGCGGCCGACAAAGGTGGAAGGGAACCCCGATCATCCCGCCAGTCTGGGAGCAACGGATATCTTTGCGCAGGCCTCGATCCGCGATCTCTATGACCCGAAGCGCGCACAGACCGTCACGCACGCGGGGCAGATCAGCACATGGGACGCGTGCATCACAGACCTTCGTGCTCAACTCGAAGCGGGTGGACAGGGACTAAGAATTCTCACGGAGACGATCGTTTCCCCGACTACCGGCGATTTACTGCGGAGGTTACTCTCGGCTTACCCCGGTGCAAAATGGCATCAATATGAGCCTGTGCATCGCGACAACAGCCGCGCGGGCTCGGAATTGGCGTTCGGTCGTTTTGTAGACCCGCTCTATCAATTCGAAGAGGCCGACGTGATTGTCGCCTTGGACTGCGATTTTCTCGATCACAGTGCGGGAAAAGTTCGTCACGCGAAAGCATTCGCAGAGCGAAGGAAGATGTCTCCGGGCAGTCCTGCGATGAACCGGCTGTATGCGCTGGAGCCCACACTGACGATCACGGGAGCGATGGCCGATCATCGCTTTGCCGTTCGCGCGAGTGATGTTGCCGGACTGGCGCGAAGCCTCGCCCGTGGTGTTGCAGACGGTCAGGCCCCGGCAGGTTCTCCGGCATGGATGGGGCCATTGATCGGCGATCTGCGCCGAAGCAACGGCCGTAGCCTTGTGCTTGCGGGGGAGTCGCAGGGGGCCGAAGTTCACCATCTGGCGCATCTTCTTAATGAGCGCCTCGGCAATGTCGGTAGAACGGTTCAGTACATCGAACCGGTGGAAGAGAATGCCATTCTACAGACGGCTTCCTTCCGGGAACTCGTTGCCGATATGGCCGATGGTGACGTTCGCGTTCTGGTGATCCTCGGCGGCAATCCCGCGTACAACACGCCGCGCAGTATTCCTTTCGTCGAATCGTTGACGCGAGTGCCGCTGCGGGTTCATCACAGCCTTTTTTACGACGAGACTTCGGCGCGCTGCGATTGGCATATTCCGGCGAGTCACTATCTGGAGCACTGGGGAGATGTTCGCGCATTCGATGGCACGCTGACGATCGCGCAACCCCTCATCGTGCCGCTGTATCAAAGCCGCTCGACGGATGAAGTCCTCACAGCGATGCTTGGGGAACTCTCGCGCTCGAATCGTGACATCGTTCTGCGCCATTGGCAGCAGGCACACACTGGCAATGACTTCGAAGACTTCTGGAACGAGTCGTTGCGCAAGGGGCTCATGTCCGGCACGGCATCGAAGCCGTTGCAGGTTGCGGCACGTGAAAGTGCTGTCGAACAATCCGCCCCGCCGGCGAGCCGCGGAATTGAGGTTTTGTTCCGGCCTGACCCGACGGTGTTCGACGGACGGTGGGCGAACAACCCATGGCTGCAGGAACTGCCGAAGCCTTTCACAAAACTTGTGTGGGACAACGCCGCGTTATTGAACGCGAAGACCGCCGCGTTTCATCAGGTGGAAAACGAAGATGTGATTGAGATCGCACTCGACGGAAGAACTGTCGAAGCTCCCGTCTGGATTCTGCCAGGACAGGTCGAAGATTCGATCACGCTCCATCTTGGATACGGCATCTCGCACGGCTTTGACGCTTATGCTGTTCGGCCCGCCGCGACACCGTGGATCGCACAAAACGGTGCCATTCGAAAAACGGGGAAGCGGTATCCGTTGGTTACGACGCAGACGCATCACGAACTGCAAGAGCGGCACATGGTCCGCTATTCCAGTGCTGCCGCCTACACGGCTGATCCGAATTTCGTTCTCGCCTTGGCCGACGATCCTCCGCGCGACGAAACTCTTTATCCGCGTTACGAGAGCCCCGACTATGCATGGGGTATGGCTATCGATCTCAGCAAATGCGTCGGCTGCAATGCGTGTGTTGTCGCCTGCCAGGCTGAGAACAATATTCCGACGGTTGGCAAGGACGAAGCCGCCAATTCCCGCGAGATGCACTGGCTTCGCATCGACACCTACTTCCGAGGTAACGCGGACGATCCTGCCGTCTACTTCGAGCCAATGCTCTGCCAGCACTGCGAGAATGCGCCTTGCGAGCTTGTGTGTCCTGTCGAAGCCACTTCGCACAGCGCCGAAGGCCTGAATGAAATGACGTACAACCGATGCGTCGGGACACGGTATTGCTCCAACAATTGTCCCTACAAAGTTCGGCGGTTCAACTTCCTTCAGTACTCCGAATGGGACGTTCCGCAGATGAAACTGCTCTACAACCCCGATGTCAGCGTGCGAAGCCGCGGCGTCATGGAGAAGTGCACGTACTGCGTGCAGCGCATCAACAGGGCGCGAATCCACGCAAAGGAAGAGGATCGATTGATTCGCGATGGCGATGTCGTGACGGCGTGCCAGGCCGTGTGTCCGGCCAACGCGATTAGCTTCGGCAACATCAAGGAAGAGAATGCGGAAGTTCACCGCTGGAAGAGCGATCCAAGAAACTATGGCGTTCTGACGGAGCTGAACACGCGGCCCAGAACGACGTATCTCGCTAAGTTGACGAATCCCAACCCGGAGATCGCGTCATGAGGCCTTGCACAACGAAAGACCTTTCGCCGCGGATTGCGCGGATTACGCGGATTCAGAACGGCAGCCACATTTCGTTTGCCGTTCTGAGTCCGCGTAATCCGCGCAATCCGCGGCGAAAAGAACAGCAATGACACGCCAATTCAGAAATCGTCGAACCGCTACAGGGAATGTTGTTCCGTTCCGGCAGCCCACACCGCGCGGCATAGCGACATTCGGGCACACCTATACGACGCTCACCGGCAAGATCTCGAGCATCGTGCTCACGCAGCGAACACCCTGGTCCTGGTTCCTGGGCGCCGCTGTTGGGTTTGTGGGAACCATGCTGCTGTTCACGGCGGTTGCATACCTGTTGGTTCGGGGCGTCGGGATCTGGGGCATCAACATTCCGATTGCGTGGGGGCTCGCAATCGTGAACTTCGTGTGGTGGATTGGAATCGGCCACGCAGGAACATTGATCTCCGCGATTTTGTTCCTGATGCATCAGCCGTGGCGGCAATCGATCAATCGATTTGCCGAAGCCATGACCTTGTTTGCAGTGACGTGCGCCGGCTTGTTTCCGATTCTGCACCTTGGCCGCCCCTGGTTCGCGTACTGGCTCACGCCTTATCCGAACACGATGGGTCTGTGGCCGCAGTGGCGAAGTCCGTTGGTGTGGGACGTGTTTGCTGTGGCGACATACCTCACGATCTCGACTGTCTTCTGGTTCATTGGCCTGATTCCCGACCTCGCCACGATGCGCGATCGTGCCACTCACCGGTATGCGCGCATGACCTATGGCATCCTGGCCATGGGTTGGCGCGGCTCGGCGCGACACTGGCACAACTATGAGACGGCATATTTACTGCTGGCGGGCCTCGCGACCCCGCTCGTGGTGTCGGTGCACACGGTCGTGAGTTTCGACTTCACGATCGCCATCCTGCCCGGCTGGCATTCGACAATATTCCCTCCCTACTTTGTCGCTGGAGCGATCTATTCCGGCCTGGCGATGGTGCTGACGCTGGCTATTCCTCTTCGCAGCGTCTACCGCATCGAAGATCTCGTCACGATGCGTCACATCGACAATCTCTCGAAACTGATGCTCGCGACAGGACTGATCGTGGCCTATAGCTACGTGACCGAAGCCTTTATGTCGTGGTACAGCGGCAATGCTTATGAAAGTTTCGTGACCGTCAACCGAGCGACGGGTCCGTACGCCTGGGCATACTGGCTGTTGATCGCAACCAACCTCGTCTTGCCTCAGGCATTGTGGTCGCGCAGAGTCCGGCACAATGTGCGGCTGGTTTTCGGCATCGCCCTGTGCGTGAACCTCGGGATGTGGCTGGAAAGGTTCGTTATCGTTGTGACCAGTCTTCATCGCGATTTTCTCCCGTCGAGCTGGAATATCTACGTGCCGACGCGGTGGGATTGGGCAACGTACGCGGGAACGTTCGGCCTGTTCCTCATGCTGTTTTTCATTTTCATTCGAGTGCTTCCGATGATCTCGATGTCGGAGATGAAGCAGATGCTTCACGATCCGGAATTGAGGCCCGAGTGAAAAAGAAGAGCCTGCTCTACGGGTTTCTGGTGGAGTTCGGCTCGGCGGAAGCTCTGCTGGACTGCGTACGCAAGGCGCGCCGGGAGGGCTACCGTAAGATCGATGCGTACACGCCGTTCCCCGTTAAGGACCTCGCCGAAGACCTCGGAATTCACCACAGTCCCATACCGCTGATCGTGATGGTCGGCGGAATCATCGGAATGCTGGTTGGCGCGGCGATGCAGTATTACTCCGCCGTTGTGGACTACCCGCTGAATATCGGAGGCCGGCCTTTGAACAGCTGGCCTTCATTCGTCATGGTGACATTCGAGTTGACGGTTCTGTTTGCCGGGCTCGCGGGCGCAATCGGAATGCTTGCCGTAAACGGCCTTCCTAAACCGCATCATCCACTGTTCAACGTCGATCGGTTCGAGCGCGCTTCGCAGGATGGGTTCTTTTTTTGCATCGAAGCGACGGATCCCAATTTCCATGCGGAGCGCACATGGAAATTCCTGGAGGAGTTGAAGCCGGAGGGGCTCTATGCAGTGCAGGACCTGCCATAGCGTGTTGCCCATGCTCGCAATGACTCTGGCTTTCGCATCGTGCCGGCAGCGAATGGCTGACCAGCCGCGATATGACCCCTATCAACCGAGCGAGTTTTTTACGGACATGCTGTCGTCGCGGCCGTTACCCGAAGGCGTGGTTTCTCGTACGTCTGTGCGGCGCACGGATGAACCGCAGTTGAGCATGGACTTGCTGAAGCGCGGCCAGGAACGTTTCAACATTTACTGCGTTCCGTGCCACGGCTACAGCGGGGACGGAAATGGGATGGTGACCGTCCGCGGTCTGCGCCGCCCACCGCCCAGCTTTCATATCGATCGTTTGAGGAATGCCGGGAGCGATTACTTCTACGACGTCATCACAAATGGTTTCGGCGCGATGCCGTCGTATGCATACCAGGTGACGCCCTCGGACCGTTGGGCAATCGCGGGCTACATCCGTGCTCTGCAGTTGAGCCAGTGGAGCGTCATCGATGATGTCCCTGAAGCAGAGCGAAGCCGCCTGCAGTCGGACGCGCGATGAGTCGGGAGGAGCAGGCAGGCTACGAAAAGCGTGATGTGCGCGTGGGCATGATCTTCATTGCCCTCGGTTTCATGGCCCTCGCAGGCTTGTTGCTCGGACTTCAAGTCTGGTTCCTGTTCGGCCATTTCCGCGCGGAGTACGCCGCCCGTGACGTTCGAAGAACCCAGGTCGAAGCTCGGCAGGTTGCACCTCCGGAACCTCTGCTGGAGGTGGACCCGCGAGCCAACTGGGAAACTTACCGCGCGCAACAACAGAGGGAATTGAGTACGTACGGTTGGGCGTCGCGAGAACAGGAACGCGTGAGGATTCCCATCGGACGCGCGATGGAGTTGATGGTGCAGCGGCAGGCTTTGCCGCAACGCTGAAACAGAAATTGCCCTCCTAAGTTAGGAGGGCAGCGGCATCGAACGTTTTATCCGATGCCGCCGGGGTGGTTCACCCAGAAAGCATTTCTACAAATGCCCTCTGTGAACCACCCCGTCTGCACAACTAAGGCCGCTGCGCGGCATCTCTGATTTGCGCAGCCACCCCTCCTAACTTAGGAGGGGAGTTCGCACGATTACACGTCCGTCACTGTAAATCATATGGAGGGCAGCATGTTTTCACTTCTGCTGATACTCCTGCTGCAGACGCCGGATTCGGTGATCTCGCGCGTCGGCATCGATCAGCATCTTGGCGATCAGGTCGATCCTGCCATCGTCATGCGCGACGAACAAGGCCGCGCAGTTCGGCTCGGTGATCTCTTTGGGACCAGGCCGATTCTTCTGACGCCGGTCTATTACGAATGCCCGATGCTCTGCAGCGTTCAGTTGAACGCGCTCGCACGTGCAATGAAAGTGATGCCCCTCGAGGCCGCCAGGGATTTCGACATCATTACATTCAGCATTAATCCGAATGAGCGGCCGGATACGGCGCGGACCAGCAAGGCACACTACGTTCGAGACTACGGCAAGCGCGGCGGAGACGCGGGCTGGCATTTTTTGACAGGCGATGCCGATTCGGTCCGGCGTCTCACCGAAAACATCGGCTTTCATTACACAATCGATCCCGCTACCGGGCAGTACGCGCATGCGACCACACTCCTCGCGCTGACGCCGGGCGGCAACATCTCGCAATACTTTTACGGTATCGAATACGATCCCGGTGAATTGAAGTACAGCCTGATTCGCGCTTCCGGCGGCAAGATCGGAACCGTGATCGATCACGCGCTGCTGTATTGCTACCAGTACGACCCGACGACAGGCAAATACAGCCTGGCCATTATCCGGATGGTCCGCGCTGGAGGCGTAGTCACGGTTCTTGGTCTCGTGTTGATCGCGGCGCGCGCCTCGCGACAACGCAAGAGGTTTGCTTAAAATGGAACGAGGTTTTCAGCTCTTTCCGAAGGCTGCGTCAACATTCGCGTTTCATGTCGATGCGCTTTACCTGACGTTGACGGGGATCTCCGTCTTCTTCTCGCTGCTGATCTTTACGCTGATCATCGTCTTCGCTATCCGATACCGCCGCCGTCCCGGTCGCGAAGCGGTGCAAGTTGGTGACGCGTTCGCGCTCGAAATGTTCTGGACTGCGGTACCGACAGTATTGACTCTGGGAATCTTCATCTGGAGTTCGGTGCTGTTTATCGATCAATCGACTCCACCGAATGGCGCGCGAGAGATTTCTGTGGTGGGACAACAGTGGATGTGGAAAGTTCAGCACTCCAACGGACGCCGCGAGATCAACGAACTGCACGTGCCGGCCGGTCAGGCCGTGAAACTCACTCTGACTTCGCAGGATGTGATCCACAGTTTTTACGTGCCCGCGTTCCGCGTGAAGCAGGACGCGATTCCGGGCCAATATCGGACCCTTTGGTTCCAGGCGACCGAACCTGGCGAGTACCACCTGTTTTGCGCGGAATATTGCGGAACAAATCATTCGCACATGATCGGCCGCGTTGTCGTGATGAAGGACGTCGATTATCAGGGCTGGCTGGGCGGCGCCTCTGAGCGCACGCCGGAGGAGGCCGGTAAAGAGTTGTTCACGCAATTCGACTGCGCAAGTTGCCATGAGTCCGGCCAGCGGCAACGTTGCCCCACGCTTGGCGGACTCTACGGTACACAAGTCGAACTGGAAGACGGCCGGAAGGTACTGTTCGACGAAAGCTACATTCGCGAATCTGTCATCGATCCTGCCGCCAAAGTCGCAAAAGGATTTCCGCCCGTGATGCCGAGTTTTCGCGGACAGGTTTCAGAGGAACAAATGCTCGATCTAATCGCCTACATCAAGTCGCTCGCGCCCGCTCAGCAGCGTGAGCTTCTGAACAGGCCAAAGCCATGAGCGCCGAACCCGCCTGGTTCACGCGTGAGCATTATCTGAACGCATCGTTCGGCTGGCGCTCCTGGTTATTGACGACAGATCATAAACGCGTCGCCTTGCTGTATTTGATGTCGGTGACCGTTTTCTTTTTTCTCGGCGGCGCATTCGCCACGATGATCCGCCTGGAACTCCTTACGCCGGCAGGGGATCTGTTTCAGGCGGAAACGTACAACAAGCTGTTCTCGATGCACGGCATCATCATGGTGTTTTTCTTTCTGATCCCATCGATCCCGGCCGTGCTGGGAAACTTTCTCGTGCCGATGATGATTGGGGCTCGGGACCTCGCGTTTCCAAAGCTCAATCTTTTAAGCTGGTACCTGTTTGTCGCGGGCGGCGTATTTGTGCTGTGGTCGGTAGTCGCGGGCGGCGTCGACACGGGTTGGACCTTCTACACGCCCTATAGCAGTCTGTTCAGCAACACGCATGTCGTTGTCGCCATTCTCGGGATTTTCATCGCGGGGTTCTCTTCAATCCTCACCGGCCTGAATTTCATCGTCACGATTCACAAAATGCGCGCACCCGGCATGACCTGGTTTCGGATGCCGTTATTCATCTGGTCGCATTACGCAACGGCGGTGATCATGGTGCTCGGCACGCCAGTTATTGCGATCACCCTGACGCTGGTAGCCGTGGAGCGAATCTGGCGCGTCGGTATCTTTGATCCGGCGCTTGGCGGTGATCCGATATTGTTCCAGCACCTCTTCTGGTTTTATTCGCATCCCGCGGTTTACATCATGGTGCTGCCCGCAATGGGAGTGGTCAGCGAGCTCGTCACAACGCACTCGAGGAAACGCATATTCGGATATCCGTTCGTGGCATTCGCGAGTATTGCCATCGCCATCATCAGCTTTCTCGTGTGGGGCCACCACATGTTCGTCGCGGGCCAATCCCAATACTCGAGCCTGATGTTTTCATTGCTGAGCTTCCTTGTTGCCATTCCGTCGGCCGTAAAGGTTTTCAATTGGACCGCGACTCTCTACAAGGGATCGGTCTCGTTCAGCGCGCCGATGCTGTACGCCATGGGATTCATTGGCCTGTTCACGATGGGCGGCTTGACCGGCCTCTTTCTCGCCTCGATCGCAGTGGATCTTCATGTGCACGACACGTACTTCGTCGTCGCGCACTTTCACTACATCATGGTTGGCGGCACGGTCATGGCGTACCTCGGCGGTATCCACAACTGGTGGCCTAAGCTGACGGGCCGGATGTATCCCGAGGCGTGGGCGCGCGTCGCCGCGATCATCGTGTTCACAGGTTTCAACCTGACGTTCTTTCCGCAATTCGTACTCGGATATCTCGGAATGCCTCGGCGGTATCACGCGTATTCAGAGGAGTTTCAGGTGCTCAACGTGATGTCGACAGCCGGAGCTTCGATTCTTGCCCTCGGCTACTTGCTGCCGATGGTCTACCTGATCTGGTCTTTGAAGTACGGGCCCGAAGCAGATACCAATCCATGGGAAGCAACAGGATTGGAGTGGCAGACGCTGTCGCCGCCACCGACAGAAAACTTCGACGAAACGCCGATCGTGAAAGAGCCGGCATATAACTATGGAAGCGCAAGCACATCAGTTTGAAGACGCGGAACAACAGCAGGAGGCCGCGACGCTCGGTATGTGGGTGTTTCTCGCGACGGAGGTGCTCTTCTTCGGCGCGATGATTCTCGGCTACAGCATTTACCGGAACAGCTATAGCGCGAGTTTCGGCCAGGCCAGCCGTCACCTCGATATCGTGCTCGGTACATTGAACACGGCAGTGCTGCTGTGCAGCAGTCTGACGATGGCGTTCGCCGTGCACAACGCTCAGCACGGGAATAATCGGGCAATCGTCCGCTACCTCGGAGCAACGATGTTGCTCGGCACTGTTTTTCTGGCGATCAAGTTTTACGAGTACTACCAGAAATATGCGGAGGGCCTGATTCCAGGCGCTCACTTCGTCTGGAAAGGTGACGATGGGCGTCACGCGAGCGTTTTCTTCCTGTTTTATTTCGTCCTGACAGGCGCTCACGCACTTCACATGATCATCGGGATCAGTCTTTTGTTTTTCCTTGCTCTTCGTGCGCGGCAGCGGAAGTTCTCGACGACATATTTCACGCCCGTCGATATGGCGGGGCTTTACTGGCATTTTGTCGATATCGTCTGGGTCTTTCTTTTCCCGCTGCTTTATCTCGTGGATCGAAGCTCATGAAAACGTACATTCGAGTGTGGCTGGCATTGCTGCTTCTTCTCGCGTTGACGGTGGAGGCAGCGTACCTGCGCGTCGGGGTGCTTAATCCCGTGTTGGCTGTTGGTATCGCCGTGGTGAAGGCGCTGCTCATCGCGACCTACTTCATGCACTTAAGGTCCGCCGCCCGGGTTGTCTGGATTGTGGCAGCCGCAGGCGTCGTCTGGCTGGTGATCATGTTCGTTGGAACAGCAGCCGACTATCTCACTCGAAGCTATCTGCCTCAGCCCGCCATCTGGCAACGCTGACACTGCTTACCGAACGTTTCTGATGGAGTCTGTAGTACACATGAGTAGACGATTTTCTGGCGTAATCTTATTTTGCGTCCTCAGCTTGCTGCTGACTTCGTGCGACCGCACCAAGATTGGCGATATCAAATCGGACCCTGGACGTTTCCAGAATAAGGAAGTAACGATCGCAGGCAAGGTCACAGGCGTTTCGATCGGAGCGCTGAACACGGGCCTGTACGAGATCGACGACGGTACCGGGAAGTTATATGTGTTGTCTTCTTCGCGCGGCGCGCCGAGTAAAGACGCTTATATCGGGGTGAAGGGAACCGTAATGCAGACTTTTACCTTCCTTGGAAAGAACTACGCCACCGTGCTGAAAGAAACAGACCGGCGCTCTGCCCATCAATAACAGGGAATTCCGGACGAGCCCCGAATTTCGGGAAACGAAATTCGGGGCTCGTCCGGAACTTCCGTCTCAACTGCTACCCTGCACGACGGAAATCATCGTCATGCCGCGTGCGGTCGCCCACTGTGGGGCTGGCAAACGGCGATGTCAACGAACTGGGCGCGTCGGCGTGAGCGCCGATGTCTACACCGATTCCGAGCCGCGTAACGAGTTCGCCACCAAGCCACCCGGTAACCAGTGCGACAATCACACCGGCGAACGACAACACAAAAGCCAGCGTTGGCGGTATCACATAGTGATTCCGCAGATACAGACTCCCCGCAAATAGCAGGACAACGATCACGTTCCCGATGCCATGCGAGGCTCCGACGCGCTTCGCGCGCGTTGCATCCGGAATGTTCCACCAATCGATTGCGCCGAACACGGCCGCGACAAGGCCGCCAATGATGCCGGCGGCGATCATGTACATCGAGACGGTTGTCCACGTTGTATTTCCGGTCCGCAGGTAAATCAGGTCGAAGATCATGGAAGTCGCGAGTAACCCTAGCGGAAACACAATCAGCATTTGATGGACGTTGTGTCCCAATATCCTAACGGTTCGCATAACAACCTCCTCATTCACAGATAGACTGTGCACACTCTGTTCCGTGGGCACGCAAGTGGATGAGGTTGCAGGCGTTGTGGCGCCGCCGCGGATATCGCGGCGGCTAGATCTGAGACACGTCAGACATCGCAACTGCGGGATTCAGGCAGCGTGTAACAGTTCATGAACCGTGCGTAAGAGCTGCTCGGCCGTATAAGGCTTAGGCAACAGTCTTCGATGGGGATGACCACCGGCTCCAGAATGCGGACCGCTTGTTCCCAGGCCGCTTGCCGAAATCACGCGCACTTCCGGTGTAATGCGCTCGAGCGAGCGAATCATGGCCGCGCCATTCATGATGGGCATGTCCATATCGGAAATCACGAGCCGGATCTCCTGGACGTGCTCGGCATAGCGCGCCACCCCGTCCGCGCCGTCCTGCGCTTCCAGCACGCGATATCCATGGGTTTCGAGTGTCAGCCGCGCGATCTCACGAACTGCTGCTTCATCGTCGACAACAAGGACGACTTCGCCGGAACCGGAGGGTAGGCGTGTGGAACTACAGGAAGTTGATTGCTCGGTCGCACTCGACAATGCCGGCAAGTAGACCTTGAACGACGTTCCCCTGCCGACTTCGCTGGAAAGCTCGATGAAACCGCCGTGACTTTTAACGATGGCCGCGACAGTGGACAGGCCAAGGCCGGTGCCTTTGCCGATTTCCTTGGTTGTGAAAAATGGTTCGAAAACCTTCTCTCGAAGTTCCTGCTTGATGCCGCACCCCGTATCCTTCACTTCGATGCAGATGTGTGGACCCTGTGACGGCGCGTGAGCCATTTTCAGATAAGCGTCATCGATATCGACGTTGGAGGCCGACACAATCAGAGTGCCTCCTTCTGTCATCGCGTCGCGAGAGTTAATGCAAAGGTTCATCAGAACCTGGTGCAGTTGTGTCGCGTCGGCAGAAACGTGACGCAGGTTCTTCGGAATATCGACACTCATCGTGATCGTTTTGGGCAGCGTTTGCGAAATCACCTTTTGCATGTCGCGCATAAGATGGAGCGTCTGGACGGGAACGCGTTCGCCCTGGACGCCCCGCGCGAACGTCAGAATCTGACGGATGAGATCTGAAGCGCGCTTGACGCAGTTCTGCAGCGTTTGGACAGTTCGATCCATGCTCGGATCCGGTGTTTTCGTTCGAAACAATTCGATCGACATGCTGATGGGCGAGAGCACGTTGTTCAGATCGTGCGCGATGCCGCTGGCCAGCGTGCCGAGGCTCTCGAGCCGCTGCGTCCTGAGGAATTGTTGTTCGACTTTCTTGTATTCCGTGACGTCCGTTGCCACGGTCAGAAACCCGTCGATCGCGCCGTTATCGTCATGCGTTGGCGCCGCGGAAACCAGCAAATCGACGAGCGATCCGTTCCGGCGCGTTCTCTGCAGCGCGAAATTCGTGAGCGACTCCCCGCGCAGCAGCACCCGCGTGTTGAAAAGCTCCGACGCATTCTTCTGATCCGCGCTGACGAAAGGCACTGCGCGTCCGATGACCTCCTCATCGGTCCACCCGAAGATTTGACTCGCCGCGGGGTTCCACAACCGTACTTTTCGATTCGCATCGACTGCGATAATCGCGTGCGGTGACGCCTCAATGATGCCATTGAGAGTTTGATACGCCTGGCGCAGGGCCGACTCCGTTGCTCGCTGAGTTTCTATCTCTCTGCGGACTGCAAGCGCCGCTCGCGGTTCGGCGACTTCGCGGCCGGTGGAGTAGATACGGTTCTCTTCAGGTGCAGCAACGCAATCCCAAGTGAACCACTTGTACGAACCATCGCTGCACTGATACCGATTGACCAGTGTCACGGGTTCGAGTCCGTCTCTTAACCGATCGATCTCGCGCTCCGTATACGATCGATCGTCAGGGTGAACTAAATCGAGCGCGCTACGGTTCAAAAGCCAATCGTCCCAACCTGTGACTTTTCTCCATGCGGGGTTTACTGCGAGTATTCTGGTCTCCAAGTCGCTAACACACATCAGATTTGGAGAGAGAGTTATCAGCGAATTCCAATCTTCAGAACGCTTCATGCGAGTGTCGGTCATCAGACCTCCTGAAATTAGAGAATCCGGATTCTAAGTTTTTTACGGGTCGATACGCGGGTACACGTGTCTGCGGTGTTGGCGACGTTCTGTGCTTTCCACCCGTCATCAGCGAAGTTCGTTCTTCCATTTCTCTACTAGCACTTCGCCGAGGGCATCTCGGGAACTTACTAGGTCTATTGAGTGCGGAGTCTAGCAGAACACCGGCAATAAACTATAGAATTTTTCTTACTGTAGGAATTGTCGTAATAGCGGATTGCTGTGACTTGCGTCCCACGCGTTGCAACGAAGTGAGAGGTGTTTGTGACAGTTGTAAGCAACATAGATGGAGTAAAGAAGTCGTAAGTCAGGCCGGCGCTCGCTCTGCTGCGGCTGCGTCGTTGGCAGTGTCTGCTACCATTTACCGCATCGTGGAGCTGGAAGACCAAGCGGGACCGTTTTTTCTCACAGTTTCAACGATCGATAATGTCGTGAGGTTGACCTCCGCCGGCGTATTTCTTCTGGGAACCACCCATGGCAGAACGTTTCGTGTCTCACGAGTCGGCCGCTCGGATGCCGACATTAACGCCGAACTGAAGAAGTCCATCCCCACATATCCCGAATTCGAATTCCAGTACTGCGTTTCTGCGTATGCGGCTTTTGAAAAGGAGTGTGATCTGTACCACAAGCTGGAGCCGCCGGATAATCGAGCGCATCCGGCGCGGCCCGAAGGCACCTCGTGGAGGTGCCCCGGATGCCGTGAGTTCGGTTAGATATCAGATACGGGGGGCAGGAGTTGAAGGATGTCCTGTAACGCAGACATATAACCGTAGTGCCAATACGCACGTTCTGCTGAACCTTGATCGAGATGCCGTTGCTCGCTGGCGCACTGCGGGCACTCCCGCTGCAGCCATTCTGTTAGTTGTCTTGACCGTGCTCTCAGGCGGTCGATCACTTGTTTATATTCGTTTCTCATGCCGGTTAATGGCGCAAGGACTTTGCCAGAACAGAGTTCATCCCGAAAACTTCTTGAGCCGGCAAGGACATTTCGCAACGACGCGGTGGGGGCGATGGGCTTGTCAGAGGCGTGTCGGTGTCTCGAAATGAGACAGTCTGATGCGCCAAACTGCCGCACCGCCGAAGCTCTTGCTCGTGTTCGCCGGGTTGCCTATTCTGATTAGAGTCGTATGGTCATGTCAGACATCGGCCCTGAAATATTTCAATCCGAAAAAGCGTTCAGCCTTCTCGTAAATTCCGTACGAGATTACGGAATTTTTCTGCTCACACGTACAGGTGAAGTTGCTTCATGGAATCCCGGTGCGGAACGCGTGCAGGGCTATCTGGCCGACGAAATTATCGGCAAACACTTCCGCATTTTTTATCCCGATCGTGACAGACAGGCGCTCAAACCCGAGAACGAGCTGATTATTGCGTCGCAGACCGGCCGCTTCGAGGACGAAGGTTGGCGGGTGAAAAAAGATGGCACGCGTTTTTGGGCGAATGCCATTCTCGTCGCTGTTCGCAATGACAAAGGCGAAACGATCGGTTTCGGCAAGATCGTCCGCGACTTCACTCGCCGTCATGGAGATGAGATCCGTTATCGTCAGCTCATCGAGAATGTAACGGAGTACGCGATCTTTTCACTCGATCCAACGGGTCATGTTACTTCATGGAACGTCGGTGCGGAGCGCATCAAGCAGTACAAGGAATCGGAAATCCTAGGGCGGCACTATTCGACGTTTTACACACCTGAAGACCTTGCGAAAGGAATTCCTCAACACAATCTCGAGGTCGCCGCAAGGACCGGCCGTGTCGAAGGCGAGGGGTGGCGCGTTCGGAAGGACGGTACGAGATTCTGGTCGAATGTCGTGATCACTGCGATGCGTGACGAGCAGGGCGAGTTGATCGGTTTCTCGAAGATCACTCGCGATGTGACCGATCGCAAAATGTTGCTCGATCAGATCCAGCAGCATGCGGCGGAACTCGAGTACAGAATCCAGGAGCGCGACAGGATGTACTCCGAGCTGGAAGCCTTCAGCTATTCCATTTCGCACGATCTGCGCGCGCCACTGCGCGCAATCGAGGGGTTTGCCGAAGCGTTGAGGGAAGATCTCGGCGACAGCCTGACGCCGGAAGCCGCTGAAGATTTGCGGCAGGTAACGTCTGCCGCCGATCGGATGGCGGTCCTTATCGGGGACCTGCTTGAATACAGCCGTCTTGCCACGACGAAAATGGAAGTTGCGGTTGTGGACGTGGCCGACTTGGTTCGCGAAGTTTTGGGGCACAACCTCCCTCACATAGCGGAAGTCAAAACCTCCGTTGAGCCCGGCCTGCGGGTCATCGCACATCGAACCGCACTCGTTCAGGCTTTGCTGAACCTTGTCGAAAATGCTTTGAAATTTCACAAGCCTGGAGCCAGTCCGCGGGTTACCGTCGGCGCCTCGAGAAACCGTCAGAATGTCCGCATTTTCGTGCAGGATGAGGGGATCGGGATGGCGCGGGAGCATCACCAAAGGATTTTTCAGGTGTTCCAGCGATTGCATACGGCCAAGGAGTATCCCGGCACTGGAATCGGCCTTGCTTTGGTCAAACGCATCGCACAACGTCTAGGCGGAAATGTTTCGGTCGAGTCTGAGCTTGGAAAGGGAAGTACATTCTGGATTGAGATACCTGCTGCTTGAGAGGGTTTATGGATAGCGTGATTCTGCTTGTGGAAGATGATCCGTCCGATGCCGCCCTTGTGGCGCGGGCGATCAAGAAACTCGGCATAAAGAACCGTATATTGCACGTCAGTGACGGGGAAACGGCACGGAGGTACCTGCTGGGCGATGCCCCGTATGCGGATCGGACACAGCACCCGTTTCCTGCCGTGATTCTGCTGGACGTCAAACTTCCGGGTCTCAATGGATTCGAATTGCTGGAATGGTTGCGGGAGCAGCCGGCCCCGCTATGCCGCATCGTAACCGTGATGCTGACTTCGTCGGAGCAGCAAGTGGACATTAATCGGGCCTACGAACTCGGCGCTAATTCGTACCATCGAAAGCCGGATAAACATGCTCACCTGGTCGCGCTGCTCGATTCGTTCCGGGAGTATTGGTTCAATAGAACGGCGTTGCCCGAGGTGAGGACGAATTAGGGTTCAGCATGCCGGAAAGTAAGATTCGTGTTCTGCTCATCGAGGATGCGCTGGCCGATGTGCAGCTGATCGAGCGCATGCTGGCTAAATCGAAGCTGCCGGTGTTTGAGGTCACCGCGGCAGGTGATTTGGCCGCTGCTCTAAAAGCACTTGCTTCGAACTCATTCGATGTCCTCCTCGTGGATCTGGGGTTGCCGGATAGTACCGGTCCCGCCACCGTCAAACGTTTGCGCGCGGCCACGACATTGCCGATGATTGTCCTGACGGTTGCGGACTCTCCGCAAACGGTTCTCGATTCTATCAAGCTCGGAGCACGTGATTACTTCGTAAAGTCCCGGCTGGATCCCGATGAACTCATGGACAAAATCATTGACGCGGTGGTTTGGCGGCAGGTGCATGAGGGCGGACCGCTGGCCGAGGCTGTAGCGAACCGCATCGGTGGAAGAACGGTCCGCCTGCTTGTCGTTGAGGATCAACCGGCGGATGTCGCATTGTTAAAAAGGATGCTTGCCTCGGTAAAACTCATCCGATTCACGTTCAGCGAAGTTTCCACGCTTGAAGCGGCAAAATCACACCTGGGTCATGTCGACATCGTTCTTCTCGACCTTAATCTTCCCGACAGTGCCGGCCTCGATACGCTGCGCACATTGCGTGCGTACGACGCTGTGGTGCCGGTTGTCCTGCTCACCGGAGTCCATGACCGCGACATCTCTGTCGCCGCGCTCCGGGAGGGCGCGCAGGATTACCTGGTCAAGGATCAGATCGATGCGCCCATTCTCGGGCGTGCACTCTTTCGGCAACTCAAGAGGCCTAACAGCTAGTAATTGGGAGACGCCACACTAGCCACAAACCGAACGGCAAATGATTTGCCTGCAGAGAAACTGAAATGGTGCAAACAAAGACTCTGCCGGCAATGAACATCGGTGCGTTGGTTTTCGATGATGCAATTGAGTTCCGCGTATGGGCGCCGAAATGCAAATCGGTGCAGGTCATCGTCGAGCGTGATCCGCAGGTCGTCCTGGAACTCGAAGGGGATCGTCGAGGCTACTTCTCAGCGCGAACCACAGAGGCGCGTCCCGGCGACCTTTATCGGTATCAGCTCGATCGCCAAAAGACCTATCCGGATCCTGCTTCACGCTTTCAGCCCGACGGACCGCATGGCTCTTCCCAGATCGTCGATCCCCGAGCCTATCGCTGGAAAGACGCGGGATGGCCTGGTGTCAAGATGCCGGGGCAAGTCATGTACGAACTGCACGTCGGCACGTTCACACGAGAAGGCACGTTCGATGCGGCCGCAAGAGAACTTCGCGAGTTGCAACGATTGGGCGTAACGCTCATTGAAGTGATGCCGGTCGCCGAGTGCCCAGGACGGTGGAACTGGGGATACGACGGAGTAGACCTGTTCGCACCATCGCATAACTACGGAGATCCCGAAGCGTTTAAACGGTTTGTCGACGCGGCGCATGAACTTGGTCTAGGCGTCATTCTCGATGTGGTTTACAACCACGTCGGTCCTGACGGCAACTACCTGCCTTCATTTAGCGACGACTACTTCACAGATCGCTACCACACGGATTGGGGAAAACCCATCAACTACGACGGGCCCCAATCGAAAGAAGTGCGTCAGTTTTTCATCCAGAACGCCTGCTACTGGATCGAAGAGTTCCATCTTGACGGTTTGCGCCTCGATGCGACCCAGAACATCTACGACTCGAGCTCGCCACATATCCTTGCCGAAATTTCGCAACGCACTCGCGCCATTGCCGGTTCCCGTTCGATTGTTCTTGTCGCCGAGAACGAGACGCAGGACGTTCGCTGCATCACACCGGTGGAAAAAGGCGGCTTCGGGCTCGACGGAATGTGGAATGACGACTTCCATCACTCGGCGCGTGTAGCGCTGACCGGACGCCGCGAGGCGTATTACACCGATTACTACGGCACACCTCAGGAACTCATCTCGGCACTGAAGAGAGGGTTTCTCTATCAGGGGCAGTACTACCGGTGGCAAAAGCAGCCGCGTGGTACGTCAGTGACGGACCAGCCGGGAAACGCTTTCGTCTTGTTCCTGCAGAATCACGATCAGGTCGCGAACAGCCTCCGCGGACAGAGGGTTAGCACTCAGGCGAGTCCGGGCCGGTACCGCGCTATGACCGCACTGTTGTTGCTGGCTCCCGGTACACCACTTCTGTTTATGGGCCAGGAGTTCGGATCGACATCTCCGTTTCCCTTTTTTGCCGATCATCAGAATGACGCGCTCATCGACGCCGTAAGAAAAGGCCGTGGCGAGTTTCTTTCGCAGTTCCCGAGTTCCAGATCGCCGGCCGCACAAGAGGCGATTCCGGCTGCCGAGGATCCTGAAACCTTCAAACAAGCGTGTCTCGATTTTAGACAACGCGACACGCACGCGCCCATCTACCGGTTTCATGAAGACCTTTTGCGATTGCGGCGTGAAGATCGCGTTGTTGCACAGCAGGACAGGTTTCGGCTGGAAGGCGCCGTCCTCGACGCGCACGGATTGGTGTTGCGCTTCTTTGGTGACGATGGCGACGATCGACTGTTGCTGATCAACCTCGGCCGCGAACTGCTCGAGGTTTCGATTCCTGAACCTTTGCTCGCGCCGCCCGGCGGCAGGCGCTGGAAACTGACGTGGTCGAGTGACAACCCTGCCTACGGCGGGCCGGGTCCGATCGACCCTTTTAGCTACGCCGATTGGCGGCTGTCGGCGGAGACCGCACTGTTTTACTCGACGGAGCATCTATGAACGGCCCGACTCTCGTATTTCCATGGCGGCCCGGCGACGATCGCAGCTTTCTGCGTTCGCGCGAATGGCTGGTGACGAACGGACTGGGCGGTTACGCCTCCGGAACGCTCCTGGGCATCGGAACGCGTCGATACCACGGACTGTTCATTCCGAACCTTCCTGCACCACTGGGGCGCACGGTGATGATCCCGCGCTTCGACGAAGAGATTCACTGCGGCCGCCGCATCATTCATCTTGGCGGCGCCGAGTTTGTCGACGGGGGTCCGGAAGGAGAGACTGCTTTTTATCTGCGCGAGTTTCGACATGAGCAGCAGACGCCGGTGTGGCGCTTTGCCATCGACGAATACACGTTTGAAAAACGACTGGTCATGCCTCACGGTCAGAACACGATCTACGCCGGCTATCGGTTGATCGCGGGACCGGGGCCCGTGCGATTGCACTTGCGTCCCTACATTGCGTTCAGGCGCCACGACAGCCGGCTTCACGATCCCAGCAGTGAAGGCCCCTTTCCGCTGACGGTGCTCCGCGGCCGCTACGAAGTGCACTTCGGCGATTCATTGCCGACGTTGAAAATTGGCGTCAGGCCCCATGGCGGCGTGTTTGTCGCGGAAGATCAGGTGAGCGGCAACGTTTTGTATCGCGTCGAGCGCGACCGCGGTTACGACTGTATTTCTACGCTGCACAGCCCGGGTTACTTTGCGGCCACACTCGCACCGGAACAGGACGTCGCTTTCGTTGCCAGCGTTGAACCCACGGAGACTCTCGATATCGAGCCTCGCGACATTTTCGAAGCGGAGAGTCGTCGCATTGAAAAGGTTCTCTCGATTGCTCCCGAGACAGCACGCACCGGCCTGGCTGCGCACCTGGTTCTCGCTGCGGACCAGTTCATCATTCTTCCGGGCAGCCGTCCCGAGGAGCAGGTCCTCGCCCACACGGCGGGCGAGGACGTCCGCACGGTTGTTGCGGGTTACCACTGGTTCACCGATTGGGGGCGCGACACGATGATCAGCCTCGAGGGCTTGACGTTGTGTACAGGACGCCACTACGAGGCCAAGGCGATTCTGCATACCTTCGCGCACTACGTGCGAGACGGACTCCTCCCAAACCATTTTCCAGAAGGCGAACGCAACGCGATTTACAACACGGTCGATGCGACTCTTTGGTTCTTCCACGCGCTGGATCGTTATTACCAGACGACCCGCGATACCGTGACCGTGAAGCATCTGTTCCCGGTGTTGCGGTCCATCATCGAATATCACGTTCGAGGAACCGACTTCGGTATAGGAATGGATCCTCATGACGGGCTTTTGCGCGCGGGCGCAGAAGGCTATGCGTTGACGTGGATGGATGCGAAAGTGGGCGACTGGGTCGTTACGCCACGACGCGGCAAGCCGGTGGAAGTGCAGGCCCTTTGGTATAACGCGCTGCGCTTGATGGATATGTGGGCGTCGGAACTCGGAGAATCCGCCACGGACTTCCTTTTCCTTGCTCAACGCGCACAGGAATCGTTCAACAATCGGTTTTGGTACGAAGACGGAGGTTATCTTCTCGATGTCGTCGACGGGGAAGCCGGAGACGACGCCAGCCTCAGGCCAAACCAGGTATTTGCGCTTTCGTTGCGTTTTCCGATTGCGTCCGAGCGCTTCTGGCACCCGATCATGGAGTCGATTACTGGAAAGCTTTTCACTCCTCTCGGGTTGCGCACTCTCGCACCCGGACATCGCGACTATAAGCCTCGCTACGACGGGGATCTGCGCGCGCGGGACGCCGCCTACCACCAGGGCACGATATGGCCCTGGTTGATCGGACACTTTCTGGATGCGTGGCGGCGTGTCTACGCGGACGGACCTCGCGCTCGAGTCTTCCTCGGCGCCTTCGAGGACGCCTTGAGAGCAGCCTGCGCGGGAACCCTGAATGAAATTTTCGACGCGGAGCCGCCCTACACGCCGCGTGGCTGTATCGCGCAAGCCTGGAGTGTGGCGGAAGTATTGAGAAGCCTGCTCGCTTTGCAGGAATCCCGCGCGGCTTAGCCGCTACGATCTCGTTGCGAAGTAATCGTCGATGAGTTTCGTGAGCACAGCGAAGTCGATCGGTTTCACCAGGTGTGCGTCGAAGCCCGCTTCCAGGCTTTTCTTGCGGTCTTCCGGCTGATTGTGCCCCGTGACCGCGATTATCAGCGGCCGCGAGGCCGCCTGCCGCCGCCGGATTTCACGGCAGACATCGTATCCGTGTATCCAAGGTAATCCGAGATCCAGCAGTACGACGTCGGGTGTAAAAAACGCGGCGCGTTGAATCGCCTGGATGCCATCCGGAGCGACATCGACTTCGCTGCCGTTCATCCGCAGCAGCATTGCCAGCGCTTGCGCCGTGTCCTGACTGTCATCGACAACGAGTATCCGACGCATTGCGTTTTCAGGCATTCTCGTTTTCAAGATGTTCTCTCTATACGCGACCACATTGCCTCAGGCCGACCGAGAAATAGACGACAGCGGCAACCGTCTTCGCAGCAGATGATACTTTTCTATCCTAGCTGAAAAGGCACCTCAAGTGCATCTCCGCTTCGGGGTTCCACAACGATGTCAAAATCAGCCTCGATTGGGATCGACGTCGGCGGCACGAAGACGTTGGTTGTGCTATTCGACAAACAGTTCAATGCGCTCGAACAGATCAAGACGAAGACCGTCGGGGACGACAAGGAAAAGTTCTCTGCAACGCTGCTCGAGTCGGTCGAAGCTCTCGAGCGGAAAGCCCGGAAGGCAGAACTTAAGGTGTCTGCCATCGGCGTCGGCTTCGCGGGATCGGTCGATATGAAGACCGGAGCCGTTGTCGCTGCGCCGAACTTGCCGGCTTTGGAAGCATTTCCATTCGAGGCTGTGCTGTCGAAAGTCAGCGATGCGAAGGTGGTCCTGTCAAATGACGCGAACGCCGGATTGTATGGAGAATTCCAGCTCGGCGCTGCCGTCGGCACGCGGCACGTCGTTGGTGTCTTCATCGGCACAGGCATCGGCGCAGCCATCATCATCGATGGAAAGCTTTATGTGGGCTCGAATGGTGTTGCCGGCGATTTGGGGCACTACCTGCTGCAACCGCTCGCGCCGTTATCCGGTTCCGAACAACAGGGGACCCTTGATGACATCGCCAGCCGCACTGCGATTTCCGGGGAGGCTGCAACACTGGCGCTTAAGTACAAAGCCCCGCACCTGCTCAAGATTGCCGGCACGGATGTGAAGAACATTCGTGGAGCGTCGCTCGCTGAGGCGATTCAGGAAGGCGACGACCAGGTTGAAGAACTTGTCCGGTCACGATGCCACGTACTGGGCATCGTGTTGTCCAATGTCGTCGATTTTCTCAACCCGGATATGGTTGTGCTCGGCGGCGGCCTCACCGAGGCGATTCCGAACATCATTCGGAAGGAAGTTCAGGACGCGATCGATGCACACACCACAGCCGCGGCTCGAGCAGGATTCAAAGTCGTGACTGCGAAGCTCAAGGGCCATGCGGTGGCCGCGGGAGCGGCGAAGCTTGCGATGGAAGCGGCGTAGCGGCTACGGATTTGCGATCAAAACAGAGACGGGCAACAGGGAAAAGAGCTCGGCCGCCGATACATCGCCTGCCACCTGGATGGGGCGGCCTGTGAATACATCGCTGTAGCGTCCGTGGAGATTCTCCGGCACATTTAAGTACGTATCTCTCCAACTCTCCTCGCCCGCCGGAGTCCTTTCCCGGCAGCCAAGTTCGACGAAGAAGCGCGCAACAGCCGTGATGATCGCTTTCCCATTTATGGTTCGGGCAAATGTGACGATATGGTTCGATCGAAGGCCTGCGGTCTCCAGTGCCAGGTATTCGGACTGCGCAAAAAATTCCGCGTCATCTCGCCGAAGGCGCGCGAGCCTTGCGATTGCGAAGAGTTTGAGCCGTCCATCTTCCAAGGTGTCGACCGCACCGCGGATCCATTCTGGTGCGGCCTGCCCGCCGGGCAGTTCAGCCAACAGGTGCTTGCGGGAACTGTAATCGACGGAGCGCCGGTTATCCGGATCGACGAGTGCGAAATTCCAGAGCTCGGTTCCCTGATAGATGTCGGGAACACCGGGACACGTCATCTTCAGGACGGTCTGCGACAGTGCATTCCACAGTCCGGCTCTGCGAATGGTTTGACAGAACGCATCGATGTCGGCGAAAAAAGCGTTCGCAGGGGAAGCTTCCAGAATGGAAGCGATGAATTCTCGCACCGCCTCGTCATACTCCGCGTTCGGATTCACCCAACTTGTTCGTTTCTTCGCTTCGTGAAGAGCTTTCTCCATATAGCCCTGCATGCGGCTAACGAAATTTTCCCGTTGAGCCTGATCGTGCAGCCCGCACAGCGGCCAGGCGCCGACGAGAGTTTGATAAAGCAGGTACTCCGCTTCGCGATCGGGCGCCGGTGAGCCGTCAACGACGCGCTTGCGACGGCAATTCTGCGCAGACCATCGTTCCAGCGCGGCTGCCCACTCCTCAGGTATCTCCGTCAGAACGTCGATGCGTGCGCGCAGGTCCTCGCTGCGTTTCGTATCGTGAGTGGATGTCGCGAGCATGGTGTGCGGCATCAGCCGGGAGCGCTGCAACGTCTTTGCGTGGAATTCGTGAATCCCCACGCCGAAGTTCTTTGGATCGCCCCCGACTTCGTTCAGTGATGCGAGTGGAAATTGCCGGTAGAACGCGGTGTCTTCCACGCCCTTTGCCATCACAGGGCCGGTGAGCTGTTGCAATCGCATGACGAACAGCCGCCGTTCCGCCCTCTGTTCGTCGGACAAACCTGGAGGATCTTCCAGCAGAAGAACGGCGGCGATCGCCGAGAACAGCGATGTGTTCGTCGCCGGATTGCGTCGCTGTGCATCCCGGATGGCGAACTGGACCTGTTTTCGGTCTTCATCGTCGACAGTCGTTTGTGTTTCCGAGATATACGTTCGATAGACCGGGAAGCACGCAATGACTTCTGCAAGCGCGAAACGCAGGCTCTGCAGTGTGAAATCACGGGTGTGTCGATGTTGCTGAAACACGCGGTCCAGCCGTTGCGATAGAACGTTGAGCTCACTTGCGAGCGAGACGCGCAGGATGAGTCGCTTGGATTCGTATACAAGATCGGTGAAAGGCAGAAGCTGGCCCGTGAATCGCTCGTAGGTGGCGTAGATAGCGTCCTTCGCCTGCGGCTCGACAAACAGGCCGTTAACTTCGTTGAGGAACTCGTATCCCGTTGTTCCATGGACGTTCCAATCCAATCGCGGGCGTTCTTCCCGCCCCATGATTTTTTCTGCGACGACGTAAAACGATCCCGTCGAAGCCGCTTCCTGAGCAGCTCTCTGCAATTCGTTGAAGTATGCCGTTGGATCGTATAACCCGTCGGGGTGATCGACGCGCAGCCCGGTGATCCAGCCGTCACGGATGCCTTCAAGAATCCGCGCGTGAACGGTCGAAAAGACCGCAGGATCCTCGATCCGAATGGACGCCAGTTCGTCGACGTCAAAGAATCGCCGGTAATTGATCTCGTCTGCCGCCACGCGCCAGAAACTGAGCCGATATGCCTGATCGCCGAGCAGCAGTTCGAGCTCGTTGAACGATTCGGGATCGCCCGGGCGTCCGTTGAGATGGTCGAGTTGATCCGTAAGCAGATCACGGCAAGCCTGCGAGGATTCGAGCAGGCGCGCGAGCCTGAGTTTGATGACCTCCTTCTCTCGCGCCCGCTCCCGCACTGACGTGTCCGCGGTCTCTGTGCGCGAGGGCAGATTCGAGAGTGCGGTGAGAATACTCTCGAGCTCCATAACCGCAATGTCGTCCTCGCCGACATTAAGACGAAGGTTGTCGCAAGTCGGACGGAGAATGCGCTGCCACGTTTCGGTCGCAATGGGAAAGATTTTGTCTGCGTAATGCAACCTGAAGGCATTCTCGGTATAGGTGACGCGCAATTCGGCGTTCTCGAGGACCCGGCCATACTGATCGCCGAGAACAGGCACGAGCACCTTGTTGTGCAGGTGCACGCGCGGCGGGTGCCAATCAATATCGAAGAAGGTTGCATACGGCGAGCCGGGCCCGTTTTCAAGCACGTCCATCCAGCGCGAGTTGTGCACGTCGGAGATGCAGGTGTGGTTGGGAACTATATCGACGACCACGCCCATGCCCAATTGACGCAGTGTCCTGCCCATCTCCCGGAACTGTTCGGGGGTTCCAAGCTCAGGATCGAGCACGTCGGGGTTCACCACGTCGTAGTGGTGACGGCTGCCCGGCCGCGCCTGAAGAATCGGGGAAAGATAAACCGCACCGATCCCGAGATCGTGGAGATAAGGCGCGAGATCGATGACCGATTGCACAGGGAAGTCGCGATGGAGCTGCAGGCGATACGTAGACGTGGGAATGGGCATCGCCCAAATTGATGCAAGTGGAGATCCGGGAATTGCGGGCACCGTATTCCGCTTGACCGTTGACTGCTGTCCGTTGAGTGTTTCGCTCGTTATTTTGGCAATTTCCCCAGCTATCAGGCATGAAGTTCGACAGTCAACGGACAGCAGTCAACACTCAATGCTCAAGTGGAAGACGCGCTCCAGCTTGCGTCTTATGGCACGCGGCTTGCTCTGTCATTCGCGGAGTAGACCTATAAAACCCAGACCTGGATACCCTTATCCGCTCGGCGCAACGTGGGATGGCGTGGGCGTCAACTTTTCTCTCTTTTCGGAGCATGCGACGAAGGTAGAGCTTTGTTTATTCGATTCGCCACGAGCCGAACGCGAGTCTGCGCGAATCGTGATGCCCGAGCATTCCGATCAGATCTGGCACGTTTATCTCCCCGGAATATTACCGGGCCAGCTCTATGCGTACCGCGTGCATGGTCCTTACGAACCACAGAATGGTCACCGCTATAACCCGAATAAGGTCTTGCTCGACCCTTACGCGAAGGCGATCGGCAGGGACGTCCGCTGGGGCGACGAGATGTATGGCTACAGGATCGGCGATCCTCAGGAGGACCTCTCGTTTGACGATCGCGATAACGCGGCCGTCTGCGCTTTAGGCACCGTCATTGACGGCGCATTCACCTGGGGTGATGATCACCCCCCTCGTATTCCCTGGCACAAGACCATCATTTACGAAGTTCACGTCAAGGGAGCTACGCGCCTGCATCCTGATATTCCGGAGTCGCAGCGCGGAACTTATGCGGGACTGCGTTCCGACGCGTTCATCCGTCATTTGAAGCGGCTTGGGGTGACGGCCATAGAACTGATGCCCGTTCACCATCCGGCATACGACCGGCATCTGGTGGACAAAGGACTGACGAATTACTGGGGCTACAACACCAGCGCGTTTTTCGCGCCATCGAGCCGTTATGCGTCTGCCGGGAATCCCGACACCGGCGTGCGCGAATTCAAGACCATGGTGCGCAACCTTCACGCGGCGGGATTCGAAGTCATTCTCGATGTCGTGTACAACCACACAGCGGAAGGAAATCACCTGGGCCCCACGTTGTCGTTTCGCGGTATCGATAACGTCGCGTACTACCGTACCGTCGGCGACAATCCGCGTTACTACATGGACTACACCGGTTGCGGCAACACCTTGAACATGCGTCATCCGCGCGTGCTCCAGTTGATCATGGACAGCCTTCGCTACTGGGTTCAGGAAATGCACATCGACGGCTTCCGTTTCGATCTGGCAAGCGCGCTGGCTCGCGAACTTCACGAGGTCGATCGCCTGAGTCCCTTCTTCGACGTGATTCACCAGGACCCGGTCATTTCGCAGGTCAAACTGATCGCCGAACCGTGGGATGTCGGCGAAGGTGGATATCAGGTTGGCAACTTTCCCGTGGGCTGGACCGAATGGAACGGAAAATATCGGGATTGCGTGCGGCGATTCTGGAAGGGCGAAGGAGGAACGGTTTCGGAATTCGCAACGCGTATTGCCGGAAGCAGCGATCTGTACGAAAGCAGCGGCCGCAGGCCCTACGCGAGCATCAACTTCGTCACCGCTCATGACGGTTTTACGCTGCAGGACCTCGTCAGCTATAACGAAAAGCACAACGAAGCCAACGGCGAGAACAACAATGACGGCGAAAACAACAATATCAGCTTCAATTGTGGCGCGGAGGGACCTACAGACAATCCCGATGTTCTCTCCTGCCGCACGAAGCAGAAACGAAACCTCATTGCGACACTGATGCTGTCGCAGGGCGTACCGATGCTGCTGGGCGGCGACGAACTTAGCCGGACGCAGCAAGGCAACAACAATACTTATTGTCAGGACAACGAACTCACGTGGTTCGATTGGAAGCTCGATGATGAGAAGCAGGACTTCCTGGAGTTCGTCCGTTACATCATTCAGCTTTACCGGCAGCAACCTGTTCTCAGGCGTCGTCGCTTCTTCCAGGGACGCAGCATCCGCGGCGAAGACATCAAGGACATCATGTGGTTCGCGCCCGGCGGTAAAGAGATGGACGACCGCGCCTGGAACAAGCCCTCCGTGCGATCCTTGGGAGTGCTGCTTGTCGGAACAGCGCTCGCGGAACTCGATGAATATGGCGAGCCTCTTACGGGTGACACGTTGTTCCTGATCTTCAATGCCCACACCGAGCGTGTTCGTTTCGTGCTGCCAATTCGCGAAGAACACGAACGGTGGGAGCGGCTGCTGGACACCGCGCAGAAGCATTGGTGTCAGCGGTCGGGCTTGCGTGGTAATTCGTATACTGCCGCTGGGCAATCTCTGGCGGTGTTCCGCAGCGTCAGGGGCGCTTAGCTCTACGCCGCTGGCGATAGCGCCGACCGCGCTGTCTCGATCCGTCGAATTTCGACGCGATCCCATCGTTCCTGAGCCCTGCGAATCAGCCGCCGGTAATCGAGCCCCCTCAGTTGCGGACTGGTTTCGCATGCTGCCAGGAGCGCCTGCCACAATTCGAACTGCCCCTGAATTTCCATTTCGAGCGCCTCGAGGCCCTCGAGCCGGCGGAGATAGCCATCGTTATCGATCGCCGCATCTCCGTTGGCGTCCTCATCAGCGAGCCAATCTATGGCCTTGCATTCCTGTGTAGCACCGATGCCGAGCCGCTGCATGAGTGATGTCAGGTGCTGGCAGTCCGCTTCGGTGTCTTTCCGCAATTGCTGCAAGAACGGCTTCAGATCAGAACATTCTTCAATCATTCGGTCCAGGATCGTCAGGGCAGTGTTGCAGCCTCGGAGATGATCGCTCAAATAGGAGCAGAGTAGTTCTCGAGGCATGCTGCCGGCCGAATCCTTTCGTTGTATAGCTTTCAAACAATTTCTCCATACGTTCCGATTTTTTGCGGGACTTGGGCGTCCCATTGAGATTTCGGCACGTTCGATGCCATTAGTGGACAAAGGCGTGAAGTTCCGCGGTTACAATGGACGTTGGTTATGAGCTTGTCTGATTTCGTGGTCCTGCGGACATACCTTACTCACATCGAAGCAGATCTCTTGAAGACCGTTCTCGAAGCGGCAGGGATCGAGGCGTTTATTCGCAGCGACGACTGCGGCGGTATGCGCCCGCACCTCTGGATGGGTGGTATCGAATTGCTTGTGCATGCCGACGACTACGCGAAAGCTGACGAAGTGCTGGGTAACGACCAGACGAATCCAAACGGCTCCACCATATGGGAAGCCCCGCCGCACCGCGATTGACAGTGTCTTCTCGCGGCCTGTAAATTAGCTGGTTTTGAGGTAGCAACGAATGAAGATCCATGAGTACCAGGCCAAGCAGATTCTCGCGCGTTATGGCGTCCGCATTCCCCGCGGTGAACTTGCTGAATCCAAAGAAGACGCCAGGAGAATCGCCGAGAAACTTGGCGGTACTGTCGTCGTCAAAGCCCAAATCCACGCCGGTGGACGTGGCAAGGGCGGCGGCGTAAAACTCGCCAAGTCTCCGGATGAGGCAGCCCAACTTTTCGAAAAGATGCTGGGTATGCAACTCATTACGGCGCAGACGGGTCCCGAAGGCCGCAAAGTTCAGCGAGTCTATGTGGAGGAGGGGCTCGATATCCGCCGCGAACTCTATCTCGGCATTGTCATCGACAGGCAGACCGGCCGGGCCGTTTTCATGGCTTCCGCCTCAGGCGGCATGGACATCGAAGAAGTTGCCGCAAAGCACCCCGAGGCAATCCTCAAGGAGTACATCACGCCGGGTCTCGGTTTGAGACCGTTTCAGGCCAGGAAGCTCGCTTTCGGCCTCGGACTCGCGCCGGAACTCATCAACGATGCAGTGCAATTTATGGTGGCACTGTATCGAGCGTTCGAAGAAAGCGACGCCTCACTGGCAGAAATCAATCCCTTTCTCGTCACCGGAGACAATAAGGTCTACGCGCTCGACGCAAAAATGAACTTCGACGACAACGCAATGTATCGTCACAAAGACATTCAGGAACTGCGAGACCTCAACGAAGAAGACCCGTTGGAGATCGAAGCCAGCAAGTTCGGACTCAACTACATCAAACTCGACGGCAATGTCGCCTGCATGGTCAATGGCGCAGGGCTGGCCATGGCAACCATGGATATCGTGAAGCTCGCCGGCGCGAGTCCGGCGAATTTCCTCGACGTCGGTGGCGGCGCAAATGCGCAGCAGGTGGAGAACGCGTTCCGAATCCTGCTCTCGGACCCGGCCGTGAAGGCTGTGTTGATCAATATCTTCGGAGGCATCATGCGATGCGACGTGGTCGCCTCCGGCGTGGTGCAGGCCGCAAAGAATCTTGGCGTGAAGGTTCCGATCGTTGTTCGCCTCGAAGGTACAAACGTGGAGCAGGGGCAGGAGATTCTGCGGACATCCGGTCTGAATTTTATCGTTGCGGATGGCATGAAAGACGCCGCTGACAAAGTCGTAGCCGCGATAGGGAAGAGGTAACTGGCAATGAGCGTATTGGTTGATAAGAACACGCGGCTCCTGGTTCAGGGCTTCACAGGAAAAGAAGGCACATTCCACGCGCAGCAGGCGATGAAGTACGGCACCAACGTCGTCGCGGGCGTGACGCCCGGCAAAGGCGGTACAAAGCACGAAGGCATCGGCGTGTTCAACACCGTTGCCGAAGCGCGAAACAAAACCGGCGCGAATGCTTCGGTTATTTTCGTTCCGCCACCGTTTGCAGCGGACGCGATCATGGAAGCCGCCGATGCCGGCATTGAGCTGATTGTGTGCATCACCGAAGGCGTTCCGACCTTCGACATGATCCGCGCGATGACGTTTCTCAAAGGGCGTGCGTCGCGTCTGATTGGGCCGAACTGCCCCGGGATCATTTCACCGGGCAAATGCAAAATCGGAATCATGCCGGGTCACATCCATCTCGAAGGACATGTCGGCGTCGTATCGCGCAGCGGAACGCTGACGTATGAAGCCGTCGGTCAGCTTACTCGCCGCAAGATCGGACAATCGACATGCATCGGCATCGGCGGCGATCCCATCATCGGAACGAACTTCATCGATGCGATCAAGCTCTTCAATGAAGATCCCGATACGCATGGAATCATCATGATGGGCGAAATCGGCGGCAACGCCGAAGAAGACGCCGCGGCCTACATCAAGGCGAACGTTAAGAAGCCGGTTGTCGGATTCATCTGTGGCCAAACCGCTCCTCCGGGCCGCAGAATGGGACATGCGGGCGCAATCGTCGCCGGCGGTAAGGGAACCGCGAAAGAAAAGATGGCCGCCATGGAAGCTGCCGGCATTCGAGTGGTGAAGAGTCCTGCAGATATCGGCGACGCCATGAAAGAGATGCTGTAGCTGAATGTACGCTGGAAATTCCGGGACGAACCCCTAATTTCGCGACACGAAATTAGGGGCTCGTCCCGGAATTTCCTTCAGAAGTAAGGTTGAAAGGAACAACGTGCAACGAACTTTTACGATTTTGAAGCCCGACACCGTTCAGTCCGGTAACACCGGCCTCGTCATTGACCGCCTCATCAAAGAGGGTTTTCGCATTCGCGGCGCGAAGCTGTTGCATCTGTCGCAGAAGCAGGCGGAAGGATTCTATTACGTTCATAAGGAGCGGCCGTTCTTTGCGAGTCTTGTGAAGTTCATGACCGAGGGGCCTGTCCTCGTGATGGTGCTCGAGGCCGACAACGCGATCGAAAAACTGCGCAAGGTCATGGGTGCAACCGATCCGGCCAAGGCCGACGCCGGCACGATCCGGAAACAGTTCGCGACAAACATTGAGCGGAACGCGATCCACGGGTCGGATGGACCCGATACTGCAGCATACGAAATCAGCTACTTCTTCAATCAGCTCGAAATTGTTTAGGGAGCGCAACGTTATGGAGCAATTCGGACGAATGCTCATCGTCATGGGCGGGATTATCGTCCTCGCCGGATTGCTCCTCACGTTCGGCCCGCGGCTTCCGTTTCGCTTGGGCCGGTTGCCCCTCGACATTCACATTCAACGAGACAACTTTAGTTTTTACTTTCCGTTGGGCACATCCATCATCGTCAGTGTCGTGCTGACGCTCGTGTTCCGATTGCTCAACCGGCGGTAGGAGGACGATTCATGATTGGCAAGATTCAGGAGATTCTTGGTGCAGATGCAAGCTCGCTTCTCGGGCACGAATGCAAGACGCTTTCGAAAGACAGTCTGCATCTACCGGGGCCGGACTTCATCGACCGCATTTTTGTGGGTTCCGACCGGCCGGCGCGAACGCTGGTAACGTTGGGCCAGCTCTTCAATTCGGGGCGTCTTGCGGGGACCGGGTACGTTTCGATTCTGCCCGTCGATCAGGGTGTGGAGCATTCTGCCGGCGCATCGTTCGCGCCGAATCCGCTGTACTTCGATCCCGAAAACATCGTGAAGCTGGCCATCGAAGGCGGATGCAATGCCGTCGCAAGTACGCTCGGAGTGCTTGGAGCTGTCGCGCGCAAGTACGCGCACAAGATTCCTTTTCTGATGAAGTTCAACCACAACGAGTTCATCTCGTATCCGAACTCCTTCGATCAGATCATGTTCGCGAACATTCGCCAGGCGTTCGACATGGGCGCAACGGGCGTCGGCGCCACCATCTACTTCGGATCTGAAGAATCGAAGCGCCAGATTCAGGAAGTCACCGAGATGTTCCATCAGGCGCACGACCTCGGCATGTACACCGTGCTGTGGTGCTACCTTCGCAACCCGGCATTCAAGACGAAAGAAGCGGATTATCACTCGTCCGCAGATCTGACCGGCCAGGCGAACCACCTCGGCGTCACGATTCAGGCCGACATCATCAAGCAGAAGCAGCCGGTGAATAACGGTGGCTACACGGCGCTGAACTTTGGAAAGACGCACAAGAAGGTTTATTCCGACCTCTCGTCGCCGCATCTCATCGACCTCACGCGCTATCAGGTCATCAATTGCTTCATGGGCCGCGCAGGATTGATTAATTCCGGCGGCGAGTCCAGTGGCGAAAGCGATCTGAAGGATGCCGTGAAGACGGCCGTGGTGAACAAACGCGCTGGCGGCATGGGCCTGATCTCCGGCCGCAAGGCCTTCCAGCGGCCCATGGCCGAAGGCGTCGCATTACTGAATGCGATCCAGGATGTCTACCTGACGAAAGAAGTCACCGTCGCGTAAAATCGGGGCCGTTCTACTCGTTCCCCTATTTCGCGATGCGAAATAGGGGAACGAGTAGAACGGCCCCGATTTCAAAACCTCCTATGTCTCTCAACTTTCAGCGGCGCGTGTACACCGTTTCACAGCTTGGCGCGGAAATCCGCGACATGCTGGAGCGGAAGTTCACCGACATCTGGGTTGAGGGCGAGATCTCAAACTTCAAAGCCTCCACTGCCGGACACCTTTACTTCACCCTGAAGGACGAAAAAGCGCAGCTTCCCGCGGTCTGTTTCCGCATGGCGGCACGGCTTCTTCGTTTTCGTCCCGAGAACGGCAAGACTTTTCGTGCTCGCGGCCGCATCACCACGTACGATGCGCGCGGCGAGTATCAGCTCATCGTGGAAGTGCTCGAACCTGTCGGTCTCGGCGCGCTCCAACTTGCGTTCGATCAGTTGAAGGAGAAACTCGAGAAGGAAGGACTGTTCCGTCCCGAGCGCAAGCGCCCGATACCGCCACATCCCCGCAAGATCGGAATCGTCACGTCGCCGAAGAGCGCAGCGCTTCGCGACATCCTGACGGTGCTCAAGCGGCGCCACAATACCGTGAACGTCCTGATATTTCCTGCCGAAGTGCAGGGAAGTTCCGCCTCACTGCAAGTGATGGAAGGGATCGATTTCCTCAGCCGGAACACCGACGTCGATGTGATCCTCGTTGCGCGTGGCGGCGGCTCCATGGAAGACCTTTGGCCCTTCAACGAAGAGCGCGTCGCCCGGGCGATCGTTCGATCGGGCAAGCCGGTGATTTCAGCGGTGGGACACGAAGTGGATTACACGATCAGCGACTTCGTTGCCGACCTGCGGGCACCAACCCCCAGCGCTGCGGCGGAAATCGTCAGCGCGTCCAAGGAAGAATTGTTCAGACGCGTCGAGGAACTTTCCACGCGCCTGAAAGGTGCCATGCGTTTCCGGTTGAGCACACTCCGCCACTTCCTGGCATCGAAAGTCGGTTCGCGCGGTTTTGCTGTTGCGGAAGCGCAGATGAAGCGGTTGGCTCAACGTGTGGACGAACTCGGTTTTCGATTGGAGCGATTCGGCCGGAGCGGCGCTTTCATCCGCCAGCGCGCTCATCGCCTCGAAGTTTGCGAACACAAAATGGAAGGCGCAATCCAACTCCGGCTCCGCCGCGCCCATGAAGCATTCGCGCGAATGGCGCACAAGCTGGACGCGCTCAGCCCACTGGCCGTGCTCGAACGCGGTTACGCGGTGTGCCTGACGCCGGAAGGCAAGTTGGTGCGTGACTCGCAGAGCGTGGAAATCGGCGATCCGATTTCCGTACGGTTGCATCGCGGAATATTGCGTGCGAACGTTTCGGGTAAGGAGAGTTGAATCACGTGTCGACCAACGTCGAACAAAAGCTGCTCGATCTTGTCGGCCGTGCGATGGGACGTTTCTCCATGCTGCGGCCCAATGATCGTATCGCCGTCGGAGTTTCCGGCGGCAAAGACAGCCTTTCGCTTCTGCATGCCCTGGTCGCGTACAGGAAACGCGCTCCATTCCCTTACGAACTGATCGCTGTCACTGTCGAGCAGGGAAAATTCAAGCGCCCCGTGGAGGCGCTGGGCGATCGCATTCGGAGTCTGGGCGTCGAGTGGGTGATTCGTGAAGATGCGAAGACGCTGGAGCTCATCGAGCAGAATATTCCGCACGGATGCGACGTGTGCAGCCGCCATCGGCGCTATCACCTGTACAACATTGCATCAGAGCTGAACTGCACGGTACTTGCACTGGGCCACACGGCGGACGACTGCTCCGAATCACTCTTCCGAAATATTCTCTTCAACGGTCGCATTGGTTCGCTTCCGCCGGTTGCAGAGTCACGGAAGGGAAGTCTCAGACTCATTCGTCCGCTCGTCTACGTCACCGAGGATCTCTCGACGGAGTACGCGCGCGTGCAGGGGTTCCTGCCGATCTCGTGCGTGTGTGGCGAGAAGGAAAGCGTACGAAAGGAAATTCGAGAGTTTCTCGACGCGATGAAGTCCCGACACATCGGGATATCCGATTCGGTGATCGCCTCGCTCGGCAACGTGAATTCGTACACGTTGTTTGGAGCCAAACCCGGCGACGCGGACGACGAACTGGATTAGCGCTGGCTCTCAAGCTTGATTCGAACAGTGCCGCGGGCTTCAAGTTCGCCCGTTTCCTCGTTGTAGTCCGCTTCTTCGGTGCGAAGGATCATATCTTTCGTGCGGATCTCCACGGTCCCTTCCAAATGCAGCATGTTCAGAGCAGGTGCCGTGCGGCTGATCGCGGTTGCCGTAAGCGCAATATTGGGACCTTCGGGAGTAGCGATCATCAGTTGTTTCCGCTCTGGCGTCGGAGCTACTTGCGTTGCGGCTGCGACAGCGATGGTGCCAAACGATATCAACACGAGGACTACTAACCGTTTCATAGGGAGCTCCTGTGTACCCCTACGGGAACACTCTCTTCTGTTCCGCCCCGCCGGGCCTCTCCAGCATCAACTCCGGGAACAGGTTGTTATCCTGACATACATATTCGAACAGTTCCTGCGAGCCGTTCCATCGTAGCAATAACCCTGTTGTCCACGTGGCTGTGTAGGCGCCGGGGTCGTCTACGGTGATTTCGTATTGCAGCGTATTGACGTCCGGCCGGGAAAAACGTTCTACAAGATGGAGCTTATCGGTGTGGGGCAAGCCCTGCCGGTCGATCCAGAAGTTTTCGTTAAAGCCGATGGTGTCGACGACCAGTGTGTCTTTCTCCCAATGACCGATGGAATGCCCGAGGTAGCTCGGCTGGAGATTTTCAGGATGCGGCCGACCGTCTGTATAGATCTCGCGCATGGAGTGCGGGCCACCGATATCGACGATATAGATTTTCCCGAGGTCCGGCTTCTGCATGATCTCGACGCCATAAGGTGTCATCAACGCACGCGGCCCTCCGGAGGGTTTGCAGCGCGTATGGGGTTCCCATTGATTCACCTGATGCTCGGCGTAAAGGGCACGGGCCCAAGGTTGAAACGGAACCTGGCTGACCTTGAGCTTGCCCTTGAATTGCGTCACCGCACTGGTGGCACTGTCGAATCGCGGCGTACGTTGCAGGGGATTTGTATTGATCGCAAACGGATCCGGAATATTCGGATCATCGAGTTCGACGAGCCGCTCATCTCCGGCATTTGGAGGAACCCAGACACCAAGTTCGCCCGCTGTTGAGCCGAGGTTTACTGTCCCATCCGGCATGCGAGGTACAGATTTGGGCGCCGGTGCCTGGCTCGCGTACAGGGAAAAAGCCAGCACGGGAATTAAAAAAAATGCGCTCAATTTCACTGGCGGCGATTCTACTCCAGCTCTTTCCAGATCTTCACGTGGTGCGTTTCCTTCAGCACGAGCGATCCGACCACGAACGTCACAGCGGCTACCGCGATCGGATAGTACAGACCGGCGTAGATGTTCCCTGTTGCTGCGACGATGGAAAGACCGATTAACGGCAAAAGCCCGCCGAACACGCCATTCCCAATGTGATACGGCAACGATAATGCCGTATATCGGATCTTCGCCGGGAATGCTTCGACGAGGTAAGCCGCGATGGGGCCATAGACCATCGTGACGAACAGCACCTGAATGAAAACCAGCCCGATGAGTTTTTGGGCCGCCGGCTCACTGATGAATGCCGCGAAACTCATATATGGCAGCGCTTCTTTGGCCGGTGTGCCGGCATCATCGATCACAGGCGTCAGGGATATTGCGCCGGTCACGGAATTCTGTTTGGAAGTGACTGTGACAACGTTCGTTCCTGCGGCCGTTTGCATCGCGTGATAAAGCGGAATGTATGCCAGGGCTGCGATCAGACACCCGGCCATCATGATTTTCTTGCGGCCGATATGATCCGACAGCGCGCCGAAGAGGACAAAAAACGGCATGCCAAACAACAATGCAACCGCGACGATGTAATTGGATGCTGTGGCATTCACCTTCAGGATTGTCTGCAGGTAGAACAATGCGTAGAACTGACCGGTGTACCAGACGACGCCTTGCCCCGCGGTCGCACCAAAGAGGGAAACTAACACCCGCTTGAGGTTGTCCCACTGTGTGAATGCTTCACGCAACGGCTGCGCCGATGTCATGCCCGTGCTCTTGATGTGCTGGAAGATCGGCGACTCCTTCATCTGCATCCGGATGTAGAGCGAAATCCCAACGAGAAAAACGGAGATGATGAACGGCACGCGCCAACCCCATGCCCCGAACGCTTCTTTCGACATCGCATTCTGGACAATCAGAATTACGGCAAGCGATACGAACAATCCCAGCGTGGCCGTGATCTGGATGAAGCTGGTGTAGAAGCCGCGTTTTCCGTCGGGTACATGTTCGGCGACGTACACGGCAGCGCCGCCGTATTCGCCTCCAAGGGCGAGTCCCTGAAGCACCCGAATCAGGAGAAGAGACGCCGGGGCCGCCATGCCGATGGATGCGTACGTGGGCAGCAATCCGATAACGGCCGTCGCCCCGCCCATGATCAGCAGCGTAACCAGGAACGCATATTTGCGGCCGACCAGATCGCCGATGCGGCCGAAGAACAGTGCGCCGAACGGGCGAACCACGAACCCGACCGCGAATGTCGAGAGGTAGGCAATCAACGCGAGCGTGTTGTTGCCGCTTGGACAAAACAACGGGGCTATGACCGTAGCGAGGCTTCCGAAAATATAGAAGTCATACCACTCGATCATCGTGCCCACGGCTGAAGCCGCAATCACCTGCCAGATTTTCGTTTTCATGCCGCGAAAGGATACATGTTCGGGAGGCGAGAGTCTTGTAGAGACGGAGCACGAAGCATCCGAACTTCGGAGCGGACGGGGCGGCTGATCAAGAGATTTCTTGATCAACCGCCCCGTCTGCGCAACTAAGGTCGCTGCGCAACATTCACTCTATTGCGCAGCCACCCCGCCTAATCCAGGCGGGGAGTTTCAAAAGTCGAAATCGTTCGATAGGAATGCGCCGGCTGCGGGTGATTGCCTGGGCGGACAGACAGCAGCACCTGCATGCCTGAGGCCGATGCGGCATCCAACTCACGCGTGACATCGGAGATAAAGAGAATCTCAAAGGGCGGCAACTCAAAGGCTCGCGCGATCGCGACGTAACTGGACGATTCCGCCTTTGGTCCGGTGGTTGTATCGAAGTAGCCCACGAGATACTGCGTCAAATCGCCGTAAGGTGTCGTCGAGAACAGCAACTGCTGCGCGAGAATGCTCCCCGAGGAGTAGATGCGTACGTCGATCGCATTTCGCGACCAGCGCTCCAGTGCCGACGGTACATCCGGAAACACGGCTCCGTGCAATTGGCCACTCCGATATCCTTCCTTCCAGATTTTCCCTTGAAGGTCTTTCAACGCCGTGGATTTGCGATCCTGATCCATCAGCCAGTAAACATACTCAATCGCATCGGCGCTCCAGGGCGGCGGCGTCAATCCTTTCGCGACATCGGCGTCGTATTCCTTCTTCAATGCGCGGATTTCCTCGGGACCGAGGTGGGCGCTGGCGTGCTCGCGCGCAAAGGGGAACAGGACGTCGTATACAAACGAGATCGGCGTCGTGGTGCCTTCAATATCGAGAAGAATTCCCTTTGCCACTAGTTCAAGTAAGACGTGCCCAGGCAAACGGGATCGTACTTGCCATCCACGCCGCTGTCCGTGTAGGCCGGCGTCCAGCCTGCGGGATCCTGGAACAGCCGAATCGCGCGAATCTGCTTGTCTGCGCAAAGATCGAACCAATGCCAGGTGCCGCGGGGCACTCGGATGAGGTCGCCGGCTTCGACTTCGATGGCGGCCACCGGACCACCCTCGGGATGGATGTGAAACACACCGCGTCCCGCAATGATGAATCGCACTTCGTCTTCATCGTGCCAGTGCTCCCTGCGAAACTTGGCGAGCATCGCATCGAGTCCCGGAGTCTGTGCGGTGACATTGATTACATCTGCGGTGACATAACCGCCGCGTGCTTTAAGCTGATCGATTTCTTTTTTGTACGCCGTAAGGATCTCTTCCTGAGGCGCCTCGGCACTGGTCGGCTGCTCTGGCGTCCATGTCTGGTACTCGATGCCGATGCCGGCGAGGTATTCGGTAATTGCAGCCTTGGTCTTCAGAGTTCGTCCCTCTTCGGGAATGCGCACGATTGCCATGCAGCCTCCTGTCAGGATTGCGGTTCCATCATTTCGCGGCGTCCTACGGCCTCGAGAAGAAACTCGAGAATTTCAACATGGCGCGCCGCTGTCGCCAAATCCTTGCCCCACGTATACATTCCGTGGCGCCGTACAAGCAGACCATGGACGCCGGGATTCTTGTCGAAAGTTTCGCGCGCTTTCACCGCGAGCGCGGCCATATCCTGCGTGTTTTCCACGATCGGGATCCACTCGCGGTGCTCGTGGGTGCGAACACCTTCGAGTCCCTTCAGCATTTCGTAGTCTTTGATGAAGAAGCCCCCGCGCGGATGGTAAAAATCCGAGAGGACGGTAGCCCATACCGAATGCGTGTGCAGGACTGCCTGCGCGCCGGTGCACCGCACGACTTCCAGATGAAGCAGCGTCTCTGCGGAAGGCCAGCCGAGCGGTTTGTGTCCGTTCTCCACGATCGTGCCATTGCCGCCGACTTCGAGAATCTGCGAGGGGTGCATGCGTCCTTTATCGATGGAGCTGGCAGTGATTGCCAGTCGAAGCGGATCTTCCGCGAGCACAGCGCTGAGATTTCCGCTCGTTCCGAGCATCCAGCCGCGCCGGTGGAATTCCGTACCCAGACGAACCAGTTCGTCGGCCGCTTCAACAAAGGTCATAAAGAACGTCGATTATACTATTTTGAATGATCGACGCGTTTCTCGCCGTGCTCCTGCCGCTATTGCTGGTGTTCGGCCTCTATCATCTCTTTACGTGGTTTGATGTGTTCCGCATCAACAGCCGGGTCTACTGGAAGCGCGTCGCCTTGACCGGCGCGATCTCGCATTTCCTGCTTGTCACGGGTTTTTTGGTTTTCACCTACTTCGACTGGCAGGGCCATCGCGTTGAGGTCCTCCTGGGATTGAACTACACGTCGTTTTTGCTCAAGCACTCGCAGTTCTGGCAGCTCTTGATGGTGTTTGACACCGTGCCTGGCGTGGGCGTGCTTGCGGCGTTTTCGCTGATGGCCCGGGTGGGAACCAATCGATTCCTTCTTCCGATCGCGATGACCATCATTTACGTCATGGGTACGGTGCAGTGGTACTTCGTTATCGGTGGCATCGGAGCCCTGCTTCAACGCTTCTGGGAGGGACTAAAAACCGGCGAAGAAGGTGAGGAGTGGTTTCAGTAGGAGCTCCAGGCGCTTTTGTTAGAATAGGCCCTTCATGCGCACTTTGATCCTGGTCCTTCTTTTAACGGCACTGTCGTTACCGGCAGCAGCGCAAGCGGAGCTACCGCGCGTGCTCGTGCTGGCGACCGGCGGCACGATCGCCGGCGAGCAGCGGGATCCGGGAACTCAGGAAGGCTACGAAATCCGGCGGCCGATCGCCGAAGTTCTGGCATCGGTACCGGAGATCAAGAAGTACGCCCGCGTTGAAGCCGAACAGTTCACCAACATCCCCAGCCCGAACATTTCAACCGCGCAATGGCTTCAGCTCGCGAAGCGCATCAATGCATTGTTTCGCGAGCGTCCGGATCTTTCCGGAATCGTGGTCACGCATGGAACGTCGAGGCTCGATGAGACCGCCTTTTTTCTGAACCTGGCCGTAAAATACGACAGGCCTGTCGTGCTTGTCGGTGCCCAACGCCCTCCCACGGGCATCAGTCCGGATGGCCCGCTGAATCTGCTCGCGGCAATCCGCGTTGCGGCTTCTCCGGAATCCCGTGGAAAGGGCGCCCTCGTCGTGATGGATGAGCGAGTCCTGTCCGCGCGCGATGCCGAAAAAATTTACGCGCGCAGCGGGGGCTTCGACGCGGGCGAGATGGGTTTACTCGGAGTCGTCGCGCCCCACGGTGTCGAATTCTTCTATGCGCCCACACGCCGGAACACGTATCGCTCGGAATTCGATCTTGGCGGCGTGATGGAGCTGCCGTTCGTCGATATCCGTTACTCGTATGCCGGCTCCGACGGCCTCGGCTCCATCGAAGGCGTTAAAGGGATTGTCGTGGCGTCGACCGGATTCACGCCCGCGGAACGCACGTATTACGAGAGTCTTCAGAAGCGGGGGATTGCCGTCGCGGTGACTTTCCCGTCCGGCGAAAATGTTGCGTCGTTGCCTCCCGCACGAGAGGCTTCGACGATAATCTCGGTGGACCACCTCTCACCCTTGCATGCGCGCATTCTCCTGATGCTGGCGCTGACCAAAACAAGCAATCCTGCGGAGATTCAGCGCATCTTCAGCGAATACTAAGAGCGCCTTGCAGTGACCAAGCGCAAATCGCTTCGCCGCACAATTCTTTTCTATACGAGCTCGCTGCTGCTCATTCTGATTGTCGTGATGCTGGCGTATGTGGATCGACAGGCGGAGTCTTTCGTCAGTGACCGCATTGAAAAGGAGCTCACTGAAGGAAGCGAACGCGTCAGCGCGGCGGGAACGCAGCGGTTTGAAAATCTGGAAAAAGCAGCCAGGAACGTTGCGGCATTTCCGGAACTGAGGGCGCTTCTCGATCTGGGAGACGAGGGGGCGCCGACCCTTCGCGACGCCGTCGATCAATACAAGGAAGGCACCGACCTTCTCGTCGTGTTTGATGCGAACGGCCGTCTTCGGGCCCGTACCGACAGGTCCGACACGCAGGCGATCCCCGGCCTCGCCCCCGGGCAGGGAGTTTTTCAGGCGGGGCAGGAGCTCTACAGTTACACCTCGGCGGACGCGAAAATAGAGCAAAGGGTTTTCGGGACCGTGTTTGCCGCAGACAAGATCGACGATGCGTTCGCGAGAACTCTCAGTCGTTTGAGCGGCGCTGAAGTCGTGCTTGTTGCAGATCGTGTCATCGGCTCCAGTCTCTCCGTCAATCAACTGCCGTGGCAGCAGCGCACGGATTGGGATTCAAAGGTTCCGCTCGACAAGGCGTCGCATTACATCAACGATGCGAATGGTGAAACGTACGTCGCGCGTTCGGTTCTGATTGGCGGCCCGCGTGGGATCCTCGCCGTCGTTCTGGAGTCGCACGACGGCGCCATGCGGCCTTATCGCGCGATTCAGTATGGACTGCTTATCCTCGGCATCGCCGCGGCGGCAGTTGGCATCGCGGGCAGCGCTTTGCTCGCGCGCAACGTTACGGCACCGGTCGCGAAGTTAACGGACGGCATGCAACAGGTCAGCGCCGGCAATTTTGATCATCGAATCGATGTCGATAGCCGCAACGAGATCGGCGCGCTCGCCGACTCGTTCAATACGATGATCGTCGGTCTGCGCGAGCGCGCCGACATGCAGAAGTTCGTGTCGCAATCGACCGTGGAGATGATTCAGTCGGCGGCTTCGAAGAAAGTGTCGGCCGGCGAGCGGGTGACGCTCACGATTCTGTTTTCCGACATGCGCGGGTTTACGGCGATGTCGGAGAATCGCCCGCCGGAAGAGATCGTACGCATCCTTAACGAATGCCTCAGCCTGCAGGCAGCCAAGGTGAAAAAGTATGGCGGCGATATCGATAAGTTTGTCGGCGACTGCGTCGTGGCTTTATTCACCGGCGAAGACATGGAATTTCACGCCATCCGCTGCGCCGTCGAAATCCATAAGGCGATTTTCGAGAGAAATGCAGCGCGCCCCGACGACTATCCGATCCAGGTCGGCATCGGCATCGCGACTGGCGAAGTCATTCTCGGCAGCATCGGAAGCGAGGACCGGCTCGACTACACCGTCATCGGCTCGCACGTAAACCTGTGTTCTCGCATTTGTTCGCTGGCGGGACCGAGGGAGACACTGATGGCGCAATCGACTTACGAGCGCGTTGAGGGTGTGGTGGCTGCGGAGAAACTGGAACCGGTGAAGGTGAAGGGACTCAAAGAGCCCGTTCCGTTGTATCGGATGGCGGTGAAGGCGGGTAATTAGTGCGACGTTTTCGGATATTCCTGCCCAAACTTGTTCGTATGTACCGTGCTGACCGGCTTGGTTTCATCCAGAGTCAGGTCCGGCAGCGCCGCGGCTGCGGCACTGATCGTAGCTTCCACGCTCACTGGATCCGCGCGTTCCGACCACGCCGTCACGCGATACCGGCCCGCTGGCAAGTCGAGCTTGTAGTTGCCCGCCGCATCGACTTCGGCGATGTATGACGTCGGCACAACAAGAATTACGGCGGCCATTTGCGGATGGATATTGCAGAAGACGCGATACACCGCAGGCTCTTTGAACACCTGCGACTTGGAGGCGCCGGATCGATATAAGCCCAGATCGAACTGTTGTGGCGGGCTCAACGAGAATACGTTGTGAAAAATCGGGTCGGCGTTTGGGAATTCAATGGTCGATCCGGTCGGGACCACCACGACTCGCGGCTGAAAGCTTTTGTTGATTTGCTTCAACGTCGCCCGCCGCGGCTGGACGGCAGGAGTTCCGTCGAGCGGCTGTGCGTAGACCACGGTCGGCGATACGGTTCCGGCGGCGCGGCCGCTGACGCGCACGCGTCCGGAAACGGGAATCGCCAGCATCGGTACGGCTCCGGCCAACAGCGCCAGGACAATCAGAATTTTGCGTCGCATTTTAAAAACTGTAGTTAAACGTCAGGTTGAAATGGTTGTTGTCGGCTTTGCCGGTCGGCGCATTGCCCGTCCGCTGATGCCGATATTCCAGCGATCCCGCGAACTCCGGCGTGAACTGATAAATCGCATTCCAGAACGCGCTGGTGTTGTCTTTTTGCGCAGGATTGAACGGGCGCCACTTGTATAGCCGATCCGTACCGATGCCGGTATTGAAAGAGAGTTGCTGCGTCGTGGCGATTCGCGCTTCCACAAAGCCGCCGCGGGACTTTGCGAGTTGTCCCACGGCTCCTCCGAACGCGTCGATGTTCCGCCCATTGAAGAGTTCGGCGCCGAATCCGAATCGGCCGAACGTCGCGTCACCATCGGCGGAATATGCGTAGCTGGGAGCTGTCGTCGCGCCGTACTTCTCCTGAGAGTAGTGGCCTGAAGCGCCGAATTCCCATTTCGGTTTTTCGTATGGGCCCGCGGGCGCCGCGCGCCACGACAGCCGCGTCTGAACTCCCGGTTTGCGGCTGCGCTCGCCAGCCAGATTTGGAGGCGCGAACTGCAAGGCCGGCGCATTCAGGTCGCCGCCGATGGGTGCCAGGATTCCTGTGGTCACGCGGAATTCACCCGCCGATCCTGACGCGACAGTCTGCTCCACGCGAAGTTGTGGGGCGCGCAGATAAAGATTTCCGGAACGATACAGGGCAGGGAAGGCCATCGCGGCAAGCGATGTGGGATTTCGCGGCGCGAAGATCATTTGATCCTGTCCGATTTCGAACGATGTTTTCCGGCCGTCGAGTCTCGCATAGGCATAAAGCAGGCGGGGAATTCCCATCGTTTGTCCTGTGGCGAAATTCGAAATGCCCCCAAAGAAATCCATCGCGAAAACACCGCTCGTTTTGAACTTGCCGACTTCGGGGCCGTCGATCGATGCACCGATGCGCGTCTGCCGCATCGAGGAACTGAAGGAGCCGCCATTGTTGGCCGTGGCGATATTGGGGATGTCGAGCCAGTCGGTGTCGTTGCTGTTCCAGAACGTGTTCGACGCGATCGTACCGAAGAACTTTACCGGAAATTTCGTGCTGCTTTCGACCTTCGTCTGCGCGAACTCGGCAACCTGCGCCTGGACGATCGGCACAGGGCGCACTTGTTGTTTGAGGTCGTTGACTTCAGCTCGAAGCGCCTGGATTTCTGCCTGCATGGCGCGCAATTGTTCTTCGACGGTTTGTGCCTGGGCGGGGATGCTGATTAAAAAAAAGAGGACCAGTTTTACGAGTCTTCGCATGGAAGAAATATTAGCCGCGGATTACACGGATTACACGGACTGAATCCGCGCAATCCGCGTAATCCGCGGCTTATTTCGTCCCGCCGGAAATCGCAGGAACTATCGCGATCTCGGAGCCATCTTTCGCGGGTGTGCTGAGATTGTCGAGGAAGCGCACGTCTTCGCCATCGACGTAGACGTTGATGAATCGGCGCAGATTGCCGCTCTCATCGCAGATGCTGTTACGGATTCCCGGATGCTTGCTTTCAAGCCTGTCGATCACTTCCTTGACAGTACCCGGATCCACTTCGACGATTTCGGCGCCTGCAGTGTGCTTTCGGAGCGGCGTGGGGATGACGACCTTAAGCGACATGGGCAACTCCTTTCAGCACGCGCTCGAACGAATCGATCTTCGCGTCGATGACTTCCGGCATGTCAAACGGCACGGCATCCGGCGTTTTCAATCCATTCCCGGTGATGCAAACCACCGTGACGCCGTTCTTGTCGATATGCCCGCTTTCGACGAGCTTCTTCGTGACGGCGATACTCACGCCGCCGGCCGTTTCGGTGTAGATGCCTTCCGTCTCGGCAAGCAACTGGATGCCGTCGGAGATTTCCGGATCGGTTGCATCATCGGCCCATCCGCCTGTCTTTTGAATGAACCCAGAGGCGTAGTAGCCGTCAGCCGGATTTCCGATGGCCAGGGATTTGGCGATCGTGTTCGGCTTCACGGGCTTGATGTCGATGCTCTTTCTCCGCACTGCATCGATAATGGGGTTGCAGCCCGCAGCCTGCGCGCCGTACAGCTTGGTTTTAACAGGTTCCTTCAGCAGCCCGATGCGTTCGAGTTCGCCGAGCCCCTTGTGGATTTTCGAAATCAGCGCGCCACCGGCCATCGGCACGACGACAGATGTCGGTGCTTTCCAGCCGAGCTGCTCTGCGATTTCAAATCCCATTGTTTTGGAACCTTCAGCGTAGAAGGGCCGCAGGTTGACGTTCACAAAACCCCACGGATGGCGATCGGCGATCTGCGCGCACAGACGATTTACGTCGTCGTAGTTGCCGCGCACGGCGATCACGTGTGCCCCGTAGATTTGCGTTGCAGTGATCTTGCTCCGCTCGAGGCTTTCGGGAATCAGGATGTACGCCGGGATTCCGGCTGCTGCCGCTTGTGCCGCGACGGAGTTCGCAAGGTTTCCGGTCGATGCGCAACCGACCGCCTCGAGCTTGAACTCAATGGCTTTGTTGACGGCCATCGACGTGACGCGGTCTTTGAAAGAGAGCGTCGGGAAAGAAACGCTGTCGTTCTTCAAATAAAGGTTCGCGAGCCCGAGCTTTTTGCCCAGGCGATCGGCGCGGATCAGAGGAGTCCATCCGCTGGAGAGTCCGACGACGGGGTCGGCTTCGAGCGGAAGCAACTCTCGGTAGCGCCAGAGATTTGCGGGACGCGAGGCGATCGTCTCGCGTGTCAGAGCGCCGGCAATGCCGGCATAGTCATAGTGAACTTCAAGAGGAGCAAAACAATCTTCGCACCCCGCCTGGAGCCGGGCGGGATACTCGCGTCCGCATTCGCGGCACTGGAGACCCTTCACGAAACCCATTCACTTCTCCTTACGGTTGGGCTAAACAAAAAACCCCGTACCAAACGGCACGGGGTTTTTTTCGAATTCCTCACGGACTGTTTAGCAGTTTTTTACGTGGAGCAAGTTGCCTTAAATCGCCACGTAGCATCTGGTTTTCAAAAGACCAAAACGGCGTTTGAGCCGAATGGAAAGTTAACTCGGGTGACTGCCTGCGTCAAGCTCTTTCCACGCCGAGAGATGCGGCTTTTCGCTTCGCGCAAACGTCGGTTCCGCCGTGCTGGCGCTGTCGTGGTGCTCCCAGCGATTGCTGACATCGACGGCGAAGACGTCGTCGAAAACCATGGTGGAAAGCCGCAGAATCAGCAGCTTCTTCGGATTCTTCACACAGAGGGCCGGATAGTAGCCGTCTTTTTCAAGGAACTTCCATCGCGCCCGTTCCTCGTCGCTCAAAACGGCGACGTTGTCGGTCAGGATGTCGCGTAGAAAACGGAGCTTGAATCCTTCATGAAGCGCGTTCGTGGCAATGATCATTTCACTCCCGCGATGCACCAGAAGAATGTGACTTCGCTTCGGAAAAACATAAAACTGCAGCAGGGACAGGCCGAGTGCGAGCACGCCAACGATGCCAAGCAGGACTAATGCAATCCGGAGGCTGTCTCCCGCTTGCGAGTAAAGACTCACCACCGTTACGATCGCCGCTGTCGCCAGAATAATGGTCAGGAAATAAAGAAGACGGATTCTTCCAAGTTCGGTACGTTGCAGAACAACCATGGCCCGATAGTATAGCCCACCCAGAGATTTCGGCGACTCATGGTATATAACGCGCAATGTTCCGCCTGACTCGAATTGCCACTGCTGCGTTCTGCGTTGCGCTTCTGGCTTGTTGCGCTCGCCCGAAATCGCCCATGCCGCTCAAGTCCACATGGCAGGGTGAAGTAAAACTACCGCAGGCCACGATTGCGCTGCGAATGGAGCTCGATTTCACGGGAAATGGGGGTGCCGGAAGTTTCATTGTCGGCAAGGAGCGGACAGCGATTCCCGAACTGTCTCGGAATGGAGATGTCATCTCTTTAGATTTTTCCGAATACGGCGGCGAGATGACGGGCACATGGGACGGAGCGCGGTTGGTCGGCGAATATGTCCGCAAGCGGACAACCGGCGCGAAAGCCTTCCCGTTCGAAGCGATGCCTGTGACTGGAGAACGTCGTTCGACCGTATCCAACACGCCGCTCGGCGAGTTTCGAGTCGAGTTCCCGGACGAGAAGAATGCAGATGCAAACACGGTAGCCAGGATCTGGCGCGATGGAGACTCCACCTACGGAACGCTGATCGCTCCGGACGGGGACTTCGGCTTATTCGAAGGCTCAGCAAACAACAACGGCACCCGGTTCAGTCGATTTACCGGATGGCAGGCGATGGCCGTTGTGTTGGATCAGCAGGCCGACGGCAGCTGGAGCGGAACCGTTCATTCCATGGCCTACGATGCACCGAAGCGGATTGTGCTGCACCCGCAGGCAATCCCGGCAACGACACCAAATCCAGCAAAGCAGACTTCCCTGAAGAATCCGGCGCAGCCGTTTGCGTTCGAATGCAAATCTCTGTCGGGAGAAACCGTTCGCAACACCGATGCTCAATTCAAAGGCAAGGCGCTCGCGATCGACATCATGGGTACCTGGTGCCATAACTGCATGGATGAGTCGCCGGTGTTGCAGGAGTTGCAAGACCGTTACGCGTCGCAGGGATTCGAAGTTGTTGGCCTCTCGTTCGAGATTCTCGATGACGAGGAACTCGGCAGAAAAAACCTGACCATGTATCGCGACCGTTTCCACCTTACCTATCCGCTGCTCTATTGCGGCAGCGCCGATGACCCGATCGTTGACCGTAAGATCAAATCCCAACTCGACAACTTCTTCGCCTATCCCACAACGCTGTTTGCCGATAAGAACGGCAGAGTGCGTCACGTGCACATCGGTTTTCGCGGTCCGGGTACCGGCGACCTGTTTCCCCTGCAGGTAGAGAAACTGCACGAACTCGCCGCGGAAGTCGCGAAGCCAAATTGAGTCTTTCTTCGTGACCCGTGGCTTCGAAGGCGGTATTCACCTTTGATGCAGCCGAGCGATGAGGCACTCATGTTGGCCGTTCAGCGGGGCGACCTCGACCAAATGGACACTCTCTACCGGCGTTATCGCGATCAGCTCTTCGATTTCTTCAGCAGGCTACGGGCGATCGTGTTGTCAGCGAAGACCTCGTGCAGGAAGTGTTCCTGAGGATCCCCGATTTCGCTGCGCTACAGGGCGAGCTGGAATCCAGCCTGATCCAAAACGGCCTCTATCCAAAGGAAGCACAAGCCATGATCGCCACCTGGCGAGACGTCTGGTTTGAAGAAGGTAGCGCTCAGTCTGCGCGAGTCTTCGCCGGACGCATGGAGTTGATCACTGCAGCAACCGAGCGAACGGTCGCTTACGCCATTCACACGAACGACAGCGCGACGTTAGAGAGGTATTCCCGGTTTCTTGGCCCTGTCACGAAACGCCTGCTGGCGAAGACCACGAACACCGCAGACAAGGCCCGTCTGCTGGAATTTCGGTCGCGTTCAGTGGATTCGGCGTTGTATCTGGACAGCGGCTCGCGTTGTAAACGCGAGTGAATCGCAGGATTGAACAAACGCGGCAACGTTTGTACGTTGAGCACAATGGACCTGACCGCGTTCTAAAGGCGCATAGTTTGAGGTGACGGCGCTTCAATCCGCTGTTCTTGTTTCTCGCGAGAGGCGAGCACCTTTCGGCCTTGAAGAATCACCTCCGTGAGCATCAGAGGCACCGACCAGGCGATCCAACTGGCAAAGGTGAAACGATCGCGAATCGTGCCCACATCAAAGGTGTCCAGAATACTCCCGGTGAGGCGAAGCAAAACAAAACCGAGAGTCAGAACGTAGCTGCGAACCATCCATTCGCGGTGTTGCTCGATCATCTGCCGGCAAATGGCCACGGTTGCCAGTGCTGCGCTAATCACCCATGCGGTCGTCATCGAGCCCATGCCTACGCTGAACATCCAACCGAAATCGGTATGAAGTGCGAGATAGTAGGCCGCGCCGCCGCCGACTCCGATGCTGGCCACATAGAGCACACCCAGCACACGGTGCAATCCAGGATATGCCTGCTTGACCCCGGGCCAGAATTGCACGGGTCCGATCAGAATCGCCACGGTTCCCGCGAGGACGTGAAAGTAAAGCCAGTTGCGGCGGGGCCAGAAAATCCCGTAGCTTCCCTCGCTAACGTCAAAGTAATTCCACGCGGACGTGTTCAGGCAGAAGAGGATACCCAGTGTCATCCCGCCAAGAATCAGGCGCGGCTCCCAGTATTTTGCGGGAGTCCTGTTTTCCGGATGCTCTCCCGTTACCGGCGGCGCTTCCACGGCAGGCATAGCCTCGTTCGGAATGTCACGAAGGTTGAGTTGTTCCCACATAGTTGGTGTACCTATGAACTGCTCGGAACGCTTTAACGCCCCGGTCGCCGTGTCCTTGCAACGTTGTGGCCATTCCCGGCTTTGTGGTGCTGAGAATGCAAAGTTCTCGACAAGGAGTGAACTTTCAACGTGCAGGAAGTACACGGGAGAAATTTCATGAAATAAGACATGTGCCGTGCACAACACCGGATCGTACCCAGGAGTCCGCATGGACCGGACCGGAGGCGCCGCATTCGATCGGAAGAATTGCCGAATATCGCGGTAAGGTTTATTTGGCGCTCTTGCATCTGGAGAGGGAGCGAGTCTCCGCCGCTCCACTCAGGAGCAAGTTCGCTCTATCTTCAAAGAGCACAACATAAGATAGCCAGCGCCAGCCGGTGACTCTTACGGCTACAGCGAATTTCTGGAGACTTCCCGAACTCCATGAAGTCTGGGTTTGCCAAACCCTAGAGCATCGTCATCTTCTCCCAGCCACCGGAGTGCTTGCCGTACTGGAGAATGGCCGGTGTCGTCCGCTTTTTGCTTCGTCGCGAATGTTGAAGTGTTGCTCGCCGTCGTTACGGCGCAGTGAGACCGACCGCTGCGAACCGACGGTCGATGGAGTTGAGAATCATGCGTTTCAAGTCTTCTCGAAAAGGCGCGAAACTTTCGGCTTCGAGATAACGATCGACCGTCTCCGGAAGACGGCGTCGTAAAGCCTGGGCCGCCTTTCGAGCCTCTGTGGTCTGAGGGCCGCCTTCGCTGAGAATCTTGCGGACTTGATTCTCGAAGAACGCGACGTGCGTTTCTTCATCCTCTGCGATTGCTGAAAAATCCGGTCGAGTGTGCACGAGGAGCTTCGCATACTCGAGACCCAGCGATTCGTATCCGTAGATCTGCACGGCCAGCACACACCATTGATTCGCGACGCGCGGAAGAGTGTTCTTGCGAATGGACGTCATTTCCAGCAGATCTTCGAATTGACGAAGGTGCCGTGCTTCCTCCTCTTCATGCCGTCGCAGAAACGCAACGACGTCCGGCGGCGGCACGCCTTTCTTCAGCGCGGCGCGAATGGTCTGGAGGATCATCGCTTCCGCTTTGAGGAATCGTTCGAAGAGGGCGCGTTCACAGCTCTGAGGAAGTCGCATGCCGCGCTCCATAGTAGAGCGTGTTTGGCGAAATTACTTCGATTTGCGAACGAGTATCAGATCTGTTCTGTAGATTCGGCTCTGTACTGGGAAAGCGGTTCGCGAAGGATTTCGGGGTGAATCTCCCGCGGAGCCGGCATTTTTGCAGGCGCCGTTCTCGGCAGCCAGACTGACAGCACGTAGAGTATCGAGATCACAGTCAGGAGGATGTTTCCGGGCAAGTGCTCTTCGTAGGGTTCCCCCTGAGCAAGCAGCTTAACCGCTATCGATATCATTGCTACCAGCAGCAGGCTGGAAGCGTAGGTTCTAAAATTTTTCATCAGTGAACTCAGAGATTTGGCTGACGCCGGGAAGATACGGCACCCTCGAGTGGACGACAAGGGACTGGAGTCCTGTTTTTTTGTGTTGCCAGTCCCAGTTTTCGGCCCGGCCTTCACAGGGAGTTTTAGGCGTGGTGTCCGCGAAATGATAGTCTTCGGCATCCGTTCTTCGTGAACGGAGAGAATGTCGCAAAAACCGATCGGCCTCTACACTGCCACGTCTCTCGTGATCGCCAATATGGTGGGCACGGGAGTTTTCACCAGTCTTGGATTCCAAGTGCCGGGCACTCATTCCGTTTTCGCCTTGCTGCTGCTGTGGATTCTCGGCGGGATTGCAGCCGCCTGCGGCGCGCTCGCTTACGGAGAACTCGGTGCCGCGATGCCGCGATCGGGCGGCGAATATCACTATCTTTCGCAAATCTTCCACCCGGTGCTCGGGTTTCTGTCGGGATGGGTCTCGGCAACAGTGGGCTTCGCGGCGCCGGTTGCTGTTGCCGCGCTCGCATTGGGCAATTACGCTTCGCGAATCTTCACAAGTCTCAAGCCGTTGCCGGTGGCTGTAGTTGTCATCCTCGCGCTCACTGCGATTCACGCGATCAATGTTCAGTTGGGTAGCCGGTTCCAGGATGTCTTCACTTCCATAAAAGTTCTGCTGATTGTGTTCTTCATCGGCGCCGGGTTGGCTGTTGGCGGTGTGCCCGGACATCACATCAGCATCATTCCCGATGGCGGCCTGCTGAAAGACATCTTCAGCCGCGACTTCGCGATTTCGTTGTTTTTCGTTTCGTACGCGTACAGCGGATGGAATGCGTCGGCTTACCTGGCCGGCGAGATCGATCGCCCGCAGCGCAATCTCCCCCGGTCGCTATTGATGGGAACGCTGATTGTCGCGTTGCTTTACGTGCTGCTCAACTTCGTCTTCCTGTACACGACGCCCATGGATCAGTTAGCCGGAAAGCTCGAAGTGGGCTACATCGCAGCAACAAACATCTTCGGTGACACGGGCGGGCGTGCGATGGGCATCGTGATCGCCCTGCTGTTGGTGTCCAGCGTGAGCTCCATGGTGATGGCCGGACCTCGTGTTGCGCAGATGATGGGCCAGGACATACCGCTTCTGGGATTCCTCGCGAAGACGACGCGCAATGGCGCGCCCGCTGTCGCGATCGTCGTTCAGGCTGCGATCACGCTGGCCCTGCTGCTGACTTCGACGTTCGACCGCGTCATTACTTATATGGGATTCACGTTCAATCTCTTCACGATGATGACGGTCATCGGCGTGATTGTCTTGCGCGTGAAGCAGCCGGATCTTCCGCGTCCGTCGCGAATGTGGGGATATCCCTGGACCGCCGTCGTGTTTCTGATCCTCGGTCTGTGGCTTCTCGTTTATGGGTTGATCTACAGGCCTAAGGAATCCGTCGCTGGCCTGGCGACGGTGTTCACGGGGCTGATTGTGTATGGGATAGGAAAAAAGAAATGAGTGCTCGATTGATGCTGCGCGTGTTGTCTGTTGCCGCGTGTTTCGTTGTTTTGGGGTGTCATCCTGCTCAGGAGGAGAAGACGGCCGCGCCAGATAAAGCCGCTTCCGCGCCCGCAGCGCAAAAACCAGCGCCCGTTGTGGCGAAACGCGAATACAACGATACAGCCCGCTTCATCGCAGGAATGCCGCCGGAGCCGGGAAGCGCGCTCGCCGAGCTGTCGATGCGGCCGGAGTGGACGAAGTTTGCGGCCACCTTCGACAAGAACTGGACGAAGCTCGACTCTACGCGAATGGAGCCCATGCGCAAGTGGGCCGCCGAGCAGATCGCTTCAGATTCGCCGACGCTCTTTTATCCTTTCAGTGGACCGGATTTTCTCTACGCGGTCACGTTCTTTCCAAAGGCGCAGACATACGTCCTCGCCGCTCTCGAGCCCGTTGGAGCAGTTCCGAACTTCCAGGAGATGCCGCCCGAGATGATGGAGCAGTACTTCGCGACCGTAAATCGCTCGCTCGACTCCGTTCTGAGCTTCAGCTTCTTCAAGACCGACAACATGAAAGTCGACGTTAAGCAGGATCTCGAAGGCACCCTTCCTCTTTTGATGCTGTTCGTGGCCAGGACAGGGAATCGCATCGAGGACGTGCGGCCGGTTGAGATCAATCCGGGAGGAGAAGTCGTGGCGGCCGGTTCCACGGACCCGGCGGCGCGCGTCTCGAAAGGCGTCGAGATTCATTTCAAGACTGCAGACGGAATTGAGAAGACGCTCTACTATTTCTCGGCCAATCTGCATAACGATTATCTGAAGAAGTCGCCGTTTAAGCCCTACATGGCAAAGTTCGAGAATGTAACGACCTTTGTGAAGTCCGCGTCGTACCTCATGCACAAGGATTACTTCTCGACCATTCGCGACACGATCCTCGATAAAAGCGCGCTGGTGGTCCAGGACGACTCGGGCATTCCTTATCACTTCTTCAAGGCCGACAAATGGGATTTGCAATTGTACGGCGTGTACTCCAGCCCCATCGCCATGTTCAAGGAACACAAGGAAGACGATCTCGCGGCGGCATTCAAAGAGCCCGGGAAAGCAAAGCCGTTACCGTTCGGGATTGGCTACAACTGGAGGCAGGGGCAGTCGAACCTGCTGGTTGCGAAGAAGAGTTCCAAATGAGCACTGTTGGGTCCTGATGCATGCCCGAACTCTCCAGATTCTTCGGTATCGTCAGTTCCTTCACGAAAACTTGCGAGTCACTGCAACTCTCCGGTAACCGCTGGCCGCAGACTTTCGCAAAGTTCTATGTCACGGGAATTTCAAAACTGAACAGGCGATGTTCAATGTGACACATATTGCTCCACGGTTGGGCTGGGAGACCTTAATTGGCAACTATTTGCTGGTCGCGAAGAAGAAGTAAGCTATTTCCCCCCAATGACAGATGTGAAATGTTTGATGTCGCTATGTCGCTATGAACTTGTTTCGATGTCTGATTCGAGATTAAGAATGAACAATGTTCGTTGACTTATCTCGAATCGAACACCAAAACAAGTTCATAGCGACATAGCGACATTAAACATTTCACATCTGTCATTGGGGCGCCACGCTCCGTCCCACAGTTTCCTCGATCTGCGTGACCAGCTTCATGGCACCCTCATCGTAGAAAGGCGTCGTCTCCATCATCACAACCACGGCAACGCCGCGGACCGGATCGACCCAGAAATGAGTGTTGTTACTGCCGGACCAGCTATAGCTGCCGGCGGAGCGCATGTTGGGATTCTCGGTATTGACTCCCGCGATTTGAAATCCGAACCCGAACTTGTCACGTCCCGCGCCGAATGGAAAAGGCAGCGAGACCGACAAGTCCGTGGATTGCTGCGTCGTCACGAAGACATCGCCGATCTGATTCGAGACCATCGCTCGCACCGAATCTTCCCTCAGCAATCGTGTCTGCTTGCCCATACCCTCGTTCAGCAGCATTTGCAGAAATGCAGCGTAATCGGACGCTGTCGAAAGCAGGCCGCCGTCCCCGGCGGCCTTGGACCCTACCCGGGAAGGGTTCGGCGCTTCCACAAAGTTCCCATTGGCGGCCCGATGGTTCATCGTGGGCACTCGGCTCATTTTCGCCACAGGCGCTATATAAAAGGTGTCTTGCAGCCCAAGAGGCTTGAAGATACGCGTCAAAAAAAACTGGTCCAATCCCACGCCGCTGACTTTTTCTACGATTTGTCCAACCAACTTGGCACTCATTCCGTATGTCCAGTGAGTGCCTGGATCGTGCAGTAAGGGCAATTGCTCCGTAGCTTTACCTGTTCTTTCGCGGATCTTCTTCAGCGTTGGATTTGAAAATGCATAGGCGAAGCCGGAAGTATTGCTGAGCAGATGGCGGATCCGCAGCTCCTGTGACGGCGCGCGTGTCGTGAATGCGCCTGTTCTGTCGTCATAGGTGTCAATCACGCTGATGTTTTTGAATGCGGGAAGATACTTCGATACGGGATCGTCGACGCTCAGCTTGCCTTCTTCTTGAAGCATCATGACGGCAACTGCCGTGACAGGCTTCGTCATCGATGCGATGCGAAAGATCGCGTCGGTCCGCATGGCCTTGCGTGCTCTCACGTTCATCTGACCAGCGGCGCCAAGATAAACGATTCGATCTTTGTCTGCCACGACGGCAACAACTCCCGGAGCAAGATGCTGCTGGACGCCGGCTTTGAGGACCGCATCGAGGTCCGCCGCAATGTTTGCAGTCTGCGCACCCGAAATCAGACGCGGGCCGAGGACTGCCACGGCAAGGAACACGATCGGCGCAAGGCGGATGATGCTCATTTTCATCGCGTTAAGTGTACACACGGAGTGAGGTTTTGCTTTAGAATCTCGCGAACGTTTGGGGGAGGTGTGATGGGTTTTCGACGATGTAGCAGCGCGCTCGTAGCCATATTCAGTTTTATCGTCCTGCGCTTCTTCGTTCCTCTATCGAGTCCCGGTTTCTTTCCCGAATCCAGCACTGTCTATGGCGGCACCCTTCCGGCGGCTCAGGGTAAGGTTATCGAAGGCGTTATCAAACCGCACACAACTCTCGTCGCTACTCTAATAGACCTCGAAACTCCGAAAGAGATTGCACAGGAAATTGCCCGCCTCGTTCAGCCTGTTTTCGATACGCGGCTTTTTCATTCCGGCAATCCATACAAGGCCGAGAAGGACGCCGGTGGCGCGCTGCGCGCGTTCGAGTACAAGATCAATGACGAAAAAATTTTGAAAATCCAGCGTGGGGACGACGGTTATGCCGCCAACGTCGCCAAGGTCGATCTCGAAAGCCGCGAAACGATCGTCACCGCCCGCATCAGCAAGCACTCGAACAACCTCTACGCAGCACTCGGCGAGAATGACAAAGCTGCGGTCACCCTTGCCGATGGCGTCGCTTCGATTTTCGCGTGGGATGTCGATTTCAATTCCAACCTTCAGGTCTCCGATGAGATCCGTGTCGTGGTTCCGGCGCTCTACCACAACGGGCAGTTCGTGAAGTGGGGAGATATCAAAGCGGCCGAGCTTGTGAATTCAGGAAAGACCTATCGCGCGTTTCGTTTCCAGGACTCGTACTACGATGCGAAGGGCAATGCGCTGAAGCGCTCGTTGCTGGTGTCGCCGCTGCCGTTCCTTCGCGTGACTTCCGGATTTTCCTATCGCCGGCTGCATCCGATCACCGGAGTCAACGGCGCGCACCTCGCGGTCGACTACGGCGCTCCGACGGGCACTCCGGTTCAAGCGGTTGCCAAAGGCACCGTGACATTCGCGGGTTGGTATGAAGGTTACGGAAATCTGATCCGCATCAAACATTCCGGCGGCCTCTCGACGGGGTATGCGCATCTGTCGCGCATTGCTTCCGACATTCGCGTCGGTGCCAGTGTTTCGCAGGGACAGGTGATCGGAGACGTTGGCCAGACCGGCCAGGCTACAGGACCCCATCTTCATTACATGATGGAAAGAGGCGGAAAGCCCATCAATCCCATGACCATCAAATCGGAACCGCCGATTCCGCTCGATTCCAAACTTCGTCCCGAGTTCGAAACGGCGATCGCGCCCCTCGTCAAAGAATTCGGCAAATAGGCCAAAAGCTATAGCCGCGGATTACGCGGATTGCGCGGATTTGAATCCGCGCAATCCGCGTAATCCGCGGCGTTAGTTTTTATTCCCACCGCTCATCTCCGTATCTCCAGATCATGTGCATCGCGAGGCCGAACACCGCGAAGGCCGTAACGTAAGCCGGCCAGTCCAGATGATTGATGTTGGTATTGCTGGTTTGCAGCCAGATCGCGAAGGCATTGTTTGCGGCGTGAAAGAGCATGCCCGGCAGTATCGAACCCGTCATCATGGCAATTGCCGTGAGTATCACGCCGAGCAGCGCGGTCGGCGCGATTCGAAACAGCGTGTAATGGAATACGCCGAACGCCAACCCAACCAGCAGGCAGCGCACGGCCGGATGAAACCGATTTCGAATTCCGTGCAGCAGCAATCCGCGGAAGGCCAGTTCCTCACAGACAGCGGGCAAAAAGGCCATAAACACATACATCTGCCAGACCGGCATGTTCACCGGAGCCATTTGTCTGGCGAATTCCTGCAGTGTTTGTTCGGGCGTGGGAATGACCGTACTGACGAGACGGAAGAATGCCATCGCAACAACCTGCGCTGCCGGCACCGCCATCAGCACGGAAATCCAGACCGGCCAGCGTAGCCGCCGCAGGCCGAGCACCTCGCGCGGATTGAGACGATATCTCCAAATCATGAACACGGAGCAGGCGAAGAAAACCCCGACTTCATTGAAAATCAATTGAGCTCGCGGCGTCTGTAATTGCGTGACATTGGCGGCGACAGCGAACATCAGCGCCCACATCACGGAGAACCATTGCAACACGCGTCTTTGGAAAAGATTCTCGCCGCCCGCCAACAGCGCCTGATCGTGCTGTGCCGACACCACGATGTCTTCGCGAGCCAGCAGCCTGGCGGAATACCGAATGAGTCCCGCCGCCGTGAGACTCATCACGACAAACGTGACGAAGATCATCAAAGGATCGGGACGGCCCATCAATACTTCGCGCGCAGCCACGCTTACGTTTGCCAGTGGAATGAAAGCGACGAGCGATCGCGACTGCAGTCCCGGAAGAACGGCGGCCAGTGCCGGTACCAGGCTGCTGAGATAAAGCGGAAGGAAATGAAGCTGCGCCTCCTTGTAAGTCTTGGCGTAGGCGGAAATAATCAGCAACGCTGCCGACAGCGCGGCCGCGAGCGGCACGAACAACAGCAACAACTGGGCAATGCTCTTCATCGGCAGGTCGATGACGAAGCTCTGAGGCAGGCTGATCAACCGCAGCTTGATGTAGATCAGCGCGTTCAGTATCTGGATCACCGTTATCGATAACGCCACCGAGCAAATCGCCAGTTGCTTGGCTGTGACAATTTCGGTCCGGCCCGCGGCTGTCGTGATTAACGTTTCCAGCGTGCCCCGCTCTTTTTCGCCGGCAATGATATCCATCGCGGCGATCGAACCCGCTGTCACCATCCACATCACGAGCACGACAGTGAAGAAGCGGCCCATCGTGGAGCCGGAGACCTGGGAGTTCGTCGCAAGGTCGACGGCCGTCATGGCGAGGATTCCTTCCGGGTGTGACGGGTAACCTCGCGTCAACATGACGTTGTAGCTCTCATTGCGGCGGGCTGCGCGCATCATGTCGACCATGCGCTCGGCTCCGGCGCGGGCGATTTCCTGGTTGCCTCGAAAGACGACTTGTAGCGCGGGAACTCCGGTGACTCGGGACGGCGTCTGGGCGCCAGGCGCCGGCAGGGGATCGTCCGCGACGTCCGCATCCGCATCTTTGACCGACAGGGTGCTCACATAGAAGTGCAGGCGCCCGCTCGTGAGCGCAGCAGCCGCATCGGCAACCTTCTGCTCATGGATGTGGAGCGATTTGAATTCCGGAGCCTCCTTGTATTGATCGATGAGTGCGCGCGCTTCTTCAGCCCAGGCGCCGGTGACCGCGTATTCGAACGTTGTCTTGTCGACACGCGTCTCCGTTTGCTGTTGCGCGAAGCGCGAGCCATAGAGGATGGCCGGCATCAGTATCAGCGGCAGTACAACCGAAGTCACAATTGTGCGGCGGGATCGAAGCAGCATCCGCATCTCGTGAACAAAGAGAAGCTTCAGCGCTGTCCAGTTCACGAGGGGCCCTTCACAAAGCGGATGAAAATGTCTTCAAGGTAGTGTTGGCCGGTCCGGGTGCGCAGCCCGTCGAGCGTGTCACACGCCAGGATGTTGCCGTTGTGAATGATGGCAATCCGATCGCACAGCTTCTCGGCTTCGCTCATGATGTGCGTGGAAAAGATCACGGTTCGGCCTTCATTACGCAGTTCGAGGATGGCGTTTTGAACCTCGATGGCGTTGAGCACATCGAGGCCGACCGTCGGCTCGTCGAAGATGATGATGAGCGGATTGTGCGCGACCGTTCTCGCGATCGACACCTTCTGTTTCATGCCTGTGGACATTTTTTCCACGCGCACGTCGGCGTAGTCGGAAATACCGAAGCGCGATATCAGCAAGTCCACGCGTGCCTTCAGACGATCCTCCGGGTACTGGTTGATCCGGGCGAAAAACTCGATCGTTTCGCGCGCCGTCAATCGTGGATACAGAGCCGTGCTGGCGGAGAAGAAGCCGAGGCTGCGTCGCACTCCCGCGGGATCGCTGACGATGTCGTGTCCGAGAATCTGTGCCGTGCCGGAGGTCGGGGCGATGATCGTCGAAAGCATTCGCAGTGTCGTCGTCTTGCCCGCGCCGTTGGCTCCGAGCAGACCGAACACCTCGCCTTCGCGGCATTCGAAATTGATCCCGTTTACCGCGCGGATCGTTCCGCGCGATTCGTCCAGAAATGTTTTCGTGAGATCGCGCACAACCACAGGCGCGTCGTTTGTCACGGGAACTGATGTTGCGGTTTGCTCAGCTCGCAACCGCCCTCCCGTTTCCATTGCGCCGCAGAATCCGATGCGTGACGAAGTTCATGAAGGTGCCGTTATAACTGCCGGTGATGAAGTCTTCGTATTCGACGATGCTTGCGGCGAGCTTCAGCGCAGCGGCAATACACAAAACTTCGACGGCGAGCGTGATGGCAATCGGCATCCATTCGTAATGGCCCACGATTGCCTCACGAAACATCATGGCAACATTCACGATCGGGATAAATGCGACTCTCGTGGTGTATTCCTGCGACGGGCTCTGGATAAACATCAAGGGCAGGATGAACACGATCATGAAAGGACTCACCAGCGATTGACCTTCACGAAATGTCCTCGCAAACGAAGCAAGGATCAACATTCCGGCCGCCACGAACATTGCCAGCAGCGCGGCTCCGGCAACGATAACAGGAATCGATTGCAACTGGACACTGAACGTCAGGCCGGATGAGCGGGCAAGCGGCGTCAGGTTCGACCGCATCGTAAACATGATCGCCGTGACATTCAGGCATCCCGCAATGAACGACATCGTCGCAACGTAAAGATACTTCGCCGTGAGGATGTTCTTTCGAGATGTCGCTGCCGTCATCATCGTTTCCCACGTGCCGGTTTCACGCTCTCCAGCAGTCGTATCGATCGCGGGGTAAATCGCGCCCATCGCGAGCATGACCACGAGCATCAGAGGCAGCATCAATGCGAGGATGAATCTTCCCATTTCGCTGTTGGTGGACACGTTCACTTCATCCACGCGAAATCCCTGAAGCTGCGCGCGCGAAATGCCGAGCTTCAATGCTTCGCGTTCGATGAAGCGGTCGCGATAGCGGTCAATCACGCGCTTTACGCGCGATCGCGCGGTGGCGCTGGAGTCGCGGGACGCATCGTACGTGACACGCGCTCCGACGTTGCCTTCCGCGAGGGGCGGGGCGTCCTGGACTTGAACGAAATCAATGATGAGATCGAGTTTCCCACTCCGAATGTCGGCAAGAGGATCGTCGGAGTACTCCAGGTCGATGCCGGGTTCGTTTTCCAGTTGCCGCCGCAAGGAGGAATGTGCTGCCGGAAGATCTCTGACCATGACATGAGACGTCAATTCCGCCGTTTGACCATTGACGTACGTCAAACCCGTTAACATCAACCACATCAAAAGAGGGTAGAGGACAATCGGAATGACAATGCTGTTGACCACGATGCCGCGCTCTCGAAGTGCAGACCGCAACTCGCGCACGTACAGAGTTCGAATGTCCTTCCAGTTCATGTAGTACCTGTGCTCAGAGAAAGTATCACGAAGAGATAGAATCGAAGAACCGGAGGTACAGGCACCATGGCAGAGCTAGCCGATAGGACATGCGTCCCATGCCGAGGGGGCGTTCCGCCTCTCACTGCAGATCAAATTCAGCCGTTGAAGGCACAGCTTAAGAACTGGGAAGTTATCCGCAATCATCATATCGAGCGTGAGTTCACGTTTCCGGATTTCAAGACTGCGCTGGCGTTTGTAGACAAGGTCGGCGCAATCGCCGAAGAGCAGGGGCACCATCCGGATATTTACCTGGCGTGGGGCAAGGCGCGGGTCAGCATCTGGACGCACAAGATCGACGGACTCACGGAAAGCGATTTCGTTCTCGCTGCGAAAATCGACAGGGTCTGAGGGCTTGTTGGGTCTTTCCGCCGCGGATTTCGCGGGATTGCGCGGATTAAATCCGCGCCTCTCTTAATCCAATATCCCCGGACTGGACGCGCGGATCGCACGTTCCAGCTTCCCGTACGTGTGATTCATTTCGGCGGATACCGTCAACGCCTTGATGATGTCCAGGCGGTTTTCGTCGGATACGCGATGACGTTCGCCCATGCGGTCCGAAACATCCTGCAATTCGGACGTGGTGATCTGCTCGAGAGCCGTCTTCAGGTCTCCAGGTTCGAGCTCGCCTGTCGTTTCGCGCACGGCAAGATAACCTCCAATGAACGACAAAACGAACGGCACGATGCCGTAGAGAAAAATCATGAACAGCTGAAGCCGGCGCGACGTCACGATCGCCGGGTTCGAGTCCGGGTCCGGCGTGTTGTTCCACAAACCCCAGAGGACATCGGTCAGTCCGAAGTAGACCATCGTCACGGATATCAGTGGAGACGCGGCGCAGATCGCAATCAAGGCATGCTTCGTGGAGGCTGCGATGTTCGCGCTGTGCAGCCGGGATCGGCTGATTTGATACAGGCTCACGCACAGCCAGATCATCGGGAGCGCGATGAAGATCGAAAACCATAGGGGGCTGAAGTGGCCTTGCGGTTCGATGATCGCATTCTTCCAGTTGAGCCCCACGAACAACGCGAGGACGGAAAGGATCGACACGCCGAGGAATACGGCACCCTGAGTTCCCGGCGCTGTCTTCAGGAAAACGACAATGCCGTGAAATGCTCGTAACGGTAGGTCCACTCCCCAGCGGTACAGCGAGCTTGCGCGCAGTTTGCCGGAGGACCTCCCGCCAAGCGAGCCGACAAGACAATTGCGAAGGACCAGGGCCGCCCGTGACGCGATCTCTGCCAGCACCAGAGGTGGTACGCCTCCGTTAACAACTTCTTCAGTGCCGATTTGGAATCGATTGAAGGCCTGCCCCAGCGGACTGTCCTGAGGCGACTCCGCTATCGGTCGCCCGCCCTCGATATCTTCGAGTAGCTTCCTGCCTCCGACAATGGCCAGCGCTCCCAGCGCCGCACCGTCCACTTTGACATCGGTTCCCAGCCACTCGAGTTTCGACTCGTCGTCTTTGTCGCGGCGGCGAACCTGATTCCATTCCGCCTGTTCCTTAATCGAGTCTTCAAATACCAGCGGCAGCGATTCGTGCAGGATGCGGTACTGCGCCATCTCAATGAGCAGACCTCGAAGCGAACCCGGAGCGGAGGTATCTGCAGGTATGAACTCATTTGCTGCGTCCTCTCGAACGGTGGGATCCTCGTCGGTCATTTTCAAAATCCAGGATTTGATCCGCCGTATCGCGGTTTCGCTGGAATCCTTGAACCATTCGTCGAGAGGAGAAGGAGTTCCGTTGGAGGGTAGGAGCGCCTCCCTGGCACGCATGCGCGAGGCGTCGTTTCTCATGCCTTCGAGCAGGGAAGCCCTGGTCATCAGCGTTTCGGTCAATTCGCAAACGCCGTCGAGCCTGCCCCACATGATGTCGTTGGAACGCCAGGCGCGCTTGAAGAACGCCGAGAAGTGCGCAAGCGAATCGCCTGCCGTCTTTTCGCGCGCATTTCTGCGGCTGAATCCCGTTTGCGCATCCAATGGGCTCACGCGGCAGACCTGGATCACATCCTTCTCCCGCAATCCGGACACCCACTCGACAGGGAACAAGTGGGCATCGATCTTGTTGAAGTTGAGGTAGCGCTTCATGACCGGATCGTTTGGCTCCAGGAGCTGGGTCAGGAATTCCGACTCCATGGCATCGGCATCGACGAGCACGCTTCGAAACGCCGGCGGCTCGAACGTATTGAGCTTGATCTGTTCGATGCGGCGATGAAGCACCGCATTGAGTTCGCTCAGACTGGCGAGGTTAAGACCGTCGGCCCGCAGCAATTGACGCATGCTTGCAGCGACCTTGTTCCAGATTTCCGCGGCGTTGTTGTCTTTCTTGTCATTCCAGCCGTAATCGACTTCGTCGCAGAGTTGCACCATCGCGGAATCGATAACGTTCAGCAGCTCCATGTGGTCATTCAGCCGCTGGAGCAACTCACGATACCGGCCCTCGCGTTGTGGCGGCAGCGGATGTCCGACGGGATGCTCATAAAGGATCTCGTAAACGTAATAGATGACATGAAAAACGCGGCGCAGCCGGAACAGGATGTCGAAGTCACGCAGGGTTTCCGTATTACCGGTCGTTCGCGCATCGAATTCGCGAATGAGTTCCGCGCGTTGTTCGTTCAGGCGAGGGGAGTTTTCAAATGTTGCATCCTTGAAGACGCCTTCAAGGATGCGGTCGCTGAGAGAGGCATAACGCGCGCGCGAGTATATCGATCGCTGCGGCTCACCGATTGGAGGGACCTCGACGCCATGACGTTCAGTCAGTCCGGAATCGTAAATACGAGCCACATCCTGCAGCACGCGATTGTATTCGCGCACATTTTCGTTATGCGTGCCGAGTTGCTTCAGGTCGTCGGAGATGCTCTCGTAGCCGGGGATGGTTACCAACGAGCTCAAGATTGGTTTCAGGAAGCTCGGCGCATCCGGAATCGTATCGCCTTCGGATTCCGGAAAGCGTTCAGGATCCGGCTCGACGTAGTAGAGCTTGCGGTCGACCTTGCGTTCGGCCGTCCGAAAAAAGATTTCGTGAATCGTGTGAGAGAACGGTTTGTTATCGATGACGCCGCCATCGATGAAATAACCGGCGCGAGACAGCGATCCCCAGTATTGCAGCAGCTCGTTGGCCGACATGCGATTGGGATCTTTCCCTTCAATCTCCGAATGCGAGACGAACACCGGCGCAAACGCGCCGGGAAAACATGACGTGAGCCGCGCAAGTTTTGAGAGCGCCATGTTCACTGCCGGATTGCTCGCCGAATCGAAGTTCGATTTCCGGCCCGCGCGGTATTTGAGCTGAAAGACAACTCGATGGTCTTTCACTTCGATGATGTGACCGGCATCGTCGACGCGCTGGTAGGTACGGCCATCGATGTCCGTTCCTGTCACAAAAAGATCGAGTTCCTTTAGAGGTGATGGCGCTTCCGCATGGGCCGTGGTTCCATCAAGCATTCGGAACGCGTTCTCGAGCTCGGTCTGGTAATAGCCTTCGCTGTCGAGAACGGATGGAACAGGTTCGCCGGTGGAACTCGTGGGCCGGATCAGCCGCCGGATATCGGCCGAGTTTCGCCACAACTCCATCGATCGGGTGAAGTCTTTTCCATTGCACAACGCGTACGCCAGCAGGATTCCGTTGATTCCGCCGGCCGAGGATCCGCTGATGATGTCGAGAACGATTTCGGAGTCGGTGAGTTCCTTGATGAGGCGATAAACGCCATTCCCTTGAACCGCGTTGTAGAACTCCTGGGCGACGCCGTTGATGTAGACCGCCAGCGAGACACCTCCGTACATCACCAGACCGATTCGTGTCTCGCGACACTTCTGGGACGGAGGCGGCGGAACGTCTGGTGTGTCTTCGGTGCTGAACAGGCTCGGCGTGCTCATCTAACGGCTATCCTCCGGCCCGCGATTGTACATTGCGCGGACCGTTTGTGTTAAAAAGGGGGCCTTTATGCCAACCGATCCTGCACACCTGTCGGACATCAAATTCTTCTCGCTTCTCGATCAGGAAGACCTGCAGATGCTGGGTTCTGTCATCGACTCGATGGCTCTTCCGCAAGGCAAGGTTCTTTTCGAAAAGGGAGACCCCGGGGAGTCGCTCTTCATTGTGAAGAGCGGCGCGGTCGAGCTCTATATCAAGAGCGTTACCGGAGAAAAGATTGTCCTGACCGTGGCGGAAGCCGGCGACCTTTTTGGAGAACTTTCGCTTTCAGACCAGAAAGCGCGAACTGCCACAGCAGTCGCGGTGGAAGATGCCGAACTTATCGTCATGACCCGCGCGAATCTCCTGCTGTTCTTCAAGCGCAAGCCCGACGCTGCCCTCGATCTGATTGCCGCGCTGGGCAATATCATCCGCAAGGCAGACGATCTGCTGCGCACCCGTGTCTCGCGCAACGTGAATGAAGAGGTCGCCGAGACCCTGACGCCCCTGCAGCGGATGGCCGATTGGATTGCATGGTTTAGCGGCAGCATGCCTTTTCTTGCAATTAACACGATATGGTTTCTCGGCTGGATCGTAGTTAACTCCATGAACGTGGGATTACCCAAGTTCGATCCGTATCCCTACGGCTTGCTCACGATGATCGTCTCGCTTGAGGCGATCTTTCTCTCGATCTTCGTCCTCATCAGCCAGAACCGGCAGGCGGAAAAGGATCGCGTGCGATCCAACATCGATTACGAAGTCAATGTGAAGGCCGAAATGGAAGTCGCGCAACTGCACGACAAAACGGAGCGCTTGAACGAACGGATGCTCGAGAGTTTCGCCAGACTCGAGCGAAAAATCGATGAGAGAATAAGTGCTGGGAAAGCCAGCGGAGGTGCGGATTGAGCGGAGGGAAGATTCTTCTCGTAGTTGTCGCGGTGCTCGTCGGTCTTGTTGTGATTTGTGGACTGGGTGTCGCGAGTTCTTATAACGGACTCGTCTCGCTGGATCAGCAGACGCAGTCGGCCTGGGCGCAGGTGCAGAATGCGTATCAGCGGCGGTTGGATCTCATTCCGAACCTCGTGGAGACGGTCAAAGGCGCTGCCAACTTTGAAAAATCCACCCTGACGGACGTGATCGAAGCCCGTTCGAAGATCGGACAGATCACGCCTCAGGCGCTGCAGAACACGATCAACGATCCTGCCGCGCTGCAGAAGTTCGAACAGGCGCAGGCTGGATTGTCCTCGGCATTGTCGCGATTGATGGTGGTGGCCGAACGATATCCCGAATTGAAGGCGACCTCCAATTTTAAGGATCTGCAAGTCACTCTCGAGCAGACAGAAAACCGGATCGGCGTCGAGCGGCGCCATTTCAATGAAGCCGCCCAGGCGTTCAATACCAGACGCGAGAGCTTCCCGACAGTGATCATCGCCGGATTCTTCGGAGACAAATTCAAGACGAAGGCGTACTTCAACGCAGAAACCGGAGCGGAGAAGGCTCCAGCGGTTAAGTTCTGAGTGCCCCGTTTTGCCGAGCCGTTGAGTCGTGCGCATTGCCCTCCTAAGTTAGGAGGGCAGCGTCATCGCGTTTTTTGCGATGACGCGAGGGGTGGTTCACCCTGGCGTGTTTTCGGGCTCATTCTGCTTCTCCTGCTCCCCGTCTCTCTGCTCGCCAAAGACGTCCCGATTCCCGTCGCGCCGACGCACTGGGTCACAGACACCGCAGGCTTTCTTGACCCACAAATTGCCGATCAGCTCGACAATCGGCTGCGTCTGTACCAGGAGCAAACGCACCATCAACTGATCGTCTGGATAGGCAAAACTACCGGCGATACACCCATCGAAGACTGGGCGAACCGCGCATTCGAAAAATGGAAAGTCGGCCGAAAGGGCATCGACGACGGCCTCGCGCTCTTCATCATGACCGACGATCATCGTCTTCGCTTCGAGGTCGGCTATGGATTGGAGCCTCAGGTTCCCGACCTTCTCGCGAAGCGGATCATCGACCAGACGCTGACGCCGGGTCTTCGTGCCGGCCGCCCCGGTCCGACGATCAACGCTGCCATGGAAGCCGTCGCAATGGCGATCGGTCAGCCTTTACCGGGCGGCACGACGCAGGTGACGCGCGGCAATCCCAACGATGATCGCGGTCAGGACATCAGCTTCGGTCAGTTGATCTTCTACGGCATCATCGGATTAATCGTGCTCTCGATTCTGGCGACGCATCCCTCACTGGCAATGTGGCTGCTGTTCAGTTCGTTCTCCGGAGGCAATCGGCGAAATCGTGGCGGCTGGGGGGGCGGTGGATTCGGCGGCGGTGGCTGGGGAGGCGGAGGTTTCGGAGGTGGAGGTTTCAGCGGAGGGGGCGGAGGGTCCGGCGGTGGAGGCGCCAGCGGATCATGGTGATGACGCGGCAGCAGCTTCTTCATTCCATCAATTCAGCTCGCGTTCGCGAGGCGATAGCCCAGGCGGAGAAACGCACCTCTGGAGAGATCGTCGTGTCGGTATCCCCGCTGTTCTGGGGAAGCGTCGACAAGGCGGCGCGCCGCGCGTTCAATCGCCTCGGGGTGGGGAACACCCGAGAACGCAATGGCGTTCTGTTTTTCATCGTGCCGTCGCGGCGGCGATTCGTTGTGCTCGGCGATCAGGGCATCCACGATAAAGCCGGCCAGGAACTCTGGAATCGGGTCGTTGCGCGCGTGACCGACTGCTTCCGCTCGGGCGACTTTACCGAGGGTCTGGTGCGAGGCATCGGCGAAGTCGGTGAGCAGCTTGCCGAGCACTTCCCGTACGATCCGGCGACAGACAGGAACGAACTCCCCGATGACATCGACTTTGGAGGCCGTCATTGATTGTTGTTGTCCCCGGTGTCGAGATTCCCGAAAACGAAATCGATTTTGTCGCTTCGCGGAGCGGCGGTCCCGGCGGCCAGAACGTCAACAAGGTTTCGAGCCGCGTCACGCTGCGGTTCGATCTGGAGAAAACTGCAGCGTTGTCTGAAGACCAGCGTCGCCGGATTCGCGCGAAGCTGTCGTCGCGGATCAGCAAAGACGGGATCTTGCAAGTCACGTCACAGCGCACGCGAAGCCAGGACTTGAATCGAGAGGACGTGTTGTCTCGGTTCTCGGAATTGTTGCGCGGAGCATTGCATCGAGAAAAGGCGCGCGTGGCGACGAAAGCGACACGCGCATCGAAGGAAGGCCGGCTCGAGGAGAAGAGGAAGCGCAGGAATGTGAAGCAGGGGCGTGCAAAAAAGAAGGCTGGATGGGACGAGTAGGCAAGGCTCCCCTCCTCGATTAGGAGGGGTGTCCGCGACATCAATTAATATCGCGAAGCATCAAATGGAGCGGACGGGGTGGTTGAACAGCACAAACAAAAAATTTTGTCGAACGTTTCAACCACCCCGGCTGCGCCAGCCAAGGTCGCTTCGCACTTTCTTCTGTTCGGCGCAGCCACCCCTCCTAATCCAGGAGGGGACTTTCGCTCGGTCACGATTGCGTACTATTTGCGGCGGATTCTTGCCGTTGTCTTTTTGTGTTCCCTGTCCCTCGCCGCGCCGCAATCTCCCGCCTTCACCCGCATCGCCTACACACTCTCGATGTCGCACCCCGCGACGCACCTGTTCGAAGTTGCCATTACGCTGGAGCCTCCACAGGGAACGGCCTCCGTCGACTTGCAGATGCCGCTCTGGCAGCCCGGCCGCTATTCCGTCGCCAACTTTGCTCTCAATGTTCAGGAATTTACCGCCCGCGCCGACGGTCAGTCTCTTCCATTCGAAAAGACCGACAGCCAGACCTGGCGCGTTCAAACGCGCGGCAATCGCAGGATCACGGTGGCGTACAAAGTTTTCGGTGATGATCTTTCCGGCACTTACGCTCAACTCGACGCGACTCACGCGAACTTCACCGGCGGCGAGACTTTCCAGCACATTGGGATCCTAAGCTTAGAATTCCACGTGGACAAGTTGTCGCG